>Ga0209014_10001628_pt1 | contig 13233 bp, 17 predicted proteins | sample BarGraNGADG00212_FD_184491 | JGI IMG/M metagenome (GOLD analysis project Ga0209014, IMG submission 184491) | Arctic peat soil microbial communities from Barrow, Alaska - Barrow Graham LP Ref core NGADG0002-212 (SPAdes) (version 2) | ecosystem: Environmental > Terrestrial > Soil > Wetlands >...
ATTGCATACGCCATAGTCCGCGTATTGCCGTGATAACTTTCGTAGCCTATAACGATGTTCATAGTTTCACTCTCACGTCTGACCATAAAGCTTTAAGCTCTCTAAACTCTTTTCGTGCATCCATAAGCACCCGATGGTCAGTCAAACAGAACAACTTCTACCTGCTGGCCCTCATCGTACCCTTCGACGTTTTCAGGAATGATAACGAATCCGTCTGCTTTAGCCATCGAGCTGAGAATGCCCGATCCTGGTCTTGGTAAGTAACAACCACATAGTTAGTTGTTCAGTTTGTGTCGCAGCAATTTGTACTCCCGCTTGCTCAACACTTCTGCGCATAAAAATAGGACTCAAGGATGATGTTCTCGTAGCCAATTCTGCCCGTTAACTTCTGTAGGGTTTTTTTAAGAGTGGTGGTTAACCACCCTCGCGCCAATCGGTTATAATAGAGCCGATTACAAAGAAGATGACACCTGCTATTAGTACTATCATCATGTTATACAATGCACTTGCTGTGTCTCCAAGGATCATTGCATCTCTGAGACCGTAGTTCAAATAAGTAAGCGGAAGAAACTTGGCAACTGTCTGGAGATAATCGGGCATCGTCTCGAGAGGGATGAACGTGCCGGCAAGGAACAGCATTGGAAAAGTCACCGCGCTTGCGGCCGCATTTGCCGCGTCCTCGTCTTTTACAAAACGCGCGATGATCATTCCAATTCCAGTAAAGCATATAGTGCCAACAAAAAGGAGCAGTAGGGTAACTACATTGGGCACTGCTGTCACATTATACACGAGCTTTGCTACGATGATAATTAAGGATGCTGAAATGAGTATAACGACAGTTTGATACAACATCTTAGATATGATCCACTCAGACTTTCCGAGAGGTGTCGTCGCGAGTTTCCTCAGGATCCCGTTGTTGCGATACTGAGTGTTCGTTCCAACGGTGCCAAGCACACCGGTCGTGAGGACCGTCAAACCTATGATCCCCGGAACAAAGAAATCGATATATTTGAACTGCGATGAAAGAACCTGTTGGTTCTCAACGCCGACGATTTGCGTAGATCCAGTAAGTTGCGAATTAAAACCATTCGCTATGCTGCTCAGGACTCCACTTATCACTGGGGCGCTTGTGGATGATTGGTCGACTTTCAATATCACCGCGGCTGGCGTAACGTTAGTATTGTTGCTCTTGGCTTGAGAGGCCTGTGAGTTAAGGCTAGTGGCGTTGAGCGCGATAGCATTCGTTGTACTTGTCGTCGTGGGATTGCCCTGCACACCTGTGGAAGGTCGTGAAGCTCCAAGGGCTAAGTTGCGCTGGACGTCATTCCCAAACCCTTCAGGAACGATGAGCATACCGCTTATCCTATTTGATTTTATGTACGTGTCAGCGTTCTCGCTTGCATTGACCATGTGGACTTTGAATGCGTTTGTTGAGTTTACCGCGTTAATAAAAGAGGCAGAAATATCAGAACCGTCTTTGTTTTGAACTGCAAGCTCATATTGGACATTGCCTCCGCTAAATATCGCTCCAAAGATGAGCATAAGGATTATAGGGAAGGCGAGCACCCAGAAAAACGAGCTACGTCCTCTAAAAAAGATTTTCAAGCTGCTGATGAAATCGATGTAAATTCGGGATAGTTTCAAGAAACCCCCTCCCGATCTGTCGCGGTGAGATCGAGGAAAACGTCTTCAAGAGAAGGCTTTTTCATCTCGAGCTCATTAAAGGCGATTTGCCTCTGATCGAGTAGCTCAACGATTTTGGTTAGATCTCTTTTGTCACGCAGCGGCACGATGACGTCACTGTTGTTCAGTTCTGTCCCTGCCCACTGAACGCTCAAAGCTTCAAATGCGCCCGTGTTGCCACCGTGTATTACGAGCTTTGCCAAGTAGCCGTGGTTCTTGATCAGGTTTGTGGTCGTGTCCATGGCCCTGATCTTGCCGTCGAGAATGATCGCTACGACATCTGCAAGGGTCTCTGCCTCCTCCATATAGTGGGTGGTTAAGAACACCGTTTTTCCCTCGTCGCGCAATTTTTTTATTACCTCCCACACATCTCTCCGCGCTTTGGGGTCAAGCCCTTCGGTTGGTTCGTCCAAAAAAACGACTTGAGGGTCGTTCACAAGGGCGATTGCTACGCCTAGTCGTTGTTTCAAGCCGCCTGAAAGGTTCTTGTACATCGTGTTTACCTTGTCCACTAAATCCACCGATGAGATCAACTCGTCTATGTCCCGAGGATTGTCGTACATCGTTGCATAGTACTTCAAGTTTTCACGAACGGTCAGGCGGTCAAACGTATTAAATTCCTGTGGCAGGACGCCGATTCTCTTTCTAATCTCATTCTGGTCTTTTGTAATATCCAGTCCCAAGACGTAAGCGGTTCCGGCCGACGGTTTTCGGAGGCATTCCAATATCTCGACGGTTGTGGTCTTCCCAGCTCCATTGGGCCCCAGAAAAGCAAATATTACTCCAAACGGTATTTTAAAAGATATTTGATCGACAGCTTTAATGTTGCCGTATTCCTTGGCGAGTCCTTCAATTTTGATTGCCCATTCTGCTTCGTTTTTCATGCGATATCGCTCTTCGGGCAAAATGTTTTTTTAGAAACGTTAGAAGGAGAAAGCCACTTGAACTTCTGCCACAAGAAACCTTTTTTTCAGTTCGCTACACGCAAAACACCTATTTAACGCTTTCTTGCAACACCGAAAATACTGCGCGGACTTCTATTTGAAGGCGAATCAATCTAAGCGGGATCGCCGTCAGCCACGAGCTGCGGGTAGTAGCTTGTAGATGCGTGAAGCTTTCTAAGGATCTTACCGCTTTATGATGACGCCAGAGCAGATAACACAGTGCTTCGCGACTGTCAAATCATCAGGATTTCAAATTTATATTAGTTATTACATAAATTACGATTGCTATGTTTATGTGTGCCAAACATCAAATGGATGCATATCGGGCACGAGGCATGCTTCCCCATTGCGAGGTTCTTTGTGGCGAAGACTGTTCAAATCGCTCAGGCTCGGGCACGTATTGTGAGCACCTTTATCTTCTAGTCCGGAACCAAAGCGATCTCGTATACAAGAATTTGGATATTCCGGCGGTAGAGGATCCAAAAGCTATTTTGGGCTCACAAATGGACGACGTCGCTAAAAGAGTCAACAGAGTCGGTGCTGACTATATTATGGATCGCGCGTTCGACATCTCACTAATACTGTCTGAGCTCTCTAACAAGGGTCGTTTAAATATCGCGGTGAATTTAATTGACGATATTGCTTACGCAGTCTCGCTAGGGCTTTTTCTTGATAATCCAGAGGACGCCATAGATGTCAAGATGTTTCGCGTTTTGGCAGCGCTGAAAAAGATGTTCCCCGAACAGTTTGAGAAGCCCTCCTCTGGTGAGCCAGAAACGTTTTCTTAAGCGATAAACCAGTTTTCATTATGACGCTGACGTTGTAGTTTCATTGGTAGCTTGGCTTTAGAAGCAGACTGGCGTGTATACATCTGAATTTCTTTCTCAATGATGCTTTTCAGACGAAGATCGGCAGACTGAGAAGCAGACCGGTTGCGAATGGGATGGTGAGGTTATCATCGAGGTATGTTGGCGTAACAAGTTCTGTAGCAGACACAATCAGAGCAATTAGTAGCGCTTTTATTGGTGCAACACTAAAAAAAACGAGTATAACTAAAGTGCAAGCAAAGAAGACTAAAGTGCCCTCAATTGTCTTCTTTCCGAAAACTATATGTTTTCCTGCATAATGGCCAGCAATCGTTGCGAGACTATCACTGATAGCAAGCACAAGGATACTTAATGCGGCAATCAAAGGGGGGAACAGTAATACAGCAATTAGGGTTCCTACAAAAAAAATGATGGCACCCTTCGCGGTAAATTTTCCGGCGCGATCAAAGCGCGTAAATAGCCATGTTAATAAAGCAATTTTGTGTTTCTGATACAGAAAAGAAGAAATTAATAGCGCGCTGATGAGCAACCCGTTACAGGCGATGACTAGTTCGTGCGGTAGGGTCACTACTAAAAAAGCAAAAAACGAGCCAAGCAATAGATGCGCCATGTTGCGCCGCAATTCGAGCATATACGGTTGATGTGTCAGTAAATAGAAAAGGTTAACCGCGAGAGACGCAAGCTGGAGAAATGAAGACTGTCGAATCTTGATAGTTGGCGGGACAGCTCTGCAAAGACCTAGCTTTAGCTACATTCAAATCAGTAGGACGAAATATGTTCGCATTGTTGTGACGAACTATTCGAACAAACTTGTCTGGAGGGTAAATACCCCACATGGTGCAATTATTTCCGGGGCTGCTCTACGTCTTCATCATAACAGTCATATTTACTGTGCTCTTAGTTAGCTTCACGGCAGCATCGCTCCTCTCGCAAGCTCGAGCTATTGTACGCAAGCGTTATATCGGCTCGGTTTTTAGCAAGAGGAACGTAAAGAAGGTCGCTAAGCGCCATCCTGTCTTGGCAACAATGACCGCAATGCTGCTTAATCTTAAAGATGTGGAATCAAATCGTTTGCTGACCACCTTTAAGAGACCAGCGGCAATGAGGCTGTATCAGAAGTGCTTATATGTAAAGCCTTATTTTTCGTCCGGTGCATATCTCATACAAAACAGCGATATTAAAGCAGTATCGATTGTGAACAGTACACTCAACGTTACATTTATGCAAGAAGATCGGATTATTCTGTTACAATGTCGAGGCTATAATCTCTTAAAGTGGCGCGATTCGTTAAATGCGCTAATTCTGAATCATAAATAGCATTATAAAGAATAAGTCTGTTTATTTACAACGGTGATCGGTTGAGAAATGTCTCAAATTAAGCGATTAGTGCTCGACGTACTGAAACCTCATGAGCCTACAAACGTCGAGGTGGCTAGCGCGATAGGGGATCTGCAAGACGTCGACGGCGTCAATTTGAGCCTCTATGAAGTCGATCAGCAAACTGAAAACGTAAAAATAACTGTTGAGGGTCCCAACGTTAATTACGATTTGGTACAACAGACTATTGAGAATCTGGGTGGAGTTGTTCATAGCGTCGACGAGATCATCGCTGGGAAAAAACTCGTCGAAGAGGAAGAAACGCTTCACGATCGCGGATGAATTCCAGCCGGAAATTTAGTTTTTAACCTCAGCACAGAAGTTTTTTCAATAATATTACGTCCATGAGCTTTAATATTGAGGAAGGGCGTTATGTAATCCTCGGATCTATTGACGGGCTTCTTGCCACGCTTGGAATAATTTTAGGCGTTTCAGTAGTAAGCGCTTCTAACTCAATTGTCGTTAGTGCCGGGTTTGGAGGCGCGATTGCGCTGGCGTTAACCAACGGCTTGGGGTCGTATTTGGCGGAGAGTACGATTGAGCATGGAAAGCTCGTTAAGACCGAGAAATCCCTTCTGAGGAAGCTAAATAACACGTACGTCGAATCTCAAAGTAAAAAAAGAATCGTAAAGGATGCCTTAACTCACGGCGGCGCCAGCTTTCTGGCAAGCCTTGTCCCGTTAGCGCCGTGGATATTGGGGGTAGGTTCGGCGTTCGTTTCCGGCTTTTTAAGCTTGATCACCTTAGTTGCCTTGGGGATGTATTCAGGATACATTTCGAAACAGAACTATATAATGTCGGTTGCCAAGATGGTTGGACTTGGAACGTTAATCATTATCACCGTCGAACTGCTCAAAATCGTTCATTTAGTGTAGTCATCAGACTTCTGAAGCGAGTCTGAAAGCGCGAAAGCTAAACCGGAGGCTCTTTATTGGCAACGATAGAAACGCGGGCGCTATTATTGAAAAAGGAAATCACGGAATATATGGCTCTATCATATGAGCGCGGTCTTACATCATCATTAAGCGGCAACATAAGCGTACGGGCTGAACATGTCGTGTACATATCTCCAACAAAGGTTCCTCGCTATCGAATTCGACCAGATGATGTGTCTGTGGTGACAATGATGGGGGAACATCTTGAAGGAAAACATCCTTCAAGCGAGTTGCCGACACATTTAGCTATTTACAAAGCAACGGAATCTTCTGCAATTGTGCACGCTCATTCGCGCTTAGCGACGGCATTATCCTGCTTGGGCAATGACCTAGAGTCACCTGATGTTGAGGGAAAACACCTCTTAGGTCGTGTGCCGTTGATTCCTTACGAAGAACCAGGTACTTCCGACTTAGGTGAAGCAGTATCACGCGGGATCTTGGGTTGTAAAGGGGTTCTTCTACAGAATCATGGGTTGATTGCTGTCGGGACCAACCTCGAAGAAGCGTTCATCGTGGCAGAAGCTATCGAACGTGTCGCTCAGTTAATATTCGATTTAAGCGTGCTCAATCGCCCATAAGATGGACAACTATAGTCCTGTTGCGAGGCCTGACGTCGAGCTCAATGAACACTAGCTGTTGCCATGTACCAAGCATTAATGTTTTGTTTGAGAATGGAATTGCGACGCTTGGTTTCAAAAACGCTGCTCTAACATGCGAATGTCCGTTACCGTCATGCCATCGTTGGTCGTGCTCATAGTGGCCGTTTTTTGGAGCTATGCGATCAAGCGCCTTTTCCATATCTGCGATGAGGCCTGGCTCGTATTCTATCGTTGTTACAGTTGCAGTTGAACCGGGAACAAAAACCGTAACCAAGCCATCTTTTAAGTCGCTCTTTGTAAGAAGTTCTTGGACATGGTTTGTAATGTCTATTATTTGGACGCCGCCTAAGGTGTCTATTTGGATGCGTTCTATTCTTGTTTTCATACTAGGCCCTACTATCTAGGACAGATCGGCAGTAATCGCCTCAACTCGTTCTATAGCCGGTTGCTTTGTTATTCATAGGCGGCAATTTTGATCCCGGCGATACTGGCAATTATCACAAATAAAAGGATCCCAAGTATATATCCGAGCGATCCAGCGTTAAATAAATGAACGGAGAGCAGTAATGCTATGAAAAAGGCAACAGAAACAATCAAAGTCACTACTTCGAGCACCATTCTTTGCATAAAGGTTAAAAACACTTACAGTGTGATATGTTTTACTGTATACACGATTTAAGGGGGCGTGATAGTCAAGATGAGGTTATTGCCAAAAAAGGTCTTTTTTGTGACCGGTGTTGGAACCCACCGGGAACACCTAGAGAGTTTTGAAAAAGCTTTGAGAGATGCAGGTATAGAGAAATTTAATCTTGTCACTGTAACTTCAATATTGCCGCCAAATTGTGAAATTATCGCGAAGGATACTGGACTCAATCAACTGCTTCCTGGAGAGATAGTATTCTGCGTGATGTCTAGACTAGCGTCTAATGAACCGAATCGGAGAATCTCAGCGTCATTAGGTTGCGCAATTCCTACGAATCCTAATGAGTCTGGCTATATTTCGGAGCACCACGCATTTGGCGAGCCGACAGAGAGCTCAGGCGCCTACGCTGAGAGATTGGCGTCGAGTATGTACGAGACAGGGACCGACTCTAAGCCGAAGGAAACGTTTAACGTTGCTACAACTGCGGTTGTTGGCGCCGACGGCTTGTGGACTACTGTCTTGTCAGTCGCAGTTTTTTGTTGCAATAAAGAATAGCAAAAGACGAGCAAAAAATGTGAATTCGTCTTGAAATTCGACTGAACCAGCGTCTTGAGAGCATTAATGTCTCGATTTTTTTAGTACAGGCAAAAGTTGATTGAAGCAGTTGCGGTTACATGGACCAACACTCCGTGTGATGCCTTCCATTTTTGTCCAAAATAAGCGCACTCGCCTTAGCTTGACTGCGTTGATATGTCAATCAGATAATAAACTACAATAACGTTTATTAGAAGCGTTAACTGTCTCTTTTTCTTGAGTGAAACAGCCCTGTCGGGTTTGTACCGAGAGCGCTACAGAACAAGTGTCTCAGACTATAAGATGGCAGGGGTTTATCCTTAAACCATTAAACATCGCAACCTTGCGAATTCGCTTAAGAAGCCTATAGACAGAACGACGAAAGTAACGGTCCTCGCTTCTATGTCAGCAGCTGGAGCTGATATTATCAAACATAACGGAAAAAGTCGGCGAACAATTTGCGTTTTAAGTTCTGAACAGATCACAAGTTTTCAAGAACGGATTTATAAACATTACCGAAGCGAAGGTCGAGTTCTTCCATGGAGAAAGACTCGCGATCCGTACAAAATTCTCGTCTCCGAGCTTATGTTGCAGCAAACCCAAGTAGAGCGGGTACTTGTCAAGTATCAGTTGTTTTTAAACAACTTTCCGAGTTTTTCAGCGCTTTCGCACGCTCCGCTAAAAAATGTGCTCGAGGTTTGGCACGGTTTAGGATACAATAAGCGAGCAATCGCGCTCAAACGAATAGCTCAAACCGTTGAAGCACAATTTGTAGGAAAGCTGCCTTCCGACTACTCGGCCCTTGTAGGTTTGCCGGGTGTAGGACACGCTACTGCATGTGCGATACGAACTTTTGCATTCGACATACCGTCAGTTTTTATCGAGACAAATATAAGAACAGTGTTCATCCACGCCTTTTACGCCGATGAAAAAGGCGTAGAAGACGATAAACTCTATCCGTTAGTCGAGAGCACGCTTGATCGGTCAAACCCCCGTAAATGGTATTACGCGCTCATGGATTATGGTGTGATGTTGAAGAAGCAGCACAAGAATCCAAGCCGAAATAGCGCCCAATATAAGAAACAGGTGCCTTTTGAAGGCTCCAATAGGCAATTGCGGGGCAAGATAATCTCTTTGATAATTGCTCATTCTGGTATCACTGAAGCTGATTTAATACGACGGCTTAACGTAGATCCTCAATTAATTTCGAGCAATCTTCAAAAACTTGAAGCAGAAGGCTTTTTAAAACGTCACCAAACTAAATTCTTCATAGCGTAAGGGACGCTCAGAGTTGAAGACAAGCACTATTTTGCTCTACGTTTGCTCGTTTGTTATCCAGCGGACATCCTTTATAGTAGTAGGATGAAAATCCGGCCAATGAGCAATTTTGAAAGAGAGCTCGTTAGATCATTTAACGATTATTTCAGCGAAAATGCCCTCGATGCGATCGCATACAGGATGAAACAACATCAGTTTTCGCAACAGATGCTTGATGTCTTGGTAGATTCGTCAGATCGTCGACTGTATCTCGGCATTGAATGTAAAAGCATCTCAGCTGCCAAAGGCGCTGCTGCTTTATATTTCTCGCAGCACTTTTCAGTCAACAGGCGAGGTGAGCATCAGGCAACCAAAATGCAGGATTTCATACAGAGAACTGGCAGAACTGGGTATCTCGCCGTCGAACTGAGAATGGGGTCTGGCAAATCAAAGGCCGCTTATTTCGTAACTTGGCCGGATGTTTGGCATCGCTACATAACAAAGCAAGTTGGTTTCTCGATTGAAGAAATTAAACGGTATACGCCCATAGCCCGTAATGATGGAAAATATGCAGTCGAGGGCCTTTTTGAGCGACCTTAACCAGTTAGTCCAAGAGGTGCATTGAATGACTCTCAAGTTCATGTCGTCAAAAATTGGTGAGGTTATATATGGCACAACTTTCAATCCACGGTCGGGTGCCGGCACCATAGCTTTCAACACGGCAGTCGTTGCTGAACATGATTTAGAACGAGCTTTGGAAATATTTAAGCGTGTGTATGCAGCTGGACTCAATGTTGGGCCATATGTGCGCATTATCGAAGGTGGTGAAAGTTTCCAAGGCGTCTCAATTCAAAAAGGTTTCATCGGCATACTCACCATTTGTAGCATCACAATCGACGGCGTGCTCCTTAAGGCAGGTATTCCAGTAAAACCGCTATGTGGGGGCATTGTTCAGGTAACCGAAAAAACGCCAGTGAGATTTACAGACATTCTACGGTACGATTCGACTACGCTGGACCCGCTTGACGTGTTTATGTCTCAGGAACTCACATCTGTGTTAGATATGATCAATACGGGATCTGGCAAGGTCTTGGCAAGTGTCCGTGAAGTGCCCATGGCAGCGGGGACTCAGCTTGAAAATTTACTTTCAGATTTGATGGATATTGGGTTTAAAGGGATATTGGAGGTTGGCGAACCTAACTCAGATCTTCTGGAAATGCCAGTTAGTCGGGGCCACATCGGAGTTGCGATAATTGGTGGAATAAACTCTATGGCAGCAGTAAAGGAGAGTGGCATAGAGATACAGACAAGTGCGATTTCAGGCTTAGCCGATGTGCGCGATATGGACTACGATTTGTTGTCGCCGTAGATTCGTTACGAAAGCTGCAGTCCAACCAATTGGTTCAAATCTCCTTAAACACGCCTTTCTTTTTGCATTCGGAGGCTAGAATCGTGTCGGATTACGAGCGGTCTAAAGAGAAGAAGTTGCACAACTCTAAAAAGTTGCACAACTCTGATGGAGGAGATAAGCCAGAAGAATCAGGAAGCTTTCTCGCTTGGGCGAATCGGCTAATGAATGAAGATTTCGAGGGAAACTATCCGGTTTATTTGGAAAGCCTTCGAAAAGCAAGCGAATGGGCCTCAGAAGGGCGAGATCTAGACAAAAGGAAGGTTGAAGCGCTGGAGCAATGGCTGCAGCTGCATCAACAGCAAGAGCAACAAAAACCCGAGCCGGACAATAAGCTCTCTTTTACCAAAGATGAACTAGACAACTACGTCGCCCACCGAAAGGAGGGGCTTGCTGTCAAATCTCACGACTGGATAAATCGAGCCTCCCGTGCACTATGGGATTGTACAACAGGAGAAATATCTCAAACTTCTATGACGGCCTTAAGAACGTTTGTGCTTGGGAAATATCCATCAGTCGGAGCTGATAAAATAGCTCTTGGCTTTGCAACTGCCTTTTTGAAACACCTATCGAAAATAAGATTTAACGCACGTTATCTCACGTATAGCACCTTTTTGGAGCTTCCAAAAACCGTGCGGATTAGAAAGGCCATCACGGAACGGATAGTCACAAAGGCGGACATAAGTGTGCTGTTTAAACGAATTGAAGCCTGCGCTGAACGTGGAGAGATTAGCGCACCGAAGGCGCGCAATTATCGTGCCTTTGCTCGTATGGCCTCATACACAGGGTTAAGACCTAGCACGCTGCAGCGATTAACGGTTGGGCAGTTTAGGGCTGCGCTTAATGAAGAAAAGCCCGTGGTGCACGTGCTTGCACAGCAGGAAAAGAGCAGAGTTGAGCATTACGTCCCGTTGCATCCGTCAGTTGTTAACGCCGTTGACGAGGTTTTAACGCATGATTTTAGCGAAAAGGACGACGCGAAACCCTTCTTTATGTGGCATTCGTTTGGAAAGTGGCTTTTACGGCAGAAAATACCCCTTCCACGCGTCAAGGATGCTAAGAAGGCTCATTTATGGCTCAGTGACTTCCGCAAGTTCGCCGAACAATTTGGCGATATTATAGAGTGGGAAGCGACAAACCGCCAATATGTTTTGGCGCATGATATGACGGGTGTGGCGTGGGGACATTACAAAAATCCCTTGCCGGAAGATGTTTATGATATTTACATGCGATATTGGCGAGACATAGAGCTTATTGGCTGAGCTAGTTCGCCGGAAAGCGGAACGGTCAAAATCTAAAAAAGAAATAACGAGCTAGGAGATAAGGAATAGATTTTAGGATGCTATGCTTCTACCTTTATATTCTACTTCTTGCGAATATCAATATGCTGCCTCCTGCAACTGCTGAAGATCTCATTCAGATTGAACTACAGCAGACGTGGCAGCAATATTTGGAAGTTTGCCAAGGCTCTCTGACGGAAGAGGCACGGCAGGCACTACTGGCTAGAGGCTTGACGGCTGAAGATATTGAACAATATGGTTTAGGACTTCATTCTGCTGGCTTGTTTACCTCTGAGACAACGCCAAGTATTGAGCAACTCGAAGCTGCGGGACTGCCTCGTGCGAGTCAAGGCTCGTTTACCGTGAATTTAACAACATTATGCGGCTCAGCGGTCGGGAACAGGTTTCACATAAGACACTTTCGGAGCTAGTGGCTGAGCTGGAGTTATATGGTTATGTTGAAGTTGAGCGAAAGGGACGGGGGAGAGGGCGTGGCGTGGACTTCTACATATCTCCAACTGGATCAGTCGAACGGAAGGCGTTGTTGGATGCGCTGAAAGACTTGGTATAAGGAAAAGGTGCATGGGCTGCTGCACGAATCATAATTGAACTATTTTTAAGAGCGGATGCGTAGAACCCTTTCATACGCAGTCACACGAGAGCATTCGACTCAAAACACGCAACCTTTAAGATAATGTGGCGCATGCTACTACGACTTTGAATAAAACGGCGGTCTTGAACGATACCGCTACACGTAAGAGAAGGTGCAATATGATGAAACAAAAACTCTTAGCATTGCTCATGGTCTCAGTAATGGTGGCCTCGACGTTTGGAGCGATGGGCATCAGCGCGACGAAGGTCGGCGCGGCGGGCGAAACGCTCACCCTCTCCTCCACGAGCTACTATCCCACTGTCGGTGAGCCCTTCACCCTCTCCGGCCGCCTCACCGACAGCAGCGGCAACCCTTTAGTCAATAAGTCCATCGACATCTTTTTGGCTGGGGCCTGGGGGGGGCTCTTGAAGCCCGCAAATACGGGCACTGACGGGAAGTACAGCCTGCCCGTCATATTCGTGCCGTATTCGGGCTCGTGGAGCGCACAAACGGTCACCGTCCAGTCCCGCTACAAGGTCAACGGCGTCTACGTTGCGAGCAGCAACACCGTGACGGTGATCGTCAGTCCACCCACCCTCACCCTCACCTCCTCAAACTACCACCCCGCCCCCGGCGAGCCCTTCACCCTCTCCGGCCGCCTCACCGACACCAGCGGCAACCCTTTAGTCAATGAGCCCATCGACATCTCCTACCGCCTCCTCAGCGGCAGCTGGCAGTTCTCCAAGACCGTCTACACCGGCTCCGACGGCACCTACAGCACCACCACGTCGTCGACTCAGACCGTCACCTTCCAGGCCGGCTACAAGGTCAGGGACGCCTACGTGGCGAGCAGCAGCGTCAACGTGACGGTGGGGGGGGTACCAACGCAGCTGAATGCGACCGCGGCCCCAACGACAGTCGTTATTAATCAGCAGTTTACCGTGAACGGCACGCTCAATACCACTAATGGCGCTCCCGTTGCGGGGGCGACTGCCCAGCTCCAGAAGAACGTTAGTGGGGTGTGGACTGACGTCACTGGCAAGACTGCAACGACCGACGTTAATGGCGCCTACGTGATCACGATGAGTGAGTCCACCGCCGGACAGTATTACTGT
>Ga0209014_10001629_pt1 | contig 13233 bp, 11 predicted proteins | sample BarGraNGADG00212_FD_184491 | JGI IMG/M metagenome (GOLD analysis project Ga0209014, IMG submission 184491) | Arctic peat soil microbial communities from Barrow, Alaska - Barrow Graham LP Ref core NGADG0002-212 (SPAdes) (version 2) | ecosystem: Environmental > Terrestrial > Soil > Wetlands >...
TGGTCGCCCGCCGGAACGAGCGAGGCGCTTGGAACCTCGGTGTGGCCGCGCTCGACGAAGAACTCGACGAAGCGACGCCGCACCTCGGCCGCAGGGAGGTAAGGGATCGGCAGGTCAGGCATCGCCGGTAACGGTACCAAACGGCGGCGCTCCGCCGCTGAGGGGCCGGTCGCTCGCGTTCTCGCTTACGGCGTGTATATCTCCGCGGATGCCAGGATGCCGGATCCGGCGCCTCCAGCGAGGAGGACGCGGCTGTCCTTGAGGAGGGTGACACTGCAACCGCTTCGAGCGGTCGTCATGGAGCCGGCAGCACTGAACTCGCCTGTCTTGGGGTCATACAGCTGCGCCGAGTCCCAGCCGGCAACGAAGACGCGGCCGTCCCCCAGAAGCGCGGTCCCGTCGCCGCAGAACGGTATGGGGCTGTCGGTCGGGCCGAGGGCACCGCTCGGGAGGAGCGACCCGGTCGGGCTGAACTTGTCTGTCCTGGGGTCGAACAGCTCCGCCGAGCTCAGGCATCCGCCGCTGTCCGGGGTGCCCGGCGGCAAGAAGCAGGGCGGCCGGACCGGCCCAGGCAAGCGCCGAGCGAGGTCGCGGACGCAGGTTGGGCGATCTCGTCCCCGATTGAATTGTCATCTTGCAGCCCCCTGCCATGCACCCGGCCTCGAAGGAACGCAGTCTAGCGCGGCGGGCAAGAGCGCCGTTTCGGCGTCTTCAGCCACCAGATCGTAGCGGGTAGGGAGTTGCGCCAGACAGCTCACCCGCGCTCAGACAGGGCCGTAGGTGCCCCTGTTCAGCCAAGGTTCAGGTTTCCCCGTTAGCATGCGCTCTGCATTAGCATTACTGGAGTAGACACCAGTTGGATACAACTGAACAGCCGCGCCTGACGGAGCCGAGGCTGCCCGCCCGTCCCGCGTCAACCTGGCTCGACACTGCCGGGTCTCTGCCGACCTTCGCTCAGTCCTCTCGGGCGACCGCCGCGATCCTGGCTTTCGTGGCCGTGTTCGTGTTCACAGTTCGATCTCAGCATCCCTTCCACGCCGCGTCGGCCGATCCTCTCGTCAACTTCCTTGGCGTAGCGGTCCCTCTGACTGCGGCCTTCGTTTCGGCCTTTGCGTTCTACCGCCCGTGGCGGGCGCTGCTCCTCGTCCTGGCGCTGACGCCGTTCTGGAACGGAGCCTACGTTTCGTGGCAGATCGGGTCTGTCCAGGTGATTCTCCAGACGGTCTTTGTTGTGGCCCTGGGGGTCGGCGCGGCCATAACCTGGGCGAGAAAAGAGGGCGTCTTCGCGGCGAGGTCGGAATCGGCCCTGTCCGGGCGCACTCAGAGATTCGACGCCTTCCACCTGGCCGCGGTCGCGGTCGCAGGATTAGCGGGCATCGCCTTAATCTCGACCGTCGCGTCTCCCAACGTCGCGCTGAGCGCGACCGTTCTTCTCCACGGCATCCTCGAGCCGATCGCCCTGGCAGCGATTCTCGTGTTTCTGCGGCCGTCCCGGCGCGACCTCGTGGTGCTCGGTGCGGCCCTGGGACTGTCGGTAGGACTCGGTACAGCGCTCAACGTCGTCGCGACCCTTCCCGCGATGACCTCGCTGGCCGCTATTCAGGCAAATCGCCTTGTGTTCGCCAGAGCGTCCTTCTACAACGTCGGCCTGTACGCGGCGGTAGTGGCGACAACCGTGCCGCTCGTCGTCGCCGCGCTGGCCGTTCGCCGGTCCCTGAACATGCCCAGGTGGGCGGTCAGCCTGATGGTCGCGATTCTCGCCGCCGGCTCGGCCGGCCTCTTTTTCGCTCTCTCGAAGAGTGCCTGGATCGCGACCGCCGGCGGCACAGTCCTGCTGCTGCTCTTCATCACGCGCAGCTGGCGCCGTCGTCTGGCTCTCGTTCTTGCCAGTGTGGCCGTGTCAACGCTCTTCATTCCCTGGCCCGCGGTCATCCTCCAGGTATCGCCGAGCCTCAACTCCGCGTACCGCAGCGCCATGGTCGCGGTCGTCGGCGAGAGCAGGTATGACTCCTGGAACCCGGCCACACTCGCCGGCCGCGGTTCGCTGACCGAGCGCTTCTACGCCGCGGACGCGGCCGTCCTGATGGCCCTGGACAATCCGGTCTTAGGCGTCGGCCTGGATCAGTTCGGCCCCAACTACAGGGATCCGGCATACAGGGCCCCTCAGGCCAACGACTACGTCGACCACGCCCACTCGTTCTTCCCCGAGATCGGTGCGGAGCTGGGGCTTGTGGCCGTGACGCTTGTCCTGGTCATCTATGCCGCCGCCCTGTGGGCTATGTGGCAGGTCTATCGGAGGGCCCGGGAGCGGCTCACGCGCGTCCTCGCGGCCGGGTTGTTCGCCTCGATGATTTCCTGGCTGGTGGTCGCCACCGCGTTTGGCTGCGATATCTACAGGCCCGACCGCGACCTCTCGTCGGACGTCGTGGCTGCGGCGGTCGTCCTCGGCGCGGCACTGGCGCTGGTGCGGACCGTCCGCGCGGAGCAGTCACGGCATCCAGCGTATAGGGGTCCGGGCGTCCCGAGTTAGGTTCGACGCCGCCGGTTCCAGATGCTGGACCCGGCGATGGCCGCCCCGACGAGCGCGCCAAGGGCCAGGCCTCGCGCGAAAGCCAGCAGACGGGGATCGGGGGCGCTGTCGGGCGTACGTCGTCTGAGGATGAAACGCCGCAGCTCGCCGATCACGATCGCAGCCTTCGCTCGACCGGGCCCAGGATCGACAGCACCGCCACGAAGCCGATGCCTGCCCATGCCACGAGCGACGCGGAGACGACGTGGAAGTCGCCGATGCGAATCGGATCGACACCCGTCCTGCCTCCAAGCGCGTCTCCCGCCCAGGCCCCGAGCGCGGCCGCGGCGAAGACGATCGCGATCCGTACGCCCGCCCGGGCACGCAGGAAGACGAACAGGGCCGTGTGAAAACCCCCGATCAGGAGAGCAAGAATGGGAGCGGGACCGATAGCCACGTGCGGAGTATAGGAGCGGCTCAGCCGCCGGCCGGCGGCAAGGCTGCGGAAGGCCGACGCTGCACGATCCGACCCCCGCCTACCACTGCGTCGCCGCGATAGAAGACGGCGGCCTGACCCGGCGCCGCGGCCCACACCGCCTCCTCGGTCTCGACGATCCAGCTGCCGTCGACTCCCGGGCGGACGGTTGCCGCAGCGGTTCGACCGCCGTGGCGGATCTGGACCTCCGCTTGGAAGGAATCTTCCGGTGAGCCGGGCCGAGCCGCGGGCGGCCGGCCGGCTGCGAACCGCATCTGCTCGACCTGGAACGTGCGGACCAGCAGATCCTCGCGCCGGCCAAGTCGAATCTTGTTAGCCTCGGCGTCGATCTCGAAGACATACCGGACTTCGCCCAGGGCGACTCCGACGCCGTGGCGCTGCCCCACCGTGTAGCCGGCGGCGCCGAAATGCTCCCCTACCTCGGTACCGTCGATGTCAATGACGGGCCCGGGTACAGGCCGCCAACCGGCGCGATCGCGAAGCGCCTCGCGATAGTCGCCCCGCGGCACGAAACAGATCTCCTGGCTGTCGGGCTTTTCCGCTGTGGTCAGTCCCATGGAGCGTGCCACGTCTCGGACCTGCGGCTTGGTTAGCTCGCCCAGGGGGAATCGCGTGTGCGCCAGCTCCTCCTGGCCCAGGCCGTATAGGAAGTAGCTCTGGTCCTTCCTGGGATCGCGTCCGCGCAGCAACCGGTGCCCTTCCGGCCCATTCTCGATACGCGCGTAGTGACCCGTCGCCACGGCCTCGCAGTCGTACATGAAGCGCGCCCGACCCAGGAGCGCTCCGAACTTCACGACGTTGTTGCAGTCGACGCATGGGCTCGGGGTTCGACCCTGCAGGTAGGAGCGCAGGAAGGGCTGGAGGACGCCATCGTTGAATTCGCGCTCGAGATTGAAGATGTAGAAGGGAATGTCGAGCTGGGCCGCGACCCGCCGCGCATCTTCCGCTGCGTCGAGCGAACAACAGCTGCGCTTGAACTCCGAGTACGAGTCGGCGACGTCGTGGAGCCGCATCCACACGCCGATCGCCTCGTCGCCGGCGGCTTTGACGAGCGCAGCCGCCACCGACGAGTCCACGCCGCCGGACATCGCGACGAGAACCCGGGTCACTCGGCTGCCGCCTCCACGGTTGCCATCGGGCCGGGTTCCCGGGAACCGGTCGCAGGCGGCACCAACCCCCGAGCTCGAAGGTTCGCCACGGCGTCGCGCTGAGCCCCGATGGTTCGGACAATGAGCCGGGCGGCCTCGTCGATCTCTTCGGCCGTGGTCCCTCGCCCCAGGGAGATGCGCAGCGAACCGCGCGCCTCGTCTTCGGGATATCCCATGGCCGTCAACACGTGGCTCACTTCCGTGGAACCGGTGACGCAAGCCGAGCCTGTCGAGCAGGCTAGACCGGCCAGATCAAGTGCTGTCGTCACGGCGACGCCGTCGAGCCCTCGAGCCAGGAATGACGCCAGGCCCGGCAGCCTGTCGCTGAGATGGCCGGTTTCCTCGAAGTCCGGGAGCCCGCGGAGGGCGGCGGCGAGCGTCTCTCGAAGTGCCGCCAATCGCGCGACTGTTTCGGGCTGCTCCGCCACTGCCAGCTCCAGCGCGATGGCCATCCCAACCGCGCCCGCGACATTCTCCGTTCCGGCGCGGCGGTAGCGCTCCTGGGCGCCGCCCTGCTCCTGGGCCAGGATGTTGGTGCCATGCCGGATGTAGAGCGCGCCCGTGCCCTTCGGTCCTTCGAACTTATGAGCGGCGAGTGAGAGCAGGTCCACGTCCAGCGCGGCGGCGTCGATCGGGAGGTAGGGCGCGGCCTGAACTGCGTCGGTGTGAACGAGGATGCCCTTGTGCTGGTGCACCCTGGCGGCGATCTCCGCAACCGGCTGGATCGTGCCGACCTCGTTGTTGGCGAGCATGACGCTGACCAGGATCGTCTTGGGCGTGATCGCGGCCTCAATCGCGTCGGGGTCGACCCGGCCGTAGCGATCGACCGGCACTTCCACGATCTCGAACCCGAACTTCTCGAGGTATCTGACGGTATGGCCGATGGAGTGATGTTCGACCGCCGTGGTGACTATCCGGTGGCCGCGCGCCTTGCCGGCCCATGCGGCGCCCTTGACGGCGAGGTTGTTGGCCTCGGTGCCGCCCGCGGTGAAGACGATCTCGCGCGGCTGAGCCCCGATGGCGCGGGCGACGCGTTCGTGGGCCTCGTCCAGCCCTGCTCGGGCACGACGGCCCTGCCCGTGCAGAGACGAGGGATTGCCGAACTCCCCGGTCAGGAACGGCATCATGGCTTCGAGGGCTTCGCGCCGCAACGGGGTCGTGGCGGCGTGGTCCAGGTAGATCGGCATCGGTCGATTGTACGCCGGAGGGCGCGCAGGCCCGATAGCGGCCTACTGGTCCGACACTGGTCGGGTCTGGACCCGGGTGAGCGATCTGCCGCCGGGGATCACGGTCGACGCCGTGGTAACGCCGACCCAAGTCCTGGTGTTTATGCTCACCACCGACAGGGCGACGGTCACGGTCTGGTCGGTCTCGCTGCGCTGAGTCGGCGTGGAGGCGCCGCCCGGACGTGGTGCGGGCCCCGAAGTTCGATTAGTAGTTGCGCGGTGGCCAATCTCGCGGCGGCGGACCGGGCGGTCGGGTCAAGGGGCCGTACGGCTTGCTCGCTGCCGGCGAACCGCCATGACCCCGCCGACCGCCGCGCCGAAGCACGACACCAGCCCGACACCCCACTCCGACTGAAAGCCGTAGTCCTCGCCGGAGTTCCAGAACGACATCAGCGGCACCGGTCCGATGCCCAGCGTCAGGCGACTCACGGACGCGGCGAGCGCAATGGCCGACAGCACCACCACTCCGGACACGAGCACGACGAAAGTCAACAGGTATCCGAACAGCGCCCACTTCGCGACATCGACGATGGGACGACCGAGTCCTCTCATCTCACCCCTCTCATCTCACCCTCCAGCGAACCAACACGACAGCCATGGGGCTCACCCGACCCGAATCGTATTCGGCGCCGCAAGGCTCAAGCCCCCGGCTGTCGCTCGAGGCCGCGGCATCGCCAGATAAGTCGCGGATGATCGAGCGGGTCCAGGCTCAGGTACGTGGATAGTCAGCGGTTCGGACGATCGATTCGGGCGCTGCGGCAGCGGCTGGGGTGGCGACAAGCCGATCTCGCGGTCCGGTCCGGGACGTCACAGGCTGCCGTGTCCCGGGTCGAGCGTGGCGTGATCAGAGGCGCATCCTTCGGTGACGTGGGCCACATGGTCGTCGCCCTTGGCGGCGAGCTGGATGTGCGGGTTCGCTGGCATGGCGAGGAGCTTGACCGGCTGCTTGACGCGACCCACGCGGCGATCGGCGACTCGTTGGTCCGGATCCTCACGGACCTCGGGTGGGAGTGCGCTGTCGAAGTCACCTTCGCGATCCGAGGTGAGAAGGGCACCGTCGACGTGCTTGCCTGGCACCGGCCATCCGGTCGGCTGCTCGTCATCGAGGACAAGTCCGTCGTCCCGGATCTGCAGTCCATGCTGAGTTCTCTAGATCGAAAGGTTCGACTGGCGCGGGAGATAGCCGCCCAGCGTGGCTGGCGTGCGACCGGAGTCGCCAGGGCAATCGTTCTGACCGGGTCGCCGGCGAATAGGGCCAGGGCGGAGCGGTTCGGGGCCACCCTCAAGGCGGTCTTGCCGCAGGACGGGCGCACATTGCGCCGCTGGCTGGCCACCCCCGACGGCCCCAATCCGTCCGCGCTCTGGTTCCTCTCAGATAGCCATGTGATGGCTGCTATCAAACGGCGGAGGGTTCGAAAGGCTCGAATCACAGCCTCGACGACCAGGGCGACACGTTCGCCAAGCGTGAGAGATGGCGCGCAAGGTCGAGTTTCGCCCGTGCACAAGCCGTGAATCAGGCCGGAATCTTGATAGTAGTCACGGGTTGACTAATCGAGAGTTCGGCCGCCCGTGCGAGGAGTTACCAGTCACGCGTTAGCTAGTTCAAGCTGTCGCCGGCCCCGTCGCGTGGCGCCAGAGCCGCCGCCGGCCCCGTCGCGTGGCGCCAGAGGAGCCGCCGGCCCCGCCGGGCGGCGCCATCACGGCCGCGCCCAGGTCCGGCTACTTCTGAGCAGCTTCCTCGGCGACCATGCGGTCGTACTCGCGGCCGGCGATGCGCCGCCGGTCGTGCGCCGAAAGGACGCGCTTCCTGATGCGGATCGTCCGGGGCGTGACCTCGACCAACTCGTCGCCGCCGATGAACTCGATGGCCGACTCGAGAGTCAGCTCCCGCGGCGGCACCAGACGCAGGGCCTCGTCGTGGGCGTGCGTCCGCATGTTCGTGAGCTTCTTCTCCTTGGTGGCGTTGACGTCCATATCGCCGGGGCGGGCGTTCTCACCCACGACCATGCCTTCGTAGACGTCGGCGCCCGCCGAGATGAACAGCTCCGAGCGCTCCTGCAGGTTGAACAAACCATACGCGTTGGACAGGCCGTTCCGGTCCGCAACCAGAACGCCGGTCATGCGGTGGGTGACTTCGCCGGCCCACGGACCGTAGCCCTCGCCGATCTGGTGAAGCAGCGCGGTGCCGCGTGTCTCGGTCAGAAGCTGGCCTCGGAACCCGATCAGGCCGCGAACCGGGATGACGTATTCCATCCGGACTCGTCCGTCGGCATCGGTGCTCATCTGCTCGAGACGCGCTTTTCGGTCTGCCAGCGCGGCCTGCACCGGCCCGATGAACTCAGGCGGCATGTCGACCGTGATCCGCTCGTAAGGCTCGTGGGTCTCGCCGTCCACTTCGTGGAGGAGCACCTCGGGTCGTGAGACCTGGAGTTCGTAGCCTTCCCGGCGCATCTGTTCGATGAGGATCGCCAGCTGCAGCTCTCCGCGGCCGCGGACTTCGTAGGTGTCGCCCGAATCGGTCGGCAGGACCTCGATCGAGACGTTGCCGAGAACCTCGCGATCGAGCCTCTGCTTCAGCTGGCGGCTGGACACGTACTTCCCTTCGCGCCCGGAGAGCGGGGAGGTATTGGCCCCGAACGTCATGCGCAGCGTCGGCGCGTCCACGTCGAGCCGCGGCAGTGGCCGCGGGTCGAGTGGGTCGGTGATGGTGTCGCCGATCGTCACGTCCGGGATGCCCGCCACGGCCACGATGTCTCCGGGACCGGCTTCTGGAATATCCACGCGTTCGATGCCGTGGGCGGTCGTGAGGCTCGTCACGATGCCGCTCACAGTGACGGTGCGTCCCGGCTCGATCGATCCGGCGGGATCGTCGGCTTCCTCGCGAACGATCGTTATCCGCTGGCCGATCCTGATAGTGCCGTTCCACAGTCGTCCGACGGCCATTCGGCCGACGTAGTCGTTGGCGGACAGGTTGGTCACGAGCAGCTGAAGAGGGTGATCGGGGATGTATTTCGGGGCCGGAGTGTGCTCGATCATGAGCTCGAAGAGCGGGCGAAGGCTCTCACCGGGCGTATCGAGATCGAGCGTAGCGGTACCCGTTCGGGCGTTCGTGAAGACCACCGGGAAGTCGATCTGCTTCTCGTCGGCGCCCAGGTCTAGGAACAGCTCGTAGACGGCGTCGAGAACCTCGCGTGCTCTCGCGTCTGAGCGGTCGATCTTGTTGATGACGACGACCACGGGCAGGCGGCGCGCCATGGCCTTCTGGAGGACGTAGCGGGTCTGCGGCAGCGGGCCTTCCGCGGCATCGACCAGCAGCAGGATCGAGTCGACCATGAGCAGGCCGCGCTCTACCTCGCCGCCGAAGTCGGCGTGACCTGGGGTATCGACGATGTTGAGCCGGATCCCGTCGTATTCCACCGAGGTCTGCTTGGCGAGGATCGTGATCCCCTTCTCGCGCTCTAGGTCGCCGGAGTCCATGACGCGATCGACGAGGACGGCATTGGCGCGGAACGCGCCGGCCTGACGCAGCATCGCGTCGACGAGCGTGGTCTTGCCGTGGTCGACGTGGGCGACGATCGCGATATTCCGAATGTCGGCGCGCTCGACAGCAGCAAGCGAGTCGGCGGGCGTGGCGAAGCTGGTTGCGTCATTCATGGGCTGCGGAATTGTCGCACAGTCGCAGATTGCGGGCCCCCGTGGGCCAGGACGGGCATCTCGGGGCCGGCATCGCGCCCGGGAGCGGTACACTCGGCCGGAGGAGCAAGCGCCATGACCGTCGCCGCAATCGTGATCGTTCCCGACTCCGCCGCCGCCCTGGCGAACGTGGAGGGCGAGCCCGTGATCAGGCGGCTCGTGCAATCGGCCTGGGCCGGGGGCGCAATGCCGATCGTCGTCGTCTGTCCTGCCGTTGACAGCGCCTTCGACCAGGCGATGGCCGAGCTGCAGGTCGTCTCTACCTTGCCCGACACGACTGTGCCGCACGGCATCGCCTGGTTCGCCGGCGGTCAGGAAGCTGCCATTCGGGCAGTGGCGGAGACGACCGCGAGCCTGCTATGGCCTTTCCGATTCTCGTGGGTAGACCCCGAGACTGTGACGTCGCTCATAGAAGCTCACGGCGCGTCTCCGGACGCGATCATTCGGCCGGCGTATGGCGCACAGCGGGGATTCCCGATCCTCGTGCCCAACTCACTTGCGGGCCAGTTCAAGGCAATGCCGCGACTTCACGGGGAGGAAGCGATCGATGCGGTCATCGCCGGGGGCGTGCCCTCGCTAACGGTCGAGCTCGGGGACCCGGGCATAGTCCACACTGGCGACACTCCCCGGTCCAGCCTGCCCGACTATCAGGGACCGCCGAGTCCGGTGCCGGGGAGTCGGGCCGGGATGGGCTCCGAGTCCGCCGAAGCCGGCTCGTAGGGCCGGCCGGGTACCGCGCTACGCGGTTGGCGCCACGATCGGCCCGGCGGAACCCACGTTCGCGAAGCTGTAGGTCGTGACGATCTGGATCAGGTGCTCGCCGCTCGACGTGTCGGTCCAGGCGTTGAAAGTGGCCGAGACAGGCGTCCCGTCGGATGTCACGTACAGGTCGAGGGAGACGTTCACTAGCGCTTTTGGCAGCGTGGCGACGTCCAGGATGGCGATCTTGCTCTTGTCGGGGTTCCACCAGGCCGTGGATACGAGGTGGTTGAGTGTTTCGCCGCTGCTGCCGATCGTATCGCCTGCGTACTGCAACATCTTCGGGTCGGTCAGGTCGAAGAGAGGCAGGATCAGGTAATAAGGCGCGATCTTGGAAACTGGGGCGTAGTGGCCGGCCGCCGATCGCAGGGATAGCACGTCGGACATCAAGGTGAAGTCTGTCGCGACGCCGCCGATGGTCAGGGTTCCGGCCTCGTTACCGGCTTCGACCGTGGCGTCGAGGCTGCTAAAGAGCGTGTAACCCTGATTCGTGGTCGCCACGCGCGAGCTCACCGTCGCCCTGGTGTTGATGTAGATATGAGCGTTGAATTTGGGATCCGCGAACTGGGTAAGTGTCTTGGAGATGGACGCGGGGAGCGTGGGCGGGGGGGTTGGTGAGGCGGTTCGGGCCGCGACGGCCTGACGCGTGGGCGCCGGCCCGGAGCCAAACGCACCGGCGAAGAAGAGCGAGCCGAACACCAGGGCGACGACCACGAAGGCGGCGCCGGCGCCTACCAGCAGGCTCGGGCCAGATCGCGGGGCAGGCTCGGGCCGTACGGGAGTCGGCGCGTCGAACGGTGGACTTGCGTACCTCTCGACGAAGAAGCGCTCGCCCGGGTCCGGTGGCGCGGCAATTGGCTCGTACTTCGTCCCGCAGCGCGGGCAAACCTCTTCGTCGGCGTCGAAAACGTCGTGGCAGCGGGGGCAGCGGACCATCTTCTCTGTCATGTGCCGCCTTCTCGAGCCGGAGGCGCGCCCACGAAGCGCAAGCCAAGGTCAGCGTACTGCTCCGCGTCGGGCGGCGAAGGGGCTTCGAGCATCAAGTCCGTGCCGGACTGGGTTTTGGGAAATGCCATGACCTCGCGAATGTTCGTCTGCCGGGCGAGCAAAGCCGCCCAGCGATCGATCCCGACCGCGATCCCGCCGTGCGGCGGCGCGCCGAAGTCGAAGGCCTCGAGGATGCCACCGAATCGTTCGTGCATCTGCTCCAACGAATAACCCTGAAGCGCAAAACTTCTTTCTAGCAACTCGCGTCGGTGGATCCGGACGGAACCGCCGCCGAGCTCCCAACCGTTGAGGGCTACGTCGTATTGCATGGCGCGGGCGCGGCCGGCCGGGTCTGCATGCGACGGCTTGTAGGGATCGCCGGACGCGGTGACGAGCAGCGCCTCGTCCTCGGGCATGACGCCGCTGAACGGGTTGTGGGTGGCGTGCCAGCGGCCGCCGTCGGTGTCCCACTGGTACATCGGGAAGTGGTAGACCCAGCAGTACGCCAGCACGTCGGGGTCCGCGAGGTTGAGGCGCAGGCCGAGCTCCTGGCGGAGGCGACCCAGCACGTCGGCGACGAGCTCGTGGTCGGCATCGGCCACGATCAGGACGAGGTCTCCCGGAGCGGCGTGGGCCGCGGAGGCGATCGATGCGATCCGCTCGTCGCCGAGGAACTTGGCAATCGGTGAGTGCGCGGCTCCATCCGCAGACACGGAAACGTGAGCCAGGCCCTTCGCCCCGAAGCGGCGGGCGATGCCCACCAGCTCGTCGATCTGCGAGCGGCTGGCCTCGGCCATGCCGGGAGCGGCGATCGCCTTCACTCGGCCGCCCGCGGCGAGAGCCTCGTCGAAGACGCGGAAGCCGCTGCTCCCCTCCCCCAGCGCCGGCCGGGCCAGCAAAGCTGACCTGAGGTCCGCCAGCTCCATCCCGAACCGGAGATCGGGCTTGTCGGAGCCGAACCGCTCGATGGCCTCTTCGTAGGTGAAGCGCGGAAACGGGATCTGCTGGATCGGCCGCTCCGGGGTGGTGGCTCGGCTGACTTCGACGATCATCGCCTCCACGAAGTCCATCACCCGCTCTTCGGTCACGAAGCTCATCTCAAGGTCCAGCTGAGTGAACTCCGGCTGGCGGTCGCCGCGCAGGTCCTCGTCGCGGAAGCAGCGCGCGATCTGGAAGTAGCGGTCCATGCCCGCGACCATGAGCAGCTGCTTGAGCTGCTGTGGGCTCTGCGGCAGCGCGTAGACGCTGCCCGGCTGGAGGCGGCTCGGCACGATGAAGTCGCGCGCGCCTTCAGGCGTGGACTTGAGCAGGATCGGCGTTTCGATCTCCACGAAGCCGGCCTTGTGGTGGGCCTCGCGGATGGCCTTGACCAGCTCGGAGCGCAATAGCAGCCGCTCGAGAAGCGGACGCCGGCGGATGTCGAGGTAGCGGTAGCGCAGCCGGACGGTTTCCTCGATCGGTGCGTCCGGCTCGTTGATGTAGAACGGCGGAGTTTCGGCCTCGCTCAGGATCTCGACCTTGCGGCCGCGGACTTCGATCTGGCCGGTGTCGAGCTTCGAGTTCTCCGTTCCGGCGAGGCGGCGCGCAACCTGGCCTTCGACCTGGAGGACGAATTCCGGCCGGGCTTTGCTGGCGGCTTCGTGCGCCGGGGGCGACTCCCTGGCGTCGACGACGACCTGGGTGATGCCGTAGCGGTCGCGCAGGTCCAGGAAGATGAGCTGGCCATGGTCGCGGCGGCGGTGGACCCAGCCGGCGAGCAGCACGGTCCGGCCCGCGTCGTCGGCCCGCAACTCCCCGCACGTGGCGTCGCGGTACGGCGTGGCCAGGCTGTAGGCGGCTTCGGAGTCGGTGGCGGGGTGGGCGTCAGTCATGAGGCAAATGCTACCGGAAGACCCAAGCGCGCGGCGAGGGCGGAGCGTCTGCTCCGCGGTGCCCCCACGCCCTCGGTGCCCCGAACTCCCGGTGTCTCGAATCTGGCCAACGGGCGGGCTTTCTGGTCGAACTTGCCTGGAATGAAAGTCTGGCCATCAAATCGCGTTCGCGCCGCCCACAGCGGACACCGTTCGACCGCAAGTTCCGGGGATTTACGCTCGAGCGCAGCCCTCCCTCGAGCTCAACCGGCAAGCGGCAGCGGTCCATGGGCCTCTCAGCTACCCAACTCCCACATGACGCAAGTTGGACTAGATGCCCGCTCCGCGAGCCACCGGCAAGACGGGCCGTCCTGACCGGAATGGCGGCGCGGTTCCTACATCGGTTCGCCGATCTCGACGATATGGCCGTCCGGATCGTGGAAACGGAAGACGCGCTGACCCCATTCCTGGGTTTCGATCGGGTGTATCACTTCGACTCCCGACTCGGCAACCACACGGTAAGCAGCTTCGAGGTCGTCGGTCTCGAAGTAGATGTCGATGTTGT
>Ga0209014_10001630_pt1 | contig 13231 bp, 10 predicted proteins | sample BarGraNGADG00212_FD_184491 | JGI IMG/M metagenome (GOLD analysis project Ga0209014, IMG submission 184491) | Arctic peat soil microbial communities from Barrow, Alaska - Barrow Graham LP Ref core NGADG0002-212 (SPAdes) (version 2) | ecosystem: Environmental > Terrestrial > Soil > Wetlands >...
CGCTTCGCCGAGGCGTGTTCCACAGCGTTCCCGACCTGATCGCCGCCATCGAGAAATACATGCAGGTCCACAACATCGAGCCCAAAGCGTTCATCTGGACCGCCACCGCAGAATCCATCCTGGCCAAAGTCCGCCGCGGTCGAGTCGCCCTCAACCAAACCGTCAGTCAATGACGAGACACACCACTAGTTGCCGGGGGTGGGCACAACGATGTCGCGCACGAGCGCGTCCAGGTCCGCGTCGGCAGTCAGGAACTGCCGCAGGGTGAGGCGGCAGGATCCGAAATCCTCGAACTCCGGGGCGGTCATCCCGTCGACCTTGTAGGCGCGGTTGAAGTCTGGGACCTTTGACGACAACGCGTCGATGATCCGGGGGTCGACCGGCTCGTTGATCCGCGAGATCGGGTCGATGCCGCTGGTGTTGAACTTCTGCTGCCACGAGAACGGCGGGGAGACGACCAGATCGCCACCCACCAACTCGCTCCACTGCATGTGGTTGCGGAAGGCGGCGGAGAGGATGCGGCTGCGGAAGCCGCGTTCCTGGAAGACGTGGTAGCCGCGCTTGAGGGCAGCCACCCCTGCCCATTCGAGGTATCCGGGGTCGATGGTGATCGCGTCTCGCGCGACGACCTTCTTCAGCCAGTCGTCCAGGCGCCCACCCATGATGGTGACGACCGGTCCCATCGTGGAGACGTCCAGGCCCTCGGCCTCGCGTCGGACCAGAGCACGCTCGATGGCCTCACCCACTGCGACGGCCTGCGGCACGGTAAAGGAGAGAGTGGCATTGACGCTGACGCCGAGGTAGGTGGCCTGCTCCATCGCCTCGATGCCCGTCCTGGTTGCCGGGATCTTGACGATGATGTTCTTGGACAGGGCGTCGAACTCGAGGGCCTGGGCGACCAGCGCGTCCTTGTCGCGGTGCAGGCGTGGGTCGGTCTGGACGGAGATGCGGCCGTTGCGGCCGCCATGCTTTGCGAAGGCCGGCTCCAGGAGCTTAGCTGCCTCGACGGTCATGTCCTTGACGGCCTGCCAGCCGATCTCCGACTCACCCGCGGTCGGCAGACGCTCGGCGATCGCGCGGATGCGGGGCGCCCAGACGTCGGGGTGCTTCTTGATCGTGCTGTAGGCGATGACCGGGTTGCACGTCGCGCCCACGCACCCCCAGGTGATCGCCTCGGCCAGCTCGGCCGGGTCCGCGGAGTCGTTCCACAGGACGGTCGGAGTGGTCGTCGTCATCTGCAGCAGCGGCGACTCGGCGCTCCGGCTCGTGAGCGTGGGTTCGGTCAGTGTCAGTGTCACGCGATCTCCAGCGGCTGGTTCGGCAGTTCCCGGGTGTGCGCACTCTCGTTGAGCGCGTCGGGGCCGAGACGCCAGTCAAGACCCTCGGGCCCCGCCTGTCAACCATATGTCCAGACAATCGAACAAATACAAACTGATCCCCCAGAGATCGGCAGGTCGAGAGGCCAGGGAGGGCTGAGATATCGACGGCCGTTGCGTCGACGGCCGTTGCGCACGATTCCTTGCTGGGAGCCGTGACTTCCCGGTGCTGTCCGGTCGAGCGATCGGCTCTGACTGGGCGAAGAGGGGTGGTTGCGGCCCTACTGGGCGAAGAGGGTGGTCGAAAAGTTGTAGCGAGATGCTCGGTAGACATGCATACCGTGCTCGATGGCACGGCCTGCAGCGTCATAGGCGGTGCGCTCCATCGTTAGAAGGGCCGCCTTGGGTTTCTCGTCGAGGATGCGAGCCTCGGCGGCCGTTGCCGTGCGGGCGCCGATGTTCTGTTGCGCCATGTGGATCTCGATCCCGTGCCCGCGGAGCGCTTCGTAGAGACCGAGATCGTTGAGCTCTTCGTACGTGGGGGCGATCTCGAGCGCCAGGTGATTGTTCATCAGCGCCAGAGGCTCGCCATCGGCGTAGCGCAAACGCCTGACGGTCACCACTTCGGTGCCCAGCGGGATCTCGAGCACGTTGGAGATCTCGGGCGATCCGCGTCCGACGCTATACTCCAGCACCGTCGTCGTCGGTGCGCGACCGCTGCCGGAAAGGTCATCGAAAAGGCTGGTGAGGTCCACCCTCCGGTGAACCCGGGCCGGCGCGACCTGCGTGCCCACTCCACGCTTTCGCACGAGCATTCCGAGGTCCACCAACTCCTGGAGGGCGCGCCGCGCAGTGGGCCGGGAGACACGGAGCCGGCTGGCCAGGGCGATCTCGTTCTCCAGGCGTTCTCCGGGTGTCAGCGTGCCTGTCTCGATGTCCTTCTCGATGGCCTTGGCCATCTGGTGGTAGAGCGGCACTGGGCTTGAGTGATCGAGGGTAATGCGCAGCATCGTTGTCTGTTCGCTGGACACGTTCCTCGGTCTCCTCTTGTTGACCGGACAATCTACAATAAGTGCTTGATCGTTCTGTACTGACATTATGACGAATTCGGCCACCACGCACCATCGTCCGGTCGGCGTGGCGGACAACTGACTCTGCTCATGCGCAACTCACGCCGCAGTTTGCGGCCATCAGCCGACCAGACTGGGCCCGCACAAGATGTCAGAATGTTCGGACAAATAGTTGACTTTGGTTGACCGCGTGGTGCACAGTCGTTTCAGGCGCTAGTCAACGGTGATCGAGACGGTCAACCTTCGACGGTCATCGCCTTGCTCGCCCCACAGGGGCGATCCGCAACAACGTGGACAATCGGAGGAACTGTGCCCTCAGATGTGGAGGTCGTGACCATCGGCCGGTCGGGCGTGGACATCTACCCGCTGCAGACAGGCGTGGGTCTGGAGGACGTCGAGACGTTCGGTAAGTTCCTGGGCGGTAGCCCGACGAACGTCGCAATCGCCGCCGCGCGCCTGGGTCACTCGGCAGCCGTGCTTACCGGCGTCGGTGACGACTCCTTCGGCCGATTCGTCCGGCGCGAGATGGTCCGGCTAGGCGTCACGGATGACTTCGTGATCACGAGTCCGGACTTCGCCACGCCGGTCACCTTCTGTGAGATCTTTCCGCCGGACAACTTCCCGCTCTATTTCTACCGTCAGCCCAGCGCTCCCGACATGCAGCTGCGTGTCACGGACATGCCCCTGGACGTCATCCAGGCCGCCAAGCTCTTCTGGATGTCGGTGACCGGGCTCTCCCAGGAGCCGAGCCGCTCGGCCCATCATGCCGCGCTGGCGGCTCGTGACCTGGCCCCGAACACAGTCCTCGACCTCGACTACCGCCCTATGTTCTGGTCCAGTGCAACGGAGGCGACCGAGCAGGTCCGCAAGTGCCTCGGGCAGTTCACCGTCGCAGTGGGCAACCGCGAGGAGTGCGAGGTCGCCGTCGGCGAGACGGAGCCCGACCGGGCAGCCGACGCGCTACTTGAGGCCGGCGTCGAGATAGCCATCGTCAAGCAGGGCCCCAAAGGAACGCTGGCCAAGACCCGCGATGAGCGAGTCGTGGTGGCCCCGTTCCCGATCGACGTCGTCAACGGGCTGGGTGCAGGTGACGCCTTCGGCGGGACTGTGTGCCATGGCCTGCTGAGCGGCTGGTCACTGCAACGCATCATCGCCGGCGCCAGCGCAGCGGGGGCGATCGTTGCCTCCAGGCTCGAGTGTTCGACGGCAATGCCCACGGCGGAAGAGGTCGAAGGTGTCCTCGCCGGCACATCCGTTGCCGATCTGAACAACGCACAGCGCAAGGAGCGGAGCAGATGACCACTGTTGACGAACTCGGCGCGATACGCGCATATGAGCCCGAGCGCATAGCGCAGGTGTTGCGCGACCGCCCTCGCGGCACGATGCCGCAGGCCGACTCCAAGCTCATGATCATCGCCGCTGACCACCCTGCTCGTGGCGCGCTCGCGGCGGGTGCTGATCCACTGGCGATGGCAGACCGGTCCGAGCTGCTGGCCCGCTGCGTCGAGGCACTCTCGCGCCCCGGCGTTCACGGGTTCCTCGGCACCGCGGACATGGTTGAGGATCTGGCGCTGCTCGGTGCGCTCGACGGCAAGCTCGTCTACGGCTCGATGAACCGCGGTGGCCTGGCGGGGGCCAGCTTCGAGATGGACGACCGCTTCACCGGTTACGACGCCCGTGGGGTGGCCGATGCCGGTCTGGATGGCGGCAAGATGCTCCTGCGCATTGACCTTGACGATCCGGGGTCGGTCCGGACCCTCGAGAACTGCGCGCGGGCGGTCGACGAGCTCGCGAGCCAGCACACCTTGGCCCTGGTGGAACCGTTCATCTCTCGTCGAAGCGACGGCGTCGTTCGCAGCGTCCTGACCCCCGACGCCGTCATCCGCTCGATCGCGATCGCCTCCGGCCTGGGCCGCACCTCGGCGTACACCTGGCTCAAGCTGCCGTGCGTGCCGGAGATGGAACGGGTCATGGCTGCCACGTCCCTACCGTCGCTGATCCTCGGCGGTGAGGTCTGCGACGACCCTTATGCCGCTCTCTCGGGCTGGGCGAAGGCCCTTTCCCTCCCAACGGTCAGAGGCCTGGTGATCGGCCGATCCCTGCTGTTCCCCCCTGGCGACGACGTCGCGGTGGCAGTCGACAACGCGGTGGGGCTGCTATGAGTGAGACTTTGATGAATGAGAAGAACGACCTCCTGATCCGGGCGGGCCGGACTGCCCACCACCAGTGGGTGCTGGACATCACGCCCGAGCAGGCCGGTTGGCGCTTCAGCGGGATCAGGATCGTCGAGCTGGCGGCCGGGGGGAGTCAGGAGCTGGCCACCGGGGAGGACGAGGTGCTCGTACTGCCGCTCCGCGGGAGCTGCTCGGTCGAGGCGGAGGGGACCACCTACGAGCTCGCCGGTCGCCCGGACGTGTTCACCGCGGTCACCGACTACCTCTACCTTCCGCGCGACACCTCAGCGGCCATCACGTCCGCCGGGGGCGGCCGCTTCGCCATCCCGACCGCACGAGCAACCCGTCGCCTGGAGGTCTCCTACCGCCCGGCCAGCGAAGTCCTGGTCGGGCTGCGAGGCGCCGGGAGCTCCTCTCGTCAGGTCAACAACTACGCACTGGGCAACGACCTCGACACCGACCATCTCTTGGTCTGCGAAGTGCTCACCCCCGGTGGGAACTGGTCCTCCTACCCGCCGCACAAGCACGATGTGCACTCCGACGTTGAGCGCGAGCTGGAGGAGATCTACTACTTCGACGTCCGTCCTGGACCCGGCGGCCCGGGCTTCGCGTTCCATCGCACCTACGGCACGGCCCAGCGCCCGATCGAGATCTCCGAGGAGGTCCGCTCAGGTGACGTGGTGCTGACCCCGCACGGGTTCCACGGACCGTCGATGGCCGCCCCGGGGTACGACCTCTACTACCTCAACGTGATGGCCGGACCCGCTGCGGACGGGACCTGGCTGATGACCGATGACCCCATCCACCACTGGATCCGTGACACGTGGCAGAGCCAGGACGTCGACAGCCGGCTGCCGATGACCCGCCCCGTCAGCACGCCCCCGACCACGCCCAAGGATGCACAGTGAGCAAGGACACGACCAACGCACCCGTGGGCCAGGACCGGGTCCGACTGACCGTGGGCCAGGCCCTGGTCCGCTTCCTCGCCAACCAGTACAGCGAACGGGACGGGCAGGAGCAGAAGCTCTTCGCCGGCGTGTTCGGCATCTTCGGCCATGGGAACGTGGCCGGTCTGGGCCAGGCCCTCCTGCAGAACGAGGTCGAGCCGGCGCAGGGGGAGGACCGCCTGAAGTACTACCTGGCCCGCAACGAGCAGGGCATGGTGCATGCGGCGGTCTCCTACGCTCGCACGAAGAACCGCCTGCAGGCTTTCGCGTGCACGGCCTCCATCGGCCCCGGTTCGACCAACATGATTACCGGCGCGGCGCTGGCCACGATCGACCGCGTGCCGGTGTTGATCCTGCCCTCGGACATCTTCGCGACCCGGCTGCCGGACCCCGTGCTTCAGCAGCTCGAGGACCCGCGGAGCCTGGACATCTCCGTTAACGACGCCTTCAAACCGGTCTCCCGCTTCTGGGACCGCATCAACCGCCCCGAACAGCTCATTCCCAGTGCGCTGGGTGCGATGCGGGTGCTGACCGACCCGGCCGAGACCGGAGCGGTCACCATCTGCCTGCCGCAGGACGTCCAGGCCGAGGCCTATGACTGGCCGTTGGAGTTCTTCCGCAAGCGCGTTTGGCATGTGGCTCGCCCGGTGCCCGAGCCCGCTGCCCTGGCCCGCGCCGTCGCGGTCATCGCCTCCGCGAAGAAGCCGCTCCTGATCGCCGGTGGTGGCGTGATCTACTCCGAGGCTTCGGCAGCGCTGACAGCCTTCGCCGACGCCACCGGCATCCCGGTGGCCGATACCCAGGCAGGCAAGGGTGCGATCAGCTTCGAGCACCCCGCCTCCGTAGGCGGTGTCGGCTCCACGGGTAACGACGCGGCCAACGCGCTCGCTGCTGAGGCGGACGTGGTTATCGGCGTCGGCACCCGTTACTCCGACTTCACGACGGCGAGCCACACCGCCTTCCGCAACCCGGGCGTCCGTTTCGTCAACCTCAACGTGCTCGCCTTCGACGCCGCCAAGAACTCCGCCGAGATGGTCGTCACCGACGCCCGTGCCGGCCTGGAGGCATTGACCGCCGCGCTGGGGGACTACCGCGTCCAGGACACATACAGCCACCGGGTTGCCGGACTTGTGGCGGCCTGGGCGAAAGTCACCGACGAGTGCTTCCACCGCAACAACCGGCCGCTGCCCGCGCAGACAGAGGTCTTCGGGGCGCTCAACGAGCTCATGGGCGACGACGATATCGTCATCAACGCGGCGGGGTCGATGCCCGGTGACCTGCAGGCCCTGTGGCGCGCGCGTACCCCGAAGCAGTACCACCTCGAGTACGGCTACTCGTGCATGGGATACGAGATCCCGGCCGCGATGGGCGCAAAGCTGGCCGCACCCGACAGCGAAGTGGTCGCGATCGTCGGTGACGGCACCTACCAGATGTTGCCCCAAGAGATCGCCACGATCGTGTCCGAGAACCTCAAGGTCATCATCGTGCTGCTCCAGAACCACGGCTTCGCGTCCATTGGGGGCCTGTCAGAGTCTCGCGGCTCACAGCGGTTCGGCACGAACTACCGGATGCGCGACAACGACTCCGACCGCCTCGACGGCGCGCACGTACCCCTGGACTTGGCCGGTAGCGCCCGCAGCTTCGGTGCCGACGTCTTCGAGGTCCACACCATCGGAGAGTTCCGCGACGCCTACAAGCTGGCCGCGGCATCCACCCGGACGACGCTCATCTACATCGAGACAGACCTCTACGGGCCCAACCCGCCGGCTTCGGCGTGGTGGGACGTCCCGGTCTCACAGACCGCCCGCCTCGAAAGCACCCAGCAAGCCCATATCGAGTACCTGCAGAACAAGAAGGATCAGCGCCACCACCTGTGACGCCGATCCTCTGACCCTTGAGACGCCAGAAAGCGAGAACGAAGATGACGACTGTTCAAGAGACGACTCAGGCCGCCGCCGAAGAAACGACGACCCCGACGGTCAAGCACTGGATCAACGGCGCCGAGACTGAGGGCACCACCGGCCGGACCCAGCCGATCTTCAACCCGTCCACCGGCGAGGTCATCGGGCACGTCGCCCTCGGCGACGCCACCACGGTTGATGAGGCCGTCCGATCCGCGACGCTCGCGCAGAAGTCCTGGGGCCGGATGTCCCTGGCCAAGCGCACCACGATCCTGTTCCGGATGCGGGAGCTGATGCTCGCCCACGACCTCGAACTCGGCGAGATCATCTCAGCTGAGCACGGCAAGACTGTTGACGACGCCCGCGGCGAGATCGCCCGCGGCCGCGAGACGATCGAGTTCGTCTGTGGCATCAACCAGGCGTCCAAGAGCGAGTTCAGCTCCGAAGCCTCCACGGGCGTCGACGTGCACACCCTGCGTCAGCCCCTCGGTGTCGTCGCGGGGATCACTCCGTTCAACTTCCCGGCCATGGTCCCGCTCTGGATGCACCCGGTGGCCATCGCGGCCGGCAACGCGTTCATCCTCAAGCCCTCCGAGCGCGATCCGTCCGCCTCCCTGCTCATCGCGAAGCTGTACCAGGAGGCCGGGCTGCCTGACGGGATCTTCAACGTGGTGCACGGCGGCAAGGAGACCGTCGACGCCATTCTTGAGAACGAAGGGATCGCTGCGGTGTCCTTCGTAGGTTCCACACCGATCGCCAGGTACGTCCAGCAAAAGGCCGTCGCCAACGGCAAGCGCGCCCAGGCCCTCGGCGGGGCGAACAACCACGCGATCGTTATGCCGGACGCCAACATCGCCTTCGCGGCCTCGCAGATCTCCTCCGGGGCCTTCGGTTCCGCCGGTGAACGTTGCATGGCCCTGCCGGTCGCCGTCGTCGTCGGCGATGCGGCCGAGCCGCTGATCGCCGCACTCAAGCTGGAGGCAGAGAAGCTCAAGGTCGGTCCCGGCAGCGCAAAGGACACCGACATGGGCCCGGTTATCACACCGGCATCCCGCCAGCGTGTCCTCGACTTCACCACCAACGCGATTGAAGCTGGGGCGACGGCGATCGTCGACGGCCGCGACCTGGTGGTCACCGGCTTTGAGAACGGCTTCTATGTCGGCCCGACCATCCTGGACAACGTGACCACCGACATGCAGGCGTACTGCGACGAGGTCTTCGGCCCCTTGCTGGTGATATTGCGGGTTGACACGTTCGACGAGGCGATCGAGCTCGTCAACTCCTCCCCGTTTGGTAACGGCTCGGCGATCTTCACCAGCTCGGGCGAGCTCGCCCGTCGTTTCGAGGTCGAGGTCGAGGCCGGGATGGTCGGCATCAACGTGCCGATCCCGGTGCCGGTCGGCTACTTCTCGTTCGGTGGCTGGAAGGACTCGCTCTTCGGCGACCACCACGCTCACGGCCCCGAGGGTTTCCGGTTCTACACCAAGGCGAAGGTCGTCACGACCCGCTGGCCCCACCAGGAGACCGCTTCGGCCGCCAGCATGAGCTTCCCCGGCAACAACTGAGCTCCGACATGTTCGTGACCGCAACACAAACCGTATGAAGGGATCAATGCAATGACGCAGGCATCAGTTCAGACCCAGGACCTGTCCCGGAACCCGGATCCTCGATACAACAGACTCGTGGTGGGAACCGCGCCCGATTCCTGGGGCGTCTGGTTCCCCTCGGATGAGAAGCAGATCGACTGGGAGACCACCTTGGACGAGATGGCGGCGGCTGGCTATAAGTACATCGAGACAGGGCCGTTCGGGTACTTCCCGACCGACCCGGGCAAGCTCAGCGAGGAGATGTCCAAGCGTGGCCTGACGGTTATTGCCGGCACCCAGTTCGGCATCCTGCACAAGCCGCAGGAGTGGGCCAACACCGAGCTCGAGATGCGCCGGAACGCGGCGGTGCTGCAGGCTGTCGGTGCCAAGTTCCTGGTCTACCTGCCACCGATGTTCCGGTCGGACAAGACCTGGAAGTTCACGGACGAGAGGGTTCTGTCCGAGGAGCAGTGCAAGCTGTACACCGACAATGCCAACAAGCTGGGAAAGATCCTCAAGCAGGAGTACGGCATCACCATGGTCGTGCACCCGCACGGCGACTCCCATATCGAGACCCGCGCGGACATCGACCGGTTCTTCGCCGACACCGACCCGGCATACGTCTCCTTCTGCCTGGACACCGGGCACATCGTCTATGGCGGGGAGGACCCGATCAACATTGTGCGCGACTACCCCGAGCGTATCGGGTTCGTGCACATCAAGGCGATGGACCCCGACCTGGTCAGGCAGGCCCATGAGCAGGACTGGCCCTTCGGTGAAGCCATCGCCCGTGGCGCGAGCGTGACGCCGCCCGCCGGACAGCCGGAGATGAAGGCCCTGGTCGAAGCCCTCGCGGGTCTGGACCGGGAGATCATCGTCGTCGTCGAGCAGGACCTGTACCCGGTCAAGTTCGACTTCCCGCTGCCGAACGCCATCGCGACCCGCGAGTACCTCGCGGAGTGCAACCTCGGCGCCCGCGCAACGGTAACCGCCAGGAAGAGCTGACATGACGGTCAGAATTGGGATCATCGGTCCGGGCGGGATGGGCCAGGCGCACATTGCACGCATCACCAACGTGCTGTCCGGCGCCGCGGTGGTGGCGGTCTCCGACCTCGACGCCGAGCGCGCCAAGGCCGTGGCCGAGCCCCTCGGGGCGACTGTCTTCGCAGACGGTGCCGCGCTGATCAGTGCCGAGGAGGTCGACGCCGTGATGGTGACGAGCTTCGGCCCGGCCCACGAGGAGCCGGTCATCGCGGCGATCGAGGCGGGCAAGCCGGTCTTCTGCGAGAAGCCGCTTGCCCCCACCGCGGCAGCGTGCCTGCGCATCATGGCGGCTGAGCAGAAGGCCGGGCGCAGGTTGGTCCAGGTCGGCTTCATGCGCCGCTACGACGCCAGCTACCGCCAGATGAAGGCGGTGCTGGACAGCGGGGAGATCGGTGAGGCGCTGATGGTGCACTGCGCCCACCGGAACCCCACAGTGCCGGAGACCTACACGGCCGACATGGCGATCAACGACACGGCGATCCACGAGATCGACACCATGCGCTGGCTCCTGGATGAGGAGTTTGTCACGGCGCGCGTGGACAGGCCGAAGAAGACGCGGAACCGGTTCGCGCACCTGCAGGACCCGCTCGTCCTGATCCTGGAGTCGGCCTCCGGCGTCCGGGTCGACGACGAGATCTTCGTCAACATTCAGTACGCCTACGACATTCGCTGCGAGGCCGTGGGGGAGACCGGCACCGTCTCACTGGCTGACCAGCACAAGGTCGAGCGCCGAGATGGCGGGGGGCACCACAACGCCCTCTCGACCAGCCACGTCGACCGGTTCGATGGTGCTTTCACCACCGAGCTGCAGTCGTGGATCCGCTCCGTTGAGATCGGCAAGACCTCCGGCCCGTCCAGCTGGGACGGGTATGCCGCCGCCGTTGTCTGCGACGCCGGCGTCAAGGCCCTGATGGGCGATGCCGGGACGATCGCGATCACGATGATCGACAAACCCGACTTCTATGCGAACGACAGCTCGGTCGTCGTCGCCTGACAGCAAGGTGAGCGCCCGCGAGGTGCCGATTCAGTGGGCGGGCGGAAGGGGACCTTCGCCCGCCCACGTCGTTTGATGCAGCTGTACCGAAATGGAGACTTGGAATGGTCAAGATTGCCCTCGATCCGGCGATGTACCACTCGACCCTTAGCGTGGCCGATGAGGTCCGCAAGGCTGCCGAGCTCGGGTATGAGTACCTCGAGCTCTCCCCGCGCGGGGACTTCTTCTCCTGGCACCGATACCCCACCGCAGGCGCCGCCGAGGTCAAGGCGGTCAAGGACGCGCTGAAGGAGACTGGCGTCACGATGCAGACGCTGGTCCCGGTCTACAACTGGTCCTCGCCCCGCGAGGACGAGCGGCAGGCGGCCGTGCGCAACTGGCGGCGGCTGCTTGAGATCGCCACCGAGCTCGAGTGCCCGATGGTGAACTCCGAGCTCTCTGGTGACCCGAGCGACCCGCAGCACTCCGACGCGAGCTTCCGCCGGTCGATGGACGAGCTGCTCCCGCACGTCGAGCGCTACGGCCTGGAGCTGAACCTTGAGGCCCACCCCTGCGACTTCATCGAGCTCAGCGATGCCGCGGTCGACCTGGTCCGGGGGATCAACAAACCGTTCGTCAACTACCTGTTCTGTGCCCCCCACGCCTTCCACCTCTCTGACGGGGCCGGGGACGTCCGGCGGATGATCGACTACGCCGGCGAGCGCCTGCGGCACGTCCATGTGGCCGACGTGTTCAACCACACGATCAACAACGGGCTGCGCTACATCGTCAACCCGCCGGGTGCGGACGTCCGGGTGCACCAGCACAACGAGATCGGTAACGGTGACGTCCCCTGGGACGAATTCTTCGGGGCGCTGCGTGATGCCGCCTTCGATGGCGTCGCCACAGTCTGCATCTTCGGCTGGAACGAGCGCGCCGACGAGATCCACCGCCGCATGCTCGAGCGCGTGCAGCGAGAGCTTCTCAGCAACCACTACCCCTGAAGCGCCAGGGCAGCCCCGCGTGTCGCGCCAACCACGGTGCACCCCATCGGCCTCAGGTCGAGTCCATGATCGTCTCGTTCGAACGGAGAACCGCGTGAGCACGCAAGCAGCACCCCGAACTATCGGTGTCGGCCTGATCAGCGTCGGGTGGATGGGTCGCCTACACACCCGCGCGTACAAGTCCGTCGCTGAGCGCTATCCCGAGCTTGGCCTGCGAGCCCGGCTGGTGATCGCAGCAGACACGGTCGAGGCCAGTGCCAGGGAGGCGGCGGAGCTGCTCGGCTATGAGAGCTGGACGCTCGACTACAACGAGGTGCTGAATCATCCCGACGTGGACGTCGTGTCGATCTGTGCGCCGAACTTCCTGCACAAGAAGATGGCGCTTGCGGCGGCCAAGGCGGGCAAGCCCTTCTGGATCGAGAAGCCCATGGGGCGGGGGGCCACGGAGAGCGGTGAGATCGCCCGCGCGGCCCAGGACGCGGGCATCGTCACAGGGGTCGGGTTCAACTATCGCCACGCCCCTGCCGTGGAGCACGCCCGAGAGCTCATCCGGGGTGGCCGGCTCGGCCGCATCACCAACGTGAGGTGCTGGCTCCTGGCGGACTACTCCTCCGACCCGTCCGGCGCGCGGACCTGGCGATTCGAGAAGGAGCGGGCCGGCTCCGGAGTCCTGGGTGACCTGGTCTCGCACGGCTTCGACCTGGCGCAGTACCTTGCCGGCGAGATCACCGACGTCACGGCGCTGACCCAGACGATCATCACCGCACGCCCGGAGCCCGTCGCCGGAGCTGCGAGTCACTTCAGTCGGGGCGGCGGCGAGCTCAAGCCGGTCGAGAACGAGGACTACGTCGGTGTGCTTGCCCGATTCGCCTCGGGCGCGGTGGGTACGTTCGAGTCGAGCCGCGTGGCTGTGGGGCCACGCGCTGAGTACGTCATCGAGGTCTACGGCACTGCGGGCTCGGTCCGATGGAACTTCCAGCGGCTCAACGAGCTGGAGGTCTGTCTCGGTCTGGGCGGGGAGAACCACGGCTACACGACCGTCATGGCCAGCCCCGGCCACGGCGAGTTCGCGCGCTTTCAGCCGGGCGGCGGCGTCTCGATGGGCTTCGACGACCTGAAGACTATCGAGGCCCGGCTCTTCCTGGGGTCCGTCGCGAGCGGGCAGCAGCTTGCCCCGTCGGCGGCCGACGGGTGGTCCGCAGCCTGCGTCGCCGAC
>Ga0209014_10001632_pt1 | contig 13221 bp, 9 predicted proteins | sample BarGraNGADG00212_FD_184491 | JGI IMG/M metagenome (GOLD analysis project Ga0209014, IMG submission 184491) | Arctic peat soil microbial communities from Barrow, Alaska - Barrow Graham LP Ref core NGADG0002-212 (SPAdes) (version 2) | ecosystem: Environmental > Terrestrial > Soil > Wetlands > Peat...
GGTATCGGACCTCACGTCCATCGCGGACCGACTCCACGATCCCCGCGCCGCGGAGCGCGGCGAGGTGTTGCGAGATCGCGGGTTGAGGCATGTCGAAGTGCTCCACGAGCTTCCGAACCTCAACCGGGCCGGCCTCTCCGAGGTAGTGGACCATCTCGAGGCGCCGCGGGCTGGCCAGTGTCTTCAGAAGCGTGGCCTGCAGTACGTAGATGCCATCCGGCTGGCGGGCCATGGCTGATCTCCTATGCGTGGTATATGAATAGATCAGCATCACGCATATGCCCATAGGCCAGATGTCACCCACTGGACCGCACTTGGGCCTGAACTCGACGGACAAGCCTCCGCCGCCGAACGGGTAGTTCCGGGCCGTCGGCCTACAATCGCGGCATGAGCATTTCGGATCGTTCCGTTCTCGGCGAAACGGGCGCCACTACGGCGGGCCGGGTCTTCCAGCGGGTCATCGGGCGTGAGCTGCCGGTCGCGGCCCGCGCCGAGGGCGCCACTGTCTGGGACTCGGAGGGGCGCGCCTACCTCGACGCAGCCGGCGGCGCGATCGTTGTCAACGTCGGGCATGGCCGGCAGTCGATCGTCGATGCCATGGAGCGCCAGGCGCGGGCGTTCACGTACGTCCACGGCACGACCTTCACGACTGAGCCGCTCGAAAAGTACGCCCGCGCGGTCGGCCGCTACCTGCCGGTCGACGATCCGGTGATCTACCCGGTCAGCGGCGGCTCCGAGGCGATCGAAAGCGCCCTCAAGATGGTCCGCTCCTACCACCTGGCCCGACGCGAGCCCGACCGGACCGTGGTCATCGCCCGCTGGGGGAGCTACCACGGCAACTCCATGGGGGCGCTCGATCTCTCGGGCCGCGAGCCCCTGCGCCGGCCCTACGAGCCCTGGCTCGGCCGCTTCGGCCACGTCAGCGCCGCGTACCCGTACCGGGCGGGAGAAGCCGCGGCCCACGCCCTCGGCGACGTGGATCTGCTGGTCGCCGAACTCGAGGCGGCGATCGCGGAAGCGGGGCAGGGGAGAGTGGCCGCGTTCGTGGCCGAGCCGATCGTCGGTGCCACGCTGGGCGCCGTCGCCCCGCCCGAGGGCTACTGGCCGGCAATGGCAGACGTGTGCCGCCGCCACGGCGTGCTGCTCGTCGCCGACGAGGTGATGACCGGTTTCGGGCGGACAGGACGCTGGTTCGGGTTGGACCACTGGGGCGTGCGGGCGGACGTGGTCGCAGCGGCAAAGGGCGCCGCCGGGGGCTACTTCCCGCTTGGCCTGGCTGTGGCGAGCGGCAACGTCTACGACACGATCACCGCCGGGGCCGGCTTCGTCCACGGCTTCACGTACAGCCACTCACCGGTGGGCGCGGCGGTGGCCGGCGAGGTGCTGCGAATCCTGGAGACGGAGAACCTCGTCGAGGCGAGTGCGACCAAGGGCGAGCGCTTGCTCGGTCTGCTTCGTGCCCGGCTCGGCGACCATTCCAACGTAGGCGAGATCCGCGGCCGGGGCCTGCTGGTCGGCCTGGAGCTGGTCGCCGACCGAGCCACGCGGCGGCCGTACCCGCGCCAGGCTCGCCTCATCGAGAACGTCGTGAGCCATGCTCGCGATGCCGGCCTGCTCCTATACCACGGCACCGGCAATGCCGACGGCACGAACGGCGACACCGTCTTGCTCGGGCCGCCGTTCGTGGTCACGGAAGCGGAGCTCGAGTCGATCGCAGACCGCCTGGGCGACGCGATCGATCGAGCCACCGCAGTAGTTACGAGCTAGAGCCAACCGCCGCCGATCCCGGGGTCGGTTGCGGGACGTGGCCCCGCCGCTCCCCGTCTCGCGGCTCGGGCTCGGGCTCGGGCTCCCGCCCCGGTTCAGGCTCCGACGGGATTGCGTCGCAGTCGGCCGCGCCCTCGACGTGGCTGAAGCCGAGTTGCCTGGTGACGCCGGCCATGAGCGTCGGAGACCACCAGGCCCATCGGCCCAGGAGCCTCATCGTCGCCGGCACGAGCAGAGCTCGGATGATCGTGGCGTCGATCAGGACCGCGATGGCCATGCCGATGCCGAGGCTCTTGATGATGATCAGGTCGCCCAATCCGAACGAGGCGAAGACGGCGACCATTATCAGCGCGGCGCCGGTTATGACGCGTCCGGTTCGGGCCAGGCCTTCGGCCACCGCCTGCCGAGTGTCTCCGGTCCGGCGGTAGGCTTCCTGGATCCGCGACAGCAACAGGACTTCGTAGTCCATCGAGAGCCCGAAGATGATCGCGAACATCAGGATCGGCACGATCGCCACGGTGTAGCCGGGAGAGGTGAAGCCGAGCGGTCCCGACAGGTTTCCGTCCTGGAATATCCAGACGAGCGCGCCGAAGCTTGCAGTCAGCGACAGCAAGGTCATCAGCACAGCCTTCACCGGCAGCACCGCCGACCCGAACTGGGCCAGCAGCATCAATGCCATGGCCGCCAGGATGAAGACGATCGCGCCCGGCAGCTGCGAGTCCTGCGCGGTCAAGAAGTCGAGCGTGCTCGCATCGGTGCCACCCACGAGGACCTGCATCCCGCCGCCTGGCGTTGTGGCTCGTATCGCTTGGACGAGGCTCTGCCCGGCCTGAGTGCCGGCCAGCGGGCTGACGACCTGGAGATGGACGGTGGAGCCGCTCACGTCGGCGGCCAGCAGCGAGTCGAGGGCGGCCGGCCGGCTCCCGGCGGGCTGGGATAGGAGCGTGGCCGTGGCGCCGGCCCCCAGGGGCTTGCCGTCCGGGCCTGGGATCGAGAACGGGCCGTCCACACGGGCGACGCCGCTCAGACCTGCGAGTCGGGCCGAGTAGTCCGCCAGCGCCGTTGCGTTTGCGCTCGAGAGCGGGTCGCCGGGCGTAGTCACCAGGATGTCGATCGGGTCGGTCTCGCCGGCCGGGAACTTGGTCTCGATGGTGTCCCACGCCGCGCGGGCCTGGACGGTCTTGGGTAGCACATCCGCGCCGGGGAGGCCCGGGTGTTCGCTGAGGAAGGGGATGCCGAAGGCTATCAGCAGAGCCAGTATCGGAAGCAGGACCGCCACCGGCCGCTTCATCACCGCGGCCGCGATCCGCTCCCACAGGCCGGCGCGCCTGGCTGCCTCATCCTGCTCGAGTGTCGTCTCGCGACGGCGGCGGGGCAGGCCCAGCCGGAGCCGCTCGACGCGCGGTCCGAGCATGCCGAGCATGGCCGGCAGGAAGGTCAGCGCGTAGGCAACGGAGCACAGTGCGATCAAGGCCCCGCCGATCCCCAGTGAGCTGAGTGTGGGGGCGCGGAAGAGCAACAACCCGGACAAGCCGATGGCCACCGCCGTTCCGGAGAACGTCACCGCTTTGCCGCTCGTGGCCACGGCCCGCTCGACAGCTTCCTCGACGGTAGCTCCGCAAGACAGCTCCTCACGGAAACGGCTGACCATGAAGAGCGAGTAGTCGATCGCCAGCGCAAGGCCCAGCATCGTTACGACGCTGGTAACGAAGATGCTCATCGTCAGGTGCTGCGCCAGGAGATACACGAGCGCGAGGGTGGTCGGGATCGTCAGGCCGGCGACGAGCAGCGGCAAGCCGGCCGCGACGATCGTGCCAAACACGAGCACGAGGATGACCAGCGCGATCGGCAGCGAGACGGTCTCGGCCCGGCTGAGGTCCTTCTCGGACTGAGCGGACAAGGCAGCGCTCAGCGGCGCGCTGCCGGTCAGTTGCACGGTCAGTCCCGGGGGCGAGGCGATCTCGCTGTGGAGGCTGTCCACCGCGTCGATGGCGGAATCCGCGCTCATGTTGAGGTTGACGAGGACCCAGCTCGCGTCGCCGGTCGTGCTGACGAACCTCGCACTGCCGGTTTGGGCGTAACCCACGAGAGACGCGACCCGAGGATCGGCGGTCAGGGTCTTCAGCGAGGCGGCGATCTCTCCCTGGAACGCGGGGGATGACGCATCCGAGCGACCTGCAGCCTCGAACAGGACGATGAACGAGCCGCCGCCCTGGCCGAACTCCTGGGCCAGGTTCCGGGCGACTTGCTGCGACTCGGAGCTGGGGTCGTACCAACCGCCGGTGGTGAGCGCGGACGACACTCTGGCCGCGAGGGTCAGCGATGCGAGCGCGGCCACGACCGCCACGGTGGCGACCAGGCGGCGGCGGCGATAGACGAAACTCCCCCAACGCAAGAACATGACCGTCCCTTTCGTCGGTTAGCAGCCCAGACCGATGCTCGAGCTGAACCTTGTTGCGATGGACGGTCGGCCGACCTGTCCGAGGTCTCCCTCGGTGCTATAGAGAATAGAGATTCTCTATTCTTATTGTCAACCCTTTGGCGATGTACAATACTGAACCACGAGGACCGCACCGCTAAGATGTTGCGAGTGACGGTTCTCCTTGAGGTCCAGGGATGCCACGAGTAACGGCGGCACACGAGCAGGCTGTTCGCAAACGGATCGTCGACGCGGCTATCGGCGTCTTCGGCGAGATGGGCTATGAGCGGGCCACGATCCAGGATGTCGTGCGTGCCAGCGGACTGTCGGTCGGCGCGGTCTACAGCCACTTCCGGAGCAAGGAGGAGCTCTTTGTCGCCGCCTGCCAGTGCGAGATGGAAGAGGAGAAGGCGGAGCTTCGACTCCGAATGGCGGAGCTGAGCCCGCTTTCGGATCGCCTTCGTTCGGCCGTAGATTTCGCCGTCGCGTCGGCCGTGGAGGATAGCAACGAGCGGGGTTTCCGGGCCCACGCCTGGACTCACGCCGGAGCATCCCCAGAGCTGCGGCAGATACTCCGCGATCGCTACACCGAGATGGTCGCGTTCTCGCGGCTCGTTCTCCAGGAGGCGCTCGTGCGGGGCGAACTCCCGGCCTGGATCGACGCCGATCGGATCGCCTCGGCGTTCATCACGCTGATGGACGGCTTCCTCGTCAGGGCGATCGAGTCCGCGGACCTGTCCACGGAGGGCGCCAGGCGTGAGGCTTACTCGCTTCTCGAACTGCTGCTGGCGGCTCCGGCAGCTGTGCCGGAGGCGGTCGAGAAGCTCCGAGGTTCGGCGGTCGGTTCGGCGGTCGGTTCGGCGGGCTGACGCACCGCCCCGGTCGCACAAGGCGTCTTGCCGCCATCGGTCCTACGCCGTCCGGCGCAGTTGAGAATCGCCCATGTTGGTGATGGTGCTACCCACCCCCAGGCTCTAGGGTTCGCTCATGGTCGCAGTTCACACGGCGTCCGGCGTATCCGAACGCGCTCCGCGCGGCAGCCATCGGCATGGGTTGATGGCGACCCGAGGCGCTCGTGTGACGCTCCTCGTCACGGGACCGATGGCCGGAGCATGCATCCTGCTGGCCGCCGAAGACACCTTCGAGCTGGGAGTCGGCATAACCGTCGGCGCGATCCTGGTGATTCTCGCCCTCGTCGGGCTCGTCCTCGCCGTCGCGATGCGGGAGCTGCGGACCGCCGAGGTCAGGGCGGACGAGGCGCTTGACCGGGCCCTGGCAGCCGAGGCCCTCGCCAGCAGTCATGCCGTCGATCTGGCCCGCGTCCTCAAGGCGAGCGAGAGCCTTGTGCTCACCGGGAACGGGCAAGCCGATTACCTCGACATCCTCGCGGCCATCACGCCACAGGGCGGCATGTCTTTCCTCGTCCGTCCCGAGGGCGACTCCGAGGCAGTTGTAGTGGCCGCACACGGCCCGGTCGCCGATGCGCTGATCGGGGTGAGGCGGCCGCTGTCGGGCCACGAGGATCCGATCGTGGCGGCGGAGTTCACCACGCTCGGTGAGAGCGGTCGCGTTGCCGCGGCGGCGCCGGCTCGACTCCACCCCGCCCTTGTCGACATGGCCGTCGAGGCCACCCTGAGGGTCGATCTGGTCGATCACAACGGCAGCCGGCTCGGCTGGCTCGAGCTGGTCGACCAACTGCCGGACCGCATCCTCGAACCGAGCTTCGTCAATCTGGCGCAACTCGTAGCGAACCAGATCGGTGTCGCGATGGAGAACCGAACCCTGCTGACGAGCGTGCAAGCGCAGCTTGCCGAGGTGCAGCGAGTCCAGCAGCAACTCGTCCAGGCTTCCAAGCTGGGCGCTGTCGGCGAGCTCGCGGCGATCGTCGCGCACGAGGTCAACAACCCGCTGACCGGCATACTCGGTTTCGCGGAATTGCTCCTGAGCGAGTTGCCGGAGGACGATCCACGACGCGAAGAAGCGGAGGTCATCCGCAGCGAAGCCGTCCGCGCCAGGACCATCATCAAGGCCTTGCTCGAGTTCGCCCGACCCCGCCCGCCGCAGCGGATTCCGACGAACCTCAACGAGTTGGCCCGGACGACCCTGGATCTGCAGCGATCTAGGGCGGAGAAAGCGAGGGTCCAGGTCATCGAGGAATACGCCGACCTGCCGCTGCTGGAAGTCGACGCCGACGCTCTCCGGCAGGTCCTGCTGAACCTGCTCAACAACTCGATGCAGGCGATGCCTCAGGGCGGGCAGCTTCGGGTGGTCACCCGGGCGGAGGGGGAAGCCGTGGCCTTCGTGGTCGCCGACACGGGCGTAGGCATGGATGCGGAGACGCGGAACCGCATCTTCACGCCGTTCTTCTCGACCCGGGCCGGCAACGCGGGCGGAACTGGGCTCGGGTTGTCGGTGAGCATGCGCATCGTCGAGGGCCACCACGGCACGATCGAGGTGGAAAGCGAGCCGGGCAAGGGCGCGGTGTTCACCATCAGGCTGCCGATCGCGCGACACTCCCCGGACGCCCCCGTCCAGGCTTCGGAGGCCGACGCGAGCGTTCAGGAATTGCCATGGGACGCCGAGTCCGGTGGCGGGCACGAGGCTGAGGCCAGCCTGCAGTCCCACCGGGAGGAGGCGGCATGACCTGGGAACTGCGCCTCCCACATCCGGGAAAGGCGCGGCCGCGCGTTCTATGCGTCGACGACGAGCCGGTGATCCTCCAGATCCTGCGCCGGCTGCTGGAAGTGCAGGGCTTCGAAGCGGTCATCTGCAACAAGCCGCAGGACGCGGTGGCCAGCTTCGGCGACGGCGACTTCGACGTGGTGATCACCGACATCCACATGCCGGGGATGGACGGCATGGCCTTGATGAGGGCTCTCCGAGAGCGCCAGCCGGACCTGCCGGTGGTCGTCGTAACCGGCCACGGAACCGTGGACACGGCCATTCAAGCGCTTCGCGAGGGCGCCACAGGGATGCTCGTCAAGCCGTTCACCGGCGCGGAGCTCCTGGCGGAAGTGCGTCGTGCGCTCGGGTCGGCTCAGATGCGCTACGAGGCGCTCCAGTATCGATACCTGAGTCCCGTTCTCGACTCGATCGCGCTCACCCTGTCCACGGCGATAGAGGCGCGAAACCTCGAGACCGGTGAGCATTGCCGGCAGCTGGGCCTTCTCTCGGAGCGGATGGCCGCCGTGCTGGGACTCGACGAGCACCAGCAGATGACGATCCGAATCGGTGGCTATCTGCACGACATCGGCAAGATCGGGATCGCGGACGCGGTCCTGCTCAAGCCGGGCCGCCTCACCGATGCCGAGATGGCGGAGATGCGCCGTCACAGCGAAATCGGGGCCGCGATCCTAGAAGTCCACGAAGCCATGGCCGACATATCGAAGATCGTGCGCCACCACCACGAACGCTGGGACGGGCGCGGCTATCCGGATTCCCTGGCGGGCACGGGCATTCCTCTCGGAGGGCGGATCATCGCCGTGGCCGACGCGTACAGCGCCATGACCAGCGACCGCATCTATCGCGCCGCGCTGCCGGTGGATCGAGCCTGGGCGGAGCTGAAGGCGCACTCGGGCACGCAGTTCGATCCCGAGATCGTCGCCGTCTTCGAGCAGGTCGTGGACGAGTCCGGACTACTGCGTCCGCTCGACCCGGGCATTTCGCGGACGCTCGAGACCGAGGTCCACGTTCCGATGCCCATCTCGCAGGAGTGGCGGGATCGCCTGGCCGTGCTCCCGGTGCTGGAGCCGCTGGCGGTTCCGGTGAAGACCGTGGCGGAACCCTGTCCGGTGGCGCCGGAAGGCGAGGAATGCGCCGTGATCGCTTCGGGCGAGGGCTGCGAGATCGTCCTTCCCGAGGAGTCGACTGCGCCTACCGACGATGGAGCCAGTCGGGCGCGGTTCGGCTGATGATGAAGACGCCGAGCAGGACCAGCAGGATCGGCCAGCCGAGGTTGTCCGTCCGCAGCGCCAGGTAGTAGGCCGCAATCTCCCCGCCGCCCCAAAGCAAGAGCGCGCCGCCGACGAGGAGCTGCCAGCCTCTGCCGCCGCCGCGGGCGGCGCGGACCGCGGCGACCCAGAGCAGGCCGAGGCCCAGGAACAGCGTCCCCCAGCCCGGACCTCGTATGGCGCCGGCGTCGGCCAGCACGCTGCCGAGGTTTAGCGCCGTCAGAAGGATGCCGGCGTAGAGCGCGGCGTGGTTGCGGTCTCTGGCCCAGACGACCAGGAAGATGATCCCGATGGCCAGGAAGAAGGCCGAAGTCCCGATGTGGACTTCTGGGACCAGGTCGCCCAGAGCGAGCACCACGCCGAGGACGACGAGGAAGAGACCGAGAATCGGGACGCCTCGCTTGCGCTCCTCCCACTCGGCGCTGAAGCCCCAGTTGTCGATCCGGACCGCCCGATGCTGCGAGTCGTCTCTCATGCTGCGAGATTACCAGGCACGAGGCGACCGCTACATGTCCAGAGTGGCGTCCACGATCAGGTCGACGTTGCCCTTTAGCGCCCGCGAGATGGGGCAGCCGTTCTTGGCGCCTTCGGCCAGCTCTCGGAAACGATTCTGGTCGAGGCCTTCCGCTCGTCCATGCACCGTCAGCTTGCTCGAGACCACCGTCCATTTGCCGTCGACGCGGTCGGCCGTGACTTCAGACGAGACCGTCACGGACTTCGGCACGAAACCCGCTTTGGCGAGGTCGCCCGAAAACGCCATTGCGAAGCAAGTGGCGTGAGCCGCCGCGAGCAGCTCTTCGGGGCTGGTCCGGCCGTCGGCCGACTCCGTCCGCGACGCCCACGTCAACGGCAGCCCGCCGAATGCGCCGCTCGATTCCGCGTCGACCTCGCCGGAACCGCTGTTCAAGTCACCTGTCCATGTTGCCGTGGCGTGTCGTACTGCTGCCATGAGCTGCTCCTTTGCGCTGCGATGTCCCGATGGTCGCATCCCCGCCCTCTTCAGCCTGAAAGCCACAGCGCGGAGCGCGGGATGCGGAACGGCTAAGTCGACGCCGCTCGCCGGGTCGCCGGCGAAGTGCCTGTGGGTTTGGGTACGTGCACATCGTCCCACTTCACCCGGATTCCGCCCGCCAGCGATCGGAAGAGCGTTCTGTGTGCCGCGCCCGACGGTGGGATCAGGCTGTCGGCGCCGCCAAACCTCGCGTAGTCGTTCAGGGCAGCCTCGAATGCAAGCCCGAAGCCTGGTGCATCCATGGGGTCGAAGCCCGCTTCCCAGCTCAGGCTCAGGATGCGAACGGCGCGGGCCTTGCGGTCGAGACGGGGCTCGATCCGGCCCACGAGCCGATCGCCGAAGAGTATCGGAAGCACGTAGTAGCCCCACTTCCGCTTGACGGCCGGCGTGTACACCTCCCAGCGGTAGTCGAATCCGTACAGCGGCTCGAGCGCCCCGCGATCCCACAGCAGCGGGTCGAGCGGCGCCAGGAAGCTGCAGGTCGGCCGTGCGTCGCCGGGAGCGGCGCGGGCCGCCAGCTCGCGCTCGGCCTGGGCCAGCAGCGGCAGTTCATCGGCCACGATGAAGCGGAGGCCGCGCATGCCTTCGACCTCGAGAGCAAGGAGCTCTCCGCGGGTGACCAGATCGCTTCGAAGCTCGGCGCGCAGGATCGCACCGCCCGTTCCGGGCCAGAGCTCGCCGCTGCCGCCCGCGCCGAGCAGGCCGTGGCCTCGGTAGCGCGACAAGACCTTGTGACGCAATTGCTCTCGCTCCGGGATTCGCGTCGCCAGCAGGTCCGCGGGGAACAGGCGCTCGGTCAGGTCGTAGTAGCGGCGGTTGCGATCGCGGCGGCCCAGGCCAAGCCTGCCCGAGACGGCGAGCGCCTCGAGCACCGCTCGTACGGCCGAGGTCGGGCCCCAGAACCAGTCGATGGCGGCCTCGCGTTCGAAGTCGGTCGAGCATTTGGGACCTTCGGCCGTGATCTCGGCGAGGATCTTGTCGGCCAGGACGGCATGCTCGCCGACCAGCCGGCCCGCCCGGCCGTCGGCGCCATCCTGCCAGGTGATCCGGTAGTAGGGCAGCTCGCGGGTCGGCAGCAGGCAGAGCGCCTTGTTGTACGCCTCGAACAGCAGCCGGCGGCCGTAGAGCAGCTCGTCGGTCAGCTCGCGCCGGTAGCCGGCGATCCGAGCCTGGAGTACCAGATCGTGGTTCCTGCCCGCGACGTCCAGCGGATCGAACTGCAGCGAACCCAGCCGGTCGACCACGGCTAGCACGCTGGCCGCCTCGGCCGGAAGCGACCGGCCGGGAGCGAGCAGGTGGCGCAGGACGAGGAACCGGCGTGCGGTTTCGAGGCTTATGTGGCGGGGCATGGTGAGATTGTGCAGGAGGAGTGTGTCGAGGTGTGGCAGGTATGCCGCGGCATGCCGATGCGGCGGCACGCGCCGGATCCGTTCCGCGACTTCAGGCGGTCGTCACAGCCCTGAGCAGGACAAGCGAGCGCGGGCCCAGCTTGATGCCCGAGCCGGCGCCGAGCTGTGCCGCGCCCCCGCCCGGCGAGACGTGAGCGGCGCCGATCGTTCCGTCGAAGGTGTCGAGTTCGCGCTCCCAGGTCCGAGGCGAGCCGACGCCGGGCAGGGTGAACGTCAGCGGTTCCCACCAGCCGTTGACCAGCAACAAAAGGTCGTCGTCGAGTATCTGCCGGCCCCTGGAGTCACGGTCCGGATCGCGCCGCCCGTCCGCGTATATGACCACGCTGCGGGTCCAGCCCGCCGTCCAGTCGGAGTCGGTCATGGGCGACCCGACCGGCGTGAACCACTCGAGGTCGCCCTCGCCGGCGCCGCCGACGAAACGTCGCCGCCGAAGCACCGGGTGGCGGCGCCTGATCGCGACGACTCCGCGAGCGAACTCCAGGAACTTCTCGTCGACGGCGGACCAGTCGAACCAGGAAGTCTCGTTGTCCTGGCAGTAGGCGTTGTTGTTGCCCCGCTGCGTCCGGCCCATCTCGTCGCCGCCGAGCAGCATCGGCACCCCGAGGCTCAGCAATACCGTCGCGAGCAGAGCGCGCGATTGCGTCGTCCGGAGGTTGTTGACGGCAGGGTCGTCGCTGGCACCCTCGGCGCCGCAATTCCAGGAGCGGTTGTCGTCAGTGCCGTCGTTGTTCGATTCGCCGTTGGCCGCATTGTGTTTGGCGTCGTAGGAGACGAGGTCGCGCAGTGTGAAGCCGTCATGGCAGGTGACGAAGTTGACCGAAGCGTTGGGCCGCCGGTTCGAAGGGCCGTACAGGTCCGCGGATCCGGTCAGACGGGTCGCGAGATCCGGGAGGGTTCCGTCGACGCCCCGCCAGAAGTCGCGCACGGTGTCGCGATAGCGGCCGTTCCATTCACTCCACAGCGCCGGGAAGCGGCCCAGGTCGTAGCTGTCCGATTGGCCGACGTCCCAGGGCTCGGCGATGAGCTTGACCTTCGAAACGACCGGGTCCTGCGCCACCAGGTCGAAGAATGCCGACACGCGGTCGAACCCGCCGTGCTCCCGCGCCAGCGCAACCGCCAGATCGAAGCGGAAGCCGTCTACGTGCATCTCCGCGATCCAGTAGCGGAGCGAATCCATGATCAGCCGCAGGGCCAGCGGGTCGTCGGCATTGAGCGAGTTGCCCGTGCCTGTCGTGTCGAAGTAGTAGCGCCGATCGCCCTCGACGAGCCGGTAGTAGGCGGGATTGTCGAGACCACGAAGCGACAGGGTCGGACCGAGATGGTTGCCTTCCGGAGTGTGGTTGAAGACGACGTCGAGGATCACTTCCAGCCCCGCCGCATGGAGTGCCTTGACCATCCCCTTGAACTCCGCCACTTGGCCCTCGGGACGACCCGCCCTGATCTCCGCGGAATAGCCGGCGTGCGGGGCGAAGAACCCGAGCGTGCTGTAGCCCCAGTAGTTGCTCAGGCCCTTGGCGGTCAGAAAGCCGTCGTCCAGGTGGTGTTGGACCGGCAACAGCTCGATGGCGGTCACGCCGAGACGCGTCAGATGGTCCGCGGCGGCGGGATGGGCCAGCCCCGCGAAAGTGCCTCGCAGTTGCGTTGGGATCTTCGTTTGGAGCTGGGTGAAGCCCTTTACGTGGGTCTCGTACAGGATGGTGTCCGAGTACGGGGTTGCGGGCGGCGCGTCCGCGCCCCAGTCGAAGTCGCCGGACGTCACCAGGCCGCGGGGCACGAACGCCGCCGAGTCGAGGCTGCTGAAACCGTCGGGGTCGCCCAGAGGGTAACCCAGCACTTCCGGGCCCCAGGCTACGTCGCCGAGGATTGCCCGTGCGTACGGATCGAGCAGCAGCTTGTTCCGATTGCAGCGCAGTCCCGAACACGGGTCGTACGGCCCCGAGACGCGGTAGCCGTAACGCTGGCCGTGCCCGACACCGGGCGCGAAGCCGTGCCAGATCCCGGCGTCCTGCTCCACGAGCGGAACCTGGAGTTCAGCGCCGGCCTCATCGAACAGGCAGAGTTCGATGGAGTCGGCGATGTCCGAGGCCACCGCGAAGTTTGTGCCCGTCTCGGTCGGCGTGGCTCCCAGTGGAAACGGCCGTCCCGGCCACAGATCCATCGTGTCGACGCTGCTCCTGCTCTGACGAGGCCTCTCGATTTAGCCTGACGCAACAGGCGCTCGAGGTCCAGGAACCGAGATCAATACCAGCCGTGCGTGAGGCGGAAGTTCCACGCCTGGCAGGCCGTTCCGTAACGGTCGGCGATGTATCGCAGGCCCCAGCTCACCTGAGTCCGGGGACTTGTGCGCCAATTACGCCCGGCCGTGGCCATCTTCGTGGCCGGCAGTGACTGGGGAATGCCGTACGCGCCGGTGGTGGCGTTGACGGCGCGCGGGTCCCATCTCGACTCCGACTCCCACAAGACGTCTACGCAAGCGAACTGGCGGGCGTCCAGGTGGGAGCGGGCGTAAGAGCGCGCGTTGGCGACCGTGTCTGGAACAGGTGTCGGCACGGGGGTTGGCGTCGGCGTGGCGATCGGCGGCGTCTGGCCGACAAGGAAGTATGTGGAGATAGCGTCGGGCGACGCCGTGGCGATCGGCGTGGGGCCGCTCAGGGTAACCGAAGG
>Ga0209014_10001633_pt1 | contig 13218 bp, 14 predicted proteins | sample BarGraNGADG00212_FD_184491 | JGI IMG/M metagenome (GOLD analysis project Ga0209014, IMG submission 184491) | Arctic peat soil microbial communities from Barrow, Alaska - Barrow Graham LP Ref core NGADG0002-212 (SPAdes) (version 2) | ecosystem: Environmental > Terrestrial > Soil > Wetlands >...
ACTATATTCCGGATAGAGTAAAAGAAGGATACGGTTTAAAAAATCCGGTTATTGATAAGTTCAAAAGCGATAATGTCCAACTGATTATCACGGTTGATTGTGGTATTTCCGATATTGAACAAATTGCATATGCCAACTCTATCGGTATTGATACAATTGTTTTAGATCATCACGAAATATCCGGGCAACTGCCCCCTGCCGTCGCTTCCATCAACCCTAATCGCGAAGATTGTCAATTTCCTTTTAAGGGACTGGCCGGCGTAGGCATCGCTTATAACTTTCTTATTGCCTTGCGCGGCAGCTTACGCAAAGAAGGTTTTTGGGACAATAAAGATTTTCCCAATTTAAAGGAATATCTGGATATTGTCGCTTTGGGAACAATTGGTGACATCGCCCCTCTTGTTGATGAAAACAGAATATTTGCCAAGATAGGACTGGAGTTGATTACCGAAGGTAAACGTCCGGGTATTAAAGCGCTAAAAGAAGTCAGCGGCATAGATGGCCAAGTAATCGATTCCTTTAAGGCATCTTTTGGTCTTATTCCACGCATAAACGCGGCAGGACGTATAGCTTCCGCGATGGATGCCGTAGCGTTACTTTTAACAGACAACATGGAAGAGGCACGTTTTCTGGCCGATAAGCTGGACGTTTATAACCGTCGCCGCCAGTCAATGGAAAAGAATATTTTAAAAGAGATTTTAGAGAAAATAAGTAACAATCCCGATATTGAAAAAATGCACGCGCTTGTTTTCGCCTCCGATAAATGGCATCCGGGAGTTGTCGGTATAGTAGCTTCCCGTCTGGTTGATCTTTTCAGCCGTCCGGCTTTTGTCATTAGTTTAAATAATGGCGTGGGCAAAGGTTCCGGCAGAAGTATTGCTGATTTTAACATTTATAAGGGCCTTCAGCAATGCGCCCCACTGCTTCTTGCCTATGGAGGACATTATCGCGCCGCGGGAATTTCGATAAAAGAAGATGATATCGCTGAGTTCGCCCGTCTTTTAGATGAAATCATTCAAAATACAGGACAACCTTCCGGACATTTATCCCAAACCATTATTGATTCGGAATGCCAGCTTCAGGATATTAATTTAAGTTTGATCAGCCAAATTGATATGCTTGCGCCCTTTGGCAGTAAAAATCCTGAGCCGGTGCTTTGCGCCCGCAACATCAAAGTTTCATCACCGACAGTTGTCGGCAATAATCATCTGAAAATGCGTCTTACCAGCAATGGGATGGCTTGCGATTCCATCTGGTTTAACATGGGGAATCAGTTGAGCGCGCTAAGTGGCGTCAGTCTTGATGTTGTTTTTACACCACAGATTAACCATTGGAATGGTTCGTCCGATATCCAATTAAAAATGAAAGATGTAACGATTCTTCCTTAACCAATAATAATGATACCATTTCGATTTCAAAGGATAACGAGGCGGCAAGGAGGAGGCAAGGATGCGTATTGTACATACGTTGAGGAAGCTGACGACGCAGCCAACAAAGTTAGCCGAAGAAAGAGAATTGGTATAGGAGGGTAATTGATGAATCCAGCAACTAAAGCAGCATTGTTCAGCGCTCTTCTTTTCCCCGGTTGGGGACAGATTTATCTAAAAAAGTATAAACGTGGAATATTGATGATACTTCCCGTAGCTGCCGGAATGTTATGTATAACGTGGGCAATTCTTCAAGTCGCTATTACAGTTATAAAAGCGGCACCATTTAAGACAGGAACGGTTGATTTTAGCGCTGTTGTCAATCTGACAATCAACTCGATAAAAGCTTTGGATTTTTATTATTTCTTATTCATCTTCCTTTTAATCATTTTTTTCTGGGTATTTTCCATCATTGACGCTTATCTATTAGGAAAAAAAGTAAGTATGAAGGCTACCACTGGCGTTGATCAACAATCAGTTTCTCCTCCGGCTTAATCATCCCCGCGCTCAGATATTCCATTTGATCAATTTTTACTGTACAAATCTCGCGGAATATTTTTTTAAAATTATTTTCCCAGGCAGGAGTACCTATTTCAGGAGAAATCTTCTCAACCCTTACTTTCAGGACATCATCATTTCCAACGCGACTGACATTGGCCTGCAACGGCAGATTGTTGAATTTTGACTGAATCATTTTAAGCTGGCTTGGCGCTATAAACAGTCCTCGAACTTTTACCGCATCCCCTATCCTTCCGGAAATTCCGGCAATCCGGTAAGAGGTTCTACCGCAAGGACACTCATCGATAATTATTCGCGATAAATCCCCCGTACCGAAACGCAGCAGAAAGAATATATCATTGAGTCGCGTGACGACAATTTCACCTAATTCTCCGGGAGCAACATTTTTCCCTGTTGCCGGATCAACAATTTCGACAATAGTTTCTTCGCAAATGTGCCAGCCATTCTTTTGCGAACATTCATAAGCCACATCTCCAACTTCAGTAGCTCCATACATCTGATAAGTATCAATGCCGTAATCCTTTTCAAAAGAGCGGCGCATGTCCGGAAACAAAGGTTCTGCCGCGAAACAGGCTTTCTTCAAGCGAAAGTCTTTCTTGAAATCGAAGCCCATCTCCCCTGCTTTGACGATGATTGAAGATAAAAAGCTGGGAGTGCCGACATAGGCGGTAACTTTCAGATCTTGAATTAATTGCACTTGAATTTGTGAAGAAGAAGTTCCGGAAGGAACAACAGTCGCGCCGACTTTTCTCAGTCCGCTGTGAAAAGTCAATCCTGCCGCCACCAGGTGATAAGAAAACGCATTGAGAGCTATGTCTTTGGGGCCGATACCCGCGGCAAAAAAAGCGCGTGCCCATAAATGATCATCTTCAGAAAGATGCGGTTCATAGACCGGTCCGGGCGAAGTAAAAATTCGATCAATTGGTATCGCGGAGTTTTCCAGTCCGGCATAAGGTGGCTCCTGCATTTCCATATCCACCAATTTTTCACGCGATGTAACCGGCAGCTTTTCCAGATCCTCCCGACATTTAATATTGAGAGGATTAATTTTATTTGTATCGAAAATTTGTTTTAAACGGGCTGATTTTTCATAGCCCAACTTCACCATGCCGGACAGACTTTCATCTTGTCTGGTTTTTCTTTCTTCATTAGTCCACGATTCTTTTTTATCAAATAAGCGATTCATGTATGTCCTTCTCAGTTATAATCAATAATTTCATTCAGTCCTTCTATCACTTGGCTCAACTCTTCCGGAGATACTTTACCGATGACTTTCCCAATCCTATCTACGGATAGTGTTCTAATTTGACTGATCTTGATCCATGATTTCTTAGGTAAATTGATGGATTTCAGTTCAAGTGTCAATGGAAACCCGGCCTTTTGTGGCTGACTTGTGATTGCCACAGCTATGACGGTACCTGAACGTTCATTAAATATATCTTGGCTCAAGATCATGACAGGACGCAAGCCTGCCTGCTCATGGCCTCGCACGGGGTTTAAATCTGCCCAGCGAATCTCGCCTCTCAGTATTCCGGCCATTGGCTCACATCCTCAGCTAACCCTTCTTCTGCCATAGCCATTTCCAATGCCGGTTTGAGTTTGGCGCATTCCATCGATAGTCGACTGCGCTTCATTCGGGTGAGTTTTTCGCCGACAGCTTCACGAATTGCCTGGCTGCGATTTTGAAAAACATGTTCGCCAACTAGCCTGTCCAATTCGCCGATAAATTCTTCGTCCAATGTAATCGCAATCTTTGCTTTACTCATAATTAGCCTCCTGTTTTCTGGTATTACATTATATCATACCAGAAGAGAAGTAATCAATTTTAATTTCTATTTTTTAGTGAAATGCGGAATGATTTTATTTTACGTTTCTTCCCCATTGCGCAGCGGCAGAGGCGGCAGCAACCCACTCACAAACTCGCGTGAAAACAGGGATACCCGCCTGACGGATGGCACTGCCCATTTTTCCCGAATATAAGCCGCCCGTTGAACAACAAATGACCGGCTTTAGTTTCCTTGCATTAATAGATGTAAGCCTTTCAACAATACTTTCATCAAGAGGAGCATTCTGGAACACAAAGAACGGCATGATTATATCCACATTCTCATCCGCCATGAGGGTCTCGATAACGAATTCATAATCCGCACCTGTTGCCGAACCGGTCACATCGACAGGATTTTCGACAATGTAGAAAAAGCTGAATTTTTCACGCATTCTCTTAACTGATTTCCTGCCCAGCTTTACCAGCTCAAGCCCCTTTTCAGGGAACAAATCTATGGCGTTGACCATCGGGCCTGCTCCGTTGGAAACAAGGGCAACTCTGTTCCCCCTGGCCTTCGGCTGCAATGCCAATGTCTCGCATGCCGCATAAAGTTCATGGAAGCTGTCCGTCAGTATTACACCGCCCTGCTCAAGCGCGCCCTTATATATTTCATAGCTGCCGCCATATGCGCCCGTATGCGAAACGGATGCATGCGCGGACATCTGGTTACGGCCTGTCTTGAAGACCACAACCGGCTTGTTGTTTTGATTTGCGGCCTTAACACCTTCAAGGAATTTCCGGCCTTCGCCAAGACCTTCAAGGTAGCTGCCGATCACCTTTGTTTCCGGGTCGGTTGCCAGATAAGCTATAAGGTCGCCTTCATCCACATCAACACGGTTACCGTAGCTGACCATCTTGCCGACGCCGATATCGATTGCGCTTTCAAGGAACGCGCATCCCCAAGTACCGCTCTGAGTGATAAAGCTCATGGAGCCGCCTTTTGGCCTTTTCAATCGGTCCCGCGGGTAGAAGAATGAATCGAAACGGTTATTGCCGTCAAAACTGCCTATGCAGTTCGGGCCGACTATCCTTACGTCATTCTCCCTTGCAAGCATGTTGATTCGAGATTCGATATCCGCGCGCTCGCCGCCCAATTCCTTGCCTCCGCCTGAAACGATAAATGCGTTATGCGCTCCGATTCGGCCCATCTCGATAACGATATCGGGAACCAATTCGAGACCTACGCTGATTGCGACCATCTCCGGGATTTCCGGAAGTTCAGAAAGAGACGGATATGCCTTGAGGCCCAGCACTTTATCCGCCTTTGGATTTATCGGATAAACGTTACCCCTGAAATCAAGGTTGATGAGCGAATCGAGGATTGTGTTGCCGATTTTTCCCGGTGTATTGGATGCGCCGATAACCGCAACACTTTTCGGGTTGAAAAACCCGCTCATGTGATCAATCCTCGGCATTTCGGATGCCTTTGTTTTTGCCGGCATCTCTTTTTCCGAGATAACCATCTTGGCATCGACCACCGTGCATCCATCAGGTCTTGCGATCACAGGATTGAAATCAACCGAGTCATACTGGCCCGCATAATCAGTGCCGAATACCGAAATCGCATGCAGGGCATCGATCAGTTTATCCGTAGCCAACACGGCACCTCCCCTGTAACCGTTTAAAAGAGGCCATGCCCTGAGCGTTTTTAACGCCTTAATAATTTCGTCTTTTGTTAGCGGCAGCATCCTGAAGACCACATCCTTGAGAATGTCCGTGAATATGCCACCAAGTCCCATCATCATCACAGGCCCGAAAACCGCATCATACTGAAGCCCGACGATCAGCTCGATTCCTTTTTCAGACTGCTTTTCGACTAGAATGCCTAGATAACCCGGCACCTGCTGTTTCCTGAAAGCCGCATCCATCTTGGCAAAGGCGTCGCGTACTTCCTTATCCGAGTTCAGGTTGAGCCTTACGCCTTTCAATTCAGTCTTATGCAAAACCTTATCCGAAGATAGTTTCAACACAACAGGAAAACCAGCTTCGGAGGCAAAAACCGCAGCCTCGTCAGCACTGACGCAGAGCCTGCACTTGGGAACCGGAACGCCGTACTGCTTCAGGATTTTCTTCATTTCACCTTCGGGAACAACCTTGGCGCTGTCTTTTCTCAATTCCTCAATCCTGTTTTTGAACCCGACGCTCATTTCTTTTCCTCCGCACTCTTTTTGGTTTCGGGCGTCATGATTATTTTAAGTTCACGCTCAAAAGGCTTCGGCACCTGTTTGCCTTCAATCAACGAAAAATTAGCGTAAGCCATAAACTCTCCTTTCTTTTGATAAAAACATGCTTTCGTGGGAGAAGAACTTGTCTTGATCCATAATCCACGATTCTTTTTTGTCAAATAAACGATTCATGTATTTCCTTCTTAGTTATAATAAATAATTTTTATGTCTCCAGAATATCCTTATCAGTTACTCTCTTTTCTTTTTTGCGGGCATCTGAAGCCTTGCCGAGTCGCTTGCGCTGTTGGGTCTCGATCTTCTTGATGCTTTCCACCACCGGCAATTCTTCGGGCATCGTGCCGCCCAATTCCCGGATGGTTTGCCGCACTTTCGCGCCGACTTCACGATGCGTCCGGTTCGCGGCGTCTTTCCCCTTCACCTCTTCCCGGCGCAGCTTCTCCTCCGCCTGGGTCGCGCGAAACAGGTTCGCCGCCAATTCCGTGCTGCCCATATGATCCAAAATCTTCTGGCTCTTTTTCAAGCCTTTCCGCCGGTGAATATCTTCCTGTTTCAACCCGCCATAAAGCCCCATGTATCCGTGATTCTGAAAGATGGCGTAGTCTATGGGTTCGATAACGCCTGCGCCCTTGGCCGCGTCAGCCAACTGAACATTATGACGCCGAATCTCTTCCCGCAACAAAACCCGCCGCTCGTCCTCGACGCGCTCGTCTGCCAATTCCTGCCGACGTGTCTGGATCGCAAAGTAGGTTTGACCATGCGCCACAATCTCCTTGTTGGGATCGGCGTTCTGAATGACGAGGTAACAGGCATAGCGAGAAAGCAATGTGACTTTGATCTCGCGCCTGCCACCCTTGCCGATCTCGATCATTTTGCTGACATCAGCAAAATGATCCTCAATACGATGCCCGCTGTTGAAACACGCCAGCTTAGCCTTATCGATTACAGTCTCGAAGTTTCGGTATTGCGTGTATTCCAGAACTTCCGCCAGGTCGCGGCTCTCCCAATATTCGTTATTCGCATCGTTCGTGCGTTTGATCTTCTCGAAAGACGACGCATGCCCGCCGGTTGTCTTCGCAATTTCTTTCGCCATTATTTCTTCCCTCCGTTCTTCCCCACGCTCATGCCGCTGCCTGTTGTTGATAAAGATACTTCTGAAATCCCGCAAACACTCTTCCTATCTCTTCCGGATTGCCTAAATCCGCCACAGCGTCGGAGATGGAATCATGGTATTTGAGCCGGAGCAATGGTGTCAGTTTATTCTGGTCGAGTTCCTCGACACCAACGCTCACGTAATGCGAGAGCACGAAATTGAGGAATATCTGCTGCTTGGTGTTGAAGTGGGTGCTGATAGCCACCTTTGCTTTGGCGGCCCTGTCTTCACGGGTGAGTGGCGGCAGGGCGTAGGCCACATGAGCCAATACATCGAATAGATCGCTCTTTTCCGCATCGATAATTTTTTGCATCTCGGCCATCTGCTCCCGGCCAAAGCCTTTGTCAGCAAGACCTTGCAATAGCCTGGCGCGTGTGTCGGGAGTGCTCCAGAGGGCGCGGAGTTCATCTTCGTCTTTGAAGAAATCAGGCAATTTTCCGAAGAGCATTTCCATGAACTGCTGCGCCGACATGGGCGTGCCGTCGGGATGCCAGAAACTCGTCATCATCATGTGTTGGATAGTGCGGGCTTTGCCGTCGGCCAGTTTGACCTTTGCCTTTTTCTTGCAAACGCACGGACGCTCGCCGCACTTGGGGCAAGGCTCTTTCGGACACACACAAGGTTGCTGACCGCAGACAGGGCAAGGTTGCGGTGGTTTCTTTTCGCATTCACACGGGTGGCAACCACATTTCGGACACGGCTCCGGCTCCAACGGTTCTCCGTCCCATTCGGGATCGCTGAAGTGATGATAGGCCTTCACAAAGTCGTAGATGGTGAAGTAATCCTTGCCGTCGTAGAGTCGCGTACCCCTTCCGATGATCTGCTTGAATTCGATCATGGTGTTAATCGGGCGCATCAGCACAATATTGCGGATGTTGCGGGCATCCACGCCGGTAGAGAGCTTCTGCGACGTGGTGAGAATAGTGGGTACGGTTTTCTCGTTATCCTGAAAGTCGCGCAAGTGCTGCTCGCCCAGCAAGCCGTCGTTGGCGGTCACCCTTTGGCAGTAATTCGGATCGCTGGTTTTCTTCATCTGATTGATCAGATCGCGCACGGCCAGCGCGTGAGCCTGGCTGGCGCAGAAAACCAGCGTCTTCTCCTTCTGGTCGATCATATCCATGAAGAGCTTTACACGGTGCGCTTCGCGCTCCTTGATCTCGATGATCTTATTGAAGTCCGTCTCCTGATAAATTTTCCCATATTGAACCTCACCCTCCATCACGGTGTCATCGGGTGTGTAAACGTATTCATCCAGCGTGGTCGAGATTTGCCGCACCTTGAAGGGCGTGAGGAAACCGTCGTTGATGCCGTCCTTCAGCGAATAAATATACACCGGCTCGCCGAAATAGGCGTAGGTATCCACGTTGTCTTTGCGCTTGGGCGTGGCAGTCATGCCCATCTGCACGGCAGGGGCGAAATAGTCGAGGATGCCGCGCCAATTGCTCTCATCGTTGGCGCCGCCGCGATGGCATTCATCAATGACGATGAAGTCGAAGAAGTCCGGCGGATACTCGCCGAAATAGGGGCTCGGCTGACCGTCTTTCGGTGGCCCGCTCATGAAGGTTTGAAAGATGGTGAAGAACAGGCTGCCGTTTGTTGGCACGCGTCCCCTCTGTCGAATACTGTCCGGTGCGATCCGCACCATCGCATCTTCAGGAAAGGCGGAAAACTCATTGTAAGCCTGATTGGCGAGGATGTTGCGGTCGGCAAGAAACAGTATTCGCGGGCGGCGCGATGGTTCGCGGCTCAAGTTCCAGCGGCTATAGAATAGTTTCCAGGCGATCTGAAACGCGATGAAGGTCTTTCCCGTGCCGGTAGCGAGAGTGAGCAGGATGCGCTGCCGGTTCTCTGCAATAGCTTCCATTACCCGCGTGACGGCAATGTCCTGATAGTAGCGGCTCGGGTGCGAACCGCCCCTGTCCTCGAACGGAATAGAGGTGAAACGGTCACGCCAGAAGTTGACTTCGCTGAAAGTCAGTTTCCAGAGTTCTTCCGGGTTGGGGTATACTGCGATCTCGCTTTCCTTGCCGGTTTCCATGTCGATGGCATAGATGCCTTGTCCATTGGTGGAGTAGGTATAGCGGATGGCCATCATGCCGGCGTAGTTTTTCGCCTGTGCGACACCTTCCGTTAGCGCTTCATACCAGGCCTTTGCTTCGACAACGGCTAGTTTGGTGTTGCGATACTCCAGCACATAATCGGCAGTTAATGCTTTGCCGCGTCTCCCGAGGCCTTCTATGCGTCCCGGCGTGATCGGATATTCCCGCCGGATGCGGCTGCCTTCGACAACACCCCAGCCTGCCGCTTTCAGGGCGGGGTCAATATGTTCGGCTCTGGTTTCGGCTTCGTTCATGGGCGTCTCCTATAGCGCACCGGTGAAGGCCTGGTGCAGCAGCGACTTCTTCAACGCCTCGAGCGCGCCGAGCTTCTGCTGGTAGATAGATTCGAGGCGTTGGGTTTCGGATTCGAGTTCTATAATTGTGTCAACTACTTTTTGTTGGTCAGCCAGAGTGGGCAGAGAAATCGGGTAAGGTTCGAGTGTTTCTTTGGTCAGCCCAATCTGGCCTGCCGCACGTTCGGAATGGTAAATGACGTATTGCAGGATTGTGGAGTGCTTCAGGAAATAGAATAGGAAATCGCGGGAAAGTTTTGATTCGTCTGGCACTGCTTTCATCAAAGCGACGTTATATGCCCCTTCCAATCCACGCAAGATCTGAAAAAGTGGAGGTCCATAGCGCCCAATCATCACATCATCAGAGTTGCAAAATCTTCTGGCCTGAGCGCGTGGGATGTAAACGACGTGTTTGTCGCTCTTGTAATCGCGAATCTGGATGAGACGAATGTTGTCGGCCTCCTTCGTTTTCGAGAAGACGGATTTCGGCGGCTGTGAACCGCCGATAAACTCGCAGACTTCTCCCAAGGTTGTTTCCATCCACCCCTCACCACGTTTAGTAAAAACTGATTGCAAGTAGCTTTCAAAGAGTTCACGGGCGTTTTGAAGGTTTTTTTCGGTGTTGATTTTGGCGGTAGCGACACCATCAAACGCTTCGTCGAGAATATTTACAATACGCTGCTGTTCGCTGAGAGAAGGGTAGTTAAGCACCAACTCCTTCAGCAGTTTGTAGTGTCGGGCATAGCCAAGAGAATCGAGATTCGCCATTTGTAATTGATAGAAGAAAAATTTCGGTAACAAAAACTCTTTGGGCTGCAAAATTTTTACTCCGTCAGCACCAAGCACGAAATCGAAATCCACATATTTCAAAACCTTGGTGTGGTCACCGAATACGACAATGGGTGTCATAACCTTAAAGAGATCAGCCGCGTTGTTCCAGTAACCATTTATGAAATCCTCCTCTTGCGAAACTACCGGATATGCGCCGTCATGTAAAAAATCCTTCCGCTGAATTTTCTGTGTATAAGTCACCTTTTCGATGCAGTCCTCAAAAGGTTTTTTAACCCACGCCACTCTCACAGTAACCCCCTGATAGTTTTGAGCACCTTCGCACTCTCTGCATCCAGCGATGCGATTTCGTCCATGATTGCCGCCGGACTGCGGTGGGTCACAACATCGCCGCCGTTCGGGTTCTTCACCGAGAGGTCCCAGGTGGTCTGGTTAATGCTCTTGGCATCCACGCTCCAGCTCTTGGGCGAGTCGGCGAAGGTCTTTTGCAGCTTAACAAATTCAGTCAAGTCGTCATCATTGAGCGGGTTGGTCTTGCCCAGGTTGCGGCCGGGATCGAGTTGATAGAACCAGACTTTGCGCGTGGGCGCGCCTTTCTCGAAAAAGAGCACAACGGTCTTCACGCCTGCGCCCTGGAAGGTGCCGCCGGGACAATCCAAGATGGTGTAGAGATTGCAACTTTGCAACAGGAGCTTACGCAGGCTGACGGAAGCATTGTCGGTGTTACTCAGGAAGGTGTTCTTAATGACCACGCCGCCGCGTCCACCGGCCTTTAAAATCTTAATGAAGTGCTGAAGAAAGAGAAAAGCCGTCTCGCCGGTGCGGATGGGGAAGTTCTGCTGCACTTCCTTGCGTTCCTTGCCGCCAAAGGGCGGATTGGCGAGCACAACATCAAAGCGATCCTTTTCCTGAATGTCGGCAAGGTTCTCGGTGAGTGTATTGGTATGAATGATGTTCGGCGCTTCGATGCCGTGGAGAATCATGTTCATGATGGCGATGACATAAGCGAGAGACTTCTTTTCCTTCCCGTAAAAGGTGCGGGTCTGGAGTGTGGTGAGGTCTTTGGTTGTGAGGTTGCCCTTTGCTTTCATGTAGTCGAACGATTCGCACAAAAATCCTGCCGATCCAACTGCTCCATCGTAGATGCGCTCGCCGATCTTGGGTTTTACGACCTGCACGATGGCACGGATGAGCGGGCGCGGGGTGTAATATTCGCCGCCGTTGCGCCCGGCATTGCCCATGTTCTTGATCTTGGCCTCGTAGAGGTGCGATAGCTCGTGCTTCTCGGTCTGGGAGCGGAAGCGTAGTTCATCAATGTGATCAATGACCCCTTGCAGATTGTAGCCACTTTGGATTCGATTCTTTATTTCCCCGAATATCTCGCCGATCTTGTATTCGATGGTATTGGGGCCTGTGGCCTTGGCCTTGAAGCCTTGCAGATAGGGGAAGAGCTTTTGATTGACGAATACCAGCAGGTCATCGCCGGTCATCGCGGCATTGTGATCGAGCTTGCCGTCTTTTCCCTTAGGGGCAGCCCAGGTATCCCAGCGGTAAGGCTTTTCGAGGATATTGGTGTATTTCTTCCTATCGAGCTGGGCTTCCGTGGCTTTGTCGTGCTCCAGATCATCAATGTATTTCAGAAACAGTAGCCAGGATGTCTGCTCGGTGTAATCCAGTTCGCTTGTGCAACCGGCATCTTTCCAGAGGACATCATCTATGTTTTTAAATGCCTGTTCGAACATCAGCACACTTTCTTATAGCGCCTTAGTCGTCTGTTGGAAAAACAGCGCCATTGATTTAGTTATTAATCACGGTTATGAAGGCCAAAGCATGCTTTGGCCTTCATAACCTCCGCTCTTTTAGATTTGCAATTGCATCTTCAATAGTTTTGCCTTGACTTACAGTCCCCACTTCCGGGCATTCAGCCACATATAGATCGTCTTCCTTGTGAAGGACATTTGAAATTTCTCTTCAATCGACATTTTCTCAAAAGATAAAGCAGTTCCCGCTTTGTATCTCCATAGTGTCTATTTTTAAATCATGATGCTTTTCTTAGTTTTTCCGCCACGAATACTTTAATGATGGACTGCCGCGGGACACCAAGACGTTTGGCCTCTTTGTCCAGTTCGTGAATCATCCACAGAGGAAAATCAACATTCACTCTTCTCTGTTCTTGTTCCGGCCTGTGTGCTTTGGAAACATCAAGATACTTTGTAATATCTTCGCCCTCATCAAATTTTTTATCCAATTCCTTAGCCTTCATATATTTCAATCTCCTCTTTTCTAGAGCGTCGAACCGAAATTATTCTTACTCTTTCGTTTCGGTAGGTTATAATCCCCGACCAATGTTTATCTCCAATTATTCCGATAACCAGGAATCTTGCCTCGTCAATCACCTTGGCAGGAATTACAATATAATCAGGATCATCCCAGAGCGCTTGCGCTTCGATAAAGCTGATCCCATGCTTCTTCTTATTACTTTCACTTTTTGAAGAATCAAACTCGAATATCATGGTATATATATTATACCTTTTTTATCCCAATAGCAAATATTGTTTTCGACACCCAGCCTTTTGCCTTGACATATATCCTTGAATATGGGAATAAAGAATTCCTTACTGCATTACTTTGGAGGTATATATGTTAGCCAAACGAACCACAAAAAATCAACTCACATTGCCCAAAGCCGTTATTGCAGCCACCGGTGAGGCGGACTATTACGACGTCAGTACTGACAATGGCCGTATTATTCTTACCCCTTTGCGTATTCAGAGAGCGGATGCTTTGCGCTCAAAGCTGGCTGAACTGGGCATTAAACAAGATGATGTAAAGAATGCAATTGAATGGGCGCGAAAGGGACGATGAAAAAACCGCGTGTGGTTCTTGACACCAACTGCATTGTGTCCGCTCTGCTTTTCTCTAAAGGCAGT
>Ga0209014_10001635_pt1 | contig 13214 bp, 5 predicted proteins | sample BarGraNGADG00212_FD_184491 | JGI IMG/M metagenome (GOLD analysis project Ga0209014, IMG submission 184491) | Arctic peat soil microbial communities from Barrow, Alaska - Barrow Graham LP Ref core NGADG0002-212 (SPAdes) (version 2) | ecosystem: Environmental > Terrestrial > Soil > Wetlands > Peat...
CCTCGGCGGCCATGGCGCGCCCCTTGCCACCCTTCTTGGGCAGGAGCACCTGGGTGATGATCCCCTCCAGCACGAACGACAGCTGGGCGCGCACCTGCGACTGCTGGTGGGCGGGGAAGACGTCGATGATGCGATTGATGGCTTCGGCCGCCGAGTTGGTGTGCAGCGTGGCGAAGGCCAAGTGGCCCGTTTCGGCGATGGTGAGCGCGGCGTGGATGGTCTCGAGGTCGCGCATTTCGCCGACGAGGATGACGTCGGGGTCCTGGCGCAGCGCGTACTTGAGCGCGTTGGCGAACGACTTGGTGTCGGTGCCCACCTCGCGCTGGTTGACGATGCACCCCTGGTGCCGGTGGATGAACTCGATGGGGTCCTCCACCGTGATGATGTGGCCGTGCCGCTCGCGGTTGATCTTGTCGATCATCGCGGCCAGGGTGGTGGACTTGCCCGAGCCCGTGGGTCCGGTGACGAGCACGAGGCCGCGCGGCTTCTCGGCCATGCGGGCGATCACCGGCGGGAGGTGGAGGTCGTCGAACGTCTTGATGGAGAACGGGATCTGCCGCATCACGATGGACACGCAGCCCCGCTGCTTGAAGACGTTGCCGCGGAAGCGCGCGAGGTTCTGGATGCCGAACGAGAAGTCGAGCTCGTCCTCGGTCTCGAAGCGCTTCTTCTGGTTCTCGGTGAGCACCGAGTAGGCCAGCTGCAGCGTGTCCTTGGGATTGAGCACGTACTCGATGCGCGAGTTCGTGATTTCGCCGTCGATGCGCATCTTGGCGCGCTCGCCCGCGGTGATGTGCAGGTCGGAGGCGTTGCGCTCGATCACCTCCTCGAGCAGTACGCGCAGGTTGACGCCCTGCGGCGGCGCCGCGGCGGGCGCGGAGGGAGGTGCACCACTGCTCATTGAGAAGTCCGGTTCATTTGGGGTCCTGGCCGCGAGGCAAGCGTCAGGCGCTCGACTCGCGGATCACCTGCTCCAACGGTACCACGCCCTTCAGCACCTTCAGCCAGCCATCCATGCGCAGCGTGAGCATGCCGTCCTCGACGGCACCGTCCTTGATTTCCGCGGCACCGACGTTCATGAGGATGAGGCGCCGCAGCTTCGGCGTCATGAACATCACCTCGTACAGCCCCTGGCGTCCCTTGAGGCCCGAGCCGGCGCAGGCATCGCACCCCTTGCCGCGGAACAGCGATATTTCGCCGAACGTCGTGTCGAGATTGAGCTTCGTGAGGTACGGCGCCGCTTCCTTGGACGCGTTCTTCACGGCATCGCGCAGGGCTTCGTCGGTGAAGCGCAGCTCGCGGAAGGTCGTCGTCTTCGTGACCTTCGCCGTCGACAGTTCGAGGTCGTCGGGCACGTACCGCTCCTTGCACTGCGAGCAGATACGGCGCACGAGGCGCTGGGCGAGCACGAGGTTGAGCGCCGAGCTGACGTTGAACGGTTCGAGGCCCATGTCGAGCAGGCGCGTCACGGTTTCCGGCGCGGAGTTCGTGTGCAGCGTGGACAGCACGAGGTGGCCGGTAAGCGCGGCCTTGATGGCGATGCCGCCGGTCTCGAGGTCGCGGATCTCGCCGACCATGATGATGTTCGGGTCCTGCCGAAGGAATGCCTTGAGCGCCGCGGCGAACGTCATCCCGATCTCGTTGCGCACGAGCACCTGGTTGATGCCGAAGATGTTGTACTCCACCGGGTCTTCGGCCGTCATGATGTTCGTGTCGATGCTGTTGATCTTGGACAGCGCCGAGTAGAGCGTGGTCGTCTTGCCGGAGCCCGTGGGGCCGGTGACGAGCACCATGCCGTACGGGTTGTTGACCGCCTCCATCAGCTCGCGCTCGGCGCGCGGCTCGATGCCGAACTTCTCGAGGTCGAGCGTCAGGTTGCCCTTGTCGAGGATGCGGAGCACCACCTTCTCGCCGAAGAGCGTGGGGAGCACCGACACGCGGTAGTCGATGACCTTCTTGCCCATCTTCAGCTTGATGCGCCCGTCCTGGGGCACGCGGCGCTCGGCGATATTGAGCGACGCCATGATCTTGAAGCGTGAAATCAGGGCCGACTGCATCTTCTTGGGCGGCTTCATGATTTCCATCAGCGCGCCGTCAATGCGGTAGCGCACGCGCAACTCGAACTCGAAGCACTCGAAGTGGATGTCCGACGCGCCACGCTTGACGGCATCGGTGAGGATGGCGTTGAGGAGCTTCACCACCGGCGCGTCGTCCACCAGCTGCGCCTGTCCCGCGGCCTCGTCGTCCTTGTCCTCCACCACCTCGACGTCCGCGTCGGGATCGAGCCCCTCGATCTCGTCGAGCAGGGCGCCCATCGCGATGTCGTTGGACTCGTAGTGCTTCTCGATGGCGTTCTTGAGCGTGAACTCGCCGGCGATGACCGGGAAGATGTCGTAGCGGGTGATGAACTTGAGGTCTTCCACCACCCCGAGGTTCGTGGGGTCGGCCATCGCCACGGTGAGCGTGCGCCCGTCCCGCTTCAGCGGGAGCACGAGGTGCTTCACCGCGAGATCGGCGGGGACCAGCTTCACGATGCGGGGGTCGACCTCGAACTTCGACAGGTCGACGGCCGGCATCTTGTACTGGCGGGCCAGCACCTTCGTCAGTTCAATCTCGGGGATGAAGCCCATCTTCACGAGATTGTAGCCGACGCGCGAGCCGCTCGTCTTTTGTTCCGCCAGCGCCTTCTCCAGCTGCTCCTTGGTGATCAGCCCCTCTTTGACGAGGAGGTCACCAAGGCGTTCGACACCGGCAGCGGCGGGATTGGCCATTCTGGAGAGAGTGGATAGTCGATAGGGGATAGACGATGGAGGCTTGCCCGGCGCGCGCGGCCTCTAATGAGTGAAAGTCGTCCCCGGGAGTCGGGGTGTCAAGGCGCGGAACGGCGTCGACGACCCTTGACGGCGAGCGAAGGAGCATCCGGTCGCGGAACCCCGGAAAACGTCACCAAGCTCCCGAGCGCCTTGGCGATGCCCGGACCGATCCCCCGGACTCGCTGCAGCCCGTCGAGCGAGCCGAAGGCGCCGAACGAGTCGCGGTTGGCGACAATCCGTTTGGCCAGGGCCGGCCCGATGCGCGGGAGCGACTCGACCGCCGCGACCGACGCGAAATCGAGGTCGATTGGACCGATGGCAGTGGGAGGCAGGCCGTAAGCGGTTGGTGGTTGGTAGCTGGTGGCTGGTGGTTGGCGGGTGGCGGGGGACGCCGACTGGCTGTTCGCTCGCATTCTGGCGCTCTTTGCGCTCGCGTTCAGCCGTCGCTCCCGGCTGGGCGAACTGGCAACCGCCGAGTCAACGCGCGCGATCTGCGTGGCAAGATCGCCGGGCGAGCCGGCGATGATCGCGTCACCACCGCGCACGGCACGCCACGCATTGACGCCGATGCCCAGCGCGGCGACGGCGGCGAAGAAGACGAGCGCCTGGCGCTCCGCAGGGGTGGGCATGCGCCACGTTCGTCGTGCGGAGTCCCCGGAGCGTGACCAATTCCGTGCGAGTCGCCGCTTATTACCGCAGCAACGCCAGCGCCACGTCGCCCACGATCTTCAGCGACTTGGCCGAGATCTTGTCCATGGTATCCTGCAGCGTGTGGTGGTAGGAATTGCCGGGCCCATAGTCGAGGTCAATGACATCGATGACCTTCAGCCCGGCCTTGAGCAGCGGAATGTGATCGTCGGTGATGGCCTGCTCGGCGCGCGGCACGAAGGTCGACGCATAGCCCATCTCGGCCGCCTTCCCCCAGACGCGCTGTACGACGTCGGGCTGCTGCTGCGCCGAGTTGACCTCCTGCGGGATCCGCAGGTCGGCGTCGCCGATCATGTCGAAGAGCACGCCGAAGAGGGGCTTGTAGCCCGGCTCGGGCAGGTGCGCCGCGAAGTACTTGGAGCCCAGCAGTACGTCGACCTCGGGCGGCCCGAAGTCCCCGTAATCCTCGCCGTCCACGAACAGGAGGTCGACGCCGAGCGCCGACGGCTTCTTCTGGAGCGCATCGGCGAGGGCCACGAAGAGCCCCACCCCCGAGGCTGCGTCGTTGGCGCCGTCGATGGGTGTGAGCTGGTTCGCGGGATCCTGATCGGAATCGGCGACAGGACGCGTGTCCCAGTGCGTCAGGTAGAGCACGCGCTGGGTGGCCTGCGGGTTGAAGCGGGCGAGGACGTTGCGCAGCGGAAGCTTGCGCCCGTTCCTGGTGGTGTGCGTCCACGTCTGTTCCACTACGGTGGCGCCACGCTGCTTCATCTGCGCGACAATCCATTCGCCGGCCTTGCGATGCGCGTCGGAGCCGGGCACGCGGGGACCGAAATCCACCTGCGCCTTGGCGTAGCGGAGCGCGGCAGCGCCGTCGAATTCGGTGGTCATGGCCGGCGTCGCCGACTTCGCTGGCGCGTCCGACTTGGTGCAGGCGCCGGCCAGCAGGGTGCAGCTCAGTACTGCAGCTGTAAGCTGTACGCCATACGCTCTACGCCGTCCGCTTCCGGCCAACCACCAACCACCAGTCACCAACCACCAACCTCCTTCTTCTCGCGCTCTCGCGCTCTCGCGCTCTCCCCGTCTCACTTTATTTCCCCCGCAAAGAACGAAATCTGCAGCACCGCCGTGAAGACGAGCTGCGAGAACCGCCGGTTGAGATTGTTGTCGAAATTGACGATGCGCGCACCGGTAAGCGAGAAGGTAAGGTTCTCGGCCACGTCGGCGTCGGCATTGAAATTGATGGCCTGGCGCCCATTGTCGGCCAAGCGACTGCGGCTGGTCACGGCATTCTGGTTCTGCACGTAGGCTTGCGCGCTGCTCTGCTGGTAGCTCAGCCGCGTGCGGAGGTCCTTCCTGAGCCCCCAGCTGGCCGGCATCTTGATGCCGCGGGCGATGTCGGCGCTGAGGTCGCGCGACCGGGACTCGGCGACGCTGCCGGGCAGCGAATCAAGGCGGTGCGTGGTGCCGAGCCCGAACGACGTGATGAGCCCCGTGCCGACGTTCCACGTGATGCTGCCGTTTAGCGGCCAGCTGTCCACGCGACTGACGCGCACGTCGGCCGGCGTACCGGCCATCTCGCTGGGAACGACGCTCGACTGGCGCGTGTTGAGGTAGCGCAGGTTGGCGCCGATGCTGGTGATCACGCGGCTGGCAAAGGCCGGACTCAGCGACATGCGCAGCGACAGGTCGGGGAGCGTCACCTGCTGGCCGTCGATGATCGCCTGTGTGTTGTCGAAGCGGCGCGTCCAGTTGCGCGAGTTCACGCGCTGCATGCGCGTGGTCAGCGACATGCCGAAGGGCAGGCGCAGCCCGCTGGACAGCGTCACCTGCGCGTTGCTGCCGGCGCTGGTGGCGTTGAGCCCGTTCTGCGTGCGGAAATGATCTATGCCGCCCCAGCCGAGCTGGTAGCCGGCGCCCGGCGTGAACGGTGCGCCGTCGAACGCCGACACCAGGGAACGACTGGCCTGCACGTCGATGGGTTGCAGCACCCGCACCAGCGTGGGCGTGACGAGGGAGTCGTGCAGGTACGCGCGCAACGCGGCAGGGAGGTCGATATTGGCGCCGACGGCCACCGACTGGGTGTTGTTGGCGCGGCGCGGCAGGTGATAGCCCCCGGTGGTGTCGGCGTCGCGCACCAGCGTCCGCGAGTTCGGGTCGCGCTGAATGGAGGAGGAACTGGTGAGGTCGAAGCGCGGGCGCAACCAGAAGGCGACCGTTGGCGTGAAGCCGATGGCGGTGTTCATCTGGCGCTCGCGCTCGAGCCCGACGTCGAGTCCGAGCAGCTTGCTGCGCTCGGCCGTGGCGACCACCGCCGACGGGGTGCTGTCGCCGTACTGCCGCAGGTCGCGCAGCGAGGTGAAGTCCCAGCGGGCGCTCAGGGCCTGGAAGGGATGGAACTCCACGCCGGCCACGTTGCGCCACACCTGCGTGAGGCCGGTGACCAGGCGCGCGGTGTCGGAGAGCGCCTCGGCGGGCTTGAGGTAGGCGAGTCGATGGTCGGACGCGCGCGCCAGGGCGCTGCTGAAACGCACGCTGGACGGGTTCCACCGGAACTGCGCGCCGCGCAGCGCCTGCACCCACTCGGTGTTCTGCATCCAGTTGGGGAGTGCGTTGAGCGTACCGTCCATCCATCGAGGCAGGGGGCGCACGCGCGCCTCCGAGGCGAGGTTGTAGTCGACGCTGGCGTTCACGCTGGTGCTCTTGCCCGACTGGTACTCACTGCGCGTGCTGGCCGTTCCGTAGTTGGCCGTGCCGCCCAGGTTGTTGAGGATGGGCGCGAGCCACCCGTCGCTCAGCGGCACGGTGCGCCGCAGGGCCAGCCCCACAGTGGTGGCCCCGCTCATGGGCGTGCGCAGTCCCTGGATACCGTCGCCGCGCAGGTCGGAGCGCGACACGAAGAACGGACTGTTGGCCGTGCGCGAATGGTTCACGACGAGCGGGATGGCCATGCCAAGCCCCTGCGGCAGGAATTTGTCGAGCCGCAGCGTGGTGCCCACGTCGAACTGGTTGTCCGAGACGTACGTCGGCATCTCGTTGAGCTGGCGGAAATTCGGGTCGCGATGACTGAAGTTCACACGGAACGTGCCGACGTCCCCCGCCGTGACGCTCAGCCCCACCTGCGCGGCGTATCCCGGCGTATTGTCCACGCCGGTGAGGCGTATGTCGTCCACCCACAACTCGAGCGTGTCGGTGGGGAAGATGCGCGTGGCGCCGGCGCCGGCCGAATCGACGCGGACGATGCCGACGGCCATGTCCTGTACCGCCGCGAGGTTGGGCGCGCTGACATTGGGATCGACGGTGTAGACCATGTAGCCGCCCGAGCAGGCGGCGTAGCGGTGCACGCTGACGCCGAGGGGGAGTCCGCTACGGGCGATCAGCACCGAGTCGGCGCCGTGGCAGGCCAGCGAATCGGGACGGTTCTGCAGGAACGCGTTCTGCAACTGCGCGCGCAGGGCGAAGAACTTCTCGAAATCCACCCGCACCTCGGGCAGCCACGCCGCCTGGCCGGTGCCCGCCGCGACCGGCGTGCGGTACAAGTAGAAATTGTCCGCGTCACGCCCCAGCCTGACGAAGAACTGCAGCTCGCCCTGCTCGCCCCAGCCGTTGCCGCGCCCGCGCGCCCAGAGGCGCAGCTCGCGGTACTGGATGAAGTTCTTGCTCCCCTCGGGGAAGCGCTGGTACGCCTCGACCCGCTGGTACGGCTCGAGTTGCTGCGCCGTGATGCGCATGGAGCGTTCATTGATCTGGATGAGCTGGTTCTCGAGTCCCGAGATGACCTGGTCGGGGGCGTCGGTGACGCCCGGCGGCGACTGGTAGTTGAGCCCGCTGGTGGAGCCGCTGTCCGTGGTGCCGATGGTCGACGCCTGCATGGTGCCCCGTCCGGTCTGCTCGCCGGCGATGCCGGTGAGCGTGCGGTCGGAGCGCTTGAGCCACGACGCGCCAGTGAGGCGGAACTCCGCCATGGGCAGCTGCGTGAAGGCATCGTCGCGCTGCCCGACGCCGCTCACCACGGTGAGCCTGAGCGCGCGCACGCGCCGGATGCTCGGCCCGCCAGCCACCGTGTCGAAGGGCGCATTGAACGGCAGCCGGAAGAAGACCCAGCAGAGCGTGTTGGTCTCCACGCCACCGCCCGCGCTGTCGAGTTGCGCCACCTCGCACTTGCCGACGCGCGTGTACGCCTTGGGGTCCGCCAGGTCCACCACGTACCGCAGCAGGCGCTCGTTTTCCCGCTGCGAGCTGAGGAAGTTGAGCACGTTGTCGGCGTCGATGTCCTCCTCGTCCAGCCGCCCGTTGCGCACCGTGCAGTTCGTCCTGCTGTCGCCCAGCCGGGTGAGCCTCACGTCGCCCAGCTGGCAGATGGGAAAATTCTTGAGGACCCCCGACGAATCGGGCGACGTGAAGGGCAGGCTCGGCACCACGTCTCCCGGCAGGCCGTTGTCGTCGCGCGCCTGGTTGAAGGAGCGCGAGAAGGGGTCACGCTCTGAGTTCAGCGAATCGAGCCCGACGACGGCGCGCCCGGTGTACAGCGTGTCGGCGGCCGAGCCGTTGCGCGACACGACGAGGCGTGTGGGGGCGAGCGCCACCGAATTCTCTGAGACGTCGCCAAAATCGAGCACCAGCGTGGGATTACGCGCGCGGTGCGCGGCGGTCGTGTCGATGAGCGTCCAGAACTGGATGTTCTCTATGCGTGACAGGTCGGCGCCCGACGGCCCCAGCGGCGTGCGGATGGAGCGCCAGCGGCGCCCGAGCGGCGCGCCGCTCACCTGCCACTCGTACTTCTTGCTGGTCTCATTGTAGACGCCGCCCACGCCCAGCGGGTACAGCGTGAGCCACAGCATCTGTTCCGGCTGCTGCAGCCCGGCGCCGGTGAAGTTCACCAGCGGGTCGATCTGCTGCAGCGTGTAGGTGACGGTCTGCCCAGCCGCATTGAGGCCGTTGTTCTGCCAGGCCATGGTGGAGGCGCGCGACAGGTCGAGTGTGGTGGCCCCGCCCAAGCGTGCGGCCAGCCGGTTGCCGAGCGCCGGCTGGCTGCTGTACCACCACGACGGGTCGGAAAGCGCCACCTGCGTGCCGCCCTCACCCTCGAAGCTCTCGAGATACGCCTGCCCCGCGCTGTTGGACTGCGGCCGGCTGGTGGCCACTTCGGCCTCGAGGTGCACGCTGGACGGCGCCTTGCTCTGCTGGAACGGCAGCCGCTGCAGGGCGCGCGTGAGCGGCGCGGCGTCGAAGTCGAAGCTGCCGCTGATGCCGGCGAGCAGCGATGACTGCGGCTCGTAGCCGAGCGGCGGTCGCGTGAAGGTCGTGCGCTGGTTCTGGGCGATGGCCATCACGTTGATCTCGCCAGCGTCCAGCGGGAATTGCGACGCAAAACCGACGATGCTGGTGGGCGCCGCGGCGAAAAGCGGGTTCTCCTCGTAGCGCACCGTCACGTTGCGCGGGCTCGGGAAGAGCGTGTCGGGGCGCACGAAGGTGACGCGCCCGAGGTCATAGTCCACGTGGTAGTTGACGTCGCGCTTCAGCAGCACGCCGTCGAGCACGAGCCGTTCGGAGTTGGGGCGCACCTGCACCGACCCCAGCGCCAGCGAGCCGGCGTCACCTCCCCCCTCGGCGTCGTACCGCAGGCGTATGCGATAGATCGACTGCGGGTGCTGCGTCGAGTAGAGGTACTCGCCCGGCGTCGTGTAGATGGCTTCGTTGGCCGGGTTTCCGGCGGGCTGTGCCAGGCCGGTGCGGGCAAACGGGCGCACCGACGGAAAGATGAGGAAGTTGTCGCGCACGATGCGCGTGCCGGCCGCGCCGCCCACGGTGTAGTTGGGGTCGCCCGGACGCGGGAAGAGCCGGTTGTCGATGTCGAACGTGGCGCTGTTCCCCGACTGCGCCAGGCCGAACATCTGCAGCCAGGTGTCACTGCCGCCGGCCAGCGGCTTCTCCTGGTCGCCGGCCGGCCCGGTCACGATGCGCGCCGTCACGGTGCCGCGGCGCACGTCCTCACCGCCCACCCGGTATACGGAGCGGATCTCGCGGTCGAAGGCGGCGTCGGTGGGACGCACCTGCGGATCCCACAGCAGGTTGGCAAACTGCTCGTGCGTGGCCGTGAACTCGTAGTCGGGCGTGCCGCCGGTGGAGGCGATCGTCGTATCACGCCCGTGGAGGCGCACGGTGTAGGCGACGACGAGTCGCTCGTTGTTCAGGTTGAGCGGCCGCACCAGTGCCACCCAGAGCAACGACGGATCGGTGTAGTAATCCACGTTCTCGCGCAGCAGCTCGTAGATCTGGCCGTGACGCGAGGTGGGGTCGCCGAGGAGCCTGAACTGGGGACCGTTGGGGTTGGGCGGCTGGCCGCCGATGAGCAGGCGGTAGAGGAAGATGCGCGACGGACGCAGCGTGTCGGGAAGCGACGCGGCCAGCCGCTGCAACTGCGTCGAGTTCAGGAGGTCGATGTTCGGGTAGTCGCTGAAGCGGTGCGGATCGACGGTGAAGAAGAAGCGCCGCGGTTCGACCTGGTAGTCCTCCACGTCGCGGTCGACGGCCTGCACGGTGTGGCTGCCCACGGTGAAGACCCGATCCTTGCTCACGTTCCCCTTCTGCTGCGCCACGATGGTACGGAAGCGCATCGGTCCCACCTTTCCGATGGCCTGCAGGCCATAGTTGCCGCTGGGGATGCCGCTGGTGATGAAGCGGCTGGCGGGGGGCTGAAAGGTGACGTTGCCCACTTCGAGCTTCTGCAGCACCTCGTCGCCCTTGCCCTGGTAGTAGACCTGGATGTTGTTGGACGCGTCGAACTCGCGCTTGCTGTCGTAGTCGACGTTCAGATGCACGCGGTCGGCCACCACGCCGCCGGTGCGCACGTCGAACTGGAAGTCGAAGTTGGGCTGGAAGGAACCGCTGCACTGCGAGGCGAGGGTGAACAGCTGGCTGCTGATGCACCGCTCGTTCCGGATGCGGTTCAGCTTGCTTTCCAGCCGCCCATTCATGGCAAGGCCCAGGTCGGCATACTGGCCGAAGAGATCGGTGGCCTGTTTCAGGCGCGCGGTGTCGGCCGGCGTGCCGCCGGCGACGCCGGCGACGCGGGCGGCGGCCGTTGTCGTGGGACCTAATCCGGCACGAATGGCTGACTGCCACTGGTCGGCCAGGCGGCGGTCAGCCGCCGCGCGCGCCCTGGCCACGGCCGCCCGGGCGATTTCGTCGGCCGGGCGCCGGTTTCGTGCCAGGCTTCCACCCGGAGCGAGGGCGGCCGGCGGCACGAACGTGAGCCGAAATGGGACGAGAATGGACGGCTCCGCACGCCCTCCCCGTTGGGCTCCCGGGGACTGGGCCGCCAGTGGCAGCGCGAGCAAGCAGGCGGCAAGTAGGCGGAGGGCGCGCACCAAATTAGGCGGAACGGGGTAACATCAACCGGAACACGGGAGGCACGCCGGGAGGTCTGCGCGTCCTCGGACCTTGCCATTGAGCGGTCGCCCGGTGGAATATACGGTCGGTCCGACACCCTACAACCCTCGGCGTGACCGGCAGTTTCACCGTCTCCGAGCTCGGGGCCGACCCGTTGAAGATCACCTCCAGATACATCCTGAAAGAGCATGTTGGCCCGCTCGTGTTCGCCCTTTCGGCGCTCACGTCGCTGATGCTGCTCAACTACGTCGCCAAGAAGTTCGGCGACCTGGTGGGCAAGGGGCTGCACTGGACGGTCATCGCCGAGTTCTTCGCGCTGTCGGTGCCGTTCACGGTGGCGATGACCCTGCCGATGGCCATTCTCGTGGCCACGTTGCACGCGTTCAGCCGGCTGGCATCGGAGAACGAGATCACGGCGTACAAGGCGAGCGGCGTCTCGATGCACCGCCTGCTGGCGCCGGTGCTGGTGGCGGCGCTCGGGTTCACGGCGGCCATGCTCGTGTTCAACGACCAGATCCTGCCGTGGGCCAACCACCGGCTCGCCACGCTCACCGCGGACATCTCGCGCAAGAAGCCGACGGTCGCCTTCAAGGAACAGATCATCAACGAGGTGTCGCCCAACCGGCTATACCTGCGCGCCGGGCGCATCAACCGCGCCACCAGCATGATGCGCGAGGTGACCATCTATGACCTCACGCTGCCGCAGAAGCGGCGCATCATCCACGCCGACAGCGGCCTGCTGGAGATGTCGGCCAATCAGATCGACCTGCAGCTGACGCTCTTCAGCGGCTCCATGAGCGAGGTCTCGCTGGCGGAGCCGGCCAAGCTGCAGCGCAACTTCTTCCGCACAGACTTGCTGCTGGTGCGCGGGGTCGGCAACCAGTATGAGAGCGAGTCGCCGGACAGCATGTACAAGAGCGACCGCGAGATGACCATCTGCGAACTGCAGACGCGCGTGGAGCGTGCGGCGCGCACGCGCGACAGCGCGTGGCAGGTGCTCTGGCGCTTCGACCGCAAGACGGCGCGCACGCTCCAGCCCGACGCACTGCGCAGCGGTCTCGGCGGCGCCTACTGCCGGCTGCTCGGCGCGCTGCACGTGCAGACGGCCGGCGCCGCCGAAGTGCAGGACACAATCAGGAAGGGGCGAAAGACCGCCCCCGATGCCCCCTCGAAACCCGTCCTGAGCAGCATGTCGGCGGCGGCCCTGCAGGGACCCACGCCGCGCGTGGCTCCGTCCACCGGCGTCGTCGTGCTTGGCGCGGCCGGGGGGGCCGGGGGGGCCGGAGCCGACTCGCTCTCGCAAGCTTCGCTCGGGATCGTGGTCGAGGGGACGAAACTCCAGTTCGAGGGTGCCCAGAACATCGTGGACGGGCACTCGGTGGAAATCGAGAAGAAGTTTGCCATCGCCGCGGCGTGCTTCATCTTCGTGCTGCTCGGCGCCCCCATCGCGCTGCGGTTCCCGCGCGGCGGCGTGGGAATGACCATCGGCGTCTCGTTGGCGGTCTTCGGCCTGTACTACGTGGGGCTCATCGTCGGCGAGACCATGGCCGACCGCGACTACATGTCGCCCTTCTGGGGCATGTGGGCGGCCAACGCCATCCTCGGCTCCATCGGGCTGGTGCTGACCGCGCGCCTGGGACATGAGGGCACGACGAACCGCGGCAGCGAGACCACGGAATTCATCGACCGCACGCGCCGTCGCGTGGTGCGGCTGTTCCGGCGGAGGCGCTGATGCGCGTACTGAAGCCGCTCGACCGCTACGTGCTCTCCGAATGGATGAAGATCTTCGCCGGCACGGCGCTCGGATTCCCGGTGCTGGTGATCGTCATCGACCTCACCGAGAAGCTCGACAAGTACCTCAGCCGCAGCCTCTCGCTGAAGACCATCGCGCTGGCGTACCTGTACGGCGTGCCCGACACCATGTTCCTGGTGCTGCCGGCCGCCGTGCTGTTCGCCACGGTGTTCTCGGTGGGGAGCTTCACGCGCCATTCGGAGATCACCGCCGCAAAGGCCAGTGGCATCAGCTTCTACCGGTTCATCCGCCCGATGGCGCTGGGCGCCCTGCTCGCCACCGGACTGGGACTTGGCATCGGCGTGCTGTCGCCCTACACGAACTCGCGCCGCGTCGAGCTGCTCAAGGAGCGGCAGTTCAGCAACCGGTCGTCGCGCTTCAACTTCACGTATGCGGCGGAAGGGGGGCGGGTGTACACCATCGGCAGCGCCGACGTGGACAAGCGGGTGCTCGACGGCGTGGTGGTGGAACGCAAGGGAAAGGACGCCAGCTATCCCACGTATTTCGTGGCCGCCCGCGAGGGCAAGTACAACGTCCGCTCCGGGGACTGGACGCTGAAGGAAGGCGTC
>Ga0209014_10001636_pt1 | contig 13208 bp, 10 predicted proteins | sample BarGraNGADG00212_FD_184491 | JGI IMG/M metagenome (GOLD analysis project Ga0209014, IMG submission 184491) | Arctic peat soil microbial communities from Barrow, Alaska - Barrow Graham LP Ref core NGADG0002-212 (SPAdes) (version 2) | ecosystem: Environmental > Terrestrial > Soil > Wetlands >...
CCCGCAAAGTCGTAGCGAGCCGCTTCATCTTCTCCTCAAACGGCTCCCCATCATCCTCCACTGCCTCAGCGCCCACATACCGCCCCGGCGTCAGCACATGCCCGTGCTTGCGCATGTCGTCAAGTTTTGCGGCCATGCAGAAACCGGGCACGTCGGCGTATTCGAGCGCGTCCTTGTCGCCGCGCCACGCGTGATACGTGCCGGCGATCTTGGCGAGGTCGTCGTCGGTCAGCTCGCGATGCGTGCGGTCCACCATCGAGCCCAGCTTGCGGGCATCAATGAACAGCGTCTCGCCGCGCCGGTCGCGGAAGTGCCCGTTCTTCTTGGTGCGCGACAGGAACCATAGGCACACCGGAATCTGCGTCGAGTAAAAAAGTTGGCCCGGCAGCGCCACCATGCAGTCCACCAGGTCGGCCTCGATGATCGCCTTCCGAATCTCGCCCTCGCCCGACTGGTTGGACGACATTGAGCCATTGGCGAGCACGAAGCCCGCGAGCCCGGTGGGCGCGAGATGGTGAATGAAATGCTGCACCCAGGCGTAGTTGGCGTTGCCCGCCGGCGGCACGCCGTACACCCAGCGCTTGTCGTCCTTCAGCAGCTCGCCGCGCCAGTCACTGTCGTTGAACGGCGGATTGGCCAGCACCCAGTCAGCCTTGAGATCAGGGTGCTTGTCGTTGTGGAAGGTGTCTCCGTGGCCGATCTGCGCGTCGATGCCGCGGATGGCGAGGTTCATCTTGGCCAAGCGCCACGTGGTGTAGTTGCTCTCCTGGCCGTAAATGGAGATGTCGCCCAGCTTGCCGCTGTGAGCTTCGATGAACTTCTCGCTGCTCACGAACATGCCACCCGAGCCGCAGCAGGGGTCGTACACTCGGCCTTTGTACGGCGCGAGCATCTCCACCAGCACCCGCACCACGCGCGACGGCGTGTAGAACTGTCCGCCGCTCTTGCCCTCGGCGCTGGCAAAGCGCGCGAGGAAGTACTCATACACGCGGCCCAGCGTGTCCTTGGCGCGATCGGCCGCGCTGCCGAGCGCGATGTCGCTCACCAGGTTGATGATCTGCCCCAGCCGTTGCTTGTCCAGGCCGGCGCGCCCAAAGTCCTTGGGGAGCACGCCCTTCAGCGACGGGTTGTCGCGCTCAATCGCCGCCATGGCATCGTCCACCAGCGTGCCGATGGTCGGCTGCGGCGCGTTTGCCTTGAGCTGCGTCCAGCGTGCCTCCTTGGGCACCCAGAAGATGCTGGCGGCGCGATACTCGTCGGGATCTTCGGGGTCGGCACCGGACTTCTTCTGCGCTTCCAGCTCCGCGTGCTTCGATTCGAACGCGTCCGAGATGTACTTGAGGAAAATCAGGCCGAGCACCACGTGCTTGTATTCGGCCGCATCCATGTTGTTGCGGAGGGCGTCGGCGGCGGCCCAGAGCTTGGCTTCGAAGCCGAGGTTGTCACCAGTGTCGTTCTTCTTTGCTTTCTGCTTCGCCATCACTCTCCCTCAGGGTCGTGCGGACAGCTCCCACTGGAACCAAAGGAAGGTCGCGTCGCCCTCAGGGGGACGCCAGAGGCAATGGTGCGCTTGGCGCGCGCTTCATCGCCCTCCAGTCATCCCAGAAGTGCAGTATCCCCAAAATCGGCAGTTATCCGTTCAATCGGGAGTTCTGCCGTAAGTCTCTCCGCAGCTACCAGATCTTCACTCGGTCCGTCGCCGCCCGGTACATCCTGTCGCCCGGCTGCACCTTGAAGGTGCGCAGGAACGCGTCGTTGTTCACGAGCGGCACGAATGCCCGGTAGGGCCCCGGCGAGTGCGGGTTCGTCAGCAACTGTTGGCGCATCGCCTCGTCGCGGAACTTCGTGCGCCAGATCTGCGCGTAGCCGATGAAGAAGCGCTCGTCGCCGGTGAAACCGTCGATCACCGGCGCCTGTTTGCCGCCGAGTGACACATGATATGCCCGGTAGGCCTGCGCCAGACCGCTCAAATCGCCGATGTTCTCGCCCATCGTCAACTGTCCGTTGATGTGCAGATCGTCGATGGGATTGATGGCATTGTACTGTGCGCCAAGCTTCGTGGTGCGCGCCTCGAACGCTTGCGCATCGGAGGCCGTCCACCAGTCACGGAGGTTTCCTTCACCGTCCGACTTGCGGCCCTGATCGTCGAAACCGTGACCGATCTCATGGCCGATCACCGCGCCAATGCCGCCGTAGTTCACCGCGTCGTCGGCGTTCACATCGAAGAACGGTGACTGGAGAATGGCGGCGGGGAAAACGATCTCGTTATTCGACGCGTTGTAATAGGCGTTGACGGTCTGCGGGGTCATTCCCCAGCGCGTGCGATCCACCGGCTTGCCGAGGCGGCCAATCGCATCGTTGTACTGGAAGGCCGCGAATCGCAATGCGTTCCCGACCAGATCGCCACGCGCGATCCGGAGCGCCGTGTAGTCGCGCGGCTTGTCCGGATAGCCGATCTTCACCGTGAAGTGCGCAAGCTTGTCCTTGGCCTGTGTCTTGGTCTCGGGACTCATCCATTCCAGGCTGTCGATCCCCGCCTGGTAGGCCGCACGCATGTTCTTCACGAGGGCATCCATGCGCGCCTTCGCTTCGGGTTTGAAATACCTGGCGACGTAGAGCTTGCCAGCCGGCTGGCCGAGGATTGCATCCGTGCGGTCGACCGCGCGCTTCCAGCGAACCGCCATCTCCTGCTGACCGGAAAGCGTCCGGCCGCGGAAGGCGAAGCGTGCCTGCGCGAACGCAGCCGGAAGAAGATCGGCGGTGCCGTCGAGCACCTTGAAAGTGAGATACTCGCGCCACGTAGACACCGGTGTGTTCACGAGTATCGGGTCAAGCGCCTTCACGTAGTCCGGCTGACGGACGACCATTTCGGTGGCCTTCGTGAGGCCGGCCGCCGCGAGATATGCCGACCACTTGAACGACGGCGACAGTGCTTCAAACTCAACGACCGTCATCTTGTTGTATGTCGCATTGCGATCGCGCAGTCGCGCGCGGTCCCATTGCGGCGTGGCAATCGCCGTTTCGAGGGCAACAATTCGTTGCGCGGCACCGGCGGGGTCGGACTGTTTGGCGAGTGTCAGCAGCTGCGTGATGTAGTCGACATAGGCCGCGCGTGTCGCCGCCGTCTTTGCATCCTGCTTCAGGTAGAAGTCACGATCCGGCAGCCCGAGGCCCGCCTGTCCAGCCTGCACGATGTTCACGGACGAGCGCTTGGGGTCTGGTCCGACGCCTATGGCTAACGGGCCCACGCCGAGTTGCGCGAAATGCGCGAAGACGGCGGGGAGCTGTGCGGCCGTCTTCAGCCCCGCGATGATGTGAAGCTCGCCGGCGAGCGGCGTGAGGCCGAGTCGCTCGATGCGCACCGTGTCCATGAAGCTCGCGTACAGGTCCCCGACCTTTCGCTTCTCGGAGCCTGCCGGTGCACTGGCGCGGCTGGCCTCCTCGAGAATCTCGTGGAGCGCGTTGCGGCTGCGCTCCGTCAACTCGGCGAAAGCTCCCCAACTCGATGCGTCAGCCGGGACCTCTGTCTTCTTCAACCAGCCGCCGTTCACGTACCGGAAAAAATCGTCTTGCGGCCTCACGGAGCGGTCGAAGTTCGTGGTATCGACACCGCTCGTCAGCTTCTGCGCGCCAGCGGGCGACGCGTGCAAGCCAGCGACGATCGCGGCAGCACCGGCAATGCGAATGAGTGCGGGACAAGACAAACGTGCCATGACGGACCTGCGCCGAAGGGGTGATTGGGAGGCGGCCTCCCGATGGAAGATCATACAGCGCGTAGGGTGGGCAACGCCAGAGCGTCGCGCGCGAAACGAATAATGGAGGCAAGACACTCATCCGTTCAATCGGGAGTTCCGCAGTAGAACCATCCCTGCCACGAAGCCAGCTCTCAGAGCGCCGGTCGCGCATCGGACGGCGTCTCGGCGATGACATCCCGCCCCGTGCGATGCGCCCTCGCCTGCACGTGAGCGGCCAGCGCCGTCAGGCGTGAGCGCTCGAGCGGAAGTAGCAGTTCGGCGAGCACTGAGCGCCGCACGTGAGCCGGCAACGGGACGCCCGGGTCTCCGAACGCCACCAGCGCGCCACCAGGCGCGAGGCCAAGGCTTCGAGTGTCGGAGACGGTTGCCAGCAGCACGCGGTCAACGACGGCGAGCAGCGGCGGTGCGGTAGCCGCCACGAACGATGCCTCGTCGATGGACGCCGCCGTCAGCACGTGATGGCCCGCGGCGGCGAGCGCCTGAGCGATTCCTTCCAGGAGCGCCGCATCGGCCCCGACCAGCAGTATGTCAGCCACGATCAGTATTCTGGGTTGCAGTGTGTCATCGTCAGGTCGCGAGCAGCCGCGAAAGTGCGGCTGCGGCATCGACGCCATCGACGTCCACGAGCTTCTGTCGTCCGCTTTGTCCGGCCGCTATGTGCACGGCCCGCGCCGGCACGCCAAGCGCCGCGGCGATTACCGCCACCACGGCCTCGTTGGCCGCACCCTCCACCGGTGGTGCCTGCACGCGCACCCGTAACGCGTCGCCGTGCAGCCCATCGATGCCCGGGCGCTTGGAGCGAGGTTGAACGTGAATGGCAAAGCGCACGCCGGCGCCGCGCGGTGTCACGGTGAACGCCATCAGGCGAGCCGTACCAGGAACGTCTGCACCAGGCCGAGCAGGAAATACGCCAGGATCGGCGTGATGTCGATCATTCCAATGAGCGGAATGATGCCGCGCATCGGGCGCAGGAACCACTCGGTGAGCGCGTAGGACCATCGCACGTACCAGGCGAACGGCGATGGATGCATCCACGAGAGCAGCACGCGCACGATCAGCGCCAGCCGCAGCACGGCAAAGGCCCACGAGACGACCAGCTTGTACAGCCCGGCCGGGCCGCTGGAGAGCAGCGCCGAGGCGAAGATGATCTGGTCGCGAACGAAATCGAGCAGGCTCAGCAGGATGATGCCGCCGAGGATGACACCCGCCAGCGTCCACCAGGGCGCGTTCTGGGGGTTGCCGCCCGAGCGGAGGATGCGGCGCTCCACGGGAACGATGAGCGGGCGGATGGTCGACCGCAGGAACCTGGCCACGGGGCCGAACGGGTTCAGCCGCCGCGTGCGCACCATCCAGTCGAGGGCGCAGAAGATCCCCACGACAACCGCAAAGGCGAAGAGGCCCCCGCGCAGTGCGGCGGTGATATAGTCGAAGCCGTAGAGGATCGCGCTCACGCACAAAATTTGCGTGTGTGCGCATCACGGAACAAGCGCCGGTTACACCTTGCGCGCTGGCGCGAAGACCAGACGGAGCACGCGCGGCAGCGCGCGGATGCGCTCGAGCACCTGGCTGCTGTGCGCGACGACGAGGAAGGCGCTGATGTTGTCGCGATGCGCCCGCGAGTAGCCGAACCACCATGGCTGTCGCCATCCCTGGAACCAGTCCACCATCACCACCTTGGTGCGCACGCACTCCTGCAGTCCCATCTCGCCGTGCACTTTGCCCAGTCCGCTGGCCTTGAAGCCGCCGTGCGGTACGTCGCCCATGCCCGCCGCGGAGCAGGCATCGTTGATCACCACCGAGCCGGCCTGCAGACGCTGCGCCACGGCCACACCGCGCATCACGTCGCCGGTCCACACACTCGCCGACAGTCCCTGCGTGGTGTCGTTGGCGCGCGCGATCGCCTCCTCCACGTCGCGCACGGCGGTCACCGGGAGGAGCGGCCCGAAGGTCTCTTCCGTCATGGCGCGGCTGTCGGGCGGCACGTCGGTGAGGATCGTCGGCGCGAAGTAGCCGGCGCCCTCGGGCGTTGGCAGCCGCAGCATTTCGTGCGCCCCCCGGGCCATCGCGTCGGCGTGCTGCGCGGCGATGGTCGCGCGCTGCTCGGGGCGGATCATCGGACCGATGTCCGTGGTGTCATCGGTGCCGGGACCCACTTTCAGCGCACCCACGGCCTTCGTGAGCGCGGCGAGGAAGGGTTCGTAGACGCTCGCCTCCACGAAGACGCGCTTGGCCGCCACGCAGGTTTGCCCGGCGTTGGAAAAGCGTCCCCACGCGATGCCGCTCGCGGCGTGCTGCAGGTCGGCGTCCGCGAGCACGATGGCCGGGTCACTGCCACCCAGCTCGAGCGCGCACGGAATGAGCCGGCGCGCACACGCCAAGGCGACCTTGCGTCCGGTGGCTTCGGAGCCGGTGAAGAAGATCTTGTCCACTTCCTCGCAAAGCGCCGCGCCGGTGGCGCCGGCGCCGTGCACCACCTGGTAGATGTCGGCGGGCACCCCCGACTCGAGCAGGCACTCCCTCAGGAATTCGGCAATGCCCGGCGTCCACTCGCTGGGCTTGTTCACCACGGCGTTGCCGCACAGCAGCGCGGGGATGGCGGAGCTGAGCGGCAGGAACATGGGGTAGTTCCACGGCGAGATGATGCCCACCACGCCGTGCGGTTCCCGAACGAGCGTCACGCGCTTGCGCCACGCCATGAGGGCCGTCGAGCGCTGCCAGCGCGGGCGCAGGAAGCGCGGCGCCACCTTGGCGAAGTGCTCGGCGAGTCCCAGCGAAACGCCGAGGTCGACGCCGAGGGCTTCGCCAACCGGCTTGCCGTTTTCGCGCGCGATGATCGTCGCCGCTTCCTCGCGTCGTGACAGGAGCTTCTGGACGAAGGCCTCGATGGACCCGGCGCGCACACGCGGCGGCAGCGCGGCCCACGCCGGCTGCGCCGCGCGGGCGCGGGCCACGACCGCCTGCACTGCGCCGGTATCGGCAACCGCGTACCGGCGCCAGACCTCGCCTGTGGCTGGGTCGCGTGATTCGGGCACTCGACCCGCCGGAGCGGAGGACGAGGCTGAGGATTCAATGGCGATGCTGCTCACGAACCTTTCCCGGGCAGAGGGTGTCAGAGAGAATGTCACCGCAATAGTTGTGACGCTACCCTCTGCATGCGGGTATGTCCTCTTGAGAGTGAAGGGAACCGCAGGGTGCGGAGTTCGGGGGTGACGGTAGTCGTAACGTGTTGTTTCACAATGAGTTGATAGCCGACGCGGAGTTCGTCCAAGCAGGCTTTGGGCGTCCGGCAGTCGGATTGACTCAAGAAAGCGGAGCCAGATGGCACGGCGCGTACAGCGTGCGGTGGCGGTAGCGACGGAGGAGTCGCCTGCGGTATTGTGGGCTATCCAACCTGCAAACCACTCTACCGTGCGTCCGAGTACCGATATCGACCCCGCCGTCCCGCTGCGCGCGCGCGGTGGTGACACGAAAGCGTTCGCCGAACTCGTGGAGTACTTCCACGCGCGGTGCATGCGGTACGCGCGGTACATGCTGGGCGAGCAGGAGGATGCGGAGGAGGCGGTACAGGACACGTTCATTCGCGTGTACGACCACTTGGGTCAGTTTCGGTCGGATGCGCGGTTCGAGCCTTGGCTTTTCCGAATCCTTGCCAACCGGTGCCGGACGCTGCGCGCCCGGCGCCGACAGAGGGAATCGCTGGTGATAACCGGCGAGCTTCCGGTGATGGTGGCCGAGGCTCCCGACGAAACGCGGGACTTGCTGGAAGAGGTGGAGGCGGCGCTCGACGACCTCCCCACCGAGCAGCGGGAAGCCTTCCTGCTGCGGCACGTCGAGGATCTGTCGTACGAAGACATGGCGGTCATTACCGGGGTGCGGCTCTCCGCACTCCGCATGCGGGTGAAACGGGCGTGCGATGCGTTGCGCACGCGCCTGATAAAGGAGCAGGGACGTGGACGCTGATCACGACGAACTCATTGAGCGGGCAGCGACGACGCTGCGTCGCCGAGCGCACCGGAACCCCCGGGCCATTGCGCGGATCCTTGCCGCGGTGGAGGGCCGTCCCCGCCATTGGTGGCGTTCGGTTTCGTGGCCCTCGGCGCCGTATTCCCTCGCCGCAACCGGCTTGCTGATCGCGGCCTCGCTGATTCTCGGCTTCTTCACCCGCCAGGCCACCGAACGCCCGGGGAACGAGCGTGAGCTCGCCGGGGTGCCCGCCGCGCGCACGTTGCCCGTGACTCCGGCCGCCCGGGTGACGGGTGAGGCCCTGCCGCTCCCGGTGCAATTCACGCTGCGCGACGTGCGCGCGGCGCAGGTGGCGCTTCTTGGTGACTTCAATGGCTGGTCGCCCTCGGCCACCCCGCTCGAGCCGGGCGATGTGGCCGGCACGTGGAGCGTCACGGTTCCGCTTTCCGCCGGCCGGCATGTCTATGCGTTCCTCGTTGATGGCAAGACCTGGATGACCGATCCGCGCGCCCGGACGTCCCGGGATCTGGACTTCGGGCATGCAAACTCCGTACTTATCGTACAGGCACCTTGATGACACTTCGCCGTCTCTTCCTCATTTCGCTTGTTCCGTGCGCCGCCTCGGCGGTGCACGCACAGGCAGCACGCCTCGATGCCACCGCGGACGCCGGCGTTCGGCGCGCCGTGGAGCGTGAGGTCGTAACCGCGCGCTCCATCGGCTTGCCCGAGGGCCTGTTGATTGCCAAGGCCAACGAGGGCATCGCCAAGCGGGCGACGCCGAAGCGCATTGCGGATGCCGTTGCCGCCCTTGGGAAGCGGCTGCAGGTTGCGAGCAACCAGCTCGCGCCCAACCCGAGCGAGGACGAAATCGCTGCAGGCGCCGACGCGCTATATGTCGGCGTGCCCGCGCCCATCCTGAAGAAGATGCGCGCAGCTTGGCCCAACCGGTCGTTGGCCCTCCCCCTCGGCGTGCTCACCGAGCTTGTTGCCAAGGGACTGCCTGCCGATCGCGCCGCCCGTACGGTCACCGACCTGATGACGCGCGGGGCCTCCAACGTGCAGCTGTATACGCTCGCGCAGTCGGTCCAGGGAGACGTTGCCGCCGGCTGGGCGCCGGAAGCTGCACTCGATCTGCGCGCCCGCGGGGTGATGTCGCTCCTTCCACCCGCTCCTGCCGCGTCCGCGTTTACGAACCCGCGGAGGCCGTAGCGCCAATGACATGAGGGGTTGCGCCACCGTTTGCTTGCTGATCGCCGCCATGAAGGGTGCGGCGGCGCAGGCCCCTGATGAGATCCGGATCGAGGCTGGCGCCGCTGAAGTGCGCCAGGCTGGCACCCGCTCGCGCAATGCGGCCTTGCTGGGCGTCGTCTGGCGCCGTTCGCGCGACAACTTGACCACAACCGCCAGTGGCTCGATAACGATGGCGCGCGATTCCATCGACACCGCGCAAGGGCTGCTCGCGTTGCGCTACCAGTTCGTGGCTCTGCCGCACTGGCACGTCGAGACGGGCGTGGCCGGCGCCCTCTTCGGGCTGGACCGGCTGACCGGCGGCGGCAACGGCGCCACGTTCCTGCGGATGCAGCACGAGAACGGCGCGCGGGGTGTCTGGATCGGGGGAGCCGGCGGCGTCACGAACCGCACGGGCGATCCCCTGCGTTCCACCGCCTATGACGTGGGCACGTGGGGCGAGTATAAGCGGACCACGGCCACCTTCTCCGCCGTCTCGACGCGCTCGTACGACACCGACCTGCTGGCGGCCAGCAGCCGGCCTTCGCGCCGCCCCGTGGGAACGTATGTGGTGCGCGACGCAACGCTCGGCGTGCAGCACTCGCTGGCGAAGATTGACCTGGCGGCCATTGGAACGCTGCGTAGCGGTGAGGGTGTGAGCGCCGGCGCGAATGACCGCGCGTTCATGCTCGCGGCCGCCCTCTACCTGTCGCCGGTGGTCGCGCTGACCGTATCGGGTGGCCGGCAGCTTGCCGATCCGCTGCGGGCTCTTCCCGACGCCAGGTTCGTGGCGGCTTCGCTACGCGTACTGTTCCTTCGCCGCGATCCCGCGGTACGAAGTATCGAGCGCTACGGCGCCATCGCGTTCACGCATGCCGACCCCGCGGGCGGTGCCACGCTGACCATCCGCGTGCTGGCCAGCGCATCAGCCCGTGTGGAAGCGTACGGAAGCTTCAGTGGCTGGCAGCCCGTGCAGATGCAGTGGGTGCTCGATGCCTGGGAGTTGCAGGTGCACCTGCCACCCGGGCCGCAACGGGTGGCGGTGCGCATCAACGGAAGCCAGTGGCGGGCGCCGGCCAACCTGACGAAGGTGACCGACGAGTTTGGCGGCGAAGCGGGGCTGGTGGTGGTGCCGTAGCGGCTACGCTACTGCGACTGCGACCACAACTGCAACTGCAGAACTCCCGATAACAGGGATTACAGGGATTGCATCAGTGGTTATCCTGAAATCCTTGTTATCGGGAGTTCCGCAGTAGAAGCCTCCCCTGCTGGCGCTCGACCCCCGAGACGCCATATTTGCCTTGCTAGTCGCCGCTTACCGTCTACCCCAGGACGTTCCCATGGAAAGACGCCAGTTCCTCAGTGGTCTCGCTGCCGCCGGTATCACGCTGCCGGCCTTCCGCGCGAACGCCTTCGAGAACCTGTTCAAGGCCAACGTCATTGCCGGTGACCGGCCGCCCCTGGCCCTCGCCGAGGACGAGTTGTACTGGGCGCAGATCCAGCAGTCGTTCGATGCGGACCGGACGATGATCAACCTGAACAACGGGGGAATCTCGCCGACGCCCTCGCACGTGCTCGAGCAGATGATCCGCGACCTGAAGTTCACCAACGAGCTTCCGGTGGAGCACATGTGGCGCGTGCTCGAGCCGCGGATGGAAAGCACGCGGCGCGACCTGGCCAGGGACTTCGGCTGCGACCCCGAGGAGATGGCCGTCGTTCGCAACGCCTCCGAGGCCAACGAGATCATGATCTTCGGCCTCGACCTCAAGCGCGGCGACGAGGTGCTGCTCACCAACCAGAACTACCCGCGCATGATCACCTCGTGGCAGCAGCGCGTGAAGCGCGAGGGGATCGTGCTGAAGCAGATCTCGTTCAAGGTACCGCCGCCGAGTGACCAGTACATCGTCGACCAGTTCAGGGCGGCGATCACGCCGCGCACGAAGGTGATCGAGGTCACGCACATCACCAACCTCACCGGCCAGATCCTGCCCGTGCGCGACATCGTGCGCATGGCCCGGCCGCTGGGCATCGAGGTCTTCGTCGACGGGGCGCACGCCTTCAACCACTTCCCGTTCAAGCGCGACGACCTGGAGTGCGACTACTACGGCACGTCGCTGCACAAGTGGACCCACGCCCCCATCGGCACGGGCTTCCTGTACGTGCGCAGGGAGAAGATCGCGCAACTCTGGTCGCTGATGGGGTCGAGCGAGGGGAACGTGGCGAACATCCGGAAGTACGAGGAAATCGGCACGCACCCGCAGGCAAACTTCAACGCAGTATCGGCGGCGCTCGCCTTTAGTCGCGGAATTGGGCCAGATCGCAAGATCGCGAGACTGCGCTACCTGCGGGACCGCTGGGCCAGGCGCCTGCTGGCCGCGAGCGACCGCGTGAAGGTGCTCACCCCGCTCGACAACGACCGCGCGGGCGCCATCTGTCTGTTCAGCGTGGACGGCATCGACCCGGGCAAGCTGGGTGGCTGGCTGCTGGACAGGCACAAGATCGTGACCACGCCGATCGGGCACCCGGAGTTCAGCGGCATCCGCATCACGCCCAGCGTCTACACGAGCGTGGACGAGATAGACACGTTCGGGGATGCGGTGCTGAAGGCGATGGCGAAGGGGATAGCGTAGGGCGCGGTGAGCTGACGGCGGATGGCGTATGGCGTACAGCTCACGGCAGCTGTGAGCCGCACCCCTTCCGCCGTCGTAGATTCCCAGCGTCCCGACCCTCCGTACCGTATCACCTGTGACCGCGGTCGCCACGATTCGCGGTGATCACCCGAACCGGGTTCCAATGATGACCCTGCGTTCCATCGGATTCCTCGCCGCGGCGCTGTGCGTTGCGGCATCGCCCGTCATCGCGCAGCGCGGTGCTCCCCGCAACGAAGGCCCGTCGGGTCCGCCGAAGGTGCTGGTCGTGCCCGGCGTCCGCGCGGGCACGAGCGCCTTCGCGCTCACCAACTACGCCGAGATGAAGCCCCTCGTCCCCGGCCAGATGGACTTCAAGCACTACCACACCAACGCCGAGATCGGGGAGTGGATGCGGAAGTGGGTGAACGAGCATCCCGATCTCGTCACGCTCTACTCGGTTGGCAAGAGCTTCGGCGAGAAGGACATCTGGCAGATGACGCTGACCAACAAGAAGACCGGCAAGGACACCGACAAGCCGGCCGCATTCTTCGAGGGCGGCCGTCACTCGGGCGAGATCACCGGCACCGAGAGCGCCCTCTACCTCGCGTGGTATCTCATCGAGAACTACGGCAAGGACGCCGACGTCACGAAGCTGCTCGACACGAAGGCCGTGTACATCAAGCCGATCAACAATGTCGACGGCTCCGACATGTACCGGCTCACGGCGCAGGCCAACCGCAGCACCGTGCGCCCGTTCGACGACGACGGCGACGGGCTGCTCGACGAAGACCCGCCCGAGGATCTCGACGGCGACGGCTTCATCATGCAGATGCGCAAGTATGCCGGGCCGGGCAAGGGCGACGCCGTCAAGGACACGCTCGACAAGTCGGGGCGCCTGATGCGGCGCGTTGGCGCCGGCAAGGGTGACTACCTGATGTACTCCGAAGGCATCGACAACGACGGCGACGGCCGCTACAACGAGGACGGCGTTGGCGGGCTCGACCTGCACCGAAACTATCCGGAGAACTGGCGCCCGATGCGCGAGGCGACGGGGCGTGGCTACACGCAGGGCGGCGCCGGCGAATACCCGCTCTCCGAGACGGAAACGCGCGCGGTGGTGCTTTTTCTGCTGGCACACCCGAACGTCGGCGTCGCCAACTCGATGGACACGGCGGTGCCGATGATGCTGCGCGCGCCGTCGACGTGCGAGGAAAAGGAGTGCATGTACCCCACCGACCTCAAGTTCTACCAGCACTTCGACTCGGTGGGCAAGGCGAAGACGGGCTATCCGTGGGCCGGCGACGTCTTTCGTGTCTACAACACGCGCGGCGGCGTGAACCCGATCACCGGCGATTCGGCGCGTCCGGCGCCGCTCTTTGGCCACGGCCCCGACTTCGGCTACTTCCAGTACGGCGCCATCTGGTATGGCGACGAAATCTGGAACGGCGGCCGCGAGAAGGACTACAACAACGACGGCAAGATCGACGACTACGAGGTGCTGCGCTTCTGCGACGAGGAGTACGGCGGCAAGTGCTTCAAGCCGTGGACGAAGTTCAACCATCCGCAACTCGGCGAAGTCGAGATCGGCGGGATGAACCCGAAGTTCTGGTCGCAGAACCCGCCGCCCGAGTGG
>Ga0209014_10001638_pt1 | contig 13197 bp, 6 predicted proteins | sample BarGraNGADG00212_FD_184491 | JGI IMG/M metagenome (GOLD analysis project Ga0209014, IMG submission 184491) | Arctic peat soil microbial communities from Barrow, Alaska - Barrow Graham LP Ref core NGADG0002-212 (SPAdes) (version 2) | ecosystem: Environmental > Terrestrial > Soil > Wetlands > Peat...
CCCAGGGTTGGCCAGATCCATCGTGCATCGCTGCGTACTGGTGCCGATCGTGATCACCACCGCGACCTTGCTCGTTCCATTGAAGGTCATCGTCATATGGATCGGCGCCGCGGGAAAGCCGGCATCGAGTGCGGTCGTCATGTCTTCGGTGATCGTTCCCGACGTCGGCCACGCGGTGGCGCCGGTATGCGCGGTCGGCAGCACGAGGTTCGTCGTCGTCATCGTCATCGTGGAATTGATCGGCGTCGTAGTGGTACCGGTGGACATCGCGGCGCTCATGTGCATGGTCATCGTGCCGTTCAGCACATGTGTACCAATGAGCAATCCGCTCAACGTCATGTCCTGCTGCTGGTCGATCGTGAGCGACCCACTGGTTCTCCCGGTGAGCGTCAACGTGCCGGCACCGCTCATCGTCGTGCGAACCGCCGCGGTCGTGTTCGGGTCGAACTGCGACTGTGGCTTTCCGGATGCATCGAGCAGCGTGTACGACTGCGTGATCGTCAGCCCGCCCATGGTGACGGTCGGACAACTGAAGCTCTGCGACGACGCGCTGTAGCTGCACGTTGACGGCACGGGTGTCGCCGCACTGGTCACAGGCGCCGAGGACAGTGTCGAGGCGACGCCCGACAGGGCGGGAAGCGTCATCTCGCTGAGGACCTGGCTCAGCGTCGTCGTCTGGTTGGTCGACGGAGCGACAGACGAGTCGGAGGAGCAGGCAACCACAATTGCCGCGAGCGCGACGACGGCGACGCGAAGACGGACGGGGAATCTCATGACGTACTCCTGGTGTGCGCGGATCCGAGCATACTTGAGTATATGGTCGTTGCGCCCACGCGGAAGACCACGCGCGTTGGGGCACAAGCTACAGAGGGAGACGGTTGAACCGTCTCCCTCTGTGGTAGAGCCGCGAAATACGCGCCTCGCTCAGGCCTTACGATCCAGGCAAGCTGTGAAGAAGGGATTGCCGATTTGTTCGTCGGTCGTCACCGGCAGGTTGAGATCTCCCGCGAACACTCCGCCTTTGTAATGCTGCCCTATGGGGAACCCGCCCGTGTTCGAGCCGTCCGCCGCGCGGCCGTAGTCGCGAATGAGCCGGCGCAAGTCGCCCAACCGCTGTCCTCGACTGAACGTCCAGAACGCCTTCTCCCGGAACAGAAGATTCTCGCGGCCGACCTGCGTGCCAGGATCAACCAGTGCCGTCATCACCGGAGTGGTCCAGCCGGGATGCGTGCCGGTCGCCGTTGGGCTCGGGGCGGTAATCAGCTGTGGCGCAGCGCGCAGCGCGTTGAGAAAGGCCATCATGCCCGCGGGGTTGCCGGCTTTGAGCGCCGCCTCGGCCTCGATCAAACGCGCATCGAGGCCCGCCACCACGGCGATCGCCGACGTCTGCCCCCACAAGCTGTCCACCTGAATCACGAATGTGCCACCGTCCTGCGACTTCACGGTGTCCTTGCCGTTACTGGCGATCTTGTAGTGAGCGGGAACACGCCGATCCTTTGCCGACAGGAACGGGATGGCGTTCAGCACGAGAAGGTTGCGTGCGTTCCCTTGCAGGCTGTCGCTCACGGTGTAGCGGTTCTGGCTGGTGGGTTGGTCCCAGAGGGTGTTGAAGCCGCCCGTCAGCGAGGCCGTGACGTCATACCGGAAGGTCGTCGGAATGCCGGTGACGAGCGCCGCCGCCGCCGGCGCGTTACTGAGGCCGATGCCGAGCAGCGCGCGCGCCTTGCCGATCGCCGCCGCACGATTGATCGCGATACTGGCCGCATCAGTTCCACTGCTGAGGCTCAGAGCGCTGTCGAACGACGCCGAGGCGACGGTGAACACGTCCTTCACCGGCAGCGGCGTTCCAAAGATGGCCACGCTGCTCGCCCCGTCGCTGAGCGGAATGCCGTTGCAGAAATCCGACGCCAACTGCAGCTCGGCGAAGCCGCGGACGAAGTACATCTCGGCGATGTCGGATGACGGGAGCAGCTTGTACTGCGTGAGCAGCACGATCGCCTGGTTGGCCGACGTGCGCACGCGGTACAGCTGGCGTAGCGCCGTGTTGACGGTCGCGTTGTTCAACTGGATCTGGCGCTGATCCGTCTCGTCGTTTTGCACGAACGTCGAGCTGCTCGCCCATTCGTCGACCAACAGGCCGCCGAAGAGCCACGTGCTCTCGCCGTCGGCCGTTGCGGTACGGAGCAGCGATAGCGCGCCGTTGCGGACCGCGGTCGCCCCCGCCGCCGACTGCACGGACGACGGATTGATGATCGACGGATTGACCGCTTCGAGTAGGTTCGTTTTCAATGTGTCGCACGCCGTGATTGCCACGGCGGACGCGAGCGCGAGGGTCGTGAGGACCACCCGGCCACTCTTCATTAGAGATCTCATTTCAGTGGTGGTCGAAGGGTCAGAAGCCAATGTTCAAGCGGATCTGGAACAACGTCGGTGCCGCGAAGGTCTGGAATTCGTTCGGCGCGTCGGCGCCGCCGGTGGCGGTGTAGTCGCTCTCCGGATCGCTGCCGCGATAGTTGGTCCACAATTTCAGGTTGCGCGCCGAGAACACCAGACTCGAGTTGCGCGCGCCGGCGCGCGCGAGCAACCGATCGGGCAGTTGGAGCGTCACCGTCGCCTCGCGCCACTTGACGAACGCGCCCGGCTGGAAGTAGCCGTCGAGCGTCTTTTCCGGCGCGTTGATCGCCGCCACATCCATTGCCTGCTCCTCGAGCGAGGCGGCGGGGTTGAAGACGCCATTGCAGTTCGGGCGAGTGCAGCGAATGCGCTCGGTGTTGTTGTAGTAGCGGTTGCCGCCGCGCCAATCGAACAGGTTCTGAATGCGGACGCTGTGGTTGAACAGATCGATGCCCGACGTGAAGGTCGTGAGATAGCGGGGCTCGGCGTATCCTCGGAAGGTGCCGACGCCGATGACGGAGTGCCTCACCTTACCCGTGGCCGGGTCGATGCTGTTGTCAAAGAGCGTGTCCGACTGGATTGTGACTTCGTCCACGGTCAGGATGCCGTCGCCGTTCTTGTCGTTCCAGCCGACGATGGGTTTGGCCCACAGACCGTTGATGGGGTAACCCGCGACGATCCAGTTCGTGACGCCAATCTGCGGCGGCGTCGAGCCAAGGCTCACCACCTTGTTGGAGTTGAGCGCGGTGTTGAAGTGGAAGTCGAGGCCGAGATTGCGGGTGTCGAGCAACTGACCGCCGAGCGTGATCTCGACACCGGCGTTCTTGATGGAGCCGAGGTTGGCACGCTGGGTCGTAGCTCCCGAGCCGAGCGACGGCGCGATCACGGCGCCGATGAGGGCGTCGTGCGTCAGCCGCGAGTAGTACGTCACGTCGAACTGGATGCGGTTCCCGAACAGTTGCGAATCGAACCCCGTCTCCCACTCGGTCGACCGCTCCGGCCTCAGGCTGTCGTTGCCGATCGCCGCGAACGTCTCGAGAGCCTGGTCGGTGTTCTTGATGCTCGCCGAGCTTGCGGAGTAGGTCCGTAGCGCGTCGTTGGGCCCCGGCTGCACGCCAGACGCCCCGTTCGCCAGCCGAAGCCGAAAACTGCTGATCGCGCCGAACACACTGCGCTTCGGGAAAAAGTCTTCGTCGGAGACCACCCACGATAGACTGGCCTTGGGATAGTACACACGCTGGAAGTTCGTGCCGAACGCGCTGTTCTGGTCCGACCGAACGGCCGCCGTGAGAAACAGCCGGTCACGAATCGCGCCGGTCTCTTCGACGAATACGCCCCACGTCTTCTGGAGCGTGTAGGCCTCGGAAGCGCTCGGCGTCGCGCCGGAGCTCGCGGTCACCGCGCCCGGCGGAAGCGTCGTACCGCCGGCCGAATTCTGATCCTGGCGGAAGTTGTTGTACTGGGTGCCGACCGTGGTCTTGAGATTCAGCCAGGTGAAGCGCGACGGATTGTAGTTCGCCGTAGCACCCAGGTCAGCCGACAGGTTGGTGATATTCGTGCGGGCGTTGAACGCCTGACCATCGCGGTACGTGGCCGAGAGCGGCCATCCTTCGCCGTTCATGTGCAGCCGGGTATCGACGCGGTCGGCGAAATCAGTGCCGAAATTGGCCCGCGTTTGCAACCAGCTCGACGGGCGCCAATTCATGCTCGAGCTCAGAATCATCCGGTTGACGTTCTGCTGAAGCTTCTCCGCCCAGATCAGTCCCGGAGTCCCCGCGCGGTATCCGAGGAGCGAGTCGGCCAGCCCGACCACCAATCCGTTGTTCCTGTACCCTGGGCCGCCGAACGCCTGCGAACCGATTCCAACCGTGTTGTTCGATTCGTTGCTGGTGAGCGCATTCACCGTGTTGTACCCGAAGTTCACCGCCACGTCGAACTGCGGGGTGACCTGCGCGCTGACGTTGCCTCGGAAGGCGTTCAACAGGCGCGTATTGGGACGCACTTGCCAGGGATGGATCGTCACGCCAAGCAAGTCCCACCTGTTCTGCTCGTATTGGTCCAGCTTGAGGACGCCGGTTTCATCGTCGCGGCTGCCCGACAGGAAGTACCGGATCGCGTCGTTTCCACCCGAGACCTGCAGGCCCTGAGCGTTGCGATACCCGTAACCCAGCAGCGTAACGCTCGGGTCCTTGATCGGGGTGTAGACGCGAAGGCTGTCGTATCCCTTGGTCCCATCGCTCTTGAGGCACGTGCCCAGCGAGACCATGACCAGCTTGCACTGACCCGACAGGATCAACGGCTTGCCGGCCGGACTCATGCCGGCCAAGGTGTAGTTGTCTGCGTACCAGTTCCGGTCGTCGAGCATGCCGGCCTCGGCGTAGGTCGTCCAGCGCGACGCACCAGCGAGGCCCTTCTTGGTCGTGATGACGACGACGCCGTTCGCGGCGTCGGTGCCGTACAGCGTAGCCGCCGATGGACCCTTCACGATTTCGATGTTCTCGATGTCCTCCGGACTGATGTCGCCGAGGCGGCTGAAGTCGTTGCCCCCATTCCCGAACGCCGTCGAGCCGTTGTTGCTGCTCATCCGGATGCCGTCGATGATGAAGATCGGCTCGTTCGAGAGGCTCACGCTGCTGATGCCGCGCACGCGGATGCGCTGGCCGGCGCCGGTCTGAGTGCCTTGCTGCACCATGACACCGGGCACCCGCGCGGTGAGCACGTCCGCGATTGTGCGAACCGGGGCGGTTTCCGTGAGCTTGGAGACCGACACGTTCTCGACCGCATTGCCAATCTCCACGCGGCGCTGCTGGCCGGTGGCCGTGGTGACGACTTCCTGCAGCTGGATGACCGTCGTCGGCATCACGATGTCGAGCGTCGCCGTCTGCCCGACGAGGATGCGAACGGCCCTTTTCTGCTCCTGGTAGCCGACGCGAATGACGCGGATGTTCGCCGTTCCGGCGGGAACGCTGCGCAGTGCGTACTTGCCGTCCGCACTCGTCGTGGTGAACAAGCTCGTCCCGACGACGATGACGCGCGCCTCCTGGAGCGGAACGCCACCAGGTGCGGTCACGGTGCCGGTTAACGTGCCTTGCGCCGCGGCGACAGCGGCAGTCATCGCCAATAGCGCAACTGACAGCGCGTTACGGACGATGCTTCGTGGCCTGATCAGTCTCATCGTGCAGCCTCTCTGAGCGGGGGGGGAACTCGGAGCAAGAGCTTCAGGGCGCACGCTCGCGGGTGAGCGAGGGTGCGCGAAAACAGCGGTATGCCAGCAGTTCTGAGGAGGTATGCTTCGGAAGGGACGAGATGGGCGCACGCGCCTCCAACTCGCCTGTCGCGGCTGCTATATCAACGGCGCAATATTATTGCGCGGTCACGGGAAAGGTCAAGGAGCGCCCTGTTTTGGGACCGATTGCTTAACGTGTTTATGAAACCGTGAACTCCCGAAACACCATCAGCGCCTCGGCACGATCGCCATCGTGCAGCGCGAGATGCAGACGAGTCGGCGTTGCTCGTCCCTGATCTCGATCGACCAGACCTGCGACGAGCGCCCAACATGCACCGGGACCGCCGTCGCGGTCACGATGCCCTCCGACTTCGGGCGCAGATGATTGCCGTTGATCTCTTGCCCGACCGCCATGAAGCGCTCGCGATCGATGCGTCCTGCCGCGCCAAGCGACGCGGCAGTCTCGGCGAGAGCGATGGATGCGCCACCGTGCAGGATTCCGTACTGCTGGCGCGTGCGTTCGTTCACCGGCATGGTCGCGATCACGCGGTCGTCGGTGATCTCGAGGATCCGGATACTCAGCACGCCCTGCAGCCCGCGCGTGGCCAGCTCGTGCCACCAGGGCTGTTCGCTCACGGCACCGCGCGAGGGGGCCGCGTGCGCATCAGCGCTTCGATCTCCGCCATCTCGCGCGGCGCGTTACTGATCCGCTCGAGACCCTTCGGCGTGATGATGTAGTCGTCTTCGATTCGCGTGCCGGTGTTCTCGTAGCGCAAGACGATCGGCCGCACCTTCGCGATGAAGGCACGATTTCTCGGCGAGTCGGGAAGCGCGTCGAGCATGGACGTGCTGATGTAGATGCCCGGCTCGATCGTGAACGCGTCGCCTTCCTTGAACGTCCTGTCGCCGGTGTAGAATTGTACCGGATCGTGGACGGCCAGCCCCAGCCCGTGCGAGATGCCGTGAATCATCCAGAACATCCCCTGCTTGCACGAACGCGGATTCTGCGTGCAGTTCGTCGGCCACGGAAAGTCGAGCGTCGCATCGACACTCTCGACGAGTCCCAGGGCGGCAAGGCCGCGCGCCCGAATGTCGAACGACGAATCCTGCGCCGCGGACGCGAGCATGCCGGGCTTCGAATTGCGCTCCGCCGCGAGCTGTGCGCCGAGCACGAGCTGATAGATGTCTCGCTGCGCGGGCGTGTACCTGCCGCTCACGGGGATCGTGCGCGTGACGTCGCCGGCGTAGCCTTCGTACTCCGTCGCCGCGTCCATCACCACCACGTCGCCCGGTTTCACGTCGCCGCGGTCGCGCATGTAGTGCAACTGCGTTCCATGCACTCCGCCGCCCACGATCGAGCCATACGACGGACGCGCGCCGCCGAGCCGCATGAAGGCATATTCGAGCGCGGCCTGGATTTCGTACTCCTTCGCCGGCTCGGCAATCGTCATTGCGGCGCGATGGCCCTCCGAGCTGATCTCCGCCGCCTTGCGCAGCAGCGCGATCTCCGCGGGACTCTTCTTCGCCCGCAGCTCATCGACGAGGGCATGTCCGTCGCGCAGCACGAGCCCGCTGTGTCGTGCCGCGATGGAGCGGATGAACTGCTGTCCGCGCGTGAGTGAATCCTGCGACGCGAAATCGGCGTCGGAGAAGTCGCGCAGCGAATAGACCGGCAGTCCGGTGGACGCCAGCGAGTCCACGACCTTGTCGATCGCCGAAAACGATCGCGCGTTCATTCCAAGGTCGCGAACGACGGCGGCGGAGTCCGGCCGCCTTCCATAATAGAATGCCGAGCGCGCGTTGACCGGCGTGATGAAGAGCGTGTTGGCGGGACGGCCACCGCGCACGACCATGACCAGCGCCGCGTCGGGCTCGTCGAAATTTGTCAGGTAGTGAAACGAGGGAAGCTGGTAAAAGGGACCGAAGTCCGTGATCGGCGTGCGTCCCCCGAACGCGACGACGATGCCGTCCTTGATGCGTGCAGCGAGTGAGTCGCGTCGCGCCGCATACTCAGCGGCGGGGATCTGCGCGCTGAGGAGCGATGGCATCACGATGGCGAGCAGAGCGCTCAGTGATCTTCTCATGAGCGTGACCTTTACGGAATCAGCCGCGGCGGCGCCGGCGGCGGCTTGATCTCATACTCCTTCGGCGGTTCGGCGCCCATGAGATTCTTCACGAAGTAATCCCACCGCTTGCGCATCATATAGGACGACATGCTGCCGTAGCCATGCGCCTGGTTGGGCAGCATGAGCAGATCGAAGTCCTTGTTCGCCTTGATCAGCGCATCGACGACGAGCGTCGTGTTGTTCGGCGGCACGTTGTCGTCCAGCGTGCCGTGCGCGAGGAGCAGCTTGCCTTTCAGATTCCTGGCGAGCGACTGGTTGGCTTCGGGCGCATAGTTGTCCGTTGCGCCGTTCTTCACGAGCAGACCCTGATAGCGCTCGCCCCAATCGTCCTCGTAGACGCGGTTGTCGTGATTGCCGGATTCGGCGATTCCGACCTTGAAAAAATCCGGATAGCGGAACATCGCGTCAGCCGTCGCGAAGCCACCGCCCGAGTGCCCCCAGATGCCCGCCTTGTCGAGGTCGATGAACTTGTAGCGCGATGCAAGCTCCTTCATGCCCGCAACCTGATCGGGCAGGGTGTTGTCGCCCATCTTGCCAAAGTACGCGTCGTGGAAGGACTTCGAGCGCCAGGGCGTGCCCATTCCGTCGATCTCGACGACGATGAATCCCAACTCGGCCAGCGCCTGATTGTCTCCGCGCGCCGGGCTGAAGCCGCGTCCACCAACGCTGCCCGTCTGCGGACCGGGATAGATGTGGTTGATGATCGGATACTTCTTCGTCGAGTCGAGCGAGGCGGGCGTGTACATGAGCCCGTACAGATCGGTCTTGCCGTCGCGGGCCTTCACCGTGATCGGCGTGGGCGGCTTCCAGCCGCTCACGAGCAGGCGCGAGATGTCGGCCTTCTCGAGCGTGGCGACGAGCTTGCCGTTCTCATCGCGCAGCACCGTGACCGGTGCGACGTTGGGCTGCGCATAGGTGTCCACGAACCAGTGCCCCGACGGCGAAAACGTCACGTCGTGATCGCCGTTCTCCGGCGTGAGCATGGCGAACTTCTTTCCGTCCATGCCAACCTTGCAGAGCGCGCGGAAATACGGATCGCGGCCCGGCGCCTTGCCAACGCATCCGAACCACAGCGTGCGCGTCTTCTCGTCGACGCGAAGGAGCTGCGTCACGTTGCCGACACCTGTCGTGATCTGGCTCTTCAGCTTCCCGGTGTTGAGATCATAGAGGTAGAGCTGGCCCCAGTCGTCGCGCTCCGAGAACCAGATGACCTCGTTCGACGCGGGCAGCACGTGCCAGTTCACCTTGCCGTTGCCCGACTCGAACTGCGTCGCCACCGTCTCGTCGAACACGTCGCGAATGGCGCCCGTCGCTGCATCGGCAACGCGGAGGCGCGCCTGCTTGTGATCGCGTGACGTGGACACGAAGGCGATGTGCGAGCCATCGGGATACCATTCGACGTCCGCCCATTCTCCGGCGCGACAGGCGACGTCGTCGCACAGCGTAGAGCGGTGCTGGTCGGCCGGCATCTGGAACCGCGTGACCGTCGCGGCATCGACGTCGATGACGACGCGCTGGATGGTCGTGATGATGCTGTCGCCCGGCAGCGGATACGCCCACGACGACAACACCGGATGTCCGGTGTTCGTGTTGACCAGATGCATCATGCCCACGCCGCGCTCGTCCTGCTGGAAGGTCGCGATCTTCTTCGAGTCGGGCGACCACATGACGATCGGCCGATCGGAGTGCTGCCAGCCCGCGTTGTCCGTGGCGTAGCCGAAGCTCTTCACGCCGTCATGCGTGAGCTGCTTCTCCTGACCCGTGACGACGTCCTTCACCCACAGATTGAAGTCCTTGATGTAGACGGCGCGCTTGCCGTCTGGTGACCGCACGTCCGAACGCGCGCCACCACGTCGGCCTGCGGGGACAGCGGGTGTCGCCGCTTCGCGATCGTCCATGGCCGCGCCGCAACGGCCCGTCTCCGTGTTGCAGTCGAAGCCCCGTGTGCCGACGCGCACGCGAATCGATCCGTTGGGCAGGTATTCGAACTGATTGAACGGCAGAGCATTGGCGCTATACGTCGCACCCGCGGCCGCCGAGAGTGCGGAGGCGAACTTCGCCTGATCGAAGGCGGCCGTGCGCGTTCCCTTCGTGGGATCGACGAGGATGAATTGCGAGCCGTTCGCGATCGTCGTGCGGTACCAGAATCGGTCGTTCGGGAGCCACGTCGGGCGGACCGAGGCTCCGTCGACGAGCTGGCTGGTGTATTGGGCGAGTGTGCGTTCCGCGCGACCGTAGTCGGCGGCGGTAAGAACGCGCGGTTGCTGGGCGCCGGCGGAAATCGCCGCGATGGCGGTCGCCAGGGAGCCGGCGAGGACGCGGAAGTTAGAACGTGGTGACATGCGTGTTCTTGAGACGAAAAAGAAGGAGAAACTGGGTGTGCAGCGAATAGAGCATCTCTAATGATACGGACGTGCAGCGCATGGCGTTCTTACCAGATGCGTGGCAGGACCGCACCCGCACGCACCATAGGATCACCAGCCTTGCACGCCCAGGCTGCCCGGAACTCGGGCATGTTGCTCAGTGGCCCATTCACCCGCCATTTCGGTGGTGCGTGCTCGTTGGAACTGACCTGCCAACGGAGGAACTCCGACCTGGCGACCTCACGCCACACCTGCGCCCATCCGAGGAAGAAGCGCTGTTCCGGGGTGAAGCCGTCGATCTTCGCGCGCGGACCGGTGCCGAGCGAGCGCTCCATCGCCGCGTACGCAATGGTGAGTCCGCCAAAGTCCCCGATGTTCTCGCCGAGGGTCAGCTTTCCGTTCACGTGCGTGGCCGTATCGAGCACCGTGTACGCGTCGAACTGCTTCACGATCTTGTCCGCTTCCGCGACGTAGCGTGTCCCATCGTCCTTGCTCCACCAGTCGCGAAGATTACCGGCCTTGTCGTACTGTCGCCCCTGATCGTCGAACGCGTGCGACATCTCGTGTCCGATGACGGCACCCATCGCACCATAGTTCACCGCGTCATCCGCGTTCGCATCGAAGAACGGCGGTTGCAGGATACCGGCGGGAAATACGATCTCGTTCAACAGCGGGTTCTCGTACGCGTTCACGGTGGGTGGCGTCATCCCCCATTCGGTTCGATTCGTCGGCTTGCCGATCTTGGCCCAGTCGCGATGTGAGGCCCACAGGTCAGCCGCCCGCACGTTGGTGAAGTAGTCGTTTTGCACGACAGCGAGCCTGGAGTAATCGAGCCACTTATCCGGGTAGCCGATCTTGCGCGTGAAGGCGTCGAGCTTGACGAGAGCCTCCTGCTTCGTCGGCGCGCTCATCCAGTCGAGCTTGGCGATGCTGGCACGAAACTCCTTCACGAGGTTATCCACGATCTTCACCGCGCGCGCCTTGGCCGCAGGTGGGAAGGTCCGCTTCACGTATTCCTGCCCGAGCAGCTCGCCGAGCCGGCGGTCCGTGGACTCGACGCACCGCTTCCAACGCGGCAGGATTTCAGTGGCGCCGGAGAAGATCTGGTCGAAGGCGAAGTTCTCGCGCACGAACGGCGTGGCGAGGGATGGCGCAGCGTAGTGGACGGCGCGCCAGCGAAGGAGGGTCTTCCAATCGTCCAGTGGAATGGTGGTGAACAGCGTGTCGAACGAGCGGAAGAAGTCGGGCTGGCCGACGTCGATGCGCGAGACGCCTGGCACGCCGATGCCCGCATAGAACGCGTTCCACGAGAAGTGCGGCGTGAGCGAGTCTGCCTGCGCGAGCGTCATGCGGTGGTAGTTCGCAATCGGATCGCGCAACTCCACGGGCGTACGCGACGCGCGCGCGAACTTCGTCTCGATGTCCACGATCGTCCGTGCCTCGGCGGCCGCGCGATCGGGAGCGTCGCCGAGCAGCTGGAGCATGCGAGCGACGTGCGCGGAGAACTTGTTCCGGATCGCGACGGACGCAGAATCGGTCTTGCTGTAGTACTCGTTGTTCGGCAGCGAGAGTCCGCCCTGATAGAGACCAGCGATGGTATTCGCCGCGTCCTTGGCGTCCTGCGTCGATCCGTCCGACCATGGAGCAAGACCGGCGCGCATCTCGAGCACACCGAGTGCGTGGGCGAGATCCGCGCGATTCTTCACGGCGGCAATGATATCCAGCTCGGGTTGCAACGCCGCGGCGCTACGCCGGTCGATGGCCGCAGTGTCCATGCACGTCGCGTAGAAGGCACCCACCTTCCACGCCGCGCTCCCCTGCTCGGCCTTTCGCGCGCGCACGGCCGCCGCGTCGCTCTCGAGAATGTCGTGAAGCACCGCCTCGTTGCGGTCCGCCAGTTCGCGGAACGAGCCGAACGACGAATACGCGGCGGGAATCTTCGTCTTCGCCAGCCAACCCCCGTTGGCAAATCGGAAGAAATCGCTGCACGCCGCGCAGGACGTGTCCATGTTCGCCGGATCGATCGGCTTCGACGGTGTCGTGCGTTGTGCGCCGAGGGTGGCGGACAGCGACGCGAGCAGGAGGCACAGCGCGGCACCAGGTCGCGAGACAGAAGGAACGCTCATTCGGCGAGACTCCAGGCGAGTGGAAGAGACGCCTGCAAAGTATGACTGCCGTGGCGGCGCGGGAAGTCTTCTCTTGCGGATGGTGTCCAGCAGGCCCGACGCCTATGATGGAGTCCCCGATCGCGAATTCGTGAGCATGCCCGAGCTGCCCGATGTCACCGTGTACGTCGAAGCCATCGAAGCACGCCTCGGTGGCCAGCCGCTCTCGGCGTATGCCATCCTCAGCCCGTTCATTTTGCGGACGGTGGAGCCTCCGCTGGATGTCCTCATCGGCCGCACCGTCACGAGCGTGCAGCGGCTCGGCAAGCGCATCGTCATCGGCTTCGACGGAGACTTCTTCATCGTGATTCACCTCATGATCGCCGGGCGATTCCGCTGGTTCGACACCGGCGCGCGAAAGAAGGTGCCGGCTCGCATCGCGCTCGCGGAGCTGGAGTTCACGACGGGAACGCTCGTCCTCACCGAGGCAGGCAGCAAACGGCGAGCATCACTTCACGTCGTGCGCGGCCGAGACGCGCTGCGGCAATTCGACCGCGGCGGGCTCGAGGTGCTGGAGGCAACGATCGATCAGTTCACCGAGCGTCTCGCGCGGGAGAATCACACGATCAAGCGCTCGCTCACGGATCCCAGGCTGTTCAGTGGAATTGGCAACGCCTACTCCGACGAGAGCCTCCATCGCGCTCGGCTGTCTCCGCTCAAGCTGACGAGCCGGCTCACCGAGGACGAGATCGCTCGCCTGTTCCACGCCACGCGCGACACTCTCGTCGCGTGGACGGAGCAGCTGCGCGTTGAGGCCGGCGGTGGATTCCCTGAAAAAGTCACCGCCTTTCGCGAGGGCATGGCGGTGCACGGCAGATATCGCAAGCCCTGTCCTGTCTGCGAGACGCCGGTGCAACGCATCCGCTACAAGGACAACGAGACGAACTACTGTGCGCGCTGCCAGACGGAAGGGCGTCTCCTCG
>Ga0209014_10001639_pt1 | contig 13185 bp, 8 predicted proteins | sample BarGraNGADG00212_FD_184491 | JGI IMG/M metagenome (GOLD analysis project Ga0209014, IMG submission 184491) | Arctic peat soil microbial communities from Barrow, Alaska - Barrow Graham LP Ref core NGADG0002-212 (SPAdes) (version 2) | ecosystem: Environmental > Terrestrial > Soil > Wetlands > Peat...
CAGTGATGCCATCGCCGCCGTTGACCGGGACCTGCGCCTCGTCGCAGTCAACGCCGCGTGGGAGGCGGGCTTCGGCGCCGCCCTCGGCATCCCGACCTCGCTCGGCACGTCCCTGCGCCGAGTCGCTGCCGGTGGCACGGCTGCTTCGGCGGCGAGCACCGAGCACTGGCGACGCGCGCTCGACGGAGAGTCGTTCACCGTCACCCAGGAGTTTGGCGCGCCCGGTGCTGGCTACCGCGAGTTCGAGGTCATCTACAATCCCATGCGCGACGAGACGGGTGAGATCGTTGGAGCGACCCAGTTCGTGCGGGATATCACCGACCGACACGAGCGCCTCGAGCGCGAGGTGCAGTCACGGCGGCTCGAGGCCATCGGCCGCCTCGCCGGCGGCGTGGCGCACGACTTCAACAACATCGTCACGGGCATCCTCGCCACGGCGAGCCTTGTCAACGCGTCGCTCGACTTCGATGACCCGCACCGCACGGATCTGCGCGAGATCGAGCGGGCGGCCCGTCGTGCCGCTGACCTCACCTCGCAGCTCCTCGCCTATGCCAGGCGCACCCCGGTCGATCCCCACGTCATGAACGTCAACGAGGTCCTCCGTGGAGCCGACCGCATGCTGCACCGCCTGCTGGGGGACGGCATCGGCATCCTCATGCGACCGGCGCAGTCACTGTGGCCGGTGCGCATCGATCCCGTGCAGTTGGAGGCGGCCCTCGTCACCATTGCGCGCAATGCGCGCGACGCCATGCCGCACGGCGGAACGCTGCTGGTCACCACCGCAAACCAGTCGGTGGACCGCGACTTCGTGGGACGCCATCCCTCGGCGCAACCCGGGGATTTCGTCTGCGTGACGGTCAAGGACACTGGCATCGGCATGGCGCCGGAGGTGCTGCACCGGATGTTCGAGCCCTTCTTCTCCACCAAGGCACCCGGACGGGGCGCAGGGCTCGGCCTCGCGATGGTCCAGGGAGTCGTGGCGCAGGCCGGCGGCTTCCTGCTCGTCGAGAGCCGTGAAGGCGAGGGGACGGCCGTGGCCATCTTTCTCCCGCGGGCCGCGGAGCAGCTGGCGCCCCTATAGCAGCCCGGCCGTCTGCCCGCCGTCCACCTGGATGGCCGTCCCGGTCACGAAGCTGGCGCGTTCCGAGGCAAGAAAGGCCACCACGGCGGCCATTTCGCGCGGATCACCCACGCGTCCAAGCGGCACATGCGCGGCCCGCTGCTGCAACAACGTTTCCACCGCCACGCCCGTGCGCGCCGCGCGCTGGCGCGCCAACTCCGCGGCACGCGCGGTATCGAAGTGGCCCGGCAGCACGGTGTTCACCAGCACGCCGTCCGCTGCGACCTCATTGGCCATCGTCTTGGCGAAACCCAGCAGCCCGGCGCGCGCGGTGTTCGACAGCAACAATCCCGCTTGCGGCTGCTTGGCGGCGAACGACGTCATGAAGATCACGCGGCCCCAGCGGCGCGCGCGCATGCCGGGCAGCGCCGCCTGCGCGAGTTCCACTGATGCCAGGAGGTTGAGCCGCAGTGCACGCTCGAATTGCTCCGTGGTGGCGTCTGCCACCGTCGCAATGGGTGGGCCGCCGGCGTTCGCCACCACGATGTCCACGCGTTCCAGGGCCGCCTGCGCCGCGCGCACGCACTCCGCCGGCGCTCCCGATGCCGCAAGGTCGGCGGACAGCGCAACCACGCGCACGCCGAATCGCCGCACCAGGTCCTCGGCCACCGCCTGCAGCGCGTCATGGCCGCGGGCCACGATCGCCACGTTGCAGCCTTCCGCCGCCAGTTCCTCGGCGATGGCGCGCCCCAGGCCCGAAGACGCACCGCCGACCAGCGCCACCTTGCCCCGCAGTCCCAGGTCCATTGTCAGACTCCCGCGGCCACGGCCGCCGGTTCCACGCGAACGGCGCAAACCTTGAACTCGGGGATGTGTGCATACGGATCGAGCGCCGGGTTCGTCAGCAGGTTGGCGGCGGCTTCGCGGTAGTGCATCGGCACGAACACCATGTGTCGCGCCACGCGCTGGCTCAGTCGCACGGAGACGCGGATCTGCCCGCGCCGCGAAGTGATCAGCACCTCATCCCCGTCCCGCACGCCCATGGCGGCGGCGTCGTCGGCGTGCAGCTCCACAATCGGGCCGCTCTCGCGCGAGTCGAGCGCGGTCGAACGTCGCGACATCGTGCCCGTATGCCAGTGGTACATCTGCCGTCCGGTGTTCAGGAAGAACGGATACTCGGCGTCGGGCAGCTCGGCCGGCGGGAGGTATTCCACCGGCACCAGTGTCGCCCTGCCGTCGGCGGTCGGAAACCGCTCGTCGAACAGGAAGTCCGTCCCCATGTGCTGGGCATGGGGCACGGGATACTGCAGCCCATTCCGGTGCTCGAGCAGGCGCGCGTGCGACACGCCGCGCCACGATGGCGTCACGCGCGCAATCTCGTCCAGCACGTCGACGAAGTCGCGGTAGGGAGTCGCAAGCCCCAGCCGTCGCGACAGGTCCATCAGGATCTCCAGGTCGCCACGCGCGGCGCCCGGCGGCGCGATGGCCTGTTCCAACAACTGGATGCGACGCTCGGTGTTCACGAACGTCCCCATCTTCTCGGCGAATGACGCGCCCGGCAGCACCACGTCGGCGTAACGTGCGGTCTCCGTGAGGAACAGGTCATGCACCGCCAGGAACTCGAGTCCCCGGAACCACTCCTCGGCGTGCGAGACGTCCGGGTCGGACATGACGGGATTCTCGCCCATGATGTACATGCCGCGCACCGGGGAGTCGGCGCCGACGATCTGCGTGACCTTGCGGCCAACCGTCAGCGAGAGCCGTTCGGCATCGACGCCCCACTCGGCGGCGTACATCGCGCGCACCGCCGGGTCGCCCACCGGCTGGTAATCGGTGTAGGCAAACGGGATCGCTCCCATGTCGCTGGCGCCCTGCACGTTGTTCTGGCCGCGCATGGCGATCATCGTCGCACCCCAGCGCCCGATCATGCCGCAGGCGAGCATGAGGTTCAGCAGCGACGTCACGATGTCGGTGCCCGTGTGGTGCTGCGAAAGCCCCATCGCCCACAGCGTCGACGAGTTCGGCCCGCGCGCGTAGGCTTCGGCGGCGCGTCGGATGACGTCGGCGCTCACCCCGGTGATCGCCTCGGCCGCCTCGGGCGTGTAAGGTTTCACCGCGTCGCGCACCGCCTCGAAGCCGTGCGTGCGCGCGGCAATGAACGCGCGGTTCTCCAGCCCGGTCGCCAGCACGTGGTGGAGCATCGCGTTCAGCAGCGCCACGTCGGTACCGGGCACGACCTGCAAATGGATATGCGCCCGTTTGGCCAGCTCGGTGCGGCGCGGGTCGGCGACGATCAGCGTGGCGCCCCGCTTCACCGCCCGCTTGATGGCCGCGCCGAACACGGGATGGCTCTCCGTCGTGTTCGCGCCCAGCACGAAGATCACGTCCGCCGCCTTCTCCACCTCGCGCATCGAGCCGGACGCCGCGGTCGTGCTCAGCGCCCGCTGCATCGCGGCCACCGACGACGAGTGGCACAGGCGCGTGCAGTGGTCCACGTTGTTGGTGCCGATGCCGGCCCGGAACAGCTTCTGCAGGAGATAATTCTCCTCGTTCGAGCACTTCGCCGAGCTGAACGTCGCCAGCGCGTCGGGGCCATGCGTGTCGCGCAGGCGCGCCAGCTGCTGTGCCGTGAGGTCGAGCGCGTCTTCCCACGTGGCCGGGCGGAACGGCGTGTACCAGTCGGCCGGCGTCGCCACGCGATCGCGCGCGTCGCTCAGGGGACTCCGCCCGGTGGGGAGCGTTGCCAGCGGATTGGTCCGTGGCCCGCGCTTCCTGCTGGGTCCTTCGTCGCGCACGCTCTCCCACGGGCCGCCGCGCCGCGGAAAGGCTGCGGCGCCGTCTCGCGAGGCGTCGAATGACCACTGGCCCGCCGCGTCACGCTGCCAGCCACGTCGGATCAGCGGCTGCGCCAGGCGGTCTCGGTGCAGCACGAAGTCGGTGCCGAACCGCCCCTTCACGCACAACGAGCCCTCGTTGGGCGTCGCCTCCTCGATCCACGGGCTCGTCACCCGCACGATGTCGTTGCCGCGCACGTGCAGGTCAATCTGGCACCCCACGCCGCAGTACGGGCACACCGAGCGTACCACGCGCTCCGCCTGCGCCATGACGCCAAGCTTGAACTTCGCCATCGGCAGGATGTCGTGGATCGCCCCCGTCGGGCAGACGCGCACGCACTCGCCGCACCAGGTGCACCCGGCATGCTCCGGGTTGCCGTCGGCCCCCACGATGATCTGTGCGTGTCCGCCGCGGTGCGCCACGTCGAGCACGCCCACCACCTGGATGTCCTCGCAGGCGCGCACACAGCGCGTGCACAGGATGCACGTGCTCATGTCGTGCTGGATGATCGGGTCGCCTGCCCGGCTGTCCCCCTCGCGCGGTACCAGCGTGCTCCGCTTCGCCGTGGGCACGTCGTAGCGCCGCACCAGCTGCTCGAACTCGTTGCGCGCTTCGCCGTCGGGAATCTGCTCCGCCGGGTACCGCTCGAGCAGCATCGACAGCACGCCGCGACGGTTGGCCGCCGCGGCGTCCGACTCGGTGGTCACCACCATGCCCTCCACCGCCGCCGTGCCGCACGACGGCACCAGCTTGCCCGTGCCCGCCACCGACACCAGGCAGATGCGGCAGTTGCCGGTCGTCGTCAGGCGCGGATACCAGCAGAGCGTCGGCACGTCGATCGACACGGAACGCGCGGCGTCCAGAATGGTCGACCCATTGGCGACGGTCACGGACTGGCCGTTGATGGTCAGTGTTGGCACTCGGGCAACCTCAGGGGGAGGAACGGCTGACTAAAAGTCGGCGCGGCGACCGAGATGCGCAATCGCAAATCGAAATCGAGTATCACTATCCGTCATCGCCATCCGGGCTCCGGAATCCGAATTCGTCGTCGCCCTCCACATTCCGTGATCCGTTTCGTATTCTACCTTCGGATTCCAATTCCGAAATCCGAATTCCGGTTCGTTTCATGCCCTCCACGCGACGCGAATTCCTCCACCAGACCACCGCGGCGGCAGCGCTGGCCACAGCCGCCTGCGCTGGCGCGGCGCCCCCGGCCGCGGCTCCGGCGCCCGTCGTGCCGGGTGCCCCGATGGCGACGCGTGCCGGCGATCCGGAACCGCGCGCGCTGTGCATGCGCGCACTCGACGCCGCCCGGTCGGCCGGCGCCGACTACGCGGACGTTCGCATATCGCGCGCCCGCGGCCAGAACCTCGCCACCCGCGAACGTCGCGTGCAGGGAATCAGCGAGAGCGACACCTTCGGTTTCGGCGTCCGCGCCCTCGTCGGTGGCTGCTGGGGCTTCGCCGCCTCGAGTGACCTCAACGTCGACGAGGTCGCGCGCGTCGCGCGCCAGGCAGTCGCCCAGGCGAAGGCCAATCGCGTCGCCCTCGTGCGCGCCGTCGTCCTTGCGCCCGCGCCCGTCGTGCCGAGCGGCACCTGGAAGAGCCCGGTCCGCATCGACCCCTTCGACATTCCCATCGAGGAGAAGGTGGCGTACCTGCTCGCCGCCAACGAGGCGGCGCTCAAGGCGGGCGCTGCCTTCGTCAACTCGGGCATGTCGTTCCTGCGCGACGAAAAGACGTACGCCAACACCGACGGCTCGGTGACCGTGCAGACCTTCTACCGATCGCAGCCGACCATGAACGTGCAGGTGGTGAACGCCGACCGCACCGACTTCCAGTCGCGGCAGTCCACCGACATCCAGCCGCGCGGTGTCGGTTACGAGCACGTCCTCGACAGCAAGCTCGCGGAGCACGCCGGACGCTGGGCCGAGGAGGCCAGGCAGAAGTTGGGCGCAAAGCCCGTCGAACCCGGCCAGTACGACCTGGTGCTCGATCCCACGCACCTCTGGCTGACCATACACGAATCGGTAGCCCATCCCACCGAGCTCGACCGCGCCTACGGCTACGAGGCCAACTACGCAGGCACTTCCTTCGTCGCTCCGCCCGAGAAGGTGCTCGGGCTGCTCAAGTACGGGTCGGAGTTGATGAACATCCAGGGCGACCGCTCGCAGCCCGGCTCGCTCGCCGCCTGCGGCTGGGACGACGAAGGCGTCGAACCCGAGACCTTCGACATCGTCAAGAACGGCGTGTTCGTCGACTACCAGACCACGCGCGAGCAGGCGCTCTGGCTCGACTGGTGGTACCGACAGCGGGGACAGCCCACGCGATCGCATGGCTGTTCCTACGCGCAGACGTGGGCGCAGGTGCAGTTCCAGCGCATGCCCAACGTCTCGCTCCTCCCCGGCGACAAGGATCTGGTGTGGGACGACCTCGTCGCCGCCACCGACCGCGGCATCGCCATCATCGGCGATGGCTCGTTCTCCATCGACCAGCAGCGCTACAATGCGCAGTTCGGCGGCCAGCTCTACTACGAGATCCGGGGCGGCAAGATCGCCGGCATGCTCAAGGATGTCGCCTACCAGATGCGCACGCCGCAGTTCTGGGCGGCCCTCGACATGCTCGGTGGCAAGCGGTCCTATTTCCTCGGCGGGGCGTTCGGTGACGCCAAGGGGCAGCCCGCGCAGGTGAATGCCGTCAGCCACGGATGCCCGCCCACGCGCCACCGCGCCATCAACGTCATCAACACCGGGAGGAGGGCGTGAGCGCTCAGCGAACGCTGGCCGCCACCGCGCGCTACCTCGGGCGCGGTGAGTGCGAGGCCCTCGCCCGGCGCGTCCTCGGCTTCTCCGCCGCCGATGAGACGCGCGTGACCGTCAACAGCGGCAACACCGGGAACACGCGCTTCGCCGTCAACCAGATCTCCACCGGGGGCGACAGCTACAACGCCACCGTCGGCGTCCGCGTCGTCGTGGGCCGCAAGGTGGCCAGCGCCGCCACCAACCGCCTCGACGACGAGTCGCTGCGGCGCACGGTGGAGACGGCCATTCACATCGCGAAATTGACGCCCGATGATGCCGAGTTGCTTCCCGAACTCGGGCCGCAGCAGTACCAGGAATCGCGCGCGTGGTTCGACTCCACGGCATCGCTCGATCCCGCCGACCGTGCCGCGGCCGTGCGCTCCATCAGCGATCCGGCGCGTGCCGCCGGGCTGACGTCCACCGGATTCCTCGAGATCGGCGCCGGCTCGCAGTGCATCGCCAACTCGCGGGGGCTCTTCGCGTGGGCGCGCCAGTCGCAGCTGTCCTTCACCACCACCGTGCGCACTCCCGACGGCACCGGCTCCGGCTGGGCCGGTGCCGACGAGCACGACTGGACCAGGGTCGACCCCGCCGCCCTCGGCGCGCGGGCCATCGGCAAGGCGCGCCGTTCCATGAATCCCGTGGCCGTCGAGCCCGGCCGGTACACGGTCATCCTCGAAGCCACCGCCGTCGCCAATCTCGTGCAGGGGCTCAGTCGCGCCATGAGTGCACGCAATGCCGACGAGGGACGTTCCTTCTTCTCCAGGCAGGGCGGCGGAAACAAGGTCGGGATGAAGGTCGTAGATGAGCGCGTGACGCTCGTCTCCGATCCGTTCGATCCCGCATGCCCCGGCGACGCCTTCGACGGCGATGGGCTGCCGGCGCGCAAGACGACGTGGATCGAGAACGGCGTGATGAAGAACCTCGCCTATGACCGCTGGTGGGCGCAGAAGCAGGGCAGGGAGCCGTCGTCCACGGCCGGCACCCTGCGCATGCTCGGCGGTGATGCCTCCATGGACGACCTCATCGCCTCCACCGAGCGCGGCATCCTCGTCACGCGCTTCTGGTACATCCGGCCGGTCGACCAGCGCACCATCCTCTCCACCGGGCTCACACGCGACGGGACGTTCCTCATCGAGAACGGCAAGGTGACGCGGCCCATCAAGAACTTCCGGTACAACGAGTCCCCCGTCTTCATGCTCAACAACCTCGAGGCGATGGGGCGTCCGGTGCGTGTCAGCGCCACCGAGTCGGGCGGCCCGGGTACCGCCATCATCGTTCCCCCCATCAAAGTGCGTGACTTCTCCTTCACGAGCCTCAGCGACGCGGTGTAAATGATCGATCGAAGGGAATTCCTCAGGCGTGGCGGCGTGTCGGCGGCCGCCCTGGCCGTGATGTCGGCCAGGCCGGGCCAGTTGCACGCTGGCCCTGTCCCCGAAGCGGCGAGCCTCGCCCGCTTTCAGGAAGGGGCGAGCAAGGAACTGCTGATGGTGGCGCTCGACGCCACCAAGGGGGCGGGCGCCTCGTACGCCGATGCGCGCATCGGGCGCTACCGCCAGAACTTCGTTGTCACGCGCGAGCAGCAGATCATCAACGTCGTCGATACCGATACGCTCGGCTGCGGCGTGCGGGTGCTCGTCGACGGCTGCTGGGGCTTCGCCGGCACGCGGCTCCTCACTCGCGACGCCATCGTCGGTGCCGCACGGGAGGCCACCGCGATTGCCAAGGCCAATCGCATCGCGCGCGACCGGCCCGTCGAACTTGCCGCGGCGCCCGCCGTTCCCAACGGCGTCTGGAAGGGCGCGTTCAAGACCGATCCTCTCGAGGTGCCGCTCGAACAGAAGGTCGACCTCTTGCTCAAGGCCAACGCCGAGGCGCTCAAGGTGAAGGGCGTGCGCTTCGTGAACTCGGTGCTCTTCTTCGTGAAGCAGGATCGCCTTTTCGCCAATACCGATGGAACCCTCACCGACCAGGTGTTCGTGCGCAGCTGGCCCATGTTCACCGCCACGGCGGTCGCGCCCGACTTTTCCGACTTCCAGAGTCGCCAGGGTGTCGAGGCGGCGCCCATGGGGCGCGGCTGGGAGTACGTGCTCGACTGCGATCTCGTCGGCAACGCCCGCAGGTGGGGCGAGGAAGCAGCGCAGAAGCTCACCGCCAGGCCGGTGGAAGTCGGCAAGTATGACCTCGTGCTCGATCCGTCGAACCTCTGGCTGACCATCCACGAGTCCATTGGCCACCCCACGGAGCTCGACCGCGCGCTCGGCTACGAGGCCAATTACGCCGGCACGTCATTCGTGGCGCCGCCGCAAAGCAAGCTCGGCTCGTTCCGCTACGGCCCCGAGATCATGAACATCCAGGGTGACCGCTCGCAGGAAGGGGCGCTCAGTACCATCGGGTGGGATGACGACGGCGTCGTGCCCGACGATTTCATGATCATCAAGAATGGCGTTGTCAACGACTACCAGACCACCCGCGAGCAGGCGCCGTGGCTCAAGTGGTGGTATGACAGGCAGGGCGTGCCCACGCGTTCGCACGGCTGCGCCTACGCCGACAACTGGGGCAGCGTCTCGTTCCAGCGCATGCCGAATGTCTCGCTGCTCCCGGGTGCCCGGGAGCAGGGGTTCGACGACCTCATCGCCGCGACCGACCGCGGCATCGCCATCATCGGCGACGGATCGTTCTCCATCGACCAGCAGCGCTACAACGCGCAGTTCGGCGGACAGGTGTACTACGAGATCAAGGGCGGCAAGATCGCCGGGATGCTCAAGGACGTCGCTTACCAGATCCGCACCCCCGACTTCTGGAATTCGATGGACATGATCGGAGGCAAGCGGAGCTATCGGCTCAACGGATCGTTCTTCGACGGCAAGGGCCAGCCCGGCCAGTCGAACGCCGTCAGCCATGGCTGCGTGCCGTCGCGCTTCCGCAACGTCAGCGTCATCAACACCGGGAGGAAGGGATGAGCATGCCCAGGTCGCTGTTCGAGCCTGCGGTCGGCATTCCGGCCGACGCCGTCCTCTCGCGGGCGGACGCGCAGGCGCTCGTCGAGAAGGTCGTGAAGATGTCCCGGGCCGATGCCATCAACGTCACGCTGGCCAGCAACTACACCACCAACGTCCGGTTCGCCGCCAACCAGATGTCCACCGCCGGCGCCATCACCGACGCGCAGGTGGTCGTCCAGTCGAGCTTCGGTCCCAGGCATGCGGTGGTGACAACCGGTGACCTCGGCGACGAGTCGCTGCGGCGCGCCGTGCAGCAGTCGGAGACGCTGGCGAAGCTCTCGCCCGAGGATCCCGAGGCGATGCCGGAACTCGCCGCCCAGAAGTACGTGAACGTGAACTCCTGGTTCGAGTCCACCGCCAACGCCACCGCGGCCGATCGCGCCCGGGCGGCGCAGTCGGCGCTCGACCCCGCGCGCAAGGCGGGCGATCTCTCGGCGGCCGGCTTTCTCGTGGCTGGCGGGCGGTGCCTCGCCATCGGCAACCAGAAGGGGCTGTTCGCGTACCATCGCAGCACGAGCACCAACTACACGCTCACAGTGCGCACCAACGACGGCACCGGCTCGGGATGGGCCGGCGCCGATCACCCCGACTGGGCGCAAGTTGATTTCGCCGCCGTCTCTCGCCGGGCCATCGACAAGGCGCGCCTCTCGCGCAATCCGGGCGCCATCGAGCCGGGGCGCTACACGGTGATCTTCGAACCGCAGGCGGTGGGAGACCTTGTGCAGCTCATCGCGAATTATTCGGATTCCCGCTCGGCCGACGAGGGGCGCTCCCCGTTCGTGAAGGCCGGTGGTGGTAACAAAATTGGGGAGAAGATCGTCGATAGCCGAGTGACGCTGTACAGTGATCCCGCTGATTCACAACTGCTTGCTGCGCCGTTCGACGGGGAAGGTTTCCCTCTGGCGCGACAGACATGGATTGACAACGGCGTGCTGAAGCAACTTTATTATTCTCGCTTCTGGGCGAAGAAGCAGGCCAAGATTGCCACCGGTGCGCCGTCGTCGATCAAGATGGCTGGAGGCTCCGCGAGCGTCGAAGAAATGATCCGTTCCACCGAACGCGGGATTCTGGTAACTCGCCTTTGGTACTTGCGCGAAGTCGATCCTCGTACAATCCTGTATACAGGCTTGACACGCGATGGAACGTTCCTGATCGAAGATGGCAAGATCGCGAAGTCTATTCGCAATCTGCGTTTCAATGAATCACCGCTGTTTATGCTCAATAATCTCGAGATGCTCGGTCGTTCCGAACGTCTCGCCGGAACCGAACAAGGTGGCGATGTGGTAATGCCGCCGATCAAGATCCGGGATTTCAACTTCACGAGCCTGTCCGAGGCCGTGTGAGATTTTCCGTCATGGTAACATGGCGGAAAGAACCCAGCGATTCACCGGGGAATCGCCAGGGACAGACCCTCCTTTCCAGGAGCTAGTATCATGGCTGCCAAGAAGAAGGCTGCAAAGAAGGCCGCGAAGAAGAAGCCAGCAAAGAAGGCCGCGAAGAAGAAGTAGTTCAATTGCTGAAACACACAGGGGAGCTGGCTTCGGCCAGCTCCCCTGTGCGTTTTTCGGCAGACTCGTGGAACAGATCACGCGAGCGCGAAAGCGCGAGAGCGCATGAAAAGGCCGGCGGGTATCTCCCCGCCGGCCGCTCTCGCGTTCTTGTGCTCTCGCGCTCTCGCGCTCTCGCTTCCTGTATCTATGCCGCCACCGGCTTGCCGTCCTCCACGGGCGATTCACCGACCGGAACCGGACCCCAGACATACGCAGAGAACCGCGGGGGCTGTTCCTCGCGAGAACCGCGCGAGATGATGATGCCGATGGGCTCCTGCTCGTTGATTTCTGACTGGCGAATCTGTTCCATGACTGCTTTCCCGGCGTCGGGGGGATACCGCGGAGCGGCAACTCTCAGTGCTTCCATATGGAAGTACACTAGGTAGACGTTGCACGTGAAGTGCCAGTTTCCGGCCATCTGTAAAACGTTTCAATACAAGGACTTGACAACAAAAAAGCCGCCCTGAAGAAGGGCGGTTGTTGCAGACTGACACGTCGCCGAAGCAAGATATGTGTCAGTTCGTTACGCTACCGCCTTACGGGCAACGAAGGTCTTGGACGCGCCTTGATCGGGCACGATCGAGATCACCCAGCCTTCGTACTGCCTTCGCAACTCCTCTTCATCAATCATGGATTGGCCGGCGATGATCGTCTCCACCAGGTGCACGCCTCCATCGGTGGTCACGCTCTGCAACGCCTCAATCACGCGCGAGCGCTCATGCTCGCTCAGGCCGGCGAACGCGGCCGGCGTGCAGATGACGGCCCGCAGCGGACCATCGGGCAGCCAGGTATACAGGTCGCTTACCAGCCCGCGCACACGCTCGTCGAGCCCGGCGCTGCGTGCCGTCGCGAGCATTCGCTCTACCACGTCGCGTTCCGGTTCGATGGCCGTGACGTCGCAACCGTTCGCCGCGAAGAACATCGCCGAACCTTCGATGCGGGCCCCCGTGACCAGCACGGAGCCTGTGCCCGGCAGCGACGGGATGGCTTGCTTGAGCGGCGTGTCGGCGCGCAGCCCCCAGTGTTCGGGGCGCTGCAGCTCAGACGCATTGCGCTGGCGTCGCCGGCGCCAGGTCTCGTACGTTGGGAGTCGCAGGCGCCTGGTGATGAGCTTGTCCACCTCGGCCGCCAGCAGGAGCTCGGTCATGCCCATCTGGTCGCCACTCCCCAGCCGTCGCATGGCCTCGTCGGCGACTCCCATCAGGTACGAGCGGCTGACCGAGTTCTTGTAGTCCTCGATCTCGCGCTCGACGTAGATCTCGTACTCGTGACGAAGGGAGCGGGGTAGGCGCGTGGTCATGGTGGGGAAGAAGGCCTGCCCTCAAGGTAAAATTCCGCACGCACAAAGCAATTCCTTGCGCGAATCCGTTCCACCACAGGTGAAGCCTAAGTTCCGCCGCTCCGCGAGTCTATCGTCTATCGTCTATCGTCCATCGACTATCGTCTGGAATGCCTGAACTCCCCGAAGTCGAAGCCGCGGCTGGAATCGCCCGGCGAACCTTGGTCGGGCGCCGCCTCGTCGCGGTCTCCACACATCACCCCTCCCAGCGTCGCACCCTTCCCGCGCGCGACGCGGCCCGCCTCGTTGGCCGTCGCGTCACCGCCGTCGAGCGCCGTGGCAAGCACCAGCACGTCCACCTCGATGACGGCGCCGTTCTTGCCGTTCACTTTCGCATGACGGGCGACTGGGACGCGACCCGCGCTTCGGCCGCGATGCCGCGCTTCGCCCGCATCACGTTCGACACCGACGACGGCCAGCGCCTCTCCCTGGTCGACTCCCGCGCCCTCTGCTCCGCAACGTACCACCCGCCGGGCGATCCACCGCGCCTCCAACTGGGCCCGGAACCCGACGAACTCACCGTCGGCCTGATGCGCGCGGCCACGGAGCGACGCGCTGGCCCCATAAAGCCCGTGCTGCTCGACCAGCGCGCCGTCGCC
>Ga0209014_10001640_pt1 | contig 13181 bp, 8 predicted proteins | sample BarGraNGADG00212_FD_184491 | JGI IMG/M metagenome (GOLD analysis project Ga0209014, IMG submission 184491) | Arctic peat soil microbial communities from Barrow, Alaska - Barrow Graham LP Ref core NGADG0002-212 (SPAdes) (version 2) | ecosystem: Environmental > Terrestrial > Soil > Wetlands > Peat...
GACTCGCCGTTGACGTCCCGGCCGGGTCCCCTGACGGCAGCACGGTGACACCGTCGATCGGACCCGTCCGTAGTGCCTCCTCGACAGACGTCGCCTCGCGGAGTACGTCGTACAACCCCGGTCCCGGATCGGCGGGAAGCAGCGGGTTGCGGTCGCGGCGCCGGAAGTCCGCGTCGATGACGAGCACGTGGTGCTGAACCTGAGCCAACGCGACGGCCAGGTTACCGGCGAGCCACCCGTTGTCGGTGCCGTCGGGATTCGCATTCGCCACGACGATGGGACCGGGCGGACGTTGACTGCTCGCGAACTCGAGCTCGACTCGCAGTGCGCGAAAGGCAGCTGCGGCAGGCGAGTCCGGATCGGCAAGGGCGAGCTTGGTCGGGTCCTTCGGGCGAGGCACGACGGCGAGCACCTTTTTGCCCGTCGCGTGTCGCAGCTGTTCGGCGGTCTCTACCGTGCGAGCGATGCTGTCGCGCATCAACGCTGCCACGACGGCCAGCACGATGCCCAGCACCGCTCCAGCGAGCGCGGTGATCTTCACATCCGGCGACGAGAAAGCTGACGGACGCTGCGCTCGGTCGGTCTGGGTGAAAAGGAACAGGCCGCCGCTCGGATCATGCAAGGGCAGCACGTCGACGATCAGGTTCGCGATGTCGGCTGCCGCCGCGGCGCTCTTGTCGCTGACGGTGATGCGGATGAGCACCGTGCCATTCACCCGCGTGCCTTGCACCTCGTTGCGCAACGTATCGACCGATCGGGACTCGCCCAAGCGATTGTGAACGTCGTCGAGCACGGCCCGCGAGCCGACGATCTGCGAAAGGGTGTTCTCGAGGCTGTCGAAGTTGCCGGTCGACTGCAGCAACGTCAGCTGCGGCGTCGCGGTGATCGTGGCCGAGGCAACATAGGACCGAGGCGCGAGAACGAGGTAGGCCGCAACCGCACCGAGCTCGAGGATCAGGACCGTCAGGGCAAGCAGCCGCCTGCGCCAGATAGCCGCGAGCAGGGAGCGCACTGTCACCCCGTCGGCATTACGTTGCTGGTTCGACATATGTGCCCTCCACTACCTGGCCGTACACGTCCTCGTACCGGGCGAGCATCCGCGACCACCCGAACCTTCCGTCGATCAAGAGCTGCGCCCTTGCGACCAAAGCGCCGCGATGCTGTTCGTCGCCGAGCACCCGGTTGATCCCTTCGGCGAGCGCGATCGCCGAGTCCCGAGCGACAAACTCGACGGCACCATCCAGGGACTCAGCCAGGCCCGAAACGGCCGTCGCCACCACCGGAACACCAGCGGCCATCGCTTCCAGCACGCTGATCGGCAGCCCCTCCCACCTAGTCGGCAACACGCTGACGTCCGCGGCCGCCAGCAGCCAGTCGACATCGCGCCGCTCGCCGAGCAATCGGACCCGGTCGCCGAGCCCGGCGCCCGCGATCGCAGCCTCGAGGCTCGACCGGGTCTCACCCTCGCCGACCAACAAGATGACCGCATGCGCGGGCAGATGCTTGCACGCCTCGATGAGCAGGTCGTGCCGTTTCTGCGGCACCAGCCGGGCGATGCAGAGCACGACGACAGCGTCGCGCGGCAGGGCAAGTCGTGTCCTTGCTTCGGTGCGGTCGTGGCCGGGTGGTGCGCAGACGGCATTCTCGATGACATCAACGCGCTCGGCCGGCAAGCCCGCGCCGATGATCCGCTCGGCGACGTGCGGCGAGACGGCGACCACGCGGTCGGCGCACCTGCCGAGTGCACGCGCTGTCCACCGGTACCTGTCATCTGCCACGCCGTGGAGCGTCACGACGATCGGCGGCCGGTGCCGAAGCGCGATCGTGCCAAGGCGAGACACCACCGCCGCCTTCACGTTGTGGGCGTGCACGACGGCCGGCGGGCGGGAGCGAAGCTCCGACGCGAGTGTCAGAGCCGAGCGCGACAGGTCGAGCACGCTGCGACCGCGCAGACCGACCGGCAGGACCCGGACCCCCTCAGACCGCAGTTCGTCGGTGCGCCAGCCTCCGCTGCTGGCCACCGTGACCTCGTCGTGGCGTCGCACGGCATCGAGCGCAAGTTCACGGACAACCGCCTCGGCACCGCCCGCCCCCATCTCGGCGATGACCATCAGCACGCGTGCGTTCATGTCGAGGCTGCCCGGTACGTGGCCAGCAGGCCATCGACGCAGGCCTGCAGCGTGTACGCCTCCAGCACTCGCTCGCGAGCGTGCTCGCCCATGAGGCGCAGGGCGGCGGGATCGCCGATCATGGTGCGCAGAGCGCGGGCAAGCTCACGTGGATCGTCCGGCGCGACCAGCATTCCGTCGACGCCGTCGCGAACCACTTCCGGTATGCCGCCGACACGGGTCGCGACGACGGGCACGCCGGCCGACATCGCCTGCAGCATCGACAGCGGGCAGTTCTCGGCGGCCGACGCGAGCACGAACAGGTCGGCGCCGCTGAACACGGCGGCGGGGTCGGCTGCTCGCCCCTCGAACCGCACTCGATCTGCGAGCCCGTGCTCGGCTACCGAACGCTCGATCGTTCGTCGCAGCGGGCCGTCACCGACGATGCGCAACTGGAGCTCCGGAACGCCGGCTAACGCGGACACGAGAACGTCGAGCCGCTTCACCGGCGCCATGACACCCAGCCAGAGCGCAGTCAGTTGCCCGTGTCTCCGCCGATCGGGGACGAACCGCGTGACGTCGACCCCGTTGGGCACGACATCGACGACGGCTTCCGGCAACTTGACGTGCTCGATCGCAAACCGTGCCACGGCGACGCTCGGCACGACGATGCGCCCACCCGCGGCGGCGTTGAGCCATCGCTCAGCTCGCAGGTAGTAGTAGCTGTCGCGCCGTCGACGACGCGCCGCGCGAGCGTTGCCGTCGACGAGATCCGACAGCCCGTCGGCGACGCCGTGGATGGTGTAGACGAGGGCTGGATTTCCACGCAGCGGCCGACCCCCGCCCCGCCCGATGAGCCCAGCCCGGCGATCCTGACAATGCACGACATCGGGTCGAAGCGATCGAATCGTTGCGAAGACGGCGGCCGCACCGCGAACATCTGCCTTCCCTGTCATCGCCGCGTCGTGCAGCGTGACCCCGGACCGTGACAACCGAGTCGCGTGCCGTCCTGCGGGACCGATGAGGTGGCTGTCGTGTCCACGGCCGGCGAGCTCGCAGGCCACGTCGACGGCGTGATCGACCGGTCCGCCGTGTTCCTGGGTGATCAGTTGGACTATCCGCATGCGACGACCGCCATCTCGCCGGGCGCGGCCGTGTTCGCGTCGCTCGGCCGCGGATCGAGCACCGCTCCGAGTGCGGCCAGCAGCCAGATCGGCAGGTAGTACTGCTCCGTGAGGAAGAGCGCGGCGACAGCGGTCCCCACGAACGCCGTCGTCACCCCACCGGCCAGCCTGGCGTCCGGCCCGCGAGCTCTGGCCCGGCGCGCCGCACCCCTGAATCCGAAGCCGAGCACACAGAGAAAGGCCAGCAGCCCGGGCAGACCGAGTTCTGCCGAAACCTCTAGGTACATTTCGTGGGCGACGTCGAGCGGATGCAGTGGGTCGGTCGGCTGGTAGTCGATGTAGCGGTCGTAGTTCTCGCGGAAACCCGCAGGCCCGAGGCCGACAAGCGGATTGTCGGCAGTCATGTGAGCAGCTGCTTTCCATCGAACCAAGCGGTCGCTTACGTTCTGGTTGGCGACCTGTCCCTTTGCATACAGGCTCGTCGTGATCTGACCTGGGTCGACCAGGATGACGGCAGCGGCGACCACGCCGAGCGATGCCACGGCGGCGATGACCGGCCAGATGCGGATCTTCCTGGTGGCCAGCGCGTACCCGCCCATCGCCGCAACGCCGACCAGCGCGCCTCGCGAGAACGTCGCCAGCACCGTGACCGCGATAACCAGAATCGCCACATCGTAGAGACGTCGTCGGTGCGAGTCGGACCGAAGCGCGAGGGCCAGAGGTATCGCCGCGACGAGGAAGAAGGCGAAGTCATTCGGGTCGCCGATCGGACCGCCGGCTCGCAGGCTGCCGCGGAAGAACGACACGAGCGCGAATACGGATGCGACTGCGCACGCGACGACGTACACCGCGGCGACGGTGCGCGGCCGCGGGCGGTCGTGCATCGCGTCGATGAGCACGACGAGCACTCCGAGATAGGACAGGTACCGGGTCAGAACCTGCAGTCCCGGCCCGCCATTGGGGTGGGCGACTGTCGAGACCAGCAGCACGACGAACAGCGCGACGGCCGCGCGCACCACTGGGTGCCCGAGCCGGATCCGCCCGCCTCGCGAGAGGACGCGCAGCAGCCACGCCACGAAGACAAGTGCGCCGATCGCCTTCACGGCAGCCGAGCTGCCGGACTTCAGGTAGCCCCCGAACGGCTCGAGGGCTACGTAGGCCAGCAGCGCGATCTCGACACGGAGCAGTGCCAGGCCGACGGCGCAGATCGCTGCCGCCGCACCGATCACGATCAGTGGTCCGGCGGGGACATCGATCAACGTCGTCATCGAGGACCGTTCCGGGTGCGCCAGGTGTCCACCGGACGCAACCAGGTGTAAGCACCGTCGAGCATCAGCCGAAAGTCTTCGACACTGTCGGGAGCGAACGCGCGGCGCATCGCGAGAGGGTTCTGCGTAGCCGAGTTCCGTCCGCGATCGACAGTGATGCCGACCGCATATCCTGCCCGCGCAGCAGCATCTCGCACGGCCTTGTTCCAGCCACCCATCGGGTACGCGGCAGAGGTGACCGGACGTCCGCACAGCTGCTCGACTGCTGCTCGTGACTCGATCAGCTCTCGCGAGAGCGCCGTTGCAGTCAGGTGTGGAAGCCAAGGGTGAGTGATCGTGTGCGACCCGACATCGAGGCCGCTTTCGACCGCAGCCCGGATGGTGTCGGCGTCCGCGACTCGGGTGACGTCGGCGTCTTGCGCGTCCGCGTCCCAGGGGAACCGTCGCCGACCGTCGAGATAGCCGGTGACCACGAACAGCGTCGCAGGCAGCCGGTGTTCACGCAGGATCGGCCATGCCGTTTCGAGAACGCTCGCATACCCGTCGTCAAATGTCAGCACCACTGCGCGCTCGGGCAACTCACCCGTGACAAGCAGGCGCGTTGCCCGCGTCAGCGGCAATACGGCCGCGCCCGACTCGAGCAGCACGTCGAGCTGCCGGCGAAACACGTCGAGTCGCGTCGTGAGCCATCCGCTGCGCGTGTCGATCCGATGCCAGCCGAGGATCGTCAACCGTGGACCCCGTTGTATCGCCCGTGCGGCCGTGGCCGCAGGGCGAGCGATTCGCGCACAGGCGCGCACCGCGGGTCTCATGCCCGCCTCGCGATCAACCGCACGGTGCCGCCGACTCGGTGCCGGTCGAGCCCCCATACCGGCATCGCATACGCGATCAAGCTCGTCGCTCCGATCACCGCGAGTCCCCGAGCGGATACGAGCAGGTCGGGGAACGCCCGCTGCAGCGTGAGCGCGGTGGCTGCCATCGCCGCAGCACCGAGAACGGTGGGGCCCATCCGGGCAACCACGCGACGTGCGACGAAGCCGGGTACCTGGCTGCGGACGAGCACCACCGCTGCCGCCGTCGACAATGTGACCGCCACGACCTGTGCGATGGCCACCGGCACGATGCCGTGTCGCACAACCACGATCAGCAAGGCCAGCAGGGTGAACAGGTGAAGGAGCCTGAGTTGGAACGTCGCCTGCGGTCGGCCCACCGAGTTGAGCGCTGTCTGGGCGAGCTGGGACAAGCTCAGCAGCACGGCGTAGAGCGCGAGCCAGCGAACGACGGGAACGGCGGGCGCCCACTTCGTGCCCAGCAGTTCCAGCTGATCAGCGAACAAGGCGATACCCACGCACATCGGCACGAGCGCCGCCATCGACAGGGTGACGATCCGTTCGAAGGCCTGACCGACGTCTGCGCCCTCCAACCGGCACAGATACGGAAATGCCGCCCCGGCAATGACGAACACGATATTGAGATACGGAAGGTAGGCAAGCCGATACGCCAGCGAATACTGCGCGAGCGGACCTTCGCCGAGAACACGTGCGACCATCAGATAGTCGGCGTTGAGCAGCACGAGCTGCAGCAGGTTGCCGGCGGTCAAATGACCGCCGTAGCGAAGCAAGCCGCGCGCGTCGGCGCGGCTCCAACCGGGACGGACCGGTGGCCGCACGGTCCACGCGAGCACCATGCTCAGCACGCCTTGCACGATCTGGCCGACGACGAGCGCGGCGACGCCGTGGTGCTGCAGCGCCAACACGACAGCGACGGCGGCACCGGCGAGCGCGCCGACGATGTCCGGGATGATTCGCCGGACGAAGGCCAGGTCCCGACGCAGCAGTTCGTAGCTGATCCCCGCCACTGCGAGGCAGGGCAAGACGCTGATCAGGCCACGGATGACGCCGACTCCGTCGGGCGGCGCATGCAGCACCCTGACAAGCCACGGTGCGGCAATCCAGATCGCAGCGGTAACCGCCAGATTCGCAGTGAGTGCGATCGTCAAGGCCGTGCGTGCGGCGCGGCGGGCATCGCCACGCCAGTACACCAGCGCCGTACTCGTACCGAGATCGGTCAACACCGCCGCGATGTTCATGATCAGGGTGCCGATCGCGACGATACCGAGAGCTGACGGGGCAAGGAGCGCGGCGAGCAGCAGCAGCACCACGGTCTGCGCGCCTTTGACGACGAGGCTGCTCATCCCCATCCACAGGGCTCCGCGAGCCGCTCGCCCGGCCATCGCCTGAGACGCGCTGCCAGCGCCGCGGGCCGCGTTGCCCAGCGGCAGCGGGTCGATGCCACCAGACTCGTCGTCAGCGTGGTCAGTTCGGCCCTTGTCGTCGTAGCCGGTCGCCGCCAGGACTCGCGCGAGTTCGGCCGCGAGCTGCCTGTCCCCGAGGTCGTGCAGCGACCGGTTGCGCAGATACAGCAGGAAAGCGGCGACGGCCAGTGCCGTGCGATGCTGCCGGTCCCATTCCGACCAGAGGCGACCGGCTACCGGGCGGTCGATCGCTGTCGGCGCGTCGATCATCCGGATACACGAGTCGGCGAGCGTGCCGCGGCCTTCGGATGTCGCGCGCAGGGCCGCGACGAGCAGCCAGTCGATGCCGAGCGGCCCGTCCGAGCCGCCGTTCTCCCAGTCGATCACGCCGACTCGGTCACGGTCCAGGACGATATTCGCCAGCCAGGGATCACCGTGGCACCACCCCGTCGGCACTCCGGCATCCAGCGGTCGGAGCGTGCGCGACAGGTGCTCGCGGGCTTCGGATGGCAGCAGCGTGACCTGGTCGCACCACCGGCGCGACCAGCCCTCGCCGGTGTGGCCGGTCCGGACAGTCTGCAGCGCCTCGACGAGCTGGTCGGCCGTTGCCCATCGCCGCCGCTTGCCGCGCCAGAGATCGCTGATGCGGCGGCGGCCTCTCGGTAACCACGGGGTGGCCACCCACGGGCAGCCGGCCGCTGTCCCGCTCGCGAGCTCCTCCAGAATGAGCGGTCGGACAGCCGGCACTCGGGATCGGATCTCCGCCTCGACATTGATCGGGCAGCCGGGTACGGCCATCGACAGCCGGACAGCGACGTCACCGCCGCGTGAGCTCAGGTGCAGGATCGTGTGGCCGGCCGTCCGGATTCCCACCAGTCGGAAGCTGCGGCCCAGCCGGCGTTCGAGATCGGCTCGGATGAGATCGGCCAGCGACTCCGCACGCGGACCCCGCAGCGCCAGGCGAGGTGCGGCGCGCAGCCGGCTCGTGCGGATACCCACAGCCCTTTTCACCTGGGCAATCGGGTGCTGCATATCAGGAGTCGGCCAGCCGGATCGCCAGATCTGCTCAGGGTGCTCGGCGTTCGGGTAGAGGACGTAGCGTCCTCGGCGTCCCAGAACGGCTAGCTGCGCACCTGGCGCGAGCGCCGGTAGCAGAGCCTTCACCGAGATCTGCCGGCTGTCCGCAATGACCATCGTGGCCGAACCATCGCGCAGCGGGCTGTGGACGCCGTCCCAGCGAACCCGAAGTCGGCTTCCGCCTTGCGCCGGAAGGGCTCTCGCCGAATCGACGGCCGGCAGGTCGAGCACGATCACCTGCAAGTACCGCTCCTGCAGGACGTCGGCAACCTTCGCTCCGGCCGCGATGACCACGAGCCCGTCCGCGTGTGCCGGCAGCAGCACACCGAAGCAGGCGAGTCGATCGCCGATCTTGCTTCGCTCCCACCCCGCTAGCGCAGCTGCGGAAGGGTCGCCGCCGTCGAGGCGGCGGGCTTGCTCGTGGTGGACGAAACTCGCTACCGCGTCGGGCGCCTCGCCGGCGGCTAGCATGAGCTCGATCGCATCGATGATGGCGACGTGCCGATGAGGGAAGGCTTATGCGCCAGCACAGCACTAGGTACCTGCTCGTACCGCTGCTTCTCGTCGTGGTGACGGCCTGCGGCAGCAGCCACCCGCGGCGAGGCGTCGGTGCGGCACCGTCTTCGACGAGCGATATCACGACGACTGGCGCGACACCCACGAGCGGCGCATCGTCCCCGGGCAGCACATCGTCGCAATCCACCACGTCGACCCCGCACATCGATGTGGTGGAGTGGGCCACCGACGACGGCCTGCTGTTCGTCAACCTGGTGAATCACAGCGACTACGAGATCCGCTCTGCCCGCGCAGTGATCACCGGACGAGACGCGAGTGGGACGGTCGTAGCGTCGGTCAGCGGGCCACCGTCGTCGCGGTGCTGCACGATTCTGGGTTTGCCACCCGGTGGGCAGTTCGGGGTATACGCCGAGGTCGGACCCAGCGTGAGCCGAATCGTGGATGTGCGCGTCGAGTATGCCGACCTGGCACTCATCGTCCCGCCCGCCAACCCGGCGACGGTGCATGTGTCCAAGCCGGTGCTGGATGCCGGCAACGGTCCCGCAGTCGTCACCGTCGGACTTACTGCACACGGTGCCGTCGGTGCGTACATCACCGGTCTCGCATACCTCACCGATCCGGGCGGTGCACTCGTCGCCATCATCTCCGGCCGCTTCTACTGCTTCGCCGACGGCGTCTCCCGGGTCGTGCACATGCAGCTGTTTCACCGCGTACCGGTCGGCACGCGGGTTCGCTTGGTCATCGCCTATCCAGTACCCGCCAACATGCCAGGCGTAACCGCGTCGCTGCCAACGTGCAGCTGATCGTTGTCTCACGCGGGCCTCGCGACGACGATGAAGGCACCGGCGAAGCGAGTCAGCGCCGGGCGGTCGAGCAGCGCGCCCTCGACACTGCGGCGGATGCCTGAACCGAGTAGGCGCGCCCCGTCGCGTCGGTAGGGCAGGTACTCATAGCCGTATCTTGCGATCCTGGCGAAGCCGTTGGCGGCGAGCAGTTCGTCGACATCGGCCGGCGTGAGCATCGGCGTGCGCGGTCGCCCACGCCAGCGCGCGCGCAGGTAGCGACCTCGCAGGCTCGCGGGATTGAGATGGAAGTTGGCCACAAGATGACCATCCGGGTCCAACGCCCCACGCACCCATTCGAGCGCGTCGTGACGCAGGCTTGATTCAGCGTTGAGGAAGAACCGGAACGCTGTGACGAGGTCGAACGTTCCAGTCAACTGAAGCGGCGTCGAGACTGTGACGTCGTGCTCGACCAGGACGGAGCGTGTGCATCGCGGACGAGCGAGGGCGAGCATCTCCGGCGACACATCGACACCAAACGTGTCATCGGCGCGATTCTCCAGGTAGTGGAGGACCCGTCCCGTGCCGCACGCGAAGTCCAGCACGCGTCGCGGGCGCGGAATCAGGTGCCGATCGAATATCAGGTCGAGGATGCGCTGCTCGAGTTCCCAGTCGAGACCTTTGGCGCTCGAGGCCGACCAGAAATCCCGATCGTATAAGGCGGCGTGATCGCGGCTTTGATGAGTTGCGCGGTACCCGGGCGGCGCCAGCGACTCGGCGTCGTCCTGGTTCACCTGTGGGTCCGCCGCGGCAAGGTCATCGACACGTTGTCATCGCCGCGGCCCGAAAAGCGCGCCGAGCGGGCGCCGATGGGGTTTGTCCCCCGGCGTCGGTAGTTGCTCCGCACTCGGGGACCGATCGCCGCTCGCGGCGTCAGAGCTTTCCTGACCTGCGGCCTCGCCCGCTGCTCCCGCGGTCCGAGTGGGCCCGGTAGTGGCAGCCGACTCGGCGCGTCCGTAGTCGGCCGCGCCGCCTGCCTGTGTCGGTTCATCGGCTGGGGTGGTCGCCAGCTCCGCGGTGCCTTCGGCGAGCCACGGGACGACACCGCCGTCCTGATCCGCGTCAAGGTCTTCCTCCTCGCCATCCTGGGCCGGACTCGACCCCGACCCCACGTCCCCGGCGTCGACTCCTATCGCTTCCTGGTCGGCATCCGCTTCGCCCGCCGCCGCTGTGGTTTCGACGGGTTGACCACGATCGGCATCCTGCGCGTTGACCGCTGCCTCGCCGGGCACGCCTTCGGCGGAACTCGGTTCATCTGACGGCGTTCCAGCCTCCGCCTCGACACCTTCCGTCTCACCCGTCGCGTCGACGCGAGCTTCGGCGGTGTCCGCGGTCTGGGCGGATGGAGTCTCTTCTGTCGCGGCCATCTCCACCGATATGGCCAACAAGGTCTCGACCGTCGTGGCGCTCGCGGTAAGCGACCCCAGCGCGTCGCTCATCGAACCCACCACATCAGTCACGCACCCGCGCAGGGCGGCGATGTTCTCGCTAGCGCTCGAGAGCAACTCGTGTGCCCGCGCCCTGGTGGCGTCGGCGTCCGAGCGCGCATCGGCGACGGCGGCACGTACCGCGATCTCGATCTGGCGGGCCGCATCAGCTCGTCCGCGTTCCTGTGCCTGGCTGCGGATCTCCTCCGCGTCCGTCATGGCCTCGTCCAAAGCTTGCTGGACCAGCAGCTCGGCGGCCTGTCTCTGTTCGCGCTCCCATGCCTCGGCCTCCGAGCGGATCCGGGCGGCGTCTGCCTGTGCAGCCTCCCGGATGGCCGCAGCCTCCTCCTCAGCCGCATCGCACGCGGCAACGCCAGCCGACTCGACCTCGGCCTTGAGCAGCTCGGCGGCACGACGGGCGTCGTCGCGGATCTGCTCCACCTCGCGCGTCACCTCGGCGTGCAGCTCGTTGGCCACTCGCTGCGCCTCGGCCAGGGCGCGCTCACCCTCTGCCGCAGCCTCGGCGCGCAGTGCCGCCGATTCCGCACGGAGCCGGTTTGCCGTGTCGTGCGCGCTGAGGGTGATTCGCAGGGCCTCGGCTTGCGCGCTCGACGGCACCGCCAGCACGGACGGGGCAGACTCCGGTACCGCGGCCGTTCGCGAAGTAGCGGGCTCCACGACGGCCGAAGACACCGCCCGATTTCCCTGCCCGGCCGACTCGTCGAGCGGCAACACGGGCGCGTATTCGAGCTGTTGCAGGAGCTGCTCGACGTGCGCCAGAGCGCGACTCAGCACTTCAGCACTCGGTTCTCGACGAGCGTCCGTGCTCCTGTCGTCGAAGTCGTCACCCACGTTGCCCCTCACTCACATGCCGTTGTGCATGCCCGCGTACCCGAGATGTACCCGCGTACCCGAGATGTATAGGACGGGCTCCCCTCCGCAGCAACTCGGGTTCGTGAGCTGCCTGACGACCGGTTCGGTCCATGAGCAGCGAGTGCGGCCCCGTGCGCGTGCGTAGTATGCGCGTGTAGAAATGATTGCATAGGAAGATACTTCTTGGCAAAGCGAAGGTGTATAGCTTCTGTTGGATTCTTTCCGCTTCAACAGGCGCTTCTTCGGCAACCAACGAGACGTATGATGCACCCCATCCGTCGAGACGAGGGCGTGCGCCAACACTTCCGGACGGCAGCGATTGCTCAGACCGTCTCGATACACATTATCGAACGCAAACGCGGTATCGGTCAGACCGGGCAAACGCCCGCCAGACACCCCTTCGACCTCGGACGAGCCACAGAACCCGCCAGACCAGATCTGGGAGCGCACGGATGGCCTTCGCATACGGCATCGGCGAATGGCGCTCCCTCGTGGTCCGGTCATCACTCCAGTTGGGGCTGGATCCCGACGACCGTGTTGGACTGGCTCTCGTCGCGGTCGACGACCTACCGACGGTCACCGCAGGGATGGGCGCCGAAGCAGCCGACGACGTCCTTCGGGTCTTCGGTGAGCGCATCGCGGGCGCGGTCGGCCCCGATGGTCTCGCCGTGGCCATTGAGGGCGACACCGTGGCGGCAGTGATCCCCGGCGTCACGGACCGGGTGCGTGCCGAAGCCGTGATTGCCGACCTTCGCCGTGCGCTCGCACCGTCGTACTCGGTTAGCAGCACCCGATTTCGCCGAACTGTCAGCATCGGCATGAGCTTCGGCAGATCATCCGAGTTGACCAGCCGGGTGCTTGTCCGCCGCGCCGAACTCGCCCTCAACGCCGCGAGACGGGGTGGCGGCGACCGGTTCAGCATCTTCGGCGAGATGCATCAGCACATGGCCGAGGCTGCGGCCAGACTCCAACTCGATCTCGGCGGTGCCGTCGGCCGAGGCCAGCTGCTACTGCACTTCCAGCCGGTCATCGACCTCCGTTCGGGCAGGCTGATCGCCCTCGAAGCCCTGATCCGCTGGCGGCACCCCGAACGTGGCCTGCTTGGCGGCCAGCAAGTGGTCGGCATCGCGGAGCGCGCCGAGATCATCGACGAGATCGACGAATGGGTACTGCGCGAGGCGTGCCACCAGTCGATGGCGATACATTCCGAGTACCCGGACCTGGCGTTCACGACGCACGTGAACATGTCTCCCTGCCAGTTGGCGCGGCCGTCAACCGAGCAGCTCGTCGCCGACGTCCTACGGCAGACCGGGCTGCGCGCAGATCAGCTCGCGATCGAGATCACCGAACTAACCGACGACTTCCGGATGCACTCGGTGGCAGCGTTCGAGCGACTTCGCCAGGCAGGGGTGTCGTTGCTGCTCGACGACGTCGGCAGCGGATACAACTCGCTGCAGCGCATACGGCAGCTTCCCGTCGACGGGCTCAAGATCGACGGGCAGTTCGTCACCGAACTCACGACGAACCCGGTCGATGCCGTGATCGTCGCCGCCCTGTGCAGGCTCGCCTCCGACCTGAAGCTTGACCTCGTGGCCGAGGGAGTCGGGTCCCGTGGCGCCGTGGACGCACTGCTGCGACTGGGCTGCTGGCAGGCTCAGGGCGATTGGCTGGCTCCGGCCGCACCGCCCGCCG
>Ga0209014_10001643_pt1 | contig 13166 bp, 24 predicted proteins | sample BarGraNGADG00212_FD_184491 | JGI IMG/M metagenome (GOLD analysis project Ga0209014, IMG submission 184491) | Arctic peat soil microbial communities from Barrow, Alaska - Barrow Graham LP Ref core NGADG0002-212 (SPAdes) (version 2) | ecosystem: Environmental > Terrestrial > Soil > Wetlands >...
AGCATCTTTGTTTTTTGTTCCACTGGTAGCGCCTTCAATCTTGCCGCCTGTTCTGCTGTTAGTGCCATTTCTAATGAACCATAACGCTTGGCATAGCCAGTGATTCCATAACTATCAGTGATTCCAAGTCCATTATCGATTTTCCAGCCGCTATCGTGAATTGGATCAACTGTTCGTTATCCAGTGTCAGATTATAGGGGTTTTGTCCCTGAAAATAATGGAACAGAATTTCCAGGGATCCACGGACCGTATGTATCGCATCAGTCATTTTTTGTTGGTCAATGGTCATTGTTTTTTCTCCTTCAGTTTGCGTTTTTGCTCTTGAAAATATTTGTGGTAGTCGAACGGTATTGTGTGCGCGGTCATGTTAGTCATCGATGATTTAGTTAATCTTCAAGTTTTTCATAATCTGCCAAACATTTTAGTTCACGTGCCAAGCTTTCAAGCTCTACGTGCTGCCGACCAATCAAGTTCGAGCCAAGGTGAATGGTCATGTATTCACCATACAGAGATTGCCACTTGGGACTATTCTTCACCAGCTTCAGGTCTTTTTTTCTAAGTTTCCGGTTTAACCGTGCGGTCAAGGCGCGAATGGTTACGGGTTTTTTTGTCATTACAATTCTCCTATTGAATTACCTTATAGGATAGTGTGAAAGTGTGATTTTGTCAATAGTTGAAAGTGTGATTTTGTGAACACTACTGCAAGCAATTGATTCTCATGGACTGCCTGACTTATGGCTTGGCAAACAGGGGGCTATGCCTGCGGATAGGACACTTGTTTTTTAGGATAGGACACATCTTTTTAGGAAGGGGCACATCTTTTCGAGACATGCCCCCCTAGACGGATATTAAGAGCGAACTGTCACCCAATAGCCGCGCTTTCCTTTATATTTACAATAGTTGTGTCCCGTGTTTTTTAATAATGAGGCCACAACATTGGAATTTACCTTATTAACTGGCAGGCCACATCTATTTAATACATCCGCAACAGAAAGATGTGTCTCACTCTGAATAGATGTGTCCTCAAGGTCAAAATGGGCGTGTAGTGTTGCCTCAATACTGTTTTTAGGATCAAGCGATTTTAAGCCATTAACAGCACTGTTTCCTTCGATTTTAGGCCCTTTTTCTGCAACAATATACTTGTTCAGCTCTTCCGGTAACGAGGCCCCAGCATCATTTTTAGGCGTTTCTAAAACGATATTCGTTGCAGGAGCGACAACGGCACCAAGAGCACTTTTTTCCTCGGCTGCAATTATTTCTAATTCCTGATGAGAACGCGGGAGAGGGGTGTGGATTCCAAACCTTGCATGACGGGCGTTGAGTCTCGCTTTATTTAAAATTTTGTTTGATTCGGCCTTTGCTACAGCCTCATCTTGAACTTCTTGCCTTCTGCGGCTTTCGAATTGCTCATAGGTTTATGTTTTTGTTTCAGTATTCATTTTTTGGTGTCTCTCTATTGGTTATGTATCGGTGTAAACACATGCACTGTCTCAGCGTCCGGCCATTGAACAACATCACGGCATCTTTTTCTAAGTTCCTCAAGTGACTCGCCTAGATTACGGATAATCTTAAGATCGCCGCAACGATAGCCTATGGGTTCAAGCCCTGGTGTGCAGTAAAATCTAGCTTGTTTTATCTGCGGAATAAGCTTTACTTCTTCGATAATTTTCTTCCGTCTAGCCATTGTCTCTACCGCCTAAAAGTTAATGTCATCGTCAAAAGGTCGCGCATTGCCAGTTTTAGGCGCTGCATTATCCGGTACCGCCTTGCGCTTTTTAATGTCATAGGGCGATAAAGAATTATTCACGGTCACTGATAAACCATGCTTGGTCTCTCCAGTGGCTTTATCTGCCCATTCTGAAGGTTTCAAGCTGCCGATCACAGCAAGCGGATCACCTTTTTTGAGCAAGGCAATCCGTTCGGCAACATCAGAAAAGGCGATACCAGAAACAATAATAGGCTGCTCGTCTCCAGTGCTAACGCTTAACAGAAAATTCGCATAGGGCTTACCCGATGGCCCCGTCTTGAGCACTGGGTCACGGATAAGTTTTCCTGAAATAAGTGCATCAATCATTGGGTAATCTCCTGCTTTCCGGTTGCCCGATCTAAAACAGAATTTGCCGCACTGACTCTGGAATCCGCACTGACTGTATCATCCTGCATGACATCGATTAGCACCTGTAATGCTTCGATTGAATGTTTTTTGGCTGTGGTTTGTACGGCTTTGAGGGAAGGATAGCGCCCTAAAACGTTACCTGACTGGCCCTTAATAAACGGCATGGTGGTTGTCCTATGGTTAAATGGGATGATGAAATAACCATCCCTTGTAAACCACTATAAAGTCACTACTTTGTATTGCATAACTAGGGTATCAATGACACGGCTCCTCGATATGAAGGAGCCGCTTACTGGTTGGGTCTAGGCTGCTTTTTTGGCGATTAAGATTGCCGCGTTAGTCTCTGTTTCAAGTTTAAAATTAAGATGGCTAACTCGCTCTACCAGTTCCTCAAGATTTGCCGTCGAAGTCTTATAGACCGATAGTCTTGGATATGACACACCTGGATAATACGGATCGCATTGCCTTGGCAACCAAATAGACCGCCAATCTGTGTGCAATTCGTTTTTGAGGTAAGGGGAGTCAAGAACTACATAGTTTTTACTCCGGCCAAAATCGCTAAACCATCGACTATGATCCATGCCGCTTTGATACCATTCACCTTGGGATAGTTTTGCTGTTCTCTCCCGCATACCTAAAGCCTCGGTAAAATCTATCAGACGTTGAAATTCTAAAGCTATGCGATAACAGTGGGCCTCGTCATTCCCATTCATCATATTTCTTTCCCATAGGTGGCAATAATAAATTTCAACTCATTGATTTGATATGATTTACATTGGCAGCCATGCTCGCGGCTGTTTCCGCTCAAACGCCATAAAATAATATCTTCGTGTGTCTTCCGTTAACATTTTAAACAGGAATACGTTTAATATTTTAAACATACCATTGTTTAATATTTTAAACAGTCTACAATAATTCATCATTTAACATTTTAAACGGGTGAATTATGAAAAAAGATGGTAAGCAAATGGATTGTTTTCAGGATGATGACAAGCTGGAACTGCCAATAGATAACACTGTTTATAATGTTAAACAAGATAACGTCTCTGTTGATGATTTTAAGCAAGTACACTTTGGTATAACGATTACCCATAAGGAGCAATCCAAGCGCACTACAGTAATGTTGGAAAGTTATTTGGTGAAGGCGTTACGGCGTAAACATGGCTTATCTGGTAACACGGCAATCAGGCTATGGTTAGAGCAAGCAATTAAAAATGATGGCAGGTTTGACAGCACTCAACCATTAACCCGACAACTAAAGCGGCTTGTCATTGAGTCTTTTGTTTAAAATGTAATACTTTGAAGCATTCAGGGATGAATGCGACCCCCCAGTGAAGTGCGTACGCTTTTCTTAGCACTGAGCGCGAGGGCCTGTTAGATCAGCATCCGCTTTCTGCTTTTGATATTCGGACAGCAATAAATCAATGACACGAGTTAATGGTATGCCTAGATCAAGTGATAACTGTTTAAGATTCTTGTATGTGTCAACTTTGACCATGGCTGATACGTATTTTTTAGGAGTATTTTTCATATCGGATATTGTATGTTTTGTTTATTTAGTATACAATATTGTACATGAAAATACAAAAGGCATACAAATTCAGATTCACACCTACAAAAGAGCAAGTGATACAGCTCTCTAAAGAGTTTGGTTGTGCGAGATGGGTTTGGAACCGTTCTCTGATTGAGAAGGATTATGCGTATAAAGCATGGGGTATAGGATTAAGCTCTCACGAAATGAGCAGACATATAACTCAGTACAAGAAAGCGGATTACCCGTGGCTTAACGATGCAACAGCCGGTGTTCTGACTCAAAAACTGATTGATCAGGATAAGGCGTTCGATAACTTTTTCAAAGGTCGGGCGGGCTTCCCAAAGTTTAAGAAAAAAAGCCATGCACAAAGTATCCGCTATCAGATGGATCAACGGTGTGTGTTGAATAATTATCGTGCAGGTGAGTTATTAAAATTACCCAAGCTGGGCGAGTTAAATATCAAGTGGTCACAAGTTCCAGGCGGAATACCAAAGATGGTAACGGTGTCTAAAACCGCCACCGGCAAGTATTTTGTTAGCTTCATGTGTGAAGTGGAACAAGTCTTAATGCCCATGACGGGTAAAGTTGTCGGTATTGATGTCGGTATTAAGGATGTGGTTGTTACCAGTGACGGATTTCACTCAGGCGCACCAAAGTTCACTTACAAGTATCAACGGCAGTTAAAGAAAGCGCAAAGATGCTTGAGTAAGAAGAAAAAAGGTAGTAACGGATGGCATAAGCAACGGATTATAGTAGCAAGGATTCACGAGAAGATAGCGAGTAGTAGAAAAGATTTTTTGCACAAAGTGACAACCAAGCTTGTGTCAGAAAACGATATTATCTGTGTAGAGGATTTAAATGTGTCCGGTATGATGAAAAACCGCAAGTTATCTAAAGCGGTGGCTGATGTCGGCATACATGAACTCAACAGGCAGATAAATTACAAAGCGGAGTGGTACGGTAAGCAAGTGGTTAAGATTAGCCGTTGGGAGCCCAGTACCAAGACATGCAGTTCGTGCGGTCAAATCCGCATAATGAAATTATCGCAACGAGTTTATGAGTGCGAATGTGGTTTAACAATTGATCGGGACCTAAACGCCTCGATTAATATTAAAGCTGCCGGGGAACGGCAACTGAGTGGAGCTGTATACCAAATTGATAAAGCCGCCTAACGGTGGAATGCTTGTATCAAACAGCTGTGAAACTCGTACTGCTTTAACTGTTAGCTTTCGCTTGGAGCGAGGCGGTCAGTTTGTAAGCGGATTCCAAATAACTATTCCCGCAATCAGCGCTTTCCAAAAAGCTTTTGCCATAGTAACGACTTAACCGGCTCCACTACCTGCTCCGCTTTAATTTCAGGTTGATGTGTCAAAAGCATAGTTGCTTGATTACGCCAATGATCCGCTTGCTCCCGTTCCCTATTAAGCTGATCCTTCAATAACTCAATTTGCTCCCTCAGTGCGTCAACCTGTGCTGATTGTTGCATTGCAACGTATGCGCCCTGTGTATTTGCGCTGTCATTTTGTTTTTGCGGATAGACTCTATAAATCTCAGAGCTATCTATTAAATAGCTTCCGTCATCCTGTTTCTCTGCGGATAGCTTACCTTTCTTAACCGCTCTGAATAATGTGCTGCGATCTTTTCCGGTCTCAATAGCGGCTTGTGCAAGCGAAAATTTCACCTATTGCTATCCTTGTTCGTCATGTTGCATTTGCATTAGTTCGCAACGTTTCTATACACAACCAATGCCGCTTTTGCCTGTTGAAGGAATCTTTTAGCCGCTTCCGGCTTGCTTGGCGTTGACGCACCGAACCCTTGCCAGACAGGTATTAGTGGCTTACCTCCCTGATTTATTGTTGTAGCGGCTCCTACTGGCTCAAATGTGCCAGCGTTAGCGCGTGTTACCAAACCTTGCAGATATGCAGGTGCGCTTTTTACGGTACCGTTGGTGATTGCATAGGCCAACGCGAATAAAACCGGCTGCTGTAATTCTGGTTGCTTCACTTTTTTGATGATGTGCTTTGCCGATTTCTTTTGTGGCTCGGTAAGCTGTTCTGGAAAAATTAAATCAACCACCACATTCTGTATGATTTCAGATCCCTGTACGCTTTCAGATCCACGTATTGATGCTTCCGGTAGTGGTTTTTCAATATTTACTGTTTTTTCAGTTATTTCTAATACGCATTTATTTTTAACGTGTTCAAAATTAACACGATCAATAACGGCGGTATCTGTAGCTGTTTCTTTATTTTGTGGGGTGTCGTAGATGAACCAATGACATGCCGACTGGACACGCTTATAAGTCGCATAACCGGCCTGGATTAATTCACGCATACAGCGATAAACCTTATTCATGCCAATGTTAAACCGGCGCTTTATATCCCGTGCATTAAAGCGCCAATACGGGGGCTTACTTATCAGGTATATTAAAATTGCTGTTGATGATCCCGATAGCAGGGCATCGTTGGCGATAGCGTTGTTTAGGACAGTGAAGTTTGAAGTGGGAATTGTGCGAATTATAGGCATTGTAAAAATCCTTGTTGATTTCTACGCCAGTCATATTTAGAATGTGACTAGGCGCTAAATCAAACGTGTATTGAAAAGTGACGTGTATTGATTAGCGCTTATTAAGTGCATCTTGGCGGACAGACTTAATGAGCAGTTTAGTTTTCAAGAAAGCCTCAGTTCCTCTCGGTGCTGGGGCTTTCTTGTTTTAAGGATATTGCAATCATCGATTGTTAGTCAAGATATTTCACCCACAAAAAATCCGGTGTCACCCGGATATTATTTCTGCATTCATATTCGGGTACGTACCAGAATTTGACTATTTATGCCGCAATGGCTGACTGCCATCATTGTATGAATCCCGTATAAAATACACCGCTTTTATGCGCAAATGCCCCATGATTGCCCCATAGTGTTATATAATATTTTATTATTGAAATAACACAATTACTTACAGTATTAGAACAGCGGATTAGTAATCCGGCGTTGTTCTTTTTGGGCAGAAAGTGCAGATGTTTACAGGTCGCTACAGGTAACTGTCTATCCTACCCCGATTATATGAGGTTTTATTCACTCTTTATCTGCCCGTTTTCATACCACTTTGTAGCTAATCCATTTACATTCCCATCTTTGTAGTTTCCTTCATACTGTTTCCGCCCGTTTTTATACCACCAGGTATTTAATCCATTTAACACCCCATCTTTGTAGTTTGTTTCAGACTCTTTCTGCCCATTTTTATGCCACGTAGTAGCTAATCCAATTTTTTTCCCATCTTTGTAGTTTGTTTCACCTCTTTGATTCCCGTTTGAATAATACTCTACATATTTACCTGTGAAGGGTTCGTAACTATAGGGTTCGTCACTATAGAGTTCGTCACTATTATTTATATAAGCAATGTCTTCTTTTATTTTAATTTTAATTTCATTAGTAATTTTTTCTTTCAATCCTATTTTTTCTAAAAAACCGTTGCTATCACATCCAGAGATAAAAAAAACGATAGCTAATATACATATTATATTTTTCATATGGGCTGCCTTAAGTAATCTGTATTGATAGTCCATCATTATTCACTAATGGCGAATAGTAAATGAAAATTTAACGGTATAAATTCTTTAAAAGGAAAACTTGATACGGCAAACCAATATAAAAAAATCTGGAGAGTCTTTTAATAGTTCAGTTCAAAATCGGCCATGAATTTGTCGCAATAATCCACGTATCCGCTGCAATAACCGAAGCTGGATTCACCTTGATAAACCGCGTCCAACCACTTAAGCTCATCGGTTATCTCACGGTCGAAGGGAATAGTCCCCCGCGCCGCCTTTTCGGCTCGAACCATCATTCCAGTGACCTTAGGCGGCATCTGTCCAACTGGACTTTTTAAAAAAAGCCACGGCAGTTCTTTATTGTCATTCGTCGTTGTTTTCAATTTTGCTAACTGTGATTTAGTGCTCATCAAAAAATAATGTCCTGAATCGAATATAGATCGCTACCGTTGCCAGCGAATGTAAAAGTCTTGTTTTCCCATTTCTTCCGGTATGGCATTAATCGTTCAAGCTGCCCAGCCGTTAAATTTGTACTCCCGTACAACGGATGCGTGATGAAGTCGTCAAATGTTTTTATCGGTTTCGATTTGATGGTTGAAGGTTGAAGTCTTTTCAATTGTGCTTTAGTGCTGCTCATTTTTTGCCCTCCAGTCTTTCGATAAGCTTCGCAAGCTCTACCGCCGTTTCGGTGAAATCTACCGTAGACGCCTGCGTGTGGAGTGCTGATAATAATTGACTGCCAATATCCGTAGGTATCGTCCCGTTCAGCATTCCCTTAATAACACGGTTGCCTTGATCTGCCAGTGTTCCCGTTGCCGGTAAATCAATGCTCATGGCCTGTGGACGTAGTGGTGGACATACTCTATCAACCAAAATCTTACACGCACCTATGTCGCCCTGTTCAGCCGCATCAGTCAAAACCTTAATGATGCTAGGCATTTTTCCGGCGATATGATTTCTGATCAGCATTGCTGGGCTTTTACCCGCAGGCCGTCCTTTTCTATTTCCACTCTCTCCAGATTTATAAGCCTATCGACTGTTCCGCACTGTTAATATCAATGAATTTAGAACGACCAGCCGATTAGAGCCGGTCTGTTGTGCTACCAGCTACGGGATTTCATGAGTTGGCTTTGGGCGCTGCGCATTGAGTCCAGGTCTCTCAATAAACCGTCGAAAGCGTGCTTTGTATCACGGGATGCAGATGCTTGTTGCGCGTACGTACGATGCAGCGGCTTTTGTTGCTTAAATGATTTCTTTAACGTTGCTTGCTGCTGCTGGCTTTTGCGTAGGGTTTCCTCAGCTGCTGCGGCTCTAAGGTTCGAAATAATGCCGAAACTTTTCTCCAATGACAGCTCGCCGCCCTGGACTCCAACAATTTGGCCGCTTTCGTCGGTCATGATCCGTGGTCTAAGATTAAAATTTGCGCCGTTCAACCGATTAATATCTTGTGCTCCGCCAACTAAATGGTCGCCGTTTAAATCCGAATAAATAAACATTTGTAATTCCTAAGTTGTTGATTAATATTGTTGTGGCAGTCGCTGGACTACCGGTAAGTGGTTAGCCGTTGTCAGTGTCCGCTGGGACATGAGTTCGGGCTTTTAGGTTATTAGAGTCGATAATCGCGATTGCAGATTGAATGCGCAAGGCCATACTCAATGACGGGTCACTCATAGCGACAGATACGACTGAAATCGCCTCTTTTAGAAGTGTTTTTGAGCATTTTGTGCCCACCCACTTTTCTTCCAGCTGGATTACCGGAAACGCCTTTTGTGTATTTAGAAGCCATCTGTTTTTCTCATTAATAAATTGGGTGGAATCGGCACAGAACAAAACAAAGCTTACGCGACCAAAGGAGACCTGCGCCGATTTCCATAGTTATATGATACAGTCACGACCTTGTTGCTAAAAGTCTGTAAAAGCCTGCTAAAAGCACCTATCGTGAATGTCAATAAACCAGCACTAAGCCGTCTTTCGCTGAAGCTTTGCGATCTGGTCAATCAAATTCTGCACATACTGCTCAAGCTGCCTGAAAGCGGCATTAGCTTCAGCATGATGCAGATGCTTTGGATTCATTACCGCATGCTCGGAATCATTCAGGATGCAATAAATCATGGCTTGCCCTGCATTAAAATCATCTCGTAAATCTTTGATATTGTTCATCTTCTATCTCGCTCTATAAATAATCTTGTGATTCGCTGAATACTGGGCGGTATAATCTTTCGGGTGCAGTCATGACGTGTTGGCGCTCTCTGACTAAAATTTCGTTCGGAAGCTCAGGTCGCCTATTCGTGTTTGGGACGCACTCAAATAATTTGCCGTAAGTTCCGGCTGTTTTTTCGCACCAACAGGGGCTTGGCTCATCAGCGTAAAGGACATGGCTAGAGCCACACTCCGAACAGCGCCAATCTACTTTTGGACGACGCCCACGGGTCACTGTGCGGACTAATAGACGCCCCATGCACTGAGTACAAACATGCTTAGATAGCCTGTAGCTCGCATTTTCAGGGGCATGAGAGCGGTTATCGACAATCGGATTGCCTTTTCCATCCACAAAAACCGGAATAGAATTTTTGTTTGATGGTCGCCCACGTTTTTTGTCTAACGGTTTTAGTGATTCGCTCATATCAATGCACTGCTGCTGGACGGAATGCGTTTTTTAGGTTCCCGTCAATGGCGTAATCCATAACTGCTGTCAGCATCGCGTAAAACATTCCTTGATCCAGTTCATCGAGGAAATGTATTCTCTCACCGTCCAATGCTCCGATAAGGTGACTTCCAATCGTTGCGAAGAAGGCTTTTAATTGTTCAGGATCACTTACGTTAATAGGCAGTGTCTTAGCCAGTTCGTATAATTTTGGCAAAGTTACGGACATCATCAATTCTTGTTCAGTCATGCTGCTTCTCCAAAATCTATAGCTGAACGCCAGCCAAGCATTACCGGATGACGTGGTTTCTCAAATACGCCAACAGGAAAATATTTGTACTTGAGTATCCGGCCAATATAACCCGGTCTGTCATCCCATATTGATTGCCTGTCTGCTGCGTTAAAACCTGTTCCTATACCAAACTCCACGCCGGTAATAACGTCTTTAACCTGCAAATTACCTAACGTACCGGCCGCTGATTTATTCGCTTGGTGCGTTGTCCGCTTAGTGTGGCCAGTGGCATCAATAGTGGCTACATTGTCGTTGTGGAATAGTTCTTCAAAACCTAATACAATGGCTTCGCTGTCGGCAAAACGCTTCACCTTGAGCAAAATCTGCTCTTTTTCGGTACTCCGGCCATGCTTATATTTGCCATTCTGGCTACGGATCATTATTCCCTCGTTCCCTGCCTCTACTTTTGCCTGTTCGTATTCCTGCAATTCCTCAGTATTCAAAATCCATTCATGGCGCACTACTTGGATATAATCAGGATACAATTGCACTCTGTCGCAAACAGATTGCAGACGGTCAACAAATGGCATCGTGGGATCTGAGAAGTCATCAAAGACATGATAGGTAAAGCCATCGATAGCTTTGTCATGGCTCATGGCGGCGCTGGTGGTTCGTCTGAAGCAGTCTGGATCAGTGGTATTGCCTATAATGATTTCACCGTCTAGGCCACTGTATTCGGGCTTACTAAGTAGCTCTTGGATGTGTTTATTGGGAATCGGCTTTAGAGTGCGTGATACGGCTATACCGTCAATAATGCAGCATCTAATTCCGTCCAATTTTGTGCTTGCGAGGACTGGGAACTGTAATACGGTGTTTGGCGTTAATTTAGCGGCAAGGATAGGTTTGAATACGCTCATAACGATTCTCCATTACCAACAAGCATTAGCCTTAGGTGCTTGATCCGGTATTCAGCAACAAACTTGTCCAGTGGTTCTTTTCTTTCCTTATTTGCGGGAAACCGGGTAATCAATAGGGTGTTGTGGTTTCTAATAGCAGCCAGCAAGCGTGTGTCGTAGACATCCAAAGTGGACTCGTCTATTGACTCCTATTTACCTGTTAATGCGCGATTACACAACAAGTTCTCATTACCAAAATGGCGCACATTCGGCGCTGATTTACCTATCGTCTCCCTAACAAACTTCAACATATCAGTCATGGGCTTCAAGGTATTACGCTTGTATTGCAGTTCTGATTTGCGTCCGGGTTCGCTGAGTATTTTATTAATACGTAAAAACTCATCAACCAGTGCAATCTGACCGTCTTGGGATTTTTTACCGCCAATAAAAGGCATCGCAATAAGGAAGTCTCTCTCGCCAAGTTCGTACATCCGTTGTGTTTTTCCACGCGAATCTATGTAATCTCGCGAGTCAAATTTGACTTTCGAGATTAGCTTATCTAGTTTCTTTAATACTCTATGATGAGGTACACCAAACTGTTCAGCGATAACCAAACTATTCGTTGTTAGCTTTTGTCCATGAGCTTCTACCATGCGCAGTTCTTGTACTTTGGATTTTGCGGCTTGCTTGCTCATGACGCACCGCCGTTTTGTTCCTTCACCCAGGAAAAGAATAATTCCTCGTCAACTACGATCTTCCTGCCTATGCGGATTATTGCGCCGGTCTCGAAAAGTCCGTTGCCGTGCATGTCAAATATCCAGCGTTTAACGCCGCCAAGCGTGAATACTTGGTGTTTTTCTATCAGTTGTTTGATGCTTAATAAAGTTGGAACGGTCACAAGTGCTCTCCGGTAATGATAAGATTCGCCTACGAAAGAGGTGCTTTCGTTATGAATATTTTGGCATCACGACTGTTATAGAGAGAGATAGAGCGTTACCAACGATTACGAAACAGATTGATAGGGTTCCAGTAACGCGTTACAGTGCGCGTAACAGGTTCATGTAACAATGCGATACACATCATGCTTACACTAGGTCAATCCGCTTTAGCAACAGGGTTATCAAAACCGACAATTCAGCGTGCCATTAAGGGTGGCAGGATATCAGCCACAAAGAATGACGACGGCTCTTATTCGATTGATCCATCAGAACTACACCGCGTCTTTCCCCCTGTTACCGATACCATTACCGGCTCGGTGAAACAAAGCGGTACACCTATATTAAACAGTGCGTTACAGCATGGTTTTAATGCGTTACATGAATTAGTGGACAATCTCAAAGACGAAAGGGATGATTTGAGGAAAAGGCTTGATAGGTCTGAAGCTGCGAGAGCGAATGACGCGGAAGAATTACGAAGGTTGACAATGCTGCTGACCCATCGACATGAAGTTGAACCTGCTCAAACGGAACAGAAAGCCGAATCGTTATTGTGGAAAAAGCTATTTGGAAGAAATTGATATGAACAACCTACAATCAAAACTCGATTGTCTTGGGCAAAAAATCGAAGCACGAAGCCAATCAATGGGTGTTCTACTTCCTACCTGGCAGGAATCGAAACGCGGTACGCCAAACGGCTTTCTACGATCGGCTCTATTTTCTGCTATCCAATCAAAAGATCGTGTGTGGGTGAAGGATGCGCTTTTAGCTAGTCAAGGCGGAGTTTCAATCAGATTTACAGGTGAACAGCTTAATCAGGAAGATTTGACACTCTGGGAAGCCCTGGTGCATTTATCTAAAGAAAAGCCTTTAGGGTATATCTGTGAATTTACAGCCTATCAAATACTTAAATCTTTGCAAATCAATACCGGAAAAGCTGAATATGACCGACTGGAAAAAGGCATAGACAGGCTAACTGCTTGTCAGGTGAAAATTACCTTTAATGGCAAAACCTTTTCACGGTCATTGATCATTGGCTATGAAAAGCTTGAAGCCACCAGTCATTATCGTCTTGAACTTAGCCGGGATTTGATCAAGCTCTATGGCAAAAGTGACTGGACCGCGATCGATTGGGATCAACGGCTCACATTAAGAAAAAAACCCTTAGTAACTGTCCAAAAATAAGTTGTACAACTTCAGGGTGAGGATAATATCGTGTAATTCCATTCGCCATGAAAAGAAGCCCTTTCGATATGAAGTT
>Ga0209014_10001646_pt1 | contig 13154 bp, 11 predicted proteins | sample BarGraNGADG00212_FD_184491 | JGI IMG/M metagenome (GOLD analysis project Ga0209014, IMG submission 184491) | Arctic peat soil microbial communities from Barrow, Alaska - Barrow Graham LP Ref core NGADG0002-212 (SPAdes) (version 2) | ecosystem: Environmental > Terrestrial > Soil > Wetlands >...
TGCCGCCAGTCTTGAGCCTGTGGATCTGTCTCGCCGTTGTCTTTCAGTTGGTCTTTTCACTCGGGTGGTACTTCACCTGAATAGGTCGTAACCAGGTTCTCCGACGCGACCTTCACCGTCAACGCCGACTTCACCAACGCCGCTCTTGGGGAACGCCCCGATGGGTTCGACGGGCTCAGGCCACATTGGCAGGCGCGGTGGACGGCGCAGAAGAAGGCCTTCCAGCTCATGCAGGAGTTGGTCAACGAGTTGAGCCACCCGCAGGCAAAGCCGAGTCGGGTGGTGTCTTTGCGCCGGGCCACGGCAGGTGACCTGGTCCTGTCCGGGGTCGTGCTCGAGGACTGCGCGTTTGCCGGCGCGCACGGCCTGGACAAGCTGCGCATCGACGCGACTTGCTCCTTCCAGCGGCCACCTACCTGGCTCCGGGACACCTGGCGCCCGTTTACCGGCCGCCACGTCATCTCCGAAGAAGCGCAATGGCGCCAGGCACACACACCCGGGTGGATGCCCTTATCCACCACTCCCATTGCCACCCCAGCGTCGGACGGTCCGGTCCCGACGGCGCTGGAGATCGCCGGGATCTACCGCGACCTACGCAAAGGCTGGAGGACGCCAAGGACGCGCCCGGGGCGGCGGACTTCTACTACGGCGAGATGGAGTTGCGCCGCCTGGCCGCCCGGGGCCGCGACCACGAGGACACGGACGGCGGCGGAGCCAAGGGCGGCGGCCGTCGTGGATCGAGCGCAGGCTGCTGGACGCCTACTGGGCCGTCTCGGGGTACGGCCTGCGGGCCTGGCGCGCGCTGACCGCGCTAACCATCCTGCTGGTCGGATGCGCCGCCCTGTTCGCCCTGCCGGCGTTCGCACACCTGCCGGCCGTCCCCAGCATGTGTCGTCTGTGGACGTGCGAACAGGGGCGCTCCGGTACGCGCCGGGAGGTCCGCCACCATCCGGTCACCATTGTCGTACACGAAGTCAAGGTGCAACAGCTCGCCCCCAGGCCACACGATAGAGTTTGGTCGAGTCGGTAATCTGGTCCATAATTCCGTCGAGATGAGACTGCCCGGTGGGCCTGCCCGATTTGTACGCGCTGCCGCTGACTTTCAATCCAGGATGGAAGGCCGAGGTTGATGCTAAGGACGCGCCCGTGATCGGGGCTGACTATTGGCGCACCGGAGTGCTAGTCCCCGCGAGTGCGCATACCGTCAGCGTCAGGTTTCGACCCGTCGGCGGGCAGTTTGGCTGGATCTTGGCTCTCATCGCGACGATGACCATCCTGGCAGTGCTTAGCTCGGAGTCACGGTGCCGTGGCTGCCGTCGGACAAGCCCGCTCGATCGCCATGAGTGTGACGATGCGGAAGACTCTGTCGAGTTGGCGGCTTCCCGGTGAGTCCGCAATCGGCCAGGCTCACCACTGTGCGAGGAGGCCGCGGCAACCGGTCTTGCTCTGCCAATACAGTCCCGACCAGCCCGATGCGGGGAACTCTATGACCTCTTTGACACGGACCGCCAACATCAGAGAGGTGACCGTCAACGCCATGAAGCCCCATCCGGATACTCAGCCCTCGATGACGTTGGCCACCGGGCTCAGCGGCAGGCGCAACGCCTTCGGGTTCCTCCGCTTCTCGCTTGCCTCACTGGTCCTGTTCGACCACATGTGGCTTCTCGGCGGTTACGGCGAGGACCCCACATGGAAGTGGACGGGGGGTCAGGACTCTTCCGGGGGGATCGCGGTGGCTGGGTTCTTTGCGATCAGCGGCTACCTCATCACCAAGAGCGCCTTCCGTACGGATGTTGTCCAGTTCATGTGGCACCGGGTGCTGCGCATCCTTCCCGCCTTCTGGCTGCTGATTTTGGTCACCGCGTTCATCGTCGGACCGGCACTGTGGTGGCACGCGCATGGCGGTCTTGGAGGTTACTTCGCCAGAGTTCCGGGCGGGCCGTTCGGCTACATCAAGGCCGATTGGGACCTCAACCCGACGCAGTACGGCATCCACGACCTGCTGACCGGTACTCCGTACGGACAGGCGTCGAAGTCCAGCGTCTTCAACGGGTCGCTCTGGACGCTGATCTACGAATGGCGCTGTTACCTCGTGGTGGCAGGCCTAACCATGTTCGGTGTCCTCAAGGGGGCCCGCCCGATGGTGGCGGTCATCGCTGTTGCCCTCTGGCTCCTGACGATCTTGCAGAGCATTGACCCAGCCATGCCTGGTCGCATCGCCCCGTGGCTTGCCGACACGTACACCGTTCGGTTCACCATGATCTTCATGGTCGGTGCTGCTTTCGCTGCCTACGCCGATCGGGTGCCCCTCAACGACCGTTTCGGTCTCCTCGCCGGTGTGCTGTACCTGGGGTCCATCGTCACCGGCGGCTACCTCGTGATCGGCTACCCGGCTATGGCGTACCTTCTGCTCTGGGTGGCCTCGCGTCTGCGCGGTCCGTTGGCTCGCATCGGGGCGGTCAACGACTACTCCTATGGCGTCTACATCTACGGTTTCCTGGTTCAGCAGCTGCTGGCCGGTGTGGGCGTGCACACGTGGGGACACGTGACCTACCTCGCCATCTCCTTCGCCCTCACCCTCTTGTGTGCTATGGCGAGCTGGCACCTGTTAGAGAAGCACGCCCTTCGCCTGAAGCACTGGGGTCCGGGCCAGGGCGGCAAAGCGTTCGCCCGCGGTATCCTCTCACTGGTGCGGCGGGACCGAGCTGCCACTCGCGCCATCGCACCGAGCCAACCCGTGCCGGACACCAGCGAGTGACCATCTCCGCACAAGAACGAGGACGAAAGATGTCAAAAGCGTTGGGCGAACAGCTCAGCCGTCAGACGGTCCTGGTCACGGGAGGCGCAGGGTTCATCGGCTGCGCGCTCTCCCAGCGGGTCGCGGCGGCGTCAGGCCGATACGTGGTGGTCGACATCCTGCACCCCCAGGTCCACGCGCGTCAGGAGCGGCCGGATGACCTGCACGAGGCAGCCGAGCTCGTCGTCGCCGACGTCACCCAGGCGGCCACCTGGGACGCGCTGCTCGAGACCGTCCGGCCCGACGTGGTGGTCCATCTGGCCGCAGAGACCGGCACCGGCCAGTCGCTGACCGAGGCCACCCGACACGCTCTTGTCAACGTGGTCGGCACGACGCAGATGCTCGACGGGTTCGTGCGTGCGGACCACCGGCCATCTCACATGGTGCTCACCAGCAGCCGCGCGGTCTACGGCGAAGGTGCCTGGCGCGGCAGCGACGGCCAGGTCTTCTATCCGGGCGCACGCACCCATGAGCAGCTTGAGAGGGCGCAGTGGGACTTCACCGACGGCACCCCGCTCCCTGCCAGGGCCGCGCAGACGACTCCCGCGCCGACCAACATCTACGGAGCGACCAAGCTCACCCAGGAGCTCATCCTGGGCGCGTGGTCCGATGCGATGGACAACGCCCTGTCGGTGCTGCGTCTGCAGAACGTCTACGGCCCGGGGCAGTCCCTGACAAACAGCTACACCGGAATCGTGGCGTTGTTCTCCAGGCTCGCGAAGGAGGGCAAGGCCATCCCGCTCTACGAGGACGGTAATGTCACCCGGGACTTCGTCTTCATCGACGACGTGGCCGACGCGTTGACCGCAGCTGTCGCCGCGCCGCCGGCCCGACGCAGGCTGGTCGACGTGGGTTCGGGCGCAGTCACCACGATCGAGGACATGGCAGCGAGCGTCGCCAGGCTGTATGGCGCACCCGCCCCCGAGGTGAACGGCAAGTTCCGTGACGGCGACGTGCGGCACGCCATGTGCGATATCACGGACACCCTGGCAGACCTGGACTGGAAGCCGCAGTTCGACCTGGATGCAGGCCTGGCCGGGCTGCGCACGTGGATCGACAGCCGGCTCTGAGGTGACCGGTTCAACCAGCCCCGCCAAGCGGGCACCGAAGGTCGTCGACCTGCCGCAGACCCCGTCGTTACGCGTCCACTCGGTGATCTACGGTGTGTCTGTCGAGGATGTCGAGCGTTCGCTGACCAACCTCGGCAGGGCGGTCCAGCTGGCCCAGGCCGCGGGGGACGTGGGACATGTGGAGGTGGCGTACGGCGACTGCTCGCCGGCCCCCATGCTGGATGAGGCCACCTTGGGGCGGTTCCGCGAACTCGTGAAGGCCCAGGGCATCGGTGAGCTGCATTACACGTTCTTCAACGCCAACCTGGGCTCCGCCGCCGGGCACAACCGGCTCCTGTCAGACCTCGGCAGCGACCTCGTCCTTATCCTGAACCCCGACACGGTGGTGGCTCCGGACCTGTTGTCCGAGCTGGTCAAGGCGGTTCGTCAGCCCGGGGTTGGCCTGGCCGAGGCTCGCCAGCTGCCGTTGGAGCACCCCAAGGACTACGACCCGGTCACCGGTGACACGAGCTGGGCTGCCACGGCCTGTGCGCTGATCCCGCGGTTCGTGGCGACCGAGGTCGACGGCTTCGATGCAGCGACGTTCTTCCTGTACTGCGACGACGTTGACTTCTCGTGGCGGATCCGTCTGGCCGGCTACCGCGTGGTATTCGTCCCTTCGGCCCGGCTGTTCCACGACAAGCGGCTCGATATGAAGGGTGGATGGAAGGTGAGCCTCGCCGAGGAGTACTACTCGGCCGAGGCCGCGCTGTTGCTGGCATACAAGTACTCCCGCCCGGACCTCGTCGCCCGCTGGAGCCGGGACCTGGTCAACAACGGCACCCAGCGTCAAGGCGACGCGGTGGAGGAGTTCCGCCGCCGGCGCGGCGAGGGCGCACTTCCCAAGCCGATCGACCCGGAGCATGCGGTCGGTCAGTTCATCCGCGGCAACTACGCCGCACACAGGTTCTGAGTATGTCTGCCGGGCGCCGGTATCAGGGAGGCGAGGACAGTCCAACCGTGGATGACAGCCCAAGCGTGACAGTCGAGGCAGTGGCCCAGTTGTCCCTGCGGGTCCAGTCGGTCGTCTACAACATCGACCGGGAACGTATGACGCGCTGGGTGGGAGCACTCGCGGACGCCCTGGCGCAGGCCCGGCCCCTGCTGGCCCGGGTCGAGGTGGCTGTCGTGGACTCTGCTGCGGAGGCCGTCCTGGACCAGGCGTGGCGCGACGCGGTCGCCCCGCGGCTCACGGCAGCAGGTGTGGACGAGTTCGAGCTGGTGAGGTCCGAGCGCAACCTCGGTCACGGCGGTGGACAGAACTTCCTCCTCGGCGACCGTCTGCCGGATCGACTGCTCGTGCTCAACCCCGACGCCTTCGTCGCTCATGACTTGGTTGCCGAGATTGTTCGAGCGAGCACTGCCGACGGCGTTGGCGTGGTTGAGGGCCGACAGCTGCCGTTCGAACACCCACGGGACTACGACCTGAGGACCGGTGACACAAGCTGGGCCAGTGGGGCCTGCATGCTCATCAGTGGCGACGTCATCTCCGCGGTGGGGCTGTTCGATGACGAGAGCTTCTTCATGCACGGTGACGACGTCGACCTGTCGTGGCGCGCCAGGCAGGCCGGCTTCCGGGTGATCGCCTGCCCGGAGGCCCTCGTGTTCCACGACAAGCGACTCGGGCGCGGCGGCCACTATGAGGCCCCGGAGGCAGAGGTCTACCACTCGGCCCATTCGGCCTTGATGCTGCGGTGGAAGTACTCACGTCCGGACCTGATCGAGGATGTGATCGGCACGCTCATGCGGTCCCCCGACCCAGTGGTACGCCGCGCGATCGCCGACTGGGAGGCGACGCGAGACGCCGGACGCCTGCCCGTCCCCATCGATGCTGACCACCAGGTGGGTCAGTTCGTGGACGGCGCCTACGCGCTCCACCGATTCTAGGAGACACGGTGTCTGAGGGTCGATACAAGTTCAACTACGACGACGACGGCCCCTACGGTCTGGCTGTCAGGCTGACGACCGCCCATCGGCACGCCGGGGTTCACCTGGACCTCGGCTGCGGCTTCGGTGCCATCGCCGAGCCGCTGCGCGACGCCGGGGTCGACTACGTTGGGGCGGATGCCGACCCGGAAGGGTTGGCGAGTCTGGTCGAGCGCGGCTTCGGGACCGCGTCGATCGACCTGTTGGACATGCGCGGGACGGAAGCGGCTATCCGGAGCGCGCTGGGTGGCCGGCCGATCGGGTCGATCAGCCTGCTTGACGTGATTGAGCATCTGCCAGACGGTGACGACCTGCTGGTGCTGTTGCGCCGCCTCGCTGATGAGACGTCGGCTCCGCTGGTCGTCAGCGTCCCCAACGTGACCCACCGGGATCTCGCCGCGAAGCTGCTCCTGGCCCGCTGGGACTACACCTCCACGGGCCTCCTTGACCGCACCCACCTGGTGCACCACACCGAGGGCTTCCTCACCTCACGCCTCGCCGGAGCGGGCTGGCAGTGCCGCGAGGTCATGGACTTCGAGCTCAACGACAGCGACCAGCACTTCCCGGCCGATCTCCCAACACTGAACAGGTCGACGTCGGTCGGGCTGTTCCTGTCGATGCTGCGAGAGTCGGCGGCGGCGCACGCGTCCACGAACCAGTTCGTGCGCGTATACGAACCAGCCACGCCCTTCATCACGAACGTGGCCGCGGCTGCGTCGACGGACGCAGACCCCTTGTTCACCGTGGTCATGCGCACCCAGGGCAAGCGGATGGCGGCCCTCAAGGAGGTGCTTCTCTGTCTGCGTGGCCAGACCATCGACGACTTCGAGCTCCGCCTGATGGTGCACAGGGCTACCGACGCCGACGCGGCTGCGGTGGAGGCCCTGATCCAGGCACTTCCGGCGGATCTTGCCGGGCGGACACACGTTTCCCGGTTCGAGGAGGGCGGCCGGGCCCGGCCGCTTAATGAGGGTCTGGCGGCTGCCCGAGGGAGCTACGTCGTGTGCCTCGATGACGACGACCTCGTTCTGGCCCACTGGCTTGAGACCTTCCAGGGTCTGGCGAAGGATCACCCTGGCCGTGTCCTTCGCGCGGTCGCCGTCAGCCAGCAGGTCACCGGAACGCAGTCGACTGACGGCTACACTTCGCATCGGGCGACGGGGCCGGTAGTTCCGGAGTACCTAGAGGATTTCGACGTCGTCCGACACCTGGATCTCAGCACCACCCCGCTGATGGGGTGGGCGTTCCCCATCACTGCTTACCGGGACCTCGGCCTGCGCTTCGACGAATCCCTGGACGTCTGCGAGGACTGGGACTACGAGCTGCGGACACTCCTGCTCTGCGGGGTCGCGCCAACCCACGAGATCACCTGCGTCTATCGCCGATGGCTGGGTGTGGAGACCTCGGGCACCATCCATGGGGTCGATGACTGGCAGCATGCACGGGCGGTCATTCGCGAGCGGCTCGACAACCATCCCGCGTTGCTCCCGGCCGGCTGGCTGTCGGCGATTGACCGCAACACCGACAAGCGCACCCAGGAGCTCGACCGCTATGCGGCCAAGCTAGAGCTCGACATTGCCGAGCTCAAAGGGTACGGAAAAAACCTCGAGTCGCGGCTGGCGGAGGTCGAGGGGGACCGCAGCAGTCTCAAGGCTCGCGTGGGTGAGGTCGAGTCGGACATCGTGGAGCTCGAACGGCAGAATGCGGCGCTCGAGAGACAGCACACCGATCGTGTGAGCGCACTTGGCGACCTCAACTCGTCGGTCGCCCGGGGATTTCGCTACATCAACCGGTCCCTCCGACGCGCTGGGGCGCTGGTGCGGCACCTTCGAAGGCACACAGGATGATCGGCCGGAAGCGGATGGCCAACCTCCGGTCGTTAAGAGGGTGATCCATGACGAAGTGCCGGGGGACCTCATAGAGACGCGCGTTGGCGACGATGCGCAGACCAACTTGTACCACAAGCCCTTACCCGGTGGTTCATTCGTCATTGACGACTTGCCCTTGCGGGCCGATGTAAGCGGTGACTGACTTCCGTTCGCTGCACGAAATTCTTGAGCCGCTGGTAGCACTCGATGGTAGGGGCAGTTGCTGGCGAAGGTCTGCCTAGCCTCCAGGCTGGCTCGGCGCCGGCGTCGTTGGTCTGCTGTGTGTTCGGGGCCGGTGGGTCAGCTCGTGGGGCAATACGTGTGCCGCCGCTGCGACTGCTTTTACCTTGGCACGTAGGTGCCTGACGCCGAGGACTTTCGTGGCCGGTCCCCCCGGGCCGGGAAGCATCGAGGGTCCCATCGGTGGCGAGCCGGCGCGCCGAAACAGCATCCGTGCGGTGGCCAACACGCCGGCGTTGCGGGTTAACACGACCAGGCGGTTGCGCACGTTATGGAAGACGAAGAATTCAGATCCGATGGATGACGTCGCGGCGTGACGGTGACGCACGACGGCGCGCGGGGCATACCGGATGGTGTAACCCCTCGCTCTCAGCCGCCAGGACAGGTCAAGGTCCTCGTAGTAAGCGAACAGCCAAGGGTCGAACCAGCCGAGCTCTCGGCCGATCTCGGTTCTGAACGCGGCAGCGGCGCCGCATAATGCGAAGACCTCGTGCTGCTCGTCATACTGCCCTTGGTCTACCTCCAGGTAGCCGCGATCGGCCCCGTGCCCTGACGAGGTCAGCACGCCTCCTGTGCTGTTGAGAACGTTGACACGCCGCGCCGACGCCGGCAGGTCGACTCGAGCCTCGTCCTCTGCCGGGGCACCCTGGGGACCATCAGCCCCGGCAAGGACGATCTTGGACCCGCCCGAGCCAAGCCGGACCGTGACTGAAATCGGTCCTGTCGACGGTGTTGGGACCAGCAGGCTGAGCCCCGAACCGTGCCGTTCGGCAATCGTCCGCGAGGTGACATCCTCGTCGTCGAGCAGGACGGCGGCGACGGACTCGCGAGTCAAGGGTGGCCCGGCAAGCACGGCCACCAGGAGCCGGGTGAAGCGGGGCTGGAGCAACACCTTGGATGTGACGGCGGCGACGTCGAGGGCGTCGAACGCAGCTACCAGCTCACCCAGCCAGGCGGGGTCCGGCCGGGCGTCGTTGTTGAGTACGGCGGCGAAGGGGGACGTCACATGCCGCAGCCCGAGGGTGGCGCCTCCCGCGAACCCGGTGTTGCGGTCGCTGCGGAGGATCTCCACTTCCGGGTAGTTCCTGGCGAGCAGCTCCAGGGTGCCATCGGTGGAGGCGTTGTCCACGACGAGCACGCGGTGCGCGAGATCCTGCTCCCGGAGCCCGTCGAGGCAGTCGGCGAGCAGGTGCGCGCCGTTCCAGGTCACGACGACGACGGTGACCTGCACCTCGTCGCCAGTGCTCATTCCGGCACCGGGCCGGACCAGGTGCCCGGAACCTCGACCATGCCGGTCGGCGGGAATCCGCGGCCGGGCAGGACCTGGACCTCGTATTCGCGGTCATGCCAGTCAAAGACATGTGTGCCGCTATGGTCCGATACGGCGGCCGACACGGTCAGGTGGCCTGGCACGAACCGGCACGAGTCGACGCTGAAGTCAACGTAGCCCGCGCCATCCACGACACCGGTCTCGAGCTCACCGACCCTGGTGTTGGGACCGGCGATCGGCCACCCCTGGTCACTGAAGAACGCGAGGCCGAAGGTTGGGGACTCGATCGGCTCCTTCGTTCTGTAGTGCAGTCGGACAGTGAAAGGTTCGCCGAACTCGATCACCTTGGTGCGCTCGCCGATATGATCCAGGAAGTCCAGACCAGTCACCTGCGCCTCGCCAGTGCCGCGACGTCCAGCACCCGCACTCGACTCGAGCTCCGACTCCTCAGCAACCGCGACGAGCTCGTCGGTCCGAGTCGGGTCAGTGCCGTCGGCTGGTGTGGCAGCTGAGGGGGACGCAGAGGAGGCAGCGGCGGCTGCGAGGGTTTCGGCGGCGTAGGCGGCCCGTTCGTGGGCGTTGACCTGACCGAGGTAGCCGTCGATAACCTGCCGAGCCGAGCCCGAGATGCGAAGTCGCCCCTCGTCGATCCACGCTGCCTCGTCGGCGAGCTGCTCGACCAATCCGAGGGAGTGCGAGACGAACAGGATCGTCACTCCCCGCTTGCGCAGCTTGTACAGATGGTCGAAACAACGCCGCTGGAACTCCTCGTCGCCGACTGCTATCACCTCGTCCACGATGAGGATCTCCGGATCGAGGTGGACCGCCACGGAGAATCCCAGCCGCACGAACATGCCTGAGCTGTAGATCTTCACCGGCTCGTCCATGAACTCACCGATGCCGGCGAACTCTGCGATCGCCTCGACGTGCCGTTCGACCTGTCTGCCGCTCAGCCCCAGGATCGAGCCGTTGAGGTAGACGTTCTCGCGTCCGGTCAGATCGGGGTGGAAGCCGGCGCCCAGCTCGAGCAGGGCAGAGACCCGGCCATTCGTGGTGACCGAGCCGGTCGTCGGCGGGTGAATGCCGGCCATCAGCTTGAGCAGAGTGCTCTTGCCTGAGCCGTTGTGGCCCACCAGTGCGTAGGTGCTGCCTCTGGGCACTTCCAGGGAGACGTCGTGCAGGGCTTCGAAGACATCGGTGTGGATGCGGCGGCGGTCGATCACGGCATCCTTGATGTTCCGGGGGCGGCCGGCGGCCAGGTGGAAGGTCTTGCCGACGTTCCGCACGACGACGGCCGGCTCGTGGTTGCCGCTCACAGCTGCTCCGCGATGGTCAGGGACTTCCGGGTGAACACGACCCAGCCCACCGCGCCCATCACGGCCGCCCAGGCGACGCAGTAGCCGAACTGTGCCAGTGACGGCCAGCGCAGCTCCCACATGAGCTCCCGCAATACCAAGACATACTGGGTCAGCGGATTGGAGCGGTAGAGCAACGACGCCCACTCGTGCCCGACGAGGTGCTTTTCTACTAAGGTGATGGGATAGATGATCGGAGTCAGGTAGAAAAGCAGTTGCATGACGATCGTGAGGAGATAGCTCACATCCCGGTAACGCGCGTTCGCGACAGCGAGCAAGAGCCCCAGACCGAACGAGAACACCGCGGCCAACCCGATGACGACCGGGGCTAGCAGGAACGTCCAGCCGATGTTGCCGAACGCGATGTAGACGGCGAGGAGAAGCCCGAACTCGACCCCGAGCTCCACCAGGACCGCCAGGGTGATCCCGGTCAGTGGCGCGATCGGAGGGAAATAGACCTTTCGCCTCAGCGCCCCAATCTCAAGCAGCCCAGAGACATTCCGGTTCAGGACACTGGCGAAGACGTTCCAGACCACCAAACCCGTGAATAGGTAGACCGCAAAGTTGTTGACGTTGCCACTGCCGGACTTCGGAACACTTTTGTTCGCGCCGAGGAAGATGCCGAACACCACGGTGTAGACGGCGAGCGTGGCGATCGGGTTGGCGAGGGACCAGAGCCAGCCGATCCGGCTGCCTTTGAAACGTGTCCGAAGCTCACGGCGGACGAAGTTGCCGACCAGACTGCGGTAGTCAAAGATCTCGTCCAGCGGAGCTTTGGCGTCTGCCACATGAACCGTCGAAGTACCTGTCACGTCACCGTCTCGTCCCGTTCTCACGCCTGTGCACCGTTGGCACAGTCGCGCAAATGTTACCGGGTGTCCGTGGTAGGGGAATCCGGCGGTGCAAGTCGACGGATCTTCCTGAAGGCGAAGCGCAGCGGTCGGTACACCGGCGTGCGTGCCAGACGCGGTGCCCAAGCGTCAGCCGTACGTTGGGCACGACCCACGACCCGCTGCTTCAGCGGCACGGCGTGCAAGGCCGCCATGGCGTCTTGCCGAAGCTTGGTCGCACTTCCGGCCGGGAGGAGGAACGGTAGTCGGTCCCATCGAGCGACGACCTTCCACCCCATGTCGGGCCAGTCTGCCTGTGCCAGCTCGGTGTAGGAGTTCGCGTGGTGGGGCCAGCGGCGGTAGATGGACGTGACCTCCGGCTGGTCCTTGACCCCAAGCAGGGACGAGACTCGCACGAACAGGTCCCAGTCCTCCAGTACGGGGAGCTCTGGGTCGAACCGATACCCGTATTCCGTGAAGACCGCCCGGGGGTACGCATAGCTGTTGAGCGGCGAGTGGTTGTCGACGACATGCCGCAGCAGGTCCATCTTCGGGTCCCAGCGTGTGCTCGGCCAACTGGTTGAGCGGAAGTCGCCACCGGGGAACGTCTCCACCGACTGCTCGGTGGCGAGCGCTCGCACGATGAGGCGTCCTTGACATTCTTCTGCACCGTTCTGGAACGCTTCCACCCAGTGCGCCATGACGAGGTCGTCGTCGTCCAGGAACGCGATGTATGACCCCCTGGCCAGCTCGACCCCGGCGTTGAGCGGGGCGGTGCGCCCGCCTCCAGTGACCGGGACCAGCCGAAGGCGGGCGCGCAGCGACTCGGACTGGTCGGCGAGGATGCCTTCGATGACGGTTTGTTGGTCGACAGCGGCGTCATGAGCCAGCACGAGAATCTCGAAATCGGTGCAGCTCTGGGCGGCCATGCAGAGCAGTGCGTCCTTGAAGGCTCCTGGGCGACGGCCCTGGGTGCGCATGAGCACCGAGAGGAAGGGCACGCGCTCTGACAATGCTCCCGGTGGCTGGCCGGAAGGCATATAAGCCCTGACCAGCCACTGTTCGTCGGTCACACCGGCGCGGGCCGAGACGCTGGAGAGCAGGTCATCCAGGGGGCCTCCGGTTGCCACCGGTAGGGTTGCCACTATGGCGGAGGTGACGGGGAGATACCCCTGATCTGCGAAGAGCCGGTCGAGCCGCTCCCGGGTGAACCAGCCGCCAAGGGCCGGCTCGGGAAGCTCGGCGTCGCCGAGCCCTAGCAGGAGCCGCCTCACCAGCTGCGGTTTAGCGACATTCGGAACCACAACGACCACCCGCTGCCCGTCGGCCGAAGCGATGGCCGCTGAGATGCAGGCCACCGGGTCCACGTGATCGGGAAGGTCGCTCAGGACGACGTCCTGAGCGCCATTCCGGAGGCTCTCGACGTGCCGAGCCAAGACGGCGTCGGCTTCAAAGTCCAGCACAGCATCTCCTTGTCGAGGTCCCGAGGGCTCCGCCCGGACGGGAGCAAGTCTCGCACCGGCTGTAGAAGGTGGGTTCAAGCGGGTGGTTCTGATGGGGGAGCAGGTATTTAATGGTTGTCTCGACTCCGGCATGCAGCAGGGCATGGCGCAGGTGTGTCTGAATACGAGGGTGATCCTTCTCGACTGGATCTTCAGTTGTAGTAGCCGACGAGGTCGGCGATGACGTCCACCGTCCCGGCGGCGTTGTAGAACGTCACGGTGTTACCCGCCCCCAACGGGACCAGGACCATGTTGGG
>Ga0209014_10001647_pt1 | contig 13150 bp, 9 predicted proteins | sample BarGraNGADG00212_FD_184491 | JGI IMG/M metagenome (GOLD analysis project Ga0209014, IMG submission 184491) | Arctic peat soil microbial communities from Barrow, Alaska - Barrow Graham LP Ref core NGADG0002-212 (SPAdes) (version 2) | ecosystem: Environmental > Terrestrial > Soil > Wetlands > Peat...
AAGGTGACATTCGTAAGTGTGGGTCCGCTGAAATGGTTGTACATCCCTCCGCCAAAGTTAGTAGCTGAGTTTCCAGAAAAGGTTACATTGGTCAGTTTGGGGTTGCTGCCGACGTTTCTCATCCCGCCGCCACTATCAGATGATGAGTTTCCAGAGAAGGTGACGTTGGTCAGCCTGGGGCTGCTGGATTGGTTGAACATCCCGCCGCCAAGTAAAGCTGAGTTGCCGGAGAAGGTGACATTCGTCAGCGTGGGGCTGCCACCGTCGTTGTAAATTCCTCCTCCACTACTACCATAAGAGCTGCGATTGGCATTCCCCCCGCTGATGGTAAAGCCATCCAGAACAGCAGTTGTGGTCACCCCATTCCCAGTGACCACGTGATAACTGTTATCAGTGCTGTCGCCGAGAGTCCCAATGTCGCCACTAAGAGTAGTGAGGTTGTTCACCCAATCCCGTTCATCCCGTGTCAACTCTATACCATAGAAGCCACCATAGATGGCTACTCCAGATTTCAATTGGAAGGTAGCCGTACGAGTGTCGGAATTGGTGGTCGTGGGTATGTAGGTTCCCACTGCCACCCAAACCTGATCGCCCGAGTTCGCATTATCCAACGCAATCTGCAGGTCGCAGGCGGTATCCCCCCAATCGGAGCAGTCGCCAGTTTTTCCCTCCATGACATAAAGAATCCTCGGAACTAGAGAAAGTGGCGCGGCTTTTGCATATGAACTCATCCCCAGGGAGACAATCAGACAGAATACCAACAGTTTTAGGGGTTACAGTTTCAAAAGTCGTTAGATGCAAAGAAAGGGACAAAAAAGAGAGAGTTCCTGCCATAATTGAGTTTGGCAAAACAAAAAAGGAGGAACTCTCAAATGACAGAACAAGCTGTCCAAATTATTATAACGATAAAGTTAGGGGATGAAAGCAGAGAAGTAGCACAAAGCCTAGCAATTGAGGCATTGGAGGGAGGATTAGCCAGCCTCAACCAAAGCATGCAGGTAACTTTGGGGGGCATGATATTTGAGATGTTTGATGCCAAGATTCATCAGCAGAGGCCCAAGATGTGGCAGAACTTGGGGACAGCGCCGCGCAGTCTGCTGACGGAGTGTGGCGAAATACAGTTCAGACGGCATATCTATTGGGATGAGCGAGGCAGGCGGCTGATGCCCCTGGACTTGTTGTTGGACATTAGGCCTTATGCCCGCAACAGTAAAAAGATTGAAGCGATGGGAGCCTGTCTGGCAGCGGATAGCAGTTATCGCCAAGCCGCCCGATTGTTAAGTTATGCTATCAAACAAGAACTCAGTCCCAGTACGCTTTGCCGGATGGTTCAGCGGGTTGGCAAGAAAGTTCAAGCGTGGGAAGTGCAGGAACGAGATCCCGGAAAGGTTGCCGCGCCTATCTTGTACTGTGAGGCGGATGGGGTGTACATTCACTTGCAACGGGAAGCACAGAAGAAGGCTGAAGTGAAGGTGGGGATGTTCTACACTGGGAAAACAAGCATTGGCCAGAACCGTTACCGCTGTGAAAACAAGGTCACAACCTGTCAATTGGGTATCTCAACCCTCGACTGGCAGGTTCATCTGAGGGAACTGGCTTATGCTCATTACAACTTTGACACGGTGAAGATGACTGTAGTTGGTGGAGATGGCGCCAACTGGGTACAAAACAGTTTTGATCTCTTGGGGCTGCCTGCCGTGCATCTTTTGGATCGTTTCCATGTTTTACGCAGTCTCAAACGCGGTTACGCATCGGTGCTGAATACCTCTGAGCTCTCCAAAACACTCTTCACCAAGGGCTTCAATGAGATCGCGCCACAACTACAGGCTGGTTTTGCCAAGGTCGGCACTCCCCTACGAAAACGACAGACTGAAACCTATATCTATCTTGATGCTCATAAGAACAGCCTCGTGAGCCTGGATCAACGCGGATTGACCTATTCTTTTTCTTCCCTGGGCGTAATGGAAGGTAATGTGGATAAGCTTGTCAGACAAAGAATGCGGGGTCGGGGACTGTCATGGTCTCTATCTGGGGCCCAATGCATGTTAGCTGTCCTGCGACATAAGGACTGGATCAAATCACAGGCTTTCCTGTTTCTCCCACTGGTGCAGCCTCACCGTCAATTGGCGAACAGACCTGTCAAACGCTCTTCTTCCAAATGGAGCTCAATAACGTTTTCTATTCCAGCTTTTTCAGGTACTTCTGCTTCTCAACCTTGGGTACAATTACTGAAGCGTCAGCTCAATGACAGCCTCTCGATCAATACTTTCTTCTAATTCTAACGAAAAGTGAAACAGTATCGTTTTAGGGCTCTCACTTGAATATTCTCCTCTTTCATTGATGTCGATCAGTGTGGGTGCAATTGTATCATTGGCGATGAATCAGATCGGGAGGATTTTTAGGTGCGGTTGCAGGGCAGGGTGACCCCGGCTTCGTTGTGCAGGACATAAAAACGGGCTTGGCGTGCCAAACCCCTACGAGGGATACCCGTCCACATTTGGCGGACACAGGGCAAAAAGACCCTCTTCCTCCGCTTTGCGGACCCTCCCCCAAAAGGAGGGCTAATTGCTACGGGCTTCCCAGTGGGGGGGAAGCTGTCACGCAGTACCTGATGAGGGGGCTCTTAATTATTGCAAGATTTACCCAAAAAAACACCCCTCACCCCCGCTTTGCGGACCCTCCCCCAAAAGGAGGGCAAATAATTATGGCGTCCTTGTTTCGGGATCTGGAACCGTACTCGCGGTGCGCAGCACCAAAAATTGTCATCCTGAGCATCTTTTGCGAAGGATCTTCTGGATCCAACCTGCAACTAGAAGATGTTTCGCTGTGCTCAACATGACAACAGAATTTATCCTAAAAAACTCAAGCCTTCATCGGCTTATTTGCCGGTAAATTATTAATACTCCTCTATGAATCTTTGGGTATCCTTGACACATAAGAAACCAAAAAGATGGAGAATTCACATGTCTAAAATTATTGGTATTGACTTAGGAACAACCAACAGCGTCGTCTCCGTAATGGAAGCTGGCTCTGCTACCGTTATTCCCACTTCTGAAGGCTCGCGTTTGCTGCCTTCGGTTGTAGCCTTCAACAAAAACGGCGAACGCCTCGTTGGCGTTCCGGCCAAACGTCAGGCGGTTATCAATCCTGAGAATACAGTCTATTCCGTAAAACGCTTTATGGGCCGCCGTTACGACCAGGTGGAAACCGAGCGCAAAATGGTCTCTTACAAAGTTGTCGCTGGACCGGGCGGCGACGTGCACATCCAGATTCCGGTAACTGGCCAGGCCTACACCCCGCAGGAAATCTCTGCGATGATCCTTTCCAAACTAAAAACCGATGCCGAAGCTTACCTGGGCGAGAAAGTCACCCAGGCGGTCATTACGGTTCCAGCTTACTTCAACGACAGTCAGCGCCAGGCCACCAAAGATGCTGGCAAGATCGCCGGCCTCGAAGTGATGCGCATTATCAATGAACCCACCGCCTCAGCTCTGGCTTACGGTCTGGATAAAAAAGATAATGAAATCATCCTGGTCTTTGACCTGGGTGGTGGCACTTTTGATGTCTCCCTGCTTGAAGTTGGTGGCGGCGTGGTTGAGGTCAAATCGACCAATGGGGATACCCACTTGGGCGGTGATGACTGGGACGAAGTGGTTGTCAACTGGGCAGCAGACGAATTCAAGAAAGATAACGGCATTGACCTGCGCAACGACCGCCAGGCCCTCCAGCGCTTACGTGAAGCCGCTGAAAAAGCCAAAATCGAACTCAGTACCGTCATGGAAACTGAAATCAACCTTCCCTATATCACCGCTGATGCCAGTGGCCCCAAGCACTTGCTGCTCAAACTCAGCCGGGCAAAATTTGAACAAATGACCGAAGCCTTGCTCAACCGCTGTAGAATCCCTTTCCAAGCTGTTCTTAAGGATGGCGGCCTTGCAATCGATAAAATCAACGAAGTCGTACTGGTGGGTGGTTCTACCCGCATGCCCATGGTGCAGGATCTCGTCCGCAGCCTGACCGGGGGCAAGGAACCTAATAAGGGTGTCAACCCCGATGAGGTTGTATCCATCGGCGCTGCCATTCAGGGCGGCGTGCTCTCCGGCGAAGTGAAAGATGTTCTGCTGCTGGATGTGACCCCGCTTTCCCTGGGCGTTGAAACCCTCGGCGGCGTGATGACCAAATTGATCGAACGCAACACCACGATCCCGGTCAAGAAGAGCGAAGTTTTCTCAACCGCGGAAGACAGCCAGACATCCGTCGATATTCACGTGCTCCAGGGCGAACGCCCGATGGCTTCCGATAATATGACTCTTGGCAAATTCCGCCTGGACGGCATCCCAATGGCACCCCGCGGCATCCCGCAGGTGGAAGTGACCTTTGACATTGACGCCAACGGCATCATCAGCGTGGCCGCCAAGGATAAAGCCTCTGGCAAGGAGCAGCGGGTAACCATTACCGCCTCAACCAACCTGAACAAGAATGATGTTGAGCGTATGGTTAAAGAAGCTGAATCACACAAATCTGAAGATGAACAGCGCAAGCAGGTCATCGAAGCCCGCAATACAGCTGACAACCTGGCCTACCAAAGCGAAAAGACGCTCAAAGAACTGGGCGAAAAAATCGACCCCGCCAAGAAAGCGGACGCTGAAGCCAAAATAAAAGCTGTCCGAGACTCGCTTGCCGGCAACGATGCTGGCGCCATCAACGCGGCCAGCCAGTCGCTGCAGCAAATCATGCAGGAAATTGGTCAGGCTGCTTACCAACAGGGGCAAGATGCCGGTCCACAACCCGGTGCCCAACCTGGGGCGGAATACACCCAACCCAGTGGGTCCGAAGCTGGCAAACCCGAAGATGGCGACGTAGTGGAAGGTACCTTCAAAGAGTCGTAAACCTAAGTAATGGAACAGAGAGCTTACTCGCAAGGGTAAGCTCTTTTTGGAGAATTGTCGTCAACAAAAAAGCGTTTTGTGTTTCAATAGTTTAGTAACTTTTTGCCAACAGTGCCTCCAAAGATTATGTCAATAATGTTTTTGTGAAGCCTGAAAATTAAATTTGAATGAAAACACCCTTAGACTCTTCTTTGGACGTCTTCCTTACTAAAAATCATTACCAATCGAAGACATTGTCTGTTTTATCCAACTGACAAGGCGCTATAATCGATCGTAATTGGCAGAAAATGGATAGACAAGGATTAGGGTATTCTGACGAATTGACGATTGCCATCCTCGCTGGAGGAAAGTCATCTCGCATGGGCGTCGATAAAGGTGTATCCTGTTGTTGCGGTTTACCCATGGTCTCTCATATCATCAACCGCCTGGCACCGCTTACAGACTCTATCTTTATCGTCACTAATGAGGCAGAAAAGTATTCATTTTCGGGATTACATTTATTCAGCGACGTTCTCCCAGGCAAAAGTTCGTTAGGGGGGCTATATTCTGCTCTCTATTATGCAGAAACAGAGTATGTCGCTGTGATCGCCTGTGACATGGTCTTTGCCAACCCCGCGATAATTCTGGAGGGGTTGCAAAGACTTAAATCAACTGGGTCGGATGTGGCAATTCCTAAATCTGGCCAGCAATACTACGAACCGCTTCACGCCTTGTACCGCACCAATACTTGTAGGCAAGCTGTTCTGGAGTCAATCAATCAGGATCAGAGACGGCTAATCGGATGGTTTCCCGCAGTAAGGGTGGATGAGATTGACGAAAGCACCTGTCAGAGACTAGATCCAAGTGGAATGGCTTTTTTCAATATCAACACTCCAGAAGACAAAGCAATTGCTGAAGCCTTCTTGGCAGGGCAACAAAAAAGCTCTTTCGTTAATTGAAAGAGCTTTTGGTAAATACCAAATCCGGGTCAGGGAATTGCTTCCATTTTCACCGCGGTCACTTTATATTCAGGAATCTTAGCTATTGGATCGAGGGCGGCTTTAGTCAGGTAGTTGACGTTGGTATCAGGGAAGTGGAAGTTGCCGAAAATCAGACCCTCAGGAACCCGATCAGTGACCCAAGCCTGGGTAATAATGCTGCCCCGTCTTGAAGTGAGTTTCACTTTGCCAGGTGTGTCAGTGAAACCAAGTTTCCTTGCATCAGCCGCTGAGATCTCCAGAAGCGCTTCACCGTAAATTTCCATCAATTCCTTTACGCGCCTGGTCATCTCACCGCTGTGCCAGTGGTAGATCACCCGGCCAGTTGTGAGTAAGATAGGATACTCGCTATCAGGCATTTCAGAGGGATCCAGATGCACTGCCGGGATCAGGTTTCCCAGACCGCGCGTGAATTTGTTGATGTGGAGAATTGGAGTGCCGGGATGTTCCAGATTGGGGCAAGGCCAGCAAAGCGTCTCACCTGTGTCCAGCCGCTGATGGGAGATGCCGCCGTAACTCGGTGTCAGAGCGGCTACTTCTGCCATAATCTCCGCCGAACTGGCATATTGCCATCCTGAGTATGGAGCAGGGTTGATCGCTCTTCCTCCAAGTCCAATCACACGTTGGGCGAGATCAGCAGTGATTGCCCAATCGAACCTTGATTCGCCTCGTGGGGTGATGGCCTGATGCACCATCTGCACCCGGCGTTCGGTGCTGGTGAAGGTGCCGGTTTTTTCGGCAAAAGTGACACCTGGCAGTAGTATATCGGCATAGACTGAAGTCTCGCTGGGGAAAATCTCCTGAAGCACAAAGAAATCCAGTTCTTCCAAGCAATGGCGGATGTGGTTAGTATCGGGGTCGGTCATGATTGGGTTTTCGCCAAGGATATAGAGAGCTTTGGTTGTACCTTCAAGTATGTCGGGAATCACCTCAGTTACCGTTTTTCCAGATTTATTGGAAAGCGTCGTGCCCCAAGCTGCCTCGAATTTTTGTTGGGCAACTTCATTGGCGACTGCTTGATAACCCGGATAGACGTTCACCAGACAGCCCATATCGCAGGCACCTTGAACGTTGTTTTGCCCGCGCAGGGGGTTAACTCCACCACCCGGGATGCCGAAATTGCCCAGTACCATCTGCAAATCCGCTAAAGCGAACACATTGTGCACCCCAACCGTGTGTTGGGTGATGCCCATGGCCCAGAAAACAGCCATTGGCGCGTTCTTGACAATGATTTCTACGGCTTCGTAAAGCTGCTCCATGGGCACACCCGTGATTTGGGAGACTTTGTCGGGTGGGTAGAGCTTGAGATTCTCCATGAAGGCTTCGAGGTTTTCTGTGCGTTCCTGAATGAATTGTTTGTTTTCGTAACCTTTTTCAAAAATGATGTGCATCAATCCATTGACCAGGGCAATGTCGGTGCCCGGTTTGTGTTGTAGGTGTAGCGTAGCGAATTCACACAGCTTGATTTTGCGTGGGTCAGCCACTACTAGTTTGACGGCGCGTTGCAAGACAGCCTGGCGCATTTTTGCCCCGAAAACAGGATGCTGCCCGGTCGTGTTTGAACCGATCACGAAGATGGAATTTGCGTTTTCGTAAACGTCTTTCATCGGGTTGGTCATAGCACCGGAACCGAGGGCTGTGCAGTGAGTTCACTCCAAAGGGAAATTCAGGACCGTTTGCCGCGACAGTGGTTGCCAGGATAGCTCCTATCGCTATATAGGCACCACCGAAAAGTGCCAGAAAGAACATCGTCCAAAAGTCCAGGTTAGCTTTTTTAATTCCAATGTCTACTGTTTTTGCTGCGATCTCAGCTGGGCTCAAATCATCGATTACTACTGGGTTCTCGGCTATATAACTCTCCTTATTCAATTTTGTTGATAACGTTCACTTTATTTACCTGTTAAGCGTGCATTGGACAAATACCGGCAGGGCAAACACCTAGTTTGATGTGGGCTTCCACCTCAGTTTTGAAGTTCGCTATCATATCGTGAACAGGTGTCCCTGCGGATTGTCCTAATCCGCAGTTGGAAAGATCAAAAAGGCTAATGCTGAGCGAATTTAATACCTCGAGGTCCTCCAATTTACCGGCACCTTTGGTGATTCCCATGAGGAGGTCATACATCCTTTTTGTGCCGATTCGGCAAGGGGTGCACTTGCCACAAGACTCAACGCAGAAGAAATTGGTAAGTACTTTCACGATATCGACGATGCAGTTGTCCTCATCGCAAATAAGCAACGCACCAGACCCAAGCGAGAGACCGGCTTTTTTGTAAGAATCAAAATCCATTGGGGCGTCCTGCAAGATCGCAGGAATAATAGAGCCGCTTGAGCCGCCGGTTTGCGCGAACTTGAAACCAGCTCTCTTCATGCCTTTGGCATAGATGGTAATTATTTCCCGAAGCGTAATACCCATTGGCACTTCAATCAGACCTGTGACATTCACGTTGCCTAACATGGTATACACCTTGGTGCCAGGACTTGAGGGGGTGCCGAAACCTTTGAACCACTGCGCGCCATTGCGCAGGATGGCCGGCACATTTGCCAGGGTCTCTACGTTATTGATCAAGCTGGGTTTACCCCACAAGCCTTCTGTAGTCGGATAGGGGGGTCGCGAGCGCGGTTCGCCGCGCTTACCTTCGATTGATTCAATCAAGGCAGTTTCTTCACCGCAGATATAGGCACCCGCGCCGGTGTGAACATGCAGTTTGAAGTTAAAGTCGGATTTCAGAATCTGGTCACCTAAGAAACCCAAGGTCTTGGCTTGTTGGATGGCAGTTTCGATGCGTTCGATGGCCAACTGGTACTCACCACGGATATAGACGTAGCCTTCGTCGGCGCCAACCGCATAGCCCGCGATCAGCATGGCTTCAATGATGGCATGGGGGTCGCCCTCCAGCACCATTCTGTCTTTGAAGGTTCCAGGTTCGCTTTCATCGGCGTTGCAGATGACGTATTTTTTGTCACCTACCGCTTTTTTCACGAATCCCCACTTCAAACCTGTAGGAAATCCTGCGCCTCCGCGACCTTGCAATCCAGACTCTTTAATCATGGCGATAACATCATCTGGAGACATGCTTAGCGCGTTAGCCAGACCAGCGTAGCCTTCGGCACCGAGGTATTGTTCGATGCTGTCAGGGTCAATCAGCCCAACGTTTTTGAGCACAATGCGGTTTTCGGCGGGCAGGGTGCCTTTACGGGCTGCCAGCCAGGCAATACGGCCTGAAAGTGCTTTGGCGGGGGCTCGTTTTTCTTCGACGATGCGTCCTTTGTAGAGATGTTCTTCCACCAAATGGGGTACATCAGAGAGCGAGACGGGGCCATAGATGACCGCTTCCGGGTAAATGATGACCAGTGGTGAAACAAAACTTTGACCAATATCGCTTGCGAATGATACGGAGACTTCTTCCTCTAATCCAAATCTTTGCAGGTGATGAACGAAAGCATCAAAGATCGCTTCTGAGCCCCGGGATTTGGATTCTGGGTCATTGGATATGAGAACAAGAGAGCGAACTGTGGTCAAGGGATCTCCTATTCGTAATGACTAAGTATGCTGGTCAATTGATCTGGGGTGACATTTCCGTATGTGTCTGTGTCGACCAGGACTACTGGTCCAATTCCACAGACCCCCAGGCAACTGGTTGTTAAGAACGTCCAGCGGTTATCGGGACTTGTCTGATCGGGTTCAATTTGCAGAACGTCTTTAAGCGCCTGAAATAACTCCCTGCCTCCGGCCACGTGACAAGGGGCACTCTCACAAAACTGTACGATATGTCGACCATGAGGCTTGGTCATCAACATGCGGTAGAAGGTGGCTACTGCAAATATTTGACTTGGTTGTAAATTTGTCCTCCGAGCGATTTCATTTATTGCTGAATTGGAGATATGACCACATTCATTAGAGATTCGCTGGAGTATAGGGATAAGGTCAGCGCGTGTACTGCCTGTCTCATCGATTATTTGGTTGACCAGGATTATTGTGTCCTGAACTTCGCTGCAGTTCACCGGCATAAATCACCTCTATTCATGGGGGATCAAGTTAACCCTTTACAACATAATTGGCAACAATCTGACCGTGTCTGATATGCTGATCCATAATAAATCGCGCGATATCTGGTGACACCTTACCATAAGTAACTTTGTCTTGACCCGGGATATTCACCACGACAACGGGCTCGTAGGAATCTATACCCAGGTTGCCAGTTTGACGTACGGTGATCCCTTCAAGCTTTTTCTCTTCAATGAAATCCAGAATTGCTCGCAAGGTATCTCGTGCGCCAGCTGCGATCCCGACGGTTCCCATGCCAACCACGATTTCAATTCTTCCTTCAGGTTCCTTACTTTTTAAGGATACCCGGGCTTCCTCGCAAATCCGTTTTAACTCCTCCAATGATTTGCTACTTTGTACCATCTTGCCTCCTTGGTGCACTTCTATCAGAACAGGAAGGGACTTCTCGGGATAGGTTTCTTATCGCCCTGTCAAGGTTTCTTGTTGCACATTGTGAAGAAACACTCAGGCAGTATACTCTGAAATTTGATGAAACTCAACCCAAAACGGGCACAACTACACTAAGTCGACTACACTAAGAATATTCCTTGTCAAGGCTCAAACAAATCCCTATTACCCTAAAGCTGGACCGATATATAATTAGAAAGTCAATTCATCAAAGGAGAAAACGATGATCCCAAAACAGCAATTGCTAGCGGAGATAAGTGCCGAGTGGAACCGTCTGAAGGTCTTGCACCAGAGTGGCGGTCAGTCAGATCTATCCGTTTCAGAAAAGTACGTGCAAGCGGGCTGGAGTACAGGCAAAAAAGAGCTGACTTACGAAGCCTCAGTGTTTGCTGATGAAGCCGAAGGCACCGTGTATATGTGGGAAATGTCAAAGGAAAAGAGCTCAGGGTTCTCCTTTGGGGGATCCTCCGAAAGTTCCTTCCAATCCGGAATGACCCTCTTCCGTAAAGTGAAGAGTACCCAATACGGCCCTGAGGGCAAGGTCTTTGAGTATGAGCTGGACCTCGGTGCCATCCCGAAAACCGTGAAAAACATCGCCAAAGATGGCGGTTGGAAGTTTAAAACCGTGCTCTCAAAAGCCAAGGCTTCTTACAAGTCATAAGACTGGGCTCCAGATGGAGTCCATGCCGGAAAACGCCCACATTTTTCTTACCTGTCAGGCAAAGACCCTTCGGTACGTAAAGGCAAGCCTGCAGAAAATCAAGTCACTTTTACAAAGCGCTTCCCTGATGGAGCGCTTTTGGCTCTGAACCTGCCCCAAAAATCAGAATGGTGGATTAGGTTATAATGCCGTTTGCTATGGAACGAATAGTAACTTCGAGTGACTTCCGCAGGAAGATCACCGTTAAAACAATGTGGCAGAAGCCATGGATTTACTTCGGGGTACTCTTTTCCCTTGTGCTTATTTCAGTTGCCAGTTACCGTTACATACCTTTTGTTCAGGATCACGCCTACTTCTATGTTGCCACTTATTCGGCCAAAATTCGCAACTTTTTCTACCCACCCGGCAGTAAGACCTTTGTGCCCAAAGGGCAAAACGATCCAGTAGGTGCCGGAGTTGCCCAGATTCAAACTGCCATGGCTCCAACAGCCACTCACACCCCGACGGCCACTTCCACGCCCATTATTTCGGCTACCCCAGCGCCCCCAACGTTAACCCCAACGCCCACCATCACGCCGACGCCGATTCCCAATAAGGCCAGTGTGCGTGGTATCGTCATCCAAAAGCAGACCTTTAATAACTGTGGGCCTGCCAACTTGGCCATGTACCTCACTTTCTGGGATAATCCCCGCACCCAAAAAGACACAGAGAAGATTCTCAAACCCCGGCGTGAAGATCGCAATGTTATGCCTTACGAAATGCTGGATTACGTTCAAACGCAAACCAATTTGATGGGTTTTGTGCGCTATGGCGGCCGCCTGGATATTGTCAAAAAATTCATAGCAGCAGGCATCCCCGTCCTCATTGAGCGCGGTATGGACGCCCCTGAAGGTTGGATGGGTCATTACGGGCTGGTTTATGCCTACGACGATAACCAGGGAACCATGAGTATCGCCGATACCTATTATGGGGAAATCTCCTTCCCTTATGACCAGGTGATGGACTATTGGACCCAGTTCGACAACATCTACCTGGTTGTCTTCCCAGCTGACCGCCTGCAAGAGGTCGAGGGTATCCTCGGGCCCCAGGAAGATGTAATCTATAATGAATCTTACGCCCTGGACCAGATCACCAGGCGCATCAATAGTATTGAAGATCCGCGGCAGCAGTTCTTTGCCTGGTACAGCCGGGGCAGCATCCTTGTGCAAATGAAGGATTTTGCCACCGCTGCCCAATCCTTTGATAAGGCTTTTGCCATTTACGACAAACTCGAACCCGCAGATCGGCCGTATCGTATTCTTTGGTATCAAACCGGACCCTTCTTCGCTTACTACTACATGGGCCGCTACACCGATACCCTTAACCTGGCCTTGATGACCCTGGATAAGGGAGTCAACTTCCTGGAGGAAAGCTGGGTTTGGGCAGCACGGGCCAGCGTGGCTATAGGCGATCGTGAAAAAGCTATTTTCTATTACCGCCAGGCTTTGATTTACCACCCGGATTGGTGGGTAGCCACCGACGGTCTTAAAGCCCTGGGCGAAGAGCCCTAAACCGGGAAGAAAAATAGATGGCCAGAGCACATCTCCCCCAGATGGCAACCAAGAAACCCAGGAAGCTTGCCTTTTGGCGTCTCCCCTGGTTCTACTTTGCCCTGTTGGGCGCCCTGGCGTTGGGTGTATTTGCCCTCTACCAAATCCCGGGTATGCCCGAACGTTTGAACTACCATTTCAACCAGGCGCGGGCTAAAGTCTTTTACTTTTTCCGCCGCCCGCAGGAACAAGTCTTCCTGCCTGCCCAATCGGGCACCCAGGTACCTGCCCAATCAATTTTTCCTGCTTCCACGGATTTACCATTAACCACGGCTACTCCAATTCCAACTGCTCTCCAGGCAACCAAAGAACCAACGCCGCTACCATCACAAACCGAAATAGCATTACCTACCCTGCTGCCTGTGCCTGTAAACTATCAGATACCCGGTATCGAGCCCGACAAGCAAGGCTTAAACAATTGTGGCCCATCCACGCTTGGAATTTACCTTAGATTTTACGGGGTTCAGACTGACCAGTACCAGATTGCCAGCCTGATACATCAACTGCCTGATGACCGCAATGTCGGTTTGGAAGAAATGCGTGATTACGTACTGGAGCAGACGGAATTAAAGGCAATCGTT
>Ga0209014_10001648_pt1 | contig 13148 bp, 13 predicted proteins | sample BarGraNGADG00212_FD_184491 | JGI IMG/M metagenome (GOLD analysis project Ga0209014, IMG submission 184491) | Arctic peat soil microbial communities from Barrow, Alaska - Barrow Graham LP Ref core NGADG0002-212 (SPAdes) (version 2) | ecosystem: Environmental > Terrestrial > Soil > Wetlands >...
CATCGGCGGCCCTTAACGATTTTTCACAGCTTCTCAGGGAGCCCCCCTATCCCACGCGCTTGGCGATCCAATCGGCGATCAGGTCCAGAACTTCGGGGGCCATGGTCTGTTCGATGGTTTCGTATTCCGCCAAGGCGCCGGTCTTGCATTGCTGAAAGAGATGATTCAGCCCGGGCAGGACCTTGATGGTGACGTCGCGGTTGCCGCCTTTGCGCAAGGCGGCCTCGATGGCAGGCAGATTCTGCTCGGCGTCCACCTGCGTATCCTTGGCGCCGTTGAGCGCCAGGACTGGGATTTTCACGTTGCCGAGGACGGGGCGCGGGTCGTGGCTGATGAAGTAGCGGTACCACGGAGAGTTCAGGCGCGGCGATTCGGCTTTCAGAATCTGCTGCAGGCCCGGGGTTGCTTCGGCAAGCGCCATGAGCTTACGCTGCTGCGCCTCGGCGTCGGGTTCGGCCTTGACGATGTTCAGAATCGCGCGCTCGAGTTCCCGTGCCTGTCTCGCCGATTCTTCCGAAGCGCCGCCGGCCAGGTTGCCGCGATAGACCTGTTGCACGATCGTCTCGTCGCCGGGCACGCCGGTGCCGGCGAGCAGGATGAGAAACGCCACTTCCGGCATGCGGACGGCCACCATGGGCGCGATCGCGCCGCCTTCGCTATGTCCCAGCAGGCCGATGTGTTTGGCGTCGATCTCAGGCCGCTTGAGCAGAAACTGCACACCGGCCATGACGTCGGTGGCGAAATCCGCCGTGGTGGCGGTGGCGAATTTGCCGGTGGATTCAGCGGTGCCGCGATCGTCCACGCGCAGCACGGCGATGCCGTGCCGGGTCAGGAAATCGGCAATCAGCAGGAATGGCTTGTGGCCGAAGATCTCCTCATCGCGGTTCTGCGCGCCGCTCCCGGTGATCAGCAGCACGGCGGGGAACTTGCCTGGGCCCTTCGGTCTGGTGAGCGTTCCCGCCAGACGCACTCCCTCGGCCTGAGGGTTCGGGTAGCTGACGGCTTCGGATACATAAGGGAAGGGTGCTTTTGGTTCCTGCGGCCGTAGCAGCGGCGGGGGCGGCGCCGCGTGTTTGAACTGGAGGGGGAGTTTGCCGCCGCCCTGCAATAAGGTTCCGGAGATCGCGCCGCTGGCTGGGTCGAAGGCGCCTTCGTAGACAATCCCGGCCGCGGCCATTTTCCAGACGAGTTTGTTGCCGTCCACTTCCACCTGGTCCATGCCAATGCCGCGGGCGCCCTGATCGAGGCTGTCGAAGTTGCCGCTCCAGCGGCCGTCGTCGTGTTTCAGATGGAGTGCGATGCGATGAGGTTTCCCGTTGATGTCGAGCGTGCCCATCCAGTCGCCGGCGAATGGGGCGTCGCCGGCGGCTGCAGCGAGCGCGCAGGCGGCGAGAGTCGGCAGAAGCGATTTCATAAATACCTCAAGAGTACGGGCACCAGGCTGAAGAGGAGGATCAGTCCCCCGAACAGCCACGTCACGCGGTTGGCGAAGTTGATGGTGTACCCGATGCCGAAGCGCTTCTCTACGAAGATGGCGGCGTCGGCGGGGTTGAAATAGAAGATGCCGAGCTTCCAGCACTGGTCGGGCGTGCCATCGCCGCCGCCGCCGGTGGTGCGGCCGATGCGGATGAGACGCCACACAAACGGGATGGCCAGGGCCAGCAGTCCGAGGGCGATCAGGATCGGCGGCCAGTTGCCGAGCGGGCGCTCCCCAAGCACGGGAGCCAGCGAAACCGCCGCCAGCAGGAGCGCCATCCCCCAGACCGCGGCGACCAGGAATTGCAGTATGACGCGGCGGAATTGCGCGCTGGCCGCCGCATTGGCGGCCACGCGGCCGCGCGGCGAGAAGCGCAAAATGCCGAGCCCGATGAGCAGCATGAGCCCGCAGTGGGCCGCGCCCAGCAGCAGGGGCGTGTAGACGCCCTGCCAGGTTCGCCCGCTCCAGCGGTCGGGGGATCCGTCGATGCCCCAGTGGACCGGAAATCGTTCGGCAATGCGGCTCCAATTGAGATACAGATAGAGGGCGGTGGCTCCGAGGATGGCGAAGGGCACGAGCACTGCCGCAAAGCCACCGGGCAGGCCCTCGGGCGCAACCGTCAGCGAGGCGGAGCGGACGGGACTGGGGCTCACGGCATGCGGCAGGGTCTGGCGGCGCGCGTGCGCGAAGGCGGTCAGGGCGCCCGCCAGTTCCAGGGTCATGGCCGCCGGGAACGCCCAGGGAAAGTCCGCCGGCGCACCCAGCGCGGTCACCGTGACGGCGGCCAGGGCGAGTAGCCAGATGGCGATCCGGAAACGGTGCAACACGCTACGCGCTTCGGGACCGTCCGTGTAGCCGGGTGCCACCGTGACGCCGAACCAGATGCCGTTGCGTCGCCATAGCGGCATCCAGTGGAAGATGAGCGGCAGCAGCGCGATAGGAAAGATTGCGGGCCAGGCGCGGTTCATGGGGTCATTCCTTTTGCCAGCGAGTCGAGTTCGCTCGCGATCTTCTTCGCCGAAACGCCTTGCGATCGGGCTTCGGCGACCAGTTGGCGGAGACGGCGGCGGAACAGTTCGTCGGCTTCGCGGTCGGCGGCGGGCGCGCGGCGTGGCAGCACGCGCGCGCTCCGCCCGTGAGAGATTTCGAGCCAACCCTCTTCGGCGAGGGTGCGATAGGCGTCGGCCACCGTGGCGAAATGGACGCCCAGATCGGTCGCCAGGCGGCGTACGCTGGGCAGGTCGGCGCCCGGTGGCAGCACGCCTTCCACCAGGAGGGTGCGGATCTGATCGACGATCTGGCGGTTGACCGGCGTCGAAGCGTCGAGGTCGATTCGAATTTGAGTTCCGTCGCTCACTGTATACTGTTTATAAACACTATACAGTTGGCAAGCGGAGCTGTCAAGAGGAGTTTTTAACGGGGCAACACCACTCGCTTGGAAGCAAGGCACCCGCGGGGCGGGCGGACCCAGAGGGTACCCCGCCTGCCCCACCGGATGGAACAGTTATACGGCTTCGGTTTTCTCGTGCAACTCGGCGGCTTCCAGGAGGTAGTGGAGTTCGCGGCCGAGATTCGGACGAAGGCCGTTCATGCGGACGAACCTCGACTGGTCCGGGGTCTCCGGGCATTCCTGCAGGATCAGCAGGTCACCCACCGCGAAATTGCCGCGGGCGCGGGAAGTCGACTGCTGGGCACTGAAGGACTGCGTCACGCGGCGTTTTTTCATACGTATTTCCTCCACTCACATCTCAGCGAGAGCCGTACGGCGGATCTCAAGTCCAGGGCGCGGGCGCCGCATAGACCGAAGGACGCCGCGGGGCTTTGGGTAATTTTGCGCCGGGGGCGGGCCGGCTCGCCAGGTAGTCCCGCATGTGTTGTTCGGTGAGCGGGCAGCAGGCCAAGTCTTCCCATTTACGGCCCGCCTCCAATTCGGCGGCGATCACGCGCATGCAAAGAACGGGCCCTTCCTGAATGGCGATGCGCAAGGTGTGGAACAAGGCCAGGTTCGCCGCCACCTCGAAGCACTGGGTGGGTCCGCCGGGCGTGATGCGCTCAAAACGGAAGCGCCGCAGGTTCTCCAGGTGCCGGAAGCCGACGTAGCGGAGCTGGGTGATCTCTTTGTATCGATCGGCACCTGGGTGAACGGCGGCGGGGGGTTCGAGCGAGACGTTGATGGCTTTCGAGGGCGCACGGCCGGCAGCTTCGAAGTGGACGAATTTCCCCGCGGCGAGCGCGGCGACATCGTAGGTCAACACTCCGGCGAGGTCGAAGTCGAAGTGTTCACCCTGTTCCGAGCGGATCGCACCACTGGTGGTCAACTTGCTGAATCGGGTGATGGTTCCGAGCATCCACTCTCCTCTTTTCCCCCGTGCGGCGGCCGGGCAGGCAACGGAGCCCATCCGCGATTCGGGTATAGCCAGCACAACATGCGTACACGAATCGACTGGACTGGCGGGCAATCGGTAGGTGCGTGAGGTGCTTTCAAAGTATCCAGACTCCGCACCGGGTCAGACCAAGCGGCCACAGCATGAAAGGCTCCGATCTTTGCAGTGTCTAAGAGGTGGGTCCGGATAACCTGACTTAGTTCAGGCCGTCCGAAGAGGGAGGAGAAAGATACCTCGCTCATTCCTCAGGATAGTTGAATTCGACCGATTTGTCAAAGAGCGGGTGTGAGGCGCAGCAGCTTTGCAGCCAACGTGATTGGCGAGGGTCCGATCAATTTCTTGATGGTGGTCCATAAAGATAATCTATGAAGCGCCGGAGCAAAACCATTGCGGCGGCGGCGGCCGTCAAGGACAATTAAGACATCCCATCATGACCCCGAACGAACTGCAAAACTTTTTGACGCTCTCCTACGCAGAGCTGGAAGACCTGAATCTGGCTGCCAAGGCGCAGCGCCAGGGCCGCGTGCCCATGCACCAGATTCAAGAGGAGCGCCTCAAGTACCTGGCGGACGAGAAGCGCATCAAGGCGGTGACCGTCCTGTTCACCGACCTGGAAGGACGCCTCCACATGCTCGATTACGACAAGAAGTTTCTTGTCAAGAGCTGGGACAATCTGACCTTCGACGGATCGTCGATCCGCGGGTTCACGGCGCAGCGCGAGAGCGATCTTCGGCTGCACATGGATTGGAGCGCCTTCTACTGGGGGCCGAGCGACGTCTTCGGCGCCGGCAAGGTGCTGGTGTTTGGCGAGGTGATCGACAAGGACGGCACGCCCTACACCGCGGATATCCGCGGCGTGCTCAAGGGCTACGCGCAGAGCCTGTACGAGAAGAACGGGTACACGCTGAACGCGGCCAACGAAATCGAAGGCTTCCTGTTCCAGGGTTCCGACGCCGAGCGGCACTATCACGAGACGGGGAAGTTCGACTACGTGAACACGGGCGGATATTATCACTCGCTGCCGAGCGATCCGCTGCGGCACTTCATCGACCGGTGCGCGGAAGTGCAGCGGGCGATGGGCTTCGAGAACGAGAAGGACCACCCGGAAGTGGCGCCGTCGCAGTTCGAAATCAACTACGGCTATTCGGAAGTGGTGGCGGCGGCGGACCAGATTCAGTTGTACAAACTGATTTGCCGGCAGGTGGCCACGCGGCTGGGGCTGACGGCGAGCTTCCTGCCGAAGCCGGTGGTGGGCGTGAACGGCAGCGGGATGCACACCAACGTGTCGGTGATGAAGAACGGGAAGAACCTCTTCTGGGATCCGAAGGGCGAAGAGAAGATCAGCAAGTTCGCCTGGCAGTTCATGGATCGGATCCTGACGCACGGCAACGACATCTGCCTGTTATTGAACTCGAGCGTGAATGCGTACCGGCGGCTGGACCCGCATTTTGAAGCGCCGAACCAGCTCAAGGCGTCGGCGGTGGACCGGGGGGCGATGATCCGGATCCCGATCGGCAACGAGCGCAGTGCGCGCCTGGAAGTGCGCGCGGTGGCTCCGGACGCGAATCCGTACCTGGTGATGTTGAGCGTGTTCAAGACGGGGCTGGACGGGGAGATCGCGAAGATCAAGAATCTGCGCGGAGCGGAACGGTACCTGCCGGACAATATTTACGATGCGCTGGCGAACTTCAAGGGCGCCCCGTGGACCACGACGCTGTTGGGCGAAGACGTGAAGCGGCGCTATGCGGATTTGAAGCAGGCGTCGGCGGACCGCTGCCCGCGGTTGCTGGGGACCGTCGTGAAGGCGCCGGAAGTGCAGTATCACCACGAAGTCTACAATCAGTTCTTGTGGAATATGTTCTAGCCGGGAGAAGCAAATTCAGCCACAGATCAACACAGATAAACACGGATAAGCAAGTTGGTTTTATCTGTACTACTAACAATTCATTTATTCGTGCGCCGCGACGATTCCACCGTAGCGTAGCCTTCCAGGCTGCTATGCCCCCATTCGTGGGGGCATTCCTCCTCCGCGCCGCCGCGTTATTCTGCGCGATGTTCTGTTTGCGGCTTGCCGCTATGTGTTCATCGGTGTTCATCTGTGGCTGAATGCTTTCCTTTTAGCGGCGCAGCACTTCCATCGAGGTTGCGGCCAGCAGGAGGCCGAGCGCAATCATCGGCACGTCTTGCCTGGACAGGGCGAACGCAAGGGTGGTGAATGCGAGCAGGATCAGTGTCGCGGCGACGGCCCGGGCGCCGAGCGTTTTCCTGTTCGCCTGCATCGCAATGTGGCGATCAGATGGCGGCGTCGCCCTGATCGCCGTTGCGGATGCGGATGGCTTGAGCCACTTCGTAGACGAAAATTTTGCCGTCGCCGATTTTGCCGGTGCGCGCGGCGGCGGCCAGCGTGGTGAGCACCTCCTCCAGGCGGGCGTCGGGAATGACCACCTCCACTTTCACCTTGGGCAGCAGGTCCACATTGTATTCCTGGCCCCGGTACATTTCCGAGTGGCCTTTCTGCCTGCCGTGGCCGCGGACTTCAGAGAGCGTCATGCCATCGACCCCGATGGCGAGGAGAGCTTCCTTGACGTCGTCCAGTTTGAAGGGCTGAACAATAGCTTCCAGTTTCTTCACTCGTGACTCCTTCGATTGATGGCCGGCGCGCCACCCACGCATGAAACGCGGGCGGACAAGCCGGCTGAACAGTTATCATGCACTAACTGCCCGCTGGCAGTGCCTGTAATCTTTCTATAACACTCATCAAAACTTTCGATTGGCATTTCGGGCGCGGGTGCCGTAATCTGGAGCCCATAACGCCAGCGAGACGTTCTGCAATCGCTCTTTGTGTGGCTCTAACCTCAGCCCTGTGGGCGATAAGCCAGGAAAGTTAATTGAAGGAGAGAGTCAATCGTGAAGTCACTCAAACGATCGGTGGGAACCGCGCTTGCCGCCGCCGGTATCCTCGCCTTATTCCTTACCCCATGTACCGCCCAAACGGCGCCGCCAAAGCCCGACCCGGCGGGAATCGCTACCGGAGACAAGACCAACGCGGTCGATGGCGGGGGCAACAGCTTCGTTGTTTCCGAGCCGGCCGATAAGACGGCGCCCACCTACCAGCAGGCAAAAAAGGATTTCGACGACTTCCAGGCCCAGGCCGCCAAAGAGCCGCTCGCCATGAAGCTGGCCGATTCGGTGGGCCACACCCGCATCGGCACCAACGTTGCCTGGACCCTGAACACCGGCTACCTGGTACTGTTCATGCAGGCCGGCTTCGCGCTGCTGACTTGCGGCCTGGTGCGCAAGAAAAACGCCGCCCACCTGATGATGCTCAACTTCGCGGCGTATGTCTTCGCTTTCCTCGCCTACTACGCCATCGGCTACGCGTTTCAGTTCGGCGCGGTGGCGATCAACAATGCGCCTTCGAATATCGGCGGCACACCGACGCTCAACCAGTTCCTGCTGGGTAGCGGGCAGTGGGGCTTCCTCGGCGGGAAAGGCTTCTTCCTCGCCGGACCCGGCTATGACGCCGGCAGCAACTGCCTCACGCTGTTCCAGGTGGTGTTCATGGAAACCGCCGGCTACATCATCGTCGGCGCCATCTGCGAGCGCATCGCGTTCTGGGCGTTCCTGCTCTGTGAATTGTTCATGGGGGCGCTTCTCTATCCGATCTTCGGATGCTGGGCATGGGGCGGAGGCTGGCTCTCGCAACTCGGTTCCAGCATGAACCTGGGACACGGATACGTGGACTTCGCGGGCTCGACCGTGGTGCATGCGATCGGCGGCTTTTCTGCGATGGCCCTGGCGATGATCCTCGGTCCGCGCCTCGGCAAGTACGGCGCCGACGGCAAGCCCCGCGCCTTCCCCGCGCACAACCTGGTCTTCGTGGTCACCGGGACCTTCATTCTGCTGTTCGGCTGGATGGGCTTCAACCCCGGGTCCACGCTGGGCGCGACCGATTTGCGGATCGCCGTGGTGGCCGTCAACACCAACCTCGCGGCCGTCGCCGGGTCCGCCACCGCCATGCTGATCTGGTATTTCATGTTTGGCAAGCCCGACGTCACCATGGCGTGCAACGGCATGCTGGCGGGATTAGTGGCCATCACCGCGCCGTGCGCCTTTGTCGGTCCCACCTCCGCCATGATCATTGGCGTGCTCGCCGGCGCCGTGGTTTGCGGGGGCGTGCTTTTCAACGAGCGGGTAACCAAGATCGACGACCCCTGCGGCGCCATCTCCGTCCACGGCTTCTGCGGCATTCTCGGCGGCCTTTCGGTCGGCCTCTTCGCCGACGGCACCTACGGCTCGGGCTGGAACGGCGTTGGCGCCACCAGCTACCTCGGAAAGGCCGGGCAGGGCGTGACCGGACTGTTTTACGGCGACTCCAAACAGTTCGTCGTCCAGTTGATCGGGGCGACGATCTGCGCAGTGTGGGCGTTCGGCCTGACCTTCGTTGTTTTCAAAGCCGTCAACGCGGTGAAGTCGATGCGCGTCCCGCCGGAATCGGAAGTGGAAGGGCTCGATCTGCCGGAGTTCGGCATGCACGCCTATCCGGAAGATGCGCTCCAGTCGGTGAAGTAGCGGGAACCGCCAAGGTAACGCGTGGCTAGCCGAAGTCTACAATCGGTTTCTGTGGAACATGTTCTAGGGTTGGGAAAAGCAAAAAACAGATTCAGCCGCCGATGAACGCCGATAAACGCCGATAACACAAAACGTGTTATCTGTGTTTATCGGCGTTCATCGGCGGCCCTATTTTTCTTATTTCGGTACCGAAATCGTAATATTCCGATAGCGGATCACGCCTTGGTGATCGCCCTGCAGGAAGAACGGTCCCGGCTCGCTTTCATTGCTATCCAGCGCGCCGCCCGTGGGGCCCGGGATTTCCACGTTGTCGTGTATCTTGACGCCGTCGCGGATCACGGTCGCGTACCGTCCCACGAACGTAATGTCGAAGCTGGTCCATTCGCCGAGCTTGTTGCCGATATTTCCGGCCGCGGCATAGTGACTGTACACCGCGCCCATCTCATGCGTCGGCTGGGTGCCGCCTTCAGTCCCGATCTGAATCTCATAGCGGCCGCGCAGATAGACTCCGCTGTTGCCGTGCTCCGGGCAGTTGACTTCGATGTGCAGCTTAAAATCCTGCCATTTCTGGGTGGTCTTGATGTTCGCCGCGCCGGGCCCGCGCTGACCCTCCACCACCGGGTTATCGTTGACCAGTTCTCCCGCGCGCGCCACCCACTTGCTGTTCTGGACGTTGCCGATGGGCTCCCAACCGGTGAGGTCCTTACCGTTGAAGATGGCGGCCGGGGTGGTCCACGCAATGGGCATGGGGCGCTTCAGTTCGGGAGCGCGTACGCCCGCGATCTGCGGTCCGGCGGTTTCGCCGCGCTTTTCGACGCCAGTGAGCTTGTCGCCGGCGGCGGTGAAGTCCCAGGTGGTGGCCGGTCCGCGCGGCGTGGCTTCGGCCAGGGTGAGGATCAAGTGTCCGCTATCGGCCTTGGCGGCGGCCAGCGGCCGCCAGGCGCCGCCGCGCGGCTGGAAACGGCCTTCCAGCTTGCCGTCTTTTTCGGTGATTTCCATCCACTGCGGGAAAGGGTTGCCGGTCGGCGGCGTAACGGTCAGATCCCAGCGGCCCGCATAGGGGCTCTTCTGGGCAGAGGCGGACACCGCTAGGGCGGTAAGAAGTATGGGTAGCACGCAAAATTTCTTCATTTCCCATCAGTTTAACCGGAAGCGCCCCTTTGCGCGTAGATTAGTATTGTAGACCTGCTTGTCCGGATATATACTGACTACGGGCGAAGCTAAGCACCAACTTTAAGTGGGTCTGCCTAGCCAGGAGGCGAGCGGCATGGCGATGATGGGCAAACCGGACCGCGGTTCGGTCGAGATGAACTCCGAAGAATGTAAGGGTTGCGGGCTTTGCGTGGAGGCCTGTCCTCCCAAGGTGCTGCACCTGGCGGAAGGCCTGAATCACTACGGGTACCGTCCGGCGGTCTACGCGGGCGTGGGGTGCACCGGGTGCGGCATCTGTTTCTTCGTTTGTCCCGAACCGGGGGGCATCCGGGTGTTCCGCCTGGCCGCCGCCGCATAGGAGGATGGCATGCAAAAACAACTGACCAAAGGCAATGAAGCCATCGTGAAGGCTGCCGTACTGGCCGGGTGCCGCGCCTTTTACGGGTATCCCATCACCCCGGCCAGCGAGATCGCCGAGGCGGCCTCGCTCTACCTGCCGCGGGCCGGCGGGGTATTCGTGCAGGCGGAAAGCGAAGTGGCCGCCATCAATATGCTGTACGGCGCGGCGGCGGCGGGCGTGCGCTCGATGACCGCGTCCAGCGGTCCCGGCATCAGCCTGATGCAGGAAGGCTTCAGCTACCTGGCCGGCGCCGAATTGCCCTGCGTGATTGCCGACATCATGCGAGCCGGGCCCGGTCTGGGCAACATCGCGCCCGAGCAGGGCGATTACAACCAAATCGTCAAGGGCGGCGGGCACGGCAATTACCGCACCCTGGTGGTGGCGCCGGATTCGGCACAGGAGATGGCCGACCTGACCACGTGGGCCTTCGACCTGGCCGACCGGTATCGCAATCCCGTGGTGGTGCTGGCCGATGGCTTCATCGGGCAGATGATGGAACCGGTGGAGTTTGCCTCCCGGGCGACCCTCCCGGCGGCGCCAGGGTGGGCGGTGCGCGGCAACGCGGAAACACGCAAGAATCTGGTGAGTTCCATCTACCTGGAGCCGGACAACCAGGAGCGCCACATCCGCAAGCTGGAAGAGAAGTACCAGCAAGCCGGGCGCAACGAGGTGCGCTTCGAGAGCTGGCGCACCGGCGATGCGGAGATCGTTCTGGTGGGCTACGGGATTGTGGGACGCATCCTGAAGGCGGCGGTAGAGTTGGCGCGGGCGCGCGGCATCGCGGTGGGCCTATTGCGGCCCGTCACGCTGTACCCGTTCCCGGCGCAACAGATTCGCGAGCTGGCGAAACATGCCAAGGCATTCGCGGTGGTGGAACTCAGTACCGGCCAGATGGTGGACGATGTGCGGCTGGCGCTGGCCGGGAGCACGCCGGTGGAATTCTTCAGCCGCGTGGGCGGCAACGCGCCGTCCGCCGAGGATGTGCTGGCGTTTCTGGAGCACACCTTTCCGGGCTGCCTGCCGCCGCCCGCGGCAGGGCGCGTAGAGAAGGAGCCCTTGGCAGGGCGGCAGGAGGTACTGATCCATGGCTAGCTACACCGTGGTCCACCAGAAGGCCGAGGCTTTTTACGACACCTTCGAACGCAAGGCCGAACTCCAGAATCAGACGCACTACTGTCCGGGATGCGGGCACGGCATCATTTCCAAACTGCTGGCGCAGGCCATCGACGAACTGGGCGTGCAGGACCGCACGGTGCTGATCAGCCCGGTGGGCTGCTCGGTCTTCGGTTACTACTATTTCGACGTGGGCAACGTTCAAGTGGCGCACGGGCGCGCCCCGGCGGTGGCCACGGCGGTGAAACGCAGCCGGCCGGAGAGCATCGTGATCGGCTACCAGGGGGATGGCGACCTGGCGGCCATCGGCACGGCGGAGATCATCCACGCCGCCAATCGCGGCGAACCGATCACGGTGATCTTCGTCAACAACGGGATCTACGGGATGACCGGCGGGCAGATGGCGCCCACCACGCCGCTCGGCAAGAAGACGGCCACCTCCCCGCTGGGACGCGACGCGCTCAACGACGGCTACCCGCTGCATGTCTGCGAGATGTTGAATTCGCTCGAAGCGCCGGTCTTTATCGAGCGCGTGGCGCTGGGCAACAACAAGCAGATCATGCACGCCGCCAAGGTGCTCAAGCGCGCCGTGGAGAACCAGGTCAAGGGCCTGGGATTCTCCTTTGTGGAAGTGCTCTCGCCCTGCCCCACCATCTGGAAGATGCAGCCCGTGGAAGCGCAGCGCTTCGTGCAGGATGAGATGGCCGCGGTCTTCGGGCTGTCGAATCTGCGCGACCGTACCAAGCAAGCGCAGGCGCGTCCTCTGGCGGCGGCTGCCCCGGCGCTGGAGGATCTGCCGCGGCTGCTCGGCCTGGTGAATGGGGCCAACGGCTCTGGCGTTGATGCGGCCGCCACCCATCCGCCCCGGGAACTCGACCTGCGGATCAAAGTCGCGGGCTTCGGCGGGCAGGGCGTGCTGATGCTCGGCGAGGTGCTGGCGGAAGCGGGTCTGGAGGCCGGGTACGAAGTCTCCTGGCTGCCTTCCTACGGCCCGGAGATGCGATCGGGCACGTCCAACTGCCACGTGAGACTGGGCAATCATGCCATCGATTCGCCGCTGGTGTCGCGCCCCAACGTGCTGCTGGCTATGAACGAGCCCTCGCTGCGCAAATTCCTCCCCGCGGTGGAAGAGGGCGGCGTCGTGTTGTATAACGGCAGCGAAATCCCCGCCGATTGCGTGCGCTGCGACGTCCGCATGGTGGTGCTGCCGTTCACCCAACTGGCCGACGAGGTGGGCGCTACCAAGGTGGGCAACATGGTGATGCTGGGGGCGCTGCTCGAAGCCACCGGCATTTTGGAACAGGATCGCGTGGTGGCGGCGCTCCAGCGGTTGGTGCATCCGCGCTTCTTCGAGCTCGATCTGGCCGCCCTGGCGCGCGGCCGCCAGGAGTTCCGCGAAAGCGTCGCGGACGACTATCTCTGGGGAGTCTGAGCCGGGCCGCCAAGTGGTGCTTAACCGTTTTGGGGGCGCCGGGTAGGAATGCGCCCTGCTGAATGCGCTCCCCGTTCGTCGTGTCCCCAAAACGGTTAAGCACCCGCGGTCAAGTGTCTGGCCGAAGATTCCTTGGTTGCGTTGTACAATCGGCATTATGAAGACACTGGCATCCATCGTTCTCTCCGCCACCGCCCTCTTCGCCGCCGCGCCCGAAGAGTTTGCCACCTCCGCCGGTACCCTTCAGATCATCCCCATCCAGCACGCCAGCCTGCTCGTCAAAGCCGGCGGGAAGGTGCTCTACGTCGACCCCGCGCAAGGCGTCTACGACGGCCTGCCGCCGGCCGACTACATCCTCATCACCGATATCCACGGCGACCATATGGCGCCCGCCGTGGTGGATAAGTTGAAGAAAGCGTCCACCGTGATCGTGGCTCCGAAGGCCGTCGCCGGGACATTCCCCAGCGCCCTCGTCATGGCCAACGGTGACACCAAAACCATCGGCGAATTCAAGATCGACGCCATCCCCATGTACAACCTGAAGCCCGCGGCCGACGGCCAGATCTATCACGAGAAGGGCCGCGGCAACGGCTACATCGTCACCTACGGCGGCAAGCG
>Ga0209014_10001650_pt1 | contig 13140 bp, 11 predicted proteins | sample BarGraNGADG00212_FD_184491 | JGI IMG/M metagenome (GOLD analysis project Ga0209014, IMG submission 184491) | Arctic peat soil microbial communities from Barrow, Alaska - Barrow Graham LP Ref core NGADG0002-212 (SPAdes) (version 2) | ecosystem: Environmental > Terrestrial > Soil > Wetlands >...
CTTGGCTAAAAGCATTATATTGTTTTATAGGTGATAAGTGATTAAAAGAAATTCAGATAGACAGTGGGATGAGCTAAGGCCTATCAGTATAACCAATAATTATCTCAGGGGTGTAGCTGGTTCCGTTTTGGTCGAATTTGGTAATACCAAAGTAATTTGTGCGGCATCTTTAGAAGATAAGACTGTACCTTTTTTAAAGAACACAGGCAAGGGTTGGCTTACAGCTGAATATTCAATGTTGCCTATGTCCACACAAACCAGGAGCGCACGCGAAGTTACACGCGGGCGTTTAGGGGGACGGACGCACGAAATACAGAGACTGATCGGCAGATCGCTAAGGACTGTGACAGATCTGAGAGCTTTTGGTGAAAAAACAATATACATCGATTGTGATGTTATTCAAGCTGATGGCGGCACAAGAACAGCATCAATTACCGGCGCCTTTGTGGCACTTGTAGATTTATTTAAAAAACTGAAACAAGATGGCCTTGTCAAAGAAATGCCTGTAAGCGATTTTGTATCCGCAATAAGTGTTGGAATAGTTGATGGTCAAGTTCTTCTTGATCTGGAATATGAAGAGGATTCCCGTGCGGATGTTGATATGAATTTTGTCATGACAGGCGCCGGCCTTTTTATTGAAGTTCAAGGTACCGCAGAGCATGCTCCTTTTAGCAAAGAAAAAATGAATGCAATGACCGATTTGGCAGCGCGAGGTATTCAAAAGATCATTACGCGGCAAAAAGAGATTGTTGGTGATCTTCAGTAATGAAAATAGTCTTTGCAACGAAAAATGAGGGAAAAGTAAAAGAAATTAAGGAAATGCTCGAAGGAATGAATATTGAGTTAATTTCATTAAACCATTATAATCACGTGCCGGAAATTAGCGAAAATGGGAAGAGCTTTTTAGAAAATGCTTTTAAGAAAGCTAAAATTATTTCTGAATTCACCGGGGAAACTGTTATGGCGGATGATTCCGGTCTGCAGGTTGACATCTTGAAAGGCGAGCCCGGGATTTATTCCGCCAGATATGCAGGCGATAAAGCCACTGATGAGGAAAATAATAATAAGCTGTTGGCTAAGCTGAAAGATGTTCCCCCGCAAAAGAGATCAGCGTCTTTTTTTTGTTCGTTAGTTCTTTATAAAAAAGATGGAAGTTATGATTCTTTTGAAGGAAGATGGGATGGACAAATTATCGATGAACGGCGGGGAAGCAATGGATTTGGTTATGATCCCATTTTTTTTGTGCCAGGGCTGAAACTCACCGCCGCAGAATTACCGCCCGCAATTAAAAATAAAGTAAGTCATCGCGGACAGGCATTTGCTAAGCTGAAAAAAGTTTTGGAGAAAAATTAAAAAAAATAATCGGGGCGTAGCGCAGCTTGGTAGCGCGCCTGCTTTGGGAGCAGGATGTCGGAGGTTCAAATCCTCTCGCCCCGACCATTAAAATCAATAGGCTATGCTATTTTTTATAGCCTATTTTTATTGTTTTTTTCTGCGGGTGACAAAATGGGGTACAAGTGCCGCTTCAATGAAAATATAAAAAGCCCTCCTAAAAAATTAGGGGGGCTTTTTATATAATAAATTAAATAAAGTTGTTATTCTGGAATAAAAGTTATGTCCGCGCGACGGTTAAGGATGCGTCCCGCTTCTGTGGTGTTTTCGGCAATCGGTTTTGTATCACTTAAGGCGGCTATCTTCACGTTAACTATTTTGCTCAATCCCAACCTATGTAACATTGCTTTGACGCTGAGGGCGCGGTCTCCAGAAATTTTAAAATTATCAGTCACGTCTCCATCAGAAGCAGAATTACCTTTAATAACAATTGTACCTTTTTTACCTTTGATTCTGGCATAGAATGCTTTGAGTTTAGACAATTCTTCTGGGCTAATAATTGATTTGTTCATAGCGAACTGAATGGTCATAGAATCGCCGATAGAATTGTCCGGTTGAGCAGTCTTTACTTTTGCTGATGGTGATTGTTTAGCTGACGAAGCTGCAATTGCTGGAACCGCATTAGCAGGAATGGCAGCCGCAGGAGTTTGGGTAGATGGTGCCGTGGGAATGTAATTTCTAACTATGACGATCCTGTCATTGGGTGATACTTTGCTGGATGCCCAAATATCATTGTCATCATCAACGTAAAATTTCCATTCAACATTTTCTGAATTGGGCTCGGTTACCCAAGCACAACAGGTTTTTTGAACTAATCCTGTTTCAGGTTGTGTTACCGGAGCAGCCGGTGTTTCCTGAAGTTCCAAAAGTTCCGCTTCGGTCGGAAGTCTCCAGTCAGTGAAGCCACCTTCTTTTATATTTTTTACTGCATTTAATACGTTACTGGAATTGAGATCGGGAATACCCAATATTAACCACTGCAAATCCGTTTTTGTATCAACAATAGTTCCATCTTTCAGCGCATTAAAGCGAATGACGATAGGGTTGCTTAAAACCAGGGCTTGTCCATCCGAAAGAGTAGTAATCTTTGTTGTTACTTTTGTTTTCCAATTGTCGGATACCGGCGTGATAATGTATTCAGTTGCGGGCATAACGCCGTCAATGCGAAAAGCTCCATTGGTTAGTGTCTTTGTTTCAAATTGTTCATAACCTTTAGACTGTTGGACTTGTTTGAAAGTAACTGTAACACCGGAGATTGGTTTTCCTAGGCCGTTAAGCAGCTTTCCCTCAATGCCAGCTTTCTTTTCGCTGCAACTGAATAAAAAGGCACTAATTAATAAAACAAGAAACAAGCGATACGCGATTTTCATAATTACCACTCCTTAATCCCAAAGTTTATTTTTGGTAACACTTTAGGTTATTTATTCAAATAATATAAATACTAAGTTGACACAATAGTCAAAAATATTCAATAAAAAAACATACAGACAAAAGAATAATTTAAGGCCGAATGCCTCTTTGATAGAACTATTTATGCTTATTTGCGACTTGACAAAATTATTAAAAGTGCTTTGAGCTAGTGGACTCAAATAATGAGCAGATTTTCCACCTCATTACGGATTTTCCGCAGACTACTTGCCGATGAAGCTTCAAAACGTAAAACTATCGCTGGCTGAGTATTAGATGATCGAACAAGAGCCCATCCATCCTCAAAAGGAATGCGTACTCCATCAATTTCTATTAAACCGGGGTTGCTCTGAAAATGTTTTTTTATTCTTTCCACGACTTTCGCTTTTTTATCGTCAGCACAATCAATTCTGATTTCCGGTGTGGCAAAAGTTTGCGGGACATCCGAGAGCAGCTCACTTATTTTTTCCCCCGTTTGAGAGAGAATTTCCAATAATCTGATTGCCGCGTAGATGGCGTCATCATAGCCGAAATAGCGATCGGCAAAAAATAAATGTCCGCTCATTTCGCCGCCCAATACGGCCTTTTCCTCTTTCATCTTGGCCTTAATCAGAGAATGTCCTGCTTTCCACATAATCGCCCGGCCGGAATGTTTTTTAATATCATCATATAAAATCTGCGAGCACTTTACTTCGCCAATAATGGTGGAATTGGGCTTTTCTTTGAGGATTTCGCGGGCAAAAAGAAGCAGCAGTTTATCCCCCCAGATTATTTCGCCCTTATCGCTGATAACGCCCAGACGATCAGCGTCGCCGTCAAATGCTATTCCTAAATCCGCCTTTTGCTTACGGACTATTTTAATAAGTTCAGTCAAATTTTCTTCTACAGTGGGGTCAGGAAAATGATTGGGAAAATGCCCGTCTGGTTCACAGTATATGGGTATCACTTCACAACCATAACGCTGTAAAATGGGCAGGGCAAAATGGCCTCCCACACCGTTGCCGGCATCAACGACTACTTTGATCTTCCGAGTAATTTTGACATTGTCAAAAATATAGTTTTGATAAGCAGCAGTAATATCTTGAAGCGATGAAGACGCATTACCTGTCGCATATTGTCCACTTTCCATAATTTTTCTTAATTCCTGAATTTGTTCGCCATAAATTGTGTCATTGCCAATACAGATTTTGAAGCCGTTGAATTCAGGAGGATTATGGCTGCCCGTAATCATAACGCCTCCTTCAACATTCAGGTGGCGTATGGAAAAGTAAAGCATGGGAGTGGCGCAAAGACCGATATCGATTGTTTCAATACCGGACGAGTTAAGTCCTTGAATTAAGAAATGGTGATAATCATCAGAGCTTAAGCGGCAATCCCTTCCGATGGTCATCTTCTTTATTCTATACCTGGTGGCATAAGTACCGATAGTCCGGCCAAGGTTGAAGACAAATTCTTCGTTTAAATCCTTACCCACAACACCTCTTACGTCGTATTCGCGAAACACATTGGGATTCATCTATTATATATCTCCTTGGAAAAAAATAATTTAGTTTATATAGGTCAAGATGTTGCCTTTTGTCAATTAAAGACATGTTTCTGAATTTATTGCTAACAATTACATCATGTAATGTAATTTTCTTGACGCTGAAGCATTGCTTTCATCCACTAATAAATATAAAAAATTAATATTATCCAATAATCGTTTGGTTCGATATTGTAAGAGGAAATAATTTCCAGAATAGTTTTACGCATCAGATCAAAATCAATATTTAATTTTACTTAAGTTCCATCGAAATCAAAAATTATGGTTTTTTATGTTTCATTTTTTAAAATTGTTTCGGTGGCCATGAAATCTAGCTTTTCCGGAGATATAATTATTTGAAAGCACTTTATTTATTGTTCTGGAAGGAGAGGGAGAGGGCAAAATATCATCAGAAATGATGCGTAGAAAATTAGTAATAATATTAAAAGTTGCACCCCAAAGAATATCCTCGCCCCCCAGGCCATCGGGGATAACCAGGCATGGTGATTGATATTGCAGGTGCTCAGTACCATTCTCCAAAGATGTTTTAATTTCCAACAAGGCATAGTTAGACTGCTGGAAGAAAAAGCCAACCGGAATCTCCAACATTTTATCCACTTCCGAACTTAACTTATATTGAAATGGTTTTGCAGTTAGACATACTACAGGAAAAATTGTTCGAGCAAGTAAACTCAATGAATAACAAGGCAGTGCTCCTAAAAATATTACGTTAAAAGGATTTAAACTAACTTCTTCCCGGGCTTCCCTCAGAGCGGTAGTTAAAAAAAGGCGAATCAAAGAAGCTGCTTCTTTGTCCCGAAATTGAGAGGAGTTTAAATTATGACCATGTACAGTCGGAATTATTCCTGTTTTTAATAAATAGCTCATTATTCTATCTATTCCCTGATGCACGATTCCGCCCGGGCAACTGATGTCTCCGGCTTGCGTAACAGTATTTGAACGTTTGATAAGTTGGAAAACGTATTCGGAACCATTCCGATTTGATCTGTAATTAATTAGCAGGACTACCCCGGCTTCGAGATGATTTGGGCCACTCTTACTATTTGCAATTAACTCATGCATATCTTTATAATCAATTGCAACAGAGTCTAATTTATCAGATACAAATTGAGGGAACATGTCCTTTTGGGAAAATAGAGAAAAATCCATGTTGATCCTAAAAAATCAATTTATTATTTCGGCGATTATTTTATGATACCAGCAGTTAACCGGAAATAGATCAAGAAAACCACAATGCCCTCCATACTTTTGCGTTGAAATCTGAAAAAAATCATTTTCTTGTAAAGATTGAAAATCTGCCAGCGGGATAAATGGATCATCTTCAGAGATAAAAACTCTAACAGGTATATTTAATTTTTGGAAGGAATTGTTTTGCAAGGTATATAACTTAAAATAATCCCGGTAAGAAATTAATTCCGGGAAGTAAAGCATGATATTTTCGGTCAGTTCCATGCATGTTTTGGCCTTCAGCATTTTATTGAAATCATATCTTTCAGGGAAAAGCTGCTGCTTTTTGACCAAAGACCGTTTCCATTTTTTCAGGAAATATTTGCGATAAAAAAAATAACCGTTATCGATAGCCAAGGTAGTCTTATAAGGATCCAGCGGTGGGCTGATGGCAAAAACATGTTTTAAATTTGCTATCGGTATCCGGTAGTGTTTCATGGCGATACGCAAAGCAAAATTTCCTCCCAAAGAAAAACCTATTAGATACACAGGCAGGTTTTCTGATTGCTGGGATAAATAATTTACTGCTTCGAATGTTTCTTCCAGAAGAGCGCCATGAAAAAGCCCTTCATTGAGATGGTGTGAATCTCCATGATCCCGCAAATTCAAGCGGCAAATAGAAAAACCAAGATTATAAAAATAATCTCCTGTTGCGAGAACATAAGCGGAAGAAGAAGATCCTTCCCAGCCATGCAGGAGAATAATCAGGCCCTTAGAAACAGGATGACGGGAAAGAAACGATAGTAATTTTGAACCTGCAGAAGTATTGATTATTATTTCACGGGAGTTTTCCACCATGGCGTTCTTCCGGCGTACGCGCAGTCGCGAACTGGCCATAATAGACTGGACATGAGGGTTTCTGAAAAAAAATGAGGGCTTGAATGTTTTATCAAATTTTGTTTTGTTTTTGTTCATTCAAAAAAGAATCAATTATAAAGTCCCCCCACCAGATGGGTGGGGAGACTCGATTTTGGTGGGGTGCGGGCCATTGAACTGATTACACAACACATTGATATAACTGCTGTTTATCGAGGCACATTTAATCACATACCCCCAAAACTACCCCCAAATTAACATAGTCTCCTTGCTTTTTTTGCATTTTGACCAAAATTCTTTCTATCAATTTTGCCCCAGCTATCGGTTTGCTTTTCGTCATTGACTCTTTCGAAGTAAATATAGCATACTTTTGATGTACGTTTCCACGTCTATTTATGAGAACAATTTGCTTTACTCCCTAGTCTTACTTGCCTGAAAGATTTTGATTGCTGGAACCAATGCAGGACTGTCGAGCAAATAACGGGCGTTCTGACTTTTATATCAGTTTTGGGGAAAAGTATGCTTTTCTGATCACCCCGGCACCCCTCTTTTTGCTTTTAACAGGGGACATAGGTACTACATATCCCAACTGCTTCTGCATTACGCCCTTGAAAATTCCCCCCAGCTCCCCCCTGGTCGTTCAAAAGTTACATTGCTATATCAAATCCAACCCCTGAAAAATTTCAAAAAAAAATAAAAGCAGTTCCTTTTCAGACTGGAAGTTGCTTATGGTAGAAGAATAGCCAGTACACATAACTTCCTTTATCCACAAGCTGTTGTCCTCGAAGAAAATGCAAGACTTCACTGCGTAATCATTGATGTTCTTTCCAAAATAATTGTGATAAGGTTCATTTTAGAATACTTACAAAGGGATAAGGGAGGCTGGTAGTCCGCGAGTGCAAGGACAACAGATAAATGGTTATTGCATAGAGCCCTGAAGATTCCCATGGGGCGTGGAGTTATCCGGAAACTTTATAATAGCTTGTTAGACTAAATTCAATAAAGGAGGTGTCGATATGACTGCATTTGCCGAATATGATCAATTTGATGGAACTGCCTTGGCCAAGCTGGTTAAAGATGGGAAGATCAGTGCTACAGAACTCTGTGAAGAGGCTATTCGCCGTGCTGAAAACCTAAATCCAAAACTAAACGCTATCATAACACCAATGTATGATTATGCGCGAAATGCTGCAAAGCATTCTCAGCCCGATGCCCCATTTTGTGGTGTTCCCTTTTTGCTGAAAGATGCCCACCACGCATTGAAAGGCTTTGCCATGAGTTCCGGTAGCGAATTACTGAAAGCTTTTGTCCCTCAGTATGATGCGGAAATAGTAAGTCGCTTCAAGAAGGCCGGTTTGGTCATACTTGGAAAAACGAACACGCCAGAGTTCAAACTCGCCTACGTCACTGAGCCTAAAGCCTTTGGTCCAACACGGAACCCCTGGAATCTTGATTATTCATGCGGTGGCTCCAGCGGGGGTTCAGCCGCATCCGTGGCTGCACGCATCGTTCCTTTTGCATCAGCTACAGATGAGGGGGGATCAATCCGTGTACCCGCATCTTATTGCGGTTTGTTCGGCCTTAAACCGAGCAGAGGGCGTAATCCGGTAGGGCCGAATTTTGATGAAGAATGGGATGGCATGTCTTGCAGTCATGTCGTTACGCGATCAGTTCGTGATTCTGCTGCCATACTGGACGCTGTTTCTGGCCTTGAAAATGGTTCGCCTTATGGCACTATTGCCCCGGAAAGGCCTTTTATCGAAGAAGTAAAGATTGAGCCCAGGAAGCTGCGAATCGGTTTTCATACGCGATCGGCATACGGGAGGGAAGTACATCCGGAATGTATTAAGGCTGTAGAACAGACGTGCAAGTTGCTCGAAAGTCTGGGGCATGATGTCGAAGAAGCTGTGCCTGACTATCGGGAAGAAGATGTAGCATTGAACTGGACTATCATTATGATTGGAAATGCTGCCGCACTTGTTGACAAGCTGATTCAGGGTTATGGACAATCCAAAGTCAGTCGTGATTTAGAATTATCAAACTACGCATTGTATTGCATTGGACGGAGACTGAAAGCACTTGACTTTGTGAAAGCCAAACAAAGATGGCGGCAGCTCGGGATAATCATGGATAAAATGCTGAATAAATATGACATGATGCTTACCCCAACCCTTGGAGAACCACCTGTCCGTGTTGGGTCTCAACAGCCCAGCAAAGCAGATAAGCGCTCCATGAAATTGCTCTCCTCATCGATAGGTAAAATCATTCTAAGCAATCGAAAGCTAACCTACTCTATCCTGGAAGAGCTTGTTCAAAATACAATGAAAGGCCAGATGCCCTTTACCATGATAGCCAACATTACTGGACAGCCTGCCATGTCTGTACCCCTGTATTGGTCTGAAAACGGGTTGCCTTGCGGTGTCCAATTTATTGGTCGCTATGGTGATGAAGCAAAATTGTTAAGACTAGCCGGGCAACTGGAAAAAGCACAATCATGGGTTGATAGGAAACCGATGATTTAAAAATGAATATTTTGTTTGTCATAGGTATGAACATAGCCTAACAATGCCAATGGAGGCGGATGCTCACTCCGCTGCGCTTGTTTGCACCGCTCATTGGCGGTGTTAATCATTTCGTTCGTAAATCTTCAAGATGTTTCATTCACCAACCTTACTGCTTTGTAGGTTCAGTCAACGTTTCTGATGATGATTTGGTTTTTCAAAATCGATCATTGAGTTTTCTATTGACAACTTCCTGTAGTCCGCAGACAGTTAACCTCGATGAAAATACGGCATTCCAATCTGTAATCATTAATGTTGTTTTCTCGGTATTTATGATATTGCTAACTCGTTATGTGAGGTGCTGTGGCCTTTGGCCATATGGATACACGGTGAGATAATGTGGCACCGCCGGGAAACCAGGCGGTAAACGGAGAAAACAAACATCAACCTGCAGCATCGGGAGAAACCGTTCTACTCGACTCCAAACAAGTTCCGGAAGCATGGAATATATCACAAGCTGGATCATGCAATAGCAAAGGGGGTGATATCAGAAAGGCGATAGTTTGAAAAGGCTGAAGCGGATGGTCGATGGTGCATCCGCACGCCATGTCGAATCTGAACGCACAGCGGGTTCATTGACGACGCGGTGTTGAAGGGTAAAACGGGGTTGCACCTGCGGTCTTATCCGGGAAATTGGCAACAGATCTCGATTGGAGCTTAACGTTCTTTATCTTTAAGAAGGGGGTACCATGATGAATCAACGCTTAAGGTTTGGTTTTATCGCTGCAGCAGTTCTAGTATTCGTAGCATTGTCATTTCTGAGTTTACCGTCCGCAGTTCTTGCCCAACCAAGGGGGGAACCCATCGTCTTCGGCTACGTTGGGAATGTCTCTTCAGCCGGCACGAAACCTTGTATGGACATCCAGAAAATGGCCGTTGAAGAGATCAATGCCGCCGGTGGTATCTTGGGCCGCCCCGTGAAATATGTGATCATGGATGGGAAAGGCGATGTCTCTCTTTCCGTTGAAGCGGCAAGAAAGCTGATCATGGAAGACAAGGCAACGTTCGTTTCCGTGGAGGGACGGACGGAAATTTGCCTGGGTGTTCAGGAAGCATCGGGCATGCTGTTCAAGGAATATCCGCATATTCTTCAGTTCAACGGCCCGGCGGGTTCCGAATTAACGGCCCGAATTATCGACGAGGCCCCTAAATACGATCACTCTTTCCGGGATTGGCAACCGGAGGCCGCTTACTGGGCTCATATCAAATATTATTTTACAACCTACTTCCAGAAAGTACTGAAAGCAAAAAAACTGGCCATTTTGTGGGAAGATCTGGCCTGGACATCAGAGTTCAGAAAAGGAATCCCCAGCATGAATCTCCCACCCTGGGAACAACTGGCCAAGGAATGCGGCTTGGATGTGGTTTACAGCAAGGCGGTCAAACCCCGTGGAACCATGTATTACCCGATCCTTCAGCAGGTTGCGGACTCCAAAGCCGATCTCATTTTTTATATGAGTTCTTGGTTTACCGATTCCGAATCCTTTGCCAAACAATGGGCTGACTCATCGGCCAAGAATATCCCCGTCTGCTTCGACGGTGGCGTGGCCATGACATCCGATTTCTGGAGAATGACGGGCGGCAAGGCGCTGGGCGTGATGTCCCTTTTTACGGATTTGGATATGCTTGCGATAACGCCCAAGACCATTCCCCTCGTCAAAAAGGCCAAGAGCCGGGGCATCCCCATGCAGCTTCATGTGCATCTTGCTTATGCCGATATCTACCATTTCAAGGCGGCCATTGAGAAGGCCAAGGGAACTTCTGAAATCAAAGACCTGATCAAGGGTATGGAAGATGCGGAAACCGTCTATTCGCTGGGAAAAATGAAGTATCAAACCCAGAAGATCAAACCATTCTATCACTCCACCATGAGGGTGGATCCGAAAGATCCTTACAAGACGTATCCAGGTCGATTCTACCTTCTGCATGCGCAGTTCCAGAAAGATGGGAAAATTGCATTTATTTCGGCATCCAGTGCGGAAGATGAGAAGGCCATGAAGAAATTCTATGATCCCAAGAATTACAGGACACCGGCCGAGTTGAGAAAATAGTTTTTTAGGAAAACCGAAGGGGGAATCATGTTCGGCAGGAAAGAATCAATCGTCTTCAAGCCCGCTAGTGTAGTGTCTCTAATGCTTCTTTACATAAGATTGGGGCTGAAAAAATGGCTCATTCGTGCTCAGAACCTTTTTACGACCGGGCAATCTCCCGCTACAGGGGCTGTTGCGCTGCGAGGGCATGGCGCCCGTAAAAAGCTTAATTAGCACTTCATGAGCCATTTTGTGCAGCTATTTTACCATTCATAAGTTAGGTTATTTATGAGACACTACACTAGCATAGGGCATCTTGAAATAAAGAACAGGCTAGTCCGTTCATCCACATTCGAACATGCCGCAACGGGAAAAGGTGAGGTGCCGTCACCGAAAACACGTTGGAAAGCCTATGCCAAGGAAAATAAAAAAACTAGGAAGACATGACCTATATTCTGATGAGTGAAAGGCGGTCTGATTCGTGATTTAAGATAATGTATGAAATCTTAAAAATACTGGTTAATGTAGTTCTTCCTGTACTGTTGCATCCGGCGATTCTGACGGCTGTGCTTTGTTTCTCTTAGTAATGTCCATCATATTCCGGTTCCGCCCTTGCCTTCGGCCATTAATTTTGCTAGTGTTTTCAAATTATCAGGATTCACGTAAAGGTGATTGTCACCCCATAAGTTCACGCCCGTACCGGCCGTACACCATAAAATGCACAGGACTCGCTACACTCGCCGGGGAGCTTTACGTTACATATAATTCTTGCGGGAGGTTGCCAGTGTATACAAGGCGGTTTGGTGTCCTACTAGTTCTTGCTCTGTTAGTCTCTTTCGAGTTCATCAATAACGCATTTTCGAATGTTAATAGCTCTACACATTCACCGGCAAATTGCACAGAAGGCAAAAAATCCACGGTGCTGGCTAAAAATGATCAAACCAGGCACAATACAGGTCAAGCGCCGCTGGACTCAATGTCCCCTAAATGGAATAAAGAGACAGTCGATACGACTGCAGGTGTTGAGTACCTAACTGATAGCGAAAGACAAGTAATCATCGAAATTAACATGGTACGGACCAACCCAGCGGAATACGCCCGCAGCTTCTTAGTGCCACTTCGATCATACTATCGCAATAAACTCTTACGATATCCGGGCGAGATTGCCATCTCTACCAATGAAGGGATTCGTGCACTTGATGAATGTATCAAAAAACTTCAAGTCACAAAACCTTTGTCTTCACTGTCCCCAAAGAAAGGACTTACGCTTGCTGCGCGTGACTATGCAAGGTATCAGGCAATAACTGGGGCAACCGGACACACCGGGAGCGATAAGTCAACTTTAGGAGATAGACTAAACCGATACGGCAAATGGGACATTTCTGCTGGAGAGAATATCGACTACGGAAACGGAGATGCTAGAAGAATAGTAACCTCGCTACTTATTGATGACGGTGTAACATCGCGTAGGCACAGAATAAACCTACTCAACGGTAACTTCAAATTCGTGGGTGTTTCAGTTGGAGCGCATAAAGTCTATAGGCATATGTGCGTAATGGATTTTGCGGGATCATACCGGTAAGTAAGGCGCATCAGATTGTCCAGGTCATCAATTTCATACAGAATATGGAAGATAACAATACCTGTAATCCTCACGTTAGATGTATATCCATCGTCGCGGACTTGTTGCTGGAGACAGCGATTCCGGCGGTATGGCAATTTTGAAAAAAAATGATTGGATTTTTGTTTAGTTCTTCCTGTAAGTGAGCATTTAAGATTTTTCATGGGTATGCTTGCTTTCAATCCGTAAGAAACACAATTATCGCCAGACGACAAAAATCCGGGAACTATCCACATCCCTTCACAGTATCCCTCAATATATGCTGATGTTCCACCATATATTGAGGCCAAACGAATCATTTCATACATCCCCATTGTTCCCTCTTATTAATCTAAACACCTACTATTAAAGGATGAATTAAAACTTCTTATTATTTTTGGTTGTTGGCAGGACACTTGCATTTACTATCTGTATGATGTTGGTCATAATACGAGAGTCCTTACAGAGAAGCGTATGGAATTGTCACAGCCCCTTGCTTCACTGTCCGGTTCCATTCCGATGCAGAAGGGATACCAGTCCAGCAGATAAATCAAAAATCTAAAG
>Ga0209014_10001653_pt1 | contig 13131 bp, 5 predicted proteins | sample BarGraNGADG00212_FD_184491 | JGI IMG/M metagenome (GOLD analysis project Ga0209014, IMG submission 184491) | Arctic peat soil microbial communities from Barrow, Alaska - Barrow Graham LP Ref core NGADG0002-212 (SPAdes) (version 2) | ecosystem: Environmental > Terrestrial > Soil > Wetlands > Peat...
CCGATCCTTTCGTTTTCGCGTCGTGCCAATTCGCCTAATTATTGCACTGCATGGTCTTTTTGCACCAGACAGCCCCTTCGTTGCGGCGAAGAAGCCAGTCGCCAGAGTTGGAACGGCATTTGGCCGTGTAGTCGAGTCGTACACTGGCCCCAAACGGCCTTCGAGGAAGTGTGACGCGGGATTTCTCCCGGGAAGTCCCCTACCCGTCAACTGGCCGTCTGAGGCGCTTCCCGTGGAAGTGCCTCAGCCCATTCCGGGCGGGTGTGCCGGCTGCAAAGCCGTCCCCGGGGGAGACCCCAGCGAGGATTGGCTGCCCCGAAACCTACCCCACATATCGCGCGTAGAGACTGCGCGCGATTCCGGTGTCGCTGGTTCCCTTGACGATCGCCCGCCCGTCGGGGAAGACGGTGAGTTCGTAGGGGCCGGTGAAGAAGCGCAGGGCGTACTCGTTGGCGCGCACCTGGCCGAGCGGTTCCAGGCGGACCCGCAACGCCGCCAGGTCGATGGGGCGCGTCCTGCCAGAGATCTGCACCGCGTTGCGCCCGCAGAGGCTTTCCGGCGGGCGGCGCGCTTCCTCGAGGTACGGAAACTCGCCGCGCGCGCAGGCGGGGCACTCGGGGTCGCGCGCCGGTGCATCCGTCTGGCGGATGCCGCCCTTCCAAAGGTCCAGCGTGGTGATGCGCGCGCGCAACTCTGCGCCGGTGAGGATGCGCAGCGCGTCGGCCACCTGAATCGAGGCCACGGCGGAGACAATCGCATTCAGCACGCCGGCGGTTTCGCAGGTGGGCTGCACGCCCGTTGGCGGGTCCGGATAGACGCAGCGCAGGCACGCAGTCCGGCCGGGGATCACCGGCATGGTGATGCCGTAGCTCGCCACGGCCGCTCCGTAGACCCACGGAATGCCGCGGCTCACGGCGAAATCGTTGATCAGGTAGCGGGTCTCGAAGTTATCCGTGCCATCCAGGATGACGTCGGCATCGCCCAGCAGTTCCGCCACGTTGGCACTGGTGAGATCGGCGATCACGCCGCGCGCGCGGATGGACGAATTGATACGCGCGATGTGCCGTTCGGCGGCGGCAGCTTTGGGCAGGGCCTCGGCGGCATCGGCCTCTTCGAAGAGCCACTGGCGATGCAGGTTGCTGGGCTCCACGTAATCGCGGTCGATCAGGGTGAGACGGCCGACACCGGCGCGAGCCAGCGCGGCGGCGTGGAAACTGCCCAGCGCGCCGCACCCGGCGACGGCCGCGTGCCCGTGCAAGAGCGCTTCCTGGCCGCGTTCGCCGATTCCCGGGAACAGGATTTGCCGCGAGTAGCGCTCGCGATCGGAGGGGTCCATGCATTCGGATGGTAGCAAAGTGGTGGCACAGACGATCGTTTTGTGTCGTCTGTCGGCTTTCTTGCTTTAGCGATGCTTGACAGACCACAAAAAGCGATGGTCTGTCCCACCCTTGTTCGAAACCGTCCCATTCCGCAAAAAGGACTCCGGCCTCATCGGTTATCATGAGGTTGGTGCGATCGCTGCTCGCCTATTCCATCCTGCTTCTGGCGGCTGCGCAGCCCCGAAGCCTTCTGGCGCAATATCAGAAGTACGAAGGCCAGCCGGTGGTCAACATCCGGTTCGAGCCCGCGGAGCAGCCCCTGGAGGGCGCCGAACTCTTCGATATGCTGCCCCTGAAGCGCGATCAGCCGCTGCGCATGTCCGTGGTGCGCTCTAGCGTGGAGCGCCTCTTCGCCACCGGCCGCTACCGCGATATCCAGGTGGATGCCGAGCCGTACAACGGCGGCGTCATCGTCAAATTCATCACCGTCAACAGTTGGTTCATCGGCAACGTGTCGGTGTCGGGGAACGTCGATGATCCGCCCAACCGCGGCCAGTTGAGCAATGCCACCCGCCTGGATCTGGGACAGCCGTACATCGAGAACAATCTGGAAACGGCAGTCGGCGGCCAGCGCCGTCTGCTGGAAGGCAACGGCCTGTACCTGAGCGCCATCCATCCGGTGTTCGATTACGACCCGGCGCACCAGCAGGTGAACATCCGCTTCGAAATCGATAGCGGACGGCGCGCCCGTTTCGGAACGCCGGTCCTGCTGGGCGATTTCAAGATGGACCCCGCGCGTGTGTTGACGGCCACCAAGTTCCGCCGGTGGATCATTCATACCTGGAAGCCGGTGTCGCAGTTGCGCGTTCGCCAGGGACTGGACGGCGTGCGCGCGCTGCTGCAAAAAGAGAACCGGCTGGAGGCCAAGGTGGCGCTCGAATCCCTGAACTACGATCCGGCGGCCCATCAGGCGATCCCCACCCTGCGTATCGAGGCGGGACCGCGCATCCAAGTGAACACCGTCGGCGCCAAGGTCTCGCAGAGCAAGCTGCGGCGCCTCATTCCGGTTTTCGAAGAACACGCGGTGGACCACGACCTGCTGGTAGAGGGCGCGCGCAACCTGCGCGACTATTTCCAGGCCCAGGGATATTTCGACGCCCAGGTGGAGTTCAAACAACAGAATGTCGTCAACGACAAAGCCAATGTGGATTTTCTGGTGAACACCGGGAATCGCCACCATCTGGTGGCCATCGCCATCACCGGCAACCACTACTTCGCAGCCGACGTGATCCGCGAGCGCATGTACCTGCAAACCGCCAGTTTCCTGCAGTTCCCGCATGGCCGCTACAGCGAAAGCCTGGTGCGCCGCGACCGGGACAGCATCGCGAACCTCTACGAGTCGAATGGCTTCCGCGACGTCAAAGTGGTCTCCCGCTCGACCGATAACTATCTCGGCAAAGAGGGCAATCTCGCCGTCACGCTGGAGATCCAGGAAGGTCCGCAGTACCTGGTCAACCGTGTGCAGGTGGACGGCGTGGAGAAGCTGGACAAAACGCGCATTCTCGCCAAGCTCAGTTCTTCCCCAGGACAGCCGTTCAGCGAATTCAACGTGGCGGTGGATCGCGACACCATCCTGGCGGAGTACTTCCAAAACGGCTTTCCGGGCGCTACCTTCGAGTGGAGTTCCAAGCCCGCGGCCGAGCCCCATCGCGAGGATCTTCGCTTCGTGGTGCACGAGGGCCGGCAGCAGTTCGTCCGCCAGGTGCTGATCAACCCGCAGGGGCTGAAGACCACGCGGCCGGGCATGGTGGCGCGCAGTCTGCAGATCAATCCGGGCGACCCGCTCTCGCCCACCGCGATCACCGATACGCAGCGCCGCTTCTATGACCTGGGAGTGTTCGCCAGAGTGGACGCGGCGATCGAGAATCCCGATGGCGAAACCGACCGTAAATACGTGCTGTACAACATGGAAGAAGCGGCGCGTTATTCGGTGGCGGGCGGCGTGGGCGCCGAACTGGCGCGCATCGGCGGATGCCAGAGTTGTCTGGGCGCCGGCCAGACCGGGTTTTCGGCGCGCGTCTCGCTGGACCTGGCGCGCAACAATCTCTGGGGGCTGGGACACAGCGTCAGCGTGCGCACGCGCGTCTCCACGCTGGACCGCCGCGGGGTGTTGAGCTACAACTGGCCGCGCTTCCGCAACCGCGACCACCTGAGCCTCTCCTTCACCGCCCTGTTCCAGGATTCGCGGGACGTGCGCACGTTTTCCTCCAAGCGCGAGGAGGCATCGGTACAGCTTTCGCAGCGGCTCTCCAAGGCCAGCACGGTCTTCTACCGCTATACCTACCGCCGCGTCAGCGTGGATCAGGCGACGCTCAAAATCACGCCGTTCCTGATCCCGCTGCTTTCCCAGCCGGTGCGCGTGGGAATCGTCTCTTTTGGGTGGATTCTGGATCGCCGCGACGACGCGGTGGAGCCGCACAAGGGCATCTACAACACGGTGGATCTCGGGCTGGCGGAGGGCGCCTTCGGGTCGCAGCGCAACTTCGTGCGCTTTCTGGTGCGCAATGCCACTTACCACCCCATCGGCAAGAAACTGGTGCTCGCCCGCAGCACGGAGGTCGGCGATATCCACGCCTTCCACTACGCGGGCAATCCGCTGGACGCCATCCCGCTGGCGGAGCGCTTTTTCGGCGGCGGCGGCTCCTCGCATCGCGGTTTCCCGGAAAACCAGGCCGGACCGCGCGACGCCACCACGGGATTCCCGCTGGGCGGCACGGCCCTGTTGTTCAATCAGACCGAGCTGCGCTTTCCGCTGATCGGCGACAATGTCGGCGGCGTGATCTTCCACGATATGGGCAACATCTACTCCAGCCTGAGCAACTTCTCGCTGCGCCAGCGGCAGCGCGATCAGCAGGATTTCGACTACATGGAGCACGCGGTCGGCTTCGGCATACGCTACCGCACGCCGGTGGGGCCGCTGCGCGTGGATTTGGCGTACAGCATCAACGGTCCGTCCTATTTCGGTTTCAAGGGCAGCCAGCAGGATCTGCTCAACGCGGGGGTGAACCCTTGTGCCACATCCGGCAAGTGCCAGGAGCAAAGGGTCAGCCGCTTTCAATACTTCTTTTCGATCGGACAAACGTTTTGAGAAGCGCGGTTCCAATTCGGCTGCTTGGCGCGCTGGGCTTGGCGATGGCCCTGGCGGCGCGCGGCGAGATTATCGACCGCATTGCCGCGTCGGTGGGCAACCGCGTGATCACGGCCAGCGATCTGGATCGCGAGCTGCGCGTGGCGGCGTTTCAGGATGGGGTGAAGCCGGATTTCAGCCCACCGCGCAAGCGGGCCACGGCGGAGGCGATGATCGAGCAAAAGCTGATCCGGACGGAACTGGCCAACAGCCGCTATCCGCTGCCCGACCCCGCCGAACTCGCGCCCGCCATCGAGCAGTTCAAGAAGGCGCATTTCAAGGACGACCCGCAGTATCGCGCCACGCTGGCCGAGTATGGCATCGCCGAGGAGGACTTCAAGGAGTTGCTGCTCTGGCAGCGCACGCTGCTGCTGTTCATCCAGGTGCGTTTTGAGACGGGCGTGCAGTTGAGCGCGCAGGACGTGGAAGAGTATTTCACTAAGACGGTGAAGCCCGCGGCGGAGGCCGCTCATCCTGGACAGCCGGTGTCGCTGGAAGATTATCGCGACCAGATCGAGCGCAAGCTCACCGGCCAGCGCGCCGACCAGCAAATGGATATCTGGCTGCGCGACGTGCGCCGGCGGACCAACGTCGTACTGCATGAGGAGGTGCTGCGATGAGGGAGACGGATTCAACGCAGAGACGCAGAGAACGCAGAGGAAGGCGCAGAGAAGACCAACCCCGAGTAGAGCGATTTTCCAGGCAGGACTGCCCCAATTCGCGGGGGCATGCTTCCAAGCTATCCATCTCTTCTCTGCGCTTATCTCTGCGTTCTCTGCGTCTCTGCGTTGAAAATGACTCTCCGTATTTGAGGAACCTATGCCACTAAGAAAGCGCACTCTCTTCCGGGCCCTGGGCGCGCTCACTGCGCTGGCCGTGCTGGCGGCCATCTTGGCGGTCATCGTGGTGCAAAGTCCCTGGTTTTACGACAAGGTGCGGCAGCTCATCGTCGGCACGGTGGAAACGGCCACCGGCGGGCACGTCACAGTGGGCTCGTTCCGCTTCGATTGGAAGCACATGCGGGCGGAGGTGCATGAATTCGTGCTTCACGGGACGGAGCTGCCGGACAAACCGCCGCTGTTTCGCGCCGGAAGCGTGGTGGTAGGCATCAAACTGGTGTCGATCTTGCGCCAGGATGTCGATATTCAGTCGCTGACGGTATCCGATCCGCGCATCTATTTGATCGTCGGCGGCGACGGCCGCACCAACGTTCCCGAGCCGAAGGTGCGGCGCACCGGCAAGAGTTCCACCATGGAAGACATTCTCAAGCTCGCCATCGGCCGCTTCAGCCTGGAGCGCGGCATCTTCGAGGTGGAGGCGCGAACCCGCATTCCGTTCGCCGTGCGCGGCGAGAACCTGAACGTCCGCCTGGCGTACGACCTGCTTGGCCGGCGCTACCGCGGCACCGTGGCCATCCAGCCCCTGTATCTGAGCTACGACGATTACGGTCCGGCGCCCTTTGCGGTAAACCTGGCGGTGACCATGGAGAAGAACCGCATCGCGCTGGACTCGGGAACCATCGCCACCGGCGCAACCCGCGTGGAAGTCAACGGCGCGCTGGAAGACCTGGCCGCGCCGCGCGCGCGCTTTCAGTACCAGGCGCGCGTTACCCTGGCGGACGTGGCGCGCATCTTCCGCGTTCCGCAGTTGCGCGCCGGCAACGCGCAGGTGGGTGGCACGGGCGAGTGGACTCCGGCCAACGGCTTGGCGCTCGCGGGCAACCTGCACGCTAGCTCAGTGGAGTACCGCGACGATGTCCTGCGCCTGGTGGACTTCCGCGGCGATGGCGCGGTGTCGGTGAGTGCCAAGGGCGTGGAGGCGGCGGGACTGCGGCTCTCCGGCTTCTACGCGCATGACAAGCGGCGCGAACCCGTGCAGGGCCAGGTGGGCAGCTTCTCTTTGCGCAACCGGGATATCGAGATCGGCGGCGTGGCGCTGAGCTTGCTCGGCGGCTCCTTCCGCGGCCAGGCGCGGCTGCGCCAACTGGAGCGCTATTCCGTGACGGGGGAATTGAGCGGCGTGGACGCGCGGCGCACGGTCGCCATGTACTCCAGCGAGCCGCTGCCCTGGAACGCGCTGGTGTTCGGCGGCGTGACGCTGGAAGGCTCGCTGAAAAATGGTAAGGATCTGCGCGCCGGCGGCAATCTCACGTTGGCGCCGGCGCCCTCGGGCGATGCCGTGCGCGGGCAAATCCAGGTGGCGTACAACGCGCGCAGCGGCGCTTTGGACCTGGGGCGGTCCACGTTAACCCTGCCGCACTCGCGCGTGGATTTTTCGGGCGCCATCAACAGCGAGCTCAAGGTGCACCTGGAAACGCGCGACCTCAACGACCTGCTGCCCGCGCTGGGCCAGAGCGCCGCCAACCTGCCGGTGAAATTGGGCAGCGGCCAGGCGCTCGGCGCAGTCCTGTTCGACGGCAGCGTGACCGGCGATCTCAATAACCCGCGGATCGCGGGCCACCTGCGCGCCAGCAACTTCACTTTTTCGGACCAGCATGTGGATTCGCTGGAGGCCGACGTGGTGGCCGCCGCCGATTATCTGCGCGTGCAGAACGCGAGCGCCGCGCAGGGGCCGCTGCGCGCGCAGTTCCAGGCCTCGGTGGGCCTGAGCCAGTGGAAGACCGGCGAGACCAGCCCGATTGCCGCCTCCGCCACCCTGAAAAATGCCGCCCTGGCCGACCTCGCCGCGCTCCTCCATACCAAGAATCTGCCGGTCACCGGCACGCTCAACGCTTCGGCGCAAGTGAACGGGACCATCGCGGCGCCGCGTGCGCAGGCCGATCTGGAACTGCTCAAGGGCACGTTGCGCGACCAGCCGTTCGACCGCTTCACGGCGCACGCCGGCTACGCCGCCAACACCCTGACCGTGACCAACGGTCAATTGGTGGCCGGGACGAAACAGGTTCGATTGAGCGGAACTTTTCAGCACCAGCCCGGCCATTTCGATACCGGCCGCCTGCGCTTCGACGTGAGCGGCAACGTGATGCCGCTGGAAGAGATCCGCGCCATCGCGGCTCTCCATCCCGGAATGAAAGGCACGCTGCAAGTGACGGCCAGCGGGCAGGTGGAACTCGAAGCCACCGCCAAGACCGGGTACCGCATCGACGAACTGCACGCCGATATCGCCGCCAAAGGAGTGCAGCTCGAAGGCCAGCCGCTGGGCGACGCGCACCTCACCGCCAGTTCGCAGGGGCTGGCATTGCGCGCGCATCTGGATTCCACCGTGGCGGACTCGGTGGTGACGGGCGATGGCGAGTGGCGGCTGGAGGGCGAGTATCCCGGCGCGGCCACGGTGAGTTTCTCGCGGGTGGATCTGGCGCGCTTGAAGCCCTGGCTGACGACGGCGCAGGGCGCGGACGCGGCACGATTCGCGGGTTCCGTGGAAGGCGTGCTGCGCATCGAGGGGCCGGCGCTGAACTGGAAAGCGATGAAGGCCGAACTGCGCATTCCGCAATTCCAACTCGGTCCGGCGCCCGGGATGGATATCGCCAGCAATGTCACCAGTGACGCGCTCACGCTGAAGAATTCCGGCCCGATCGTGGTGCGCTTCGCCAATTCCACGGTCACCGTGGAGAGCGCGCACCTGGTGGGGCGCGGCACCGATCTCAACCTTTCGGGGCGCGTGTCGACGGAGCAGAAGAACCCGCTCGACCTGCGCGTGGATGGTCGGCTAGATCTCGGCTTCCTACAGGATTTCAACAAGGACTTCGTCTCCTCGGGCGCGGTGACCACCGACGCCACCGTACGCGGTTCGTGGAGCGATCCGCAGATCAACGGCCGCATGACCTTCGAGAAGGCGGCGTTCAACATCGCGGATGTGCCCAATGGAATTTCGGCGGCGAGCGGCACGGTGATCTTCACCAAGGATCGCGCCACCATCCAGAGCCTGAGCGGCGAAACCGGCGGCGGCAAGATCGATCTCTCTGGCTTCGCCAGCTACGGCGGCGGCCAGCTCGTTTTCCGCCTGCACGCCCGCGCCCGCGCGGTCCGCGTGCGCTATCCCGAGGGCGTCAGCACGGTGGCCAATGCCAATCTGAATCTGACCGGGACCTCGGACAGCAGCATGCTCTCTGGCACCGTGACCGTGCTGCGCACCGGCATCAATCTGCAATCCGACTTCAGCTCGATCCTGGCCAAGAGCGCCGAGCCGGTGCAGACGCCTTCGGCGCGGAAGGGCCTGCTGGGTGGCATGAGCTTCGACGTGCAGATCGAGACCGCGCCCGACATCCAACTGGAAAGCTCGCTGACGGAAAATCTGCAAGCCGAGGCCAACCTGCGGCTGCGCGGCACGGCGAGCAATCCGGCGGTGCTCGGACGCATCAACATCACGCAGGGCAAGCTGACGTTTTTCGGCACCAAGTACACGCTCAGCCAGGGGAGCATCGCATTTTATAACCCGGTGAAGGTGGAGCCGATTCTGAATATCGACCTGGAAACCAAGGCGCGCGGCATCGATATCACGCTGGCGGTTTCCGGGCCGCTGACCAAATTGACCCTGACCCCGCGCAGTGACCCGCCGCTGCAATTCAGCGAGATTGTGGCGCTGTTGGCCACCGGGCGGACGCCGACTTCGGACCCGTCGCTGCTCACGCAGCAGAGTTCGGAACCGCAATCGTGGCAGCAGATGGGGGCCTCGGCGCTGCTCGGTTCGGCCATCGCCAATCCGGTGGCGGGACGCTTGCAGCGCTTTTTCGGGGTGAGCAAGCTGCGCATCGACCCCACGCTCTCCGGCGTGCAAAACAATCCGCAGGCGCGGCTCACGCTGGAGCAGCAGGTGACGCCGGCGATCACCTTCACCTACACCACCAACGTGACCAGCAGCAATCCGCAGGTGGTGCAGGTGGAGTGGGCGTTCTCCAAGCAGTGGTCGGCAGTAGCGCTGCGTGAAGAAAACGGCCTGTTCGGGCTCGACTTTTTCTATAAGCGCAGATTCAAGTAGCGTAGCCTTTTAGGCTGCCATGCCCCCTCTCCAGGGGGCATTCTTCTTCCCCTCGCCGCGCCCACGGGGCATTTTGCCGCACCTTATCAAACGAAACCCGAATAGAATGGTTGTACGTCTGGAAGATTATGTCTGTCGATCGTGTCTCACGAACATTGATGATTCTGGTGGCTGCCTCGGTCACCGTTTTGCCCGGCTTCGGCCAATATGCGCGCAACCGTTACGCATTGATTCTACAGGACGAACCGGTTGCATCCCGCTTCGCGACTCGCGAGCGGATGCATTCCGCCGCGGCCGATGACTACCGCCGCCAACTGACGCAGCGGCAGAGTGCCGTCCACCAGGAACTGGCGCGCCGCGGTGTGCCCATCATCAGTTCCGTGTCGGAAGTTTTGAACGCGGTCTTCGTCTCCGCCCCGGCGGAGCGCGTCGCCGAGCTGGCCGCCATCCCGGGCGTGCTCGGCGTGCGCCCCATGCGGCAGATGCATATGGAGCTCAACAAGGCTACCCAACTGATGAACGCCCCCGTCGCGTGGAGCCTGGTAGGCGGGCAGTCCAAGGCCGGCGCCGGCATCAAGATCGGCATCCTCGATACCGGCATCGACCAGAACCATCCGTCGATGCAGGATTCCTCGCTGGCCTTCCCCCCCGGATTCCCCAAGTGCAGCGGCAGCGCCGACGCCTGTAGCTACACCAACACCAAGGTGATTGTGGCGCGCAGCTACGTCAGCCAGATCGTCATCGGCAATGAGGCCGACCCCAAGAACCCCGCCGCCGATTCCATACCCGACGACTACTCGCCGCGCGACCGCATCGGTCACGGCACGGCGGTGGCTTCCAGCGCCGCGGGCAACACCAACACGGGCAGCGTCACCTTCTCCGGCATGGCGCCCAAAGCCTGGGTGGGTAATTACAAAATCTGGGGATCGCCCTACGTCAACGAAGCTCCGACCGACGATGTCTGGATTACGGCCCTCAACGACGCCGTGGTCGACGGCATGGACGTGATCAATATGTCGAGCGGCGGCACGGCGCTCACCGGAGCGCTGGATACCGGCGCGGCTTGCGGCGCCCCCGCCAACACCCCGTGCGACGTGCTGGCCACCGCCTTCGAGAACGCGGCCAGGACCGTCGTGATTGCGGTGGCCGCCGGCAACGCCGGGTCCGATGGCTACACCTATCCCTCCTTCAACACCATCTCCTCTCCCGGCACGGCGCCTTCGGTGATCGCCGTTGGAGCCACCATCAGCTCCCACGGCATGGCTCCCAGCGTGAAGGTGCTCGGCACTGGGGTGCCCGCAAATCTGGTGAACATTCCCGCCCTCCCCAGCGACGCCTACTTCTATCCTTCCGCCTATGGCGCCAACACCGCGACTCTGGTGGACGCCACCGCGGCGGGCGATGCCTACGCATGCAATACGCTCACCGCCGGATCGTTGAACGGCGCCATCGCCCTGGTGCAGCGCGGTCCCACCGGCACCAACACCGCCTGTACCTTCGACGTGAAGGCCGGCAACGCGCAGGCTGCCGGTGCTGTCGGCATGATCCTGTTCATGTCCGCCGATTCTCCGGCGCTCACTCCGGCCTACGCCATCGAGAGTGTCGACGCGTTCAATGGGCCGGTGGTCGGCCTTTCCAATACCGATGGCGTCGCGCTCCAGACCTACCTGGCGGCGCACCCAGGCCTGCAGGTCACCATTGATCTGGCCGGCATCGACATGGACATCAACACCTACAGCCAAGCCGTGGGCTTCTCTCCGCGGGTGGTGGCCAATCAACTGGCCAGTTACTCCTCCTTCGGGCCGAATGCCGGCGATGGCGCGATCAAGCCGGAAATCGTGGCCACCGGCGGGCTCGACATTTATCTGACGCCGGACCCCAGCGATTACTACTTGTACGCCTACTCGGGCATGTATATGGCCGCGCAGAAGTACGACCCCCTGGGTCTCCTCTATAGCGACAACGGCTACGCCGCCGCCGACGGCACCAGTTTCGCGACGCCCCTGGTGGCCGGCGCAGCGGCCCTGGTCAAACAGGCCCACCCGAACTACTCGGTCGCCCAGATCAAATCCGCGCTGGTCAATACCGCTGCGCAGGACGTCACAACCGACGATTTCGGTACCGCCGTGGATGTGGAGTGGCTGGGCGCCGGCCGTCTCGACGCTGGCCTGGCGGCGAACGCCAACGTCACGCTTCAGGTGCTCGATGTCCCGGCGGTGGCGAAACCTCCCGCCACCACTACGCTCAACTTCGGAGTTCTGAAGGCCGGCACCGCACTGCCCGTTACCAAGCAGGTCCAGATCGCCAACAGCGGGGCCGCCTCGGTAACCCTGGCCGTCGCGGTGGCAACGGGAACGGCCGCCAGCGGCGCCACCGTCACCACCGATAAGACCACGGTCACGGTGGCCGCGGGCGCCACGGGCGCCTTCAACGTCGCGCTGGGCGGCAGCGTCCCCAAGGCCGGGGCCTACTCCGGCGCGGTCACCCTGCAAGGCTCCGGCGTATCCCTGCGCGTCCCGTACCTGTTCCTGGTAGGCAGCGGCGCCGCGTCGAATTTTATCCCGCTCTTCGGCAGCCCGGACGGCACGGTGGGCCAGGATGCCGGCGATCTCGCGGTCAAGATGGTGGATCAGTATGGCGTGCCGGTGGCCGGCACATTGGTGACCTACACGGTTTCGCCGCGCGGCTCCGTCACGCTGGGCAGCGTGACGAATGAACCGGCCTGCTCGCCGGCCACGTCCACCACCAGCGTGACCTGCGCCACGGATAACTACGGCGTTTCCTGGGTTGATCTCCTGCTCGGCTCCACGGTCACGTCCACGGTCACCGTAACCGCCAAGGCGGCCGGTTACAGCAACGTTTTCTCCGGCGCCATCCGTGCGCAGCCCACCATCTCCGCCGGCGGCGTGGTGGATGCCGCCGCGTTCAAGACTCCTATCGCACCCGGCTCGTACATTTCCATCTTCGGCGCCAACCTCAGCGAATATACCGATTCGGTGACGTCGGCGCTCGCGCCCTATGCGCTGCCGCTTACGCTGGATGGCGTCACGGTCAGCTTCGATGTCCCCTCGGCCAAGCTCAGCGTGCCGGGCTACCTGACGTACGTCAGCCCGGGGCAGGTGAACCTTCAGGTGCCGTGGGAACTGCAGGGCCAGACTGCAGCGCAGGTCAAAGTGACGCTGTACGGCTACTCGTACGGCAACGTGGTCACGGTGCCGCTGGCCGATACCGCGCCGGCGTTCCTTGAGAATTCCGGCATCGCCGTCGCCCTTGACCAGAACAACGCCATCGTGACGGCAGCCAATCCGGTGAAACGCGGCCAGGTCGTGACGTTGTACATGAACGGACTGGGCCCCGTGAACGGCGGCCCGGCCAGCGGCGAATTCGCCTCGTCCACCGTGCTGACACACACGAAGCTGGACCCGGCGGTCACCATCGGCGGCCAGCCGGCGACCATCCTGTTCAGCGGACTCGCCCCCACTTACCCGGGTCTCTACCAGGTGAATGCCGTCGTCCCCGCCGGCATCTCCGCGGGCACCGTGCCGATTTCCCTCAGCATCGGCGGCGCCACCACCAAAGCGTCGACGCTACCGGTGAACTAGGTTGGCAGGTAGAGTCGAGGTTGGGCGCGGGTGCTGACGCCGGGCGCCGCCCCGTTTCCCAACCCCGCTCATCAAACCGGACGTG
>Ga0209014_10001655_pt1 | contig 13115 bp, 11 predicted proteins | sample BarGraNGADG00212_FD_184491 | JGI IMG/M metagenome (GOLD analysis project Ga0209014, IMG submission 184491) | Arctic peat soil microbial communities from Barrow, Alaska - Barrow Graham LP Ref core NGADG0002-212 (SPAdes) (version 2) | ecosystem: Environmental > Terrestrial > Soil > Wetlands >...
CCTGCACCGGCGCCTGCCTCGGCGCATGGCCGCCCCTGCTCGTCCCGTCCGGCGGGACGGTCAGCGGGCCGGCAGGCACGAGCCGGACCTTCGGGACGTTCACCCGGACCGACGACATGACGATCCAGGCGACTGCCAATGGCCGGCCGCTCTACCTCTTCAGTCACGACAACGCGCCGGGCCAGACGAACGGCGAGGGGATCACGGCGTTCGGCGGCACATGGCACGTGGTCGCCGCGTTCAGCTCGTTCCTCGGATCGCTCCCGACGGTCGACCTGCCGGGCCACTCGACCGTTCCGGGAAACGGTGACATCAACCCGTACGGCGTCGCGGTCGTGCCGCGCTCGATCGGTCGCCTGGTCAAGGGCGACATCCTGGTCAGCAACTTCAACGACAAGGCCAACCTCCAGGGGACCGGCACGACGATCGTCCAGCTGAGCCCCTCGGGGGCGCGCCACCTCTTCGCCACCATCACGCCGGCCTCCGTGGCCGGTCGCTGCCCCGGCGGCGTCGGACTCACGACCGCGCTCGTGGTGCTCCGAAGCGGCTGGGTCATCGTGGGGAGTCTGCCGACCAGGGACGGCACGTCGGCCACGGCGCGCGCGGGCTGCCTCATCGTCCTCAACGCGAACGGGCGCGTCGTCGAGACGTTCCACGGTGGCCCGATCAACGGGCCCTGGGACATGACCGCGCTCGATAGTGGATCGACCGCCCGGCTCTTCGTGACGAACGTCCTCAACGGGACGGTGAAGGCCAAGGGCAGCGTCGTCCACGGCGGCACCGTCGTGCGGATCGTCCTCCGGACGACCGGCGTCAGCATGCCGAGGATGACGAGCGAGACGGTGATCGGCTCGCGATTCGGCGAGAAGACCGACCCGGCGGCGCTCGTCGTCGGACCCACCGGTCTTGCCCTGGGTTCCAACGGCAAACTCTACGTGGCCGACACCGTGGCCTCCAGGATCACCGCCATCCCCGGCGCGGCCTCGCGGAGCTCGAGCGCCGGCATCGGGTCGGTCGTGTCGCACGGAGCCGCGCTGAATGCGCCGCTCGGGCTGACGCTGGCTCCCAACGGCGACATCCTGACGGTCAACGGCGGCGACGGGAACATCGTCGAGACGACGCGAGCCGGCGTCCAGCTGGCGACCAGGACGCTCGACGGGACGAGCGGGGGAGGTGGGCTCCTCTTCGGGCTCGCCGTGCGCCCGGGCGGGACCGGCCTCTACTTCGTCGATGACGGGACGAACACCCTCGCGCTGCTGCATTGATCCCGGCAATCGACACGGACGAGCGCGGCCCCGACTGCCCCGGCGGGGCCGCGCGATGATCGACCTCGGTGAGCGCGACTGACCGACGGCAGTCGACGGGCCGCTCGGTGGCACGACGACCGCTCGCGGCGCGGGTCGCGCTCACCTCGGCGGAGAGTCGAGTGGCATAGCGTCGGGAGCGGTGCCTGGCCGAGCGGTCATCCCGCATTTGGGCCGAATGGCGATGTGTTCGCAATCCTTCCCGGCCTATGAGGCTTCCCCTTATCGCGCCGCTCGTGCACCGACCCCTCGTATGACCTGCTCGACCTCGGCAAGCGTTGCCATCGAGGTGTCGCCCGGCGTCGTCATCGCGAGCGCCCCGTGGGCCGCTCCGAACTCGACGGCACGCTGCGGGCCGTGCCCTGCTAGGAACCCGTATGCGAGACCGGACGCGAAGGAGTCGCCGCCACCCACCCGGGCGAGGATCTCGAGGTCCGGGCGGGGGGTGGCAGTGTGCAGCACGCCGTCGGCCCAGCAGACCGCGCCCCAATCGTTTCTCGTCGCGGTCTTCGCATTGCGCAGGGTCGTGGCCACCACCTGGAGGCCGGGGTAGGCCGCGACGACCCGCTCGATCATCCGTCCGAAGTTGCTCGGGTCGAGGGCCGACAGGTTCGGGTCGAGCCCCTCAACCTCGAACCCGAGCGCAGCCGTGAAGTCCTCCTCGTTCCCGAGGAGGACGTCGACGAGGCCGACCAGCTCGCGGTTCACCTCCTGCGCCTTCGCCTTGCCGCCGTTTGCCTTCCACAGGGATGGCCGGTAGTTGAGGTCGTAGCTCACGACGGTCCCGTGGCGGCGAGCCGCCTCCATCGCCTCCCGCACGACACCCGGAGTGGTTTCCGAGAGCGCGGCGTAGATGCCGCCGGTGTGGAACCAGCGGGCGCCTTCCGCGCCGAAGATCGCGTCCCAGTCGATGGCACCAGCAGACATCTGGGCGGCTGCCGTGTGGCCCCTGTCGTAGATGCCGAGCGCCGCCCGAACGCCGTACCCGCGCTCGGTGAAGTTGAGGCCGTTACGAGCCAACCGACCAACCCCGTCGAACGGGGCCCAGGTGATGTGCGACTGATCGACTCCGCCCTCCCTGATGAGGCCTTCGACCAACCGCCCAACTGGGTTGTCGGCGAGCGCGGTCACGACAGTGGAACGCATGCCGAAGCAGCGGGTGAGCCCGCGCGCAACGTTGTACTCGCCGCCACCTTCCCAGACGGCGAAGTGACGGGCAGTCGCGATCCGTCCGTCACCGGGGTCCAGGCGCAGCATCACCTCGCCGAGCGACACGAGGTCCCAGCGGCACGACCCTGCAGGTCGAACGGAGAGTCCAATGCTCCCTTCCGGGTGGCTCACGGGCGCGGCGACGCCCTCCGAACACGCCCATCCTGTCGGGCAATGGCCCATTCTCCGGCGGTGACGCCCGAGCTCGGAGCGGGTCCGCCAGACGAGCGGGGACCGAACCCCCTGGCGATCCGGACGAGTCCGGCGGTCACCCGGGCGAGGTCGCCGATCGCGGCGAGATCGCCGGCGGCGACGAGATCCGAGGGCGCGATCCACGAGCCGCCGACGGCGAGCACGTTCGTGAGAGCGAGGTATTCGGAGAGGTTTCGCGCGTTGATGCCACCCGTGGGAACGAAGCGGACCGCCTGGTACGGCCCGGACATCGAGCGCAGGAACCCGATGCCGCCGATCACCTCGGCCGGGAAGGCCTTCATGACATCGATGCCGCGGGCGAGATTTGCCTCGATCTCCGACGCTGTCGCGATTCCCGGCAGCATGATGGCGCCGCGACCCAGCACGTATTCGACGACGGCCGGATTCGTTCCGGGCGAGACGACGAACCGCGCTCCCGCGTCGAGGGCCTCGCCCGCCTGCTCGACCGTGAGCACAGTCCCGGCCCCGACGAGCGCATCCGGGATGGCGTCGGCGATCTCGGCGATCGCTGCTGCCGCCCCCTCGGCGCGGAACGTGATCTCGATCGCGGGGATGCCCGCCTCCGCGAGTGTCTCGGCCACTGCCCGTGCGGAGCCGCGCGGGGGCGGATTGACGACGGCGACGACACCGGACGCCCCGATGCGATCGAGGATCTCCATAACGGCGGCGGTCACAGACCTGAGAGGTCGCGTGCGAGTCGCTCGCCGAGTTCCTCGACGCGCGATTCCGGGAGACGGCTCGACGGCCCCGAAATTCCTGCGGCACCGATCAGCGAGCCGCGGATGCGGACGGGTGAGGCGATGCAGGTCACGCCTGGGAACGTCTCGTTCCGGTCCACGGAGAACCCCGCGATCCGCGCGGTCTCGACGCGTCCGCGCAGCTCGATCGGTCCGTGCGCCGCGAGCTCGGTTCCGCCCCGATAGGAGAGCCGGCCAAGCTCGGCGTCGAGCGCCGCGGGTTCCATCGCGGAGAGGTACGCCTTGCCCAGCGCCGAGCAGTGCATCGGGCGGACCGTCCCGAGCCGCTCGGTTACGGCGACCGCGTGACGTGAGGGGAAGAACGCGAGATAGACGATCGTCCCGTTCGCCGGCACCCCGAGCATCGTGGCCTCGCCGCAGTCATCGCGGAGCGCGGCCAGGATGGGGTCGATGAGCTCGCTCCAATCCGCATGCGGCTCGTGCATCGCGATCAGCCCGTAGAACTTCGTCGAGACGGTGGCATACCGCTTCGTCGCCTCGTCCCGGGCGACGTAGCCGGTCGCCACAAGCTCGGCGAGCAGGCGCAGCGCCGTGCTCCGGTTGACGCCGAGCACCCGCGCGAGATCGGACGCGCTGAGGGACTGGTCGGCGAGGGCTTCGATCGAACGGAACGCGCGCTGGATCGGGGAAGCCGCGGGCTCCGCCTGCTTGCCGACCCGCTCGTCGAGGTCCATGCCTTCGTCAACCACGTCCAACTGGGTCATCGATCTGTACCCCCTCTGCTGCCCTGCGGGAGCCTGAACAGCCGCTCCAGGGCCTCACGGTTCTGGCGGAAGGAGAGCGCCGCCCGCTCTTCCCATCCGAATACCTGCACGGTGAGCACGCCGTCGAATCCGACGGCTCCGAGCGCGTCACCGACTTCTGACCAGTCGATCTCTCCCCGACCGATGTCGAAATGCTCGTGGACACGGACGCCCGTCCCCTGGGGGTTCAGGATCGTCCGCCCCGGTCGAAACGTGTCCGCGATGTGCACGTGATCGAAGCTCCCTCGAGCGTACTCGACCTGCGAACGGACCGAGCCGCCAAGGTAGAAGGAGTGCGGAATGCAGTGCAGGTAACGGACGCGGGTGCTGCCGAGCGACCGGATCAGGTCGACGCCGGCGGCCGTCGTCTCGACGAAGTCGTTTGGATGCGGCTCCGCCACGACTTCGATCCCCTCGCGTTCGAGGAGTGGCAGAAGCTCCTCGATTGACCGGCGGAATGCAGCCGCGCACTCAGCGGGACGGTCCGGATCGCCCGAGAGCTCGGTGTTGATACGCTGACATCCGAGTTTCGCGACTGCCTCGATTCCGTCACGCCACCACCCGACTGCCTGTGACCGGAGGTCTTCGTCGGGGTGCGACCACGCCTGGATGATCGCCACGGAGACGATCTCGACCCCTGCGGCCTGCGCGGCGCGTCGCACCCTGGCAAGGTCATCACGGGAAGCGCGGACAGGCCCGAACGCGCCGATGAAGTCGTCGCGGTTCGACACCTCGGCGTACCCGTAGCCCGCGTCAGCGACCGCCGCCATGACCGACTCCATGGGCTCGGCCTTGAGCATCGCGGGATCGAGGGCAAGCTTCACGCCGGCTGCTCCCTCCACATGGCGTCCGGCACGATGACCGCCTTGCCCGGGACCCGGCGATCCCGGAGCGCCGCGAGCGCCGCGTTCACGTCCGTCAGCGGCCACGAGGAGATCTCAGGAAGTCGGATGGCCCCCGAGGCCGCGAGGCCGCTGATCCAGGCGAGGTCCGAACGCCTGCCCGAGCGGATGCCGCGAAGCGTCGCCTCCTTGCGCGCCACCGCGGCCAGGTCCATCTCCGGCACGCGGGAGTATCCGGCCAGTAGGTACGTGCCGCGGGGCGCAAGCGCGCGCACCCCGTCTGCGACGATCGAAGGTGACCCCGCACAGTCGATCACGACATCGGCGGGCAAAGTCGCCTCCTCGATCGAGGCGACGACATCGTGGCCGACATCCTGCAGCGCCCGACGCCGGAGCGCACTCGGCTGCACCACCTGGACCGGAACCTCGCTCACGCGAAGGAGTTCCGCACACATGAAGCCAATGGGGCCTGCCCCCAGGACGAGGACCCGCCCGGGACGCTTTTCGAGGGCCACTCGGACACTGTTCGCCGCAGTCGCACCGCAGTCGACGAGAGACGCCGCCTCGAGCGTGCCAAGCGTGCCCGGGACCTCCAGGGCCTGCCGGGCGTGCACCCGGATGTACTCCGCGTACCCACCCCAGACGCCGAGCACGCCGGTGATCGAGACGAGGTTGGGGCACACGCGCTCGTCGCCATCCAGGCACCAGGCACAGCGGCCGCAGCCGGTGAAGTTGGTGGTCGCGATCCGCCGTCCGAGCCATTCCTGGGCAGCGTCGCCTGCGGCGACCACCGTACCGACCGGTTCGTGACCCAGCACGAACGGGGTCACCGGTCGATAGGACTCGCCGGCCATGATGTGGAGGTCCGTCCCGCAGATCCCGCAGGCCTCCACGCGTACCACGAGGTCGTCGTCTGCCTCGACGGTCGGGGCGGCCACGCTCGCGATCTCGAGCGCCGAAGCCGGGAGGTCCCGAATGAGCGCAGCGACCATCATGGCCGCGGGTGCGGCTGCCTTCGGTTGCACGCTGCCACCTCTCCGCTGCGGTGCCTTCAGTGTTGCGACTCACGCAACGAGGACCACTCCGGCTCGTAATGGTGACACACGCTCCACGGACTCGCAAGCCAGATTGCATCCAGAAATCTCACAGATTCCAGTTGACAGCCTGTGTTGCACCCCGATAGCATGCGGCTGCCTGGCGCAACGTGTGTCGTCAGGCGCATCATCGGATGCGGTGCCGGAGGGCGGGTTCGCGCCCTGGACCGGCGCTCAGGCCCGCCGCAGGGACCCGTTCAGGAAACGGATCGGGAGGGCAACGGTGGACGACGTGTGGGGGATCTCGGGCAAGGCGGCGCTCGTCACAGGCGCGGCCTCCGGAATCGGCCGGGCAACCACCCTGGCCCTGATAGGAGCCGGATGTCGAGTCGCCGCCCTTGATCGGGACGAGGCCGGACTCGCGGCGCTCACGGTCGAGGCGCAGGCCGGCAGGTGCGTCCCGATCCTCGCCGATCTGGCTTCCCCAGAGGACGCCCGGGCGGGCGTTCGAGGCGCCATCTCGGCCTTGGGCGGGATCGACATCCTGGTGAACAACGCTGGGATCGGCTTCCGCGCCGATGTGCTCGAGACGACGCTCGACCAGTGGGACCTCACGTTCGCCATCAACGCCCGGGCTCCCTTCATCGTGTGTCAGGAGGTCCTGCCGGGGATGCTCGAGCGCGGGGCGGGGGTCATCGTCAACGTCGCCTCGGTTGGCGGGCTCATCGGGATCCCGTATCGGGCCGCGTACGGGGCGTCGAAGGCGGCCCTCATCTCGCTGACCCGGAGCCTCACGGTCGACTACGCGAGCAAGGGCATTCGTGCCAACTGTGTTGCGCCGGGGACCACCGAGACGCCGTGGGTAGATCGGATCATCGCAGGCGCCGATGAGCCCGCCATCCAGCGACAGCAGATGGCCGAACGCCAGATCATCGGAAGGCTCGGCAGCGCCGAGGAGATCGCGGGGACCATCCTGTTCCTCGCCTCCTCCCGGGCCAGCTTCTTCCACGGCTCCGCGGTCGTCGTCGACGGCGGCTACAGCGCCCGATAACCATCGAAGGCGCGTGAAGCGCCGCCGGTTGTGCCGGGGCCGCGACGCCCGCACGGCAGCCGCGACGCGAAGGGAGGTCAGCCCAACGAGAGAGTGCGAAGGCCGCGAACGGAGCGTCGCGGGCTGATGATCGACGGCGAGAGACGTCGATACCACTTCGAGGAGGACCAGTGGTCGGATACAGACTGCAGCTGAAGCGCGCTGCCGTAGCACTGTTCGCGGTCGCCTTGGCGGGCTGCTCGGGCTCTTCCGCGACTACCTCCCCCGCGGCGCCTGCGAGCGCCGCCCCGGCGAGCGCCGCGGCGCAGGTGCCGTCGTGCGCGAGCGCCGGGAACATCACCCTCAATGTCGGGTTCTCGGAGGCCGGGGAAGCCATCCTGGCCGAGTTCAAGAAGCAGGCCCAGGCGTTCCAGACGGCCAACCCGAACGTCACCGTCAACGTCACGGCGAAGGACTGGGCGTCGTCCATCCAGACCATCAAGCTCGCGATGTCGGGCGACACGCCGCCGGACGTCATGCAGGGCAACGAGGGCTGGGCGATCGACGGCGCACTGTGGAAGGCCGGGCTCATTCTGAACCTCGACCCGTACGCGCAGGCCTTCGGCTGGACCACCGCGTTCCCTGACTCCGCGCTCATGGTCAACAAGTTCACGGACGACGGGAAGACGATGGGCCAGGGACACCTGGTCGCGGTTCCCCCGGCCATCCAGTACGTCGGGGTCTTCTACAACAAGAAGATCCTCGCCGGGCTGGGCGTGACCGACGTCTCCACGATCGACACCAAGACCGCATTCCTGGCGGTGCTCGACAAGGCCAAGGCCGCTGGGGTCCTCCCGGTCATGCTCGGCGACTCGGACAAATGGCCCGCCCTGCACAACCTGTCGCTCCTCAACGGCTGGTACGTCACCCCGCAAGCGATCAGTGACTGGGTCTTCAACAAGACCGGCAGCACCTACAACGATGCGGGCCACACGCAAGGTGCCGCGGACTTCCGCGATTGGATGGCCAAGGGCTACTTCAACACAGATGCCCTCGCAACGAGCTTCGCTGACGCGACCGCTCGGTTTGGCAAGGGCGAAGGCGCCTTCTTCATCACCGGCACCTGGGCGCTCGGCGACGTCTACAAGTCGATGGCTGACAACGTCGGCTTCATGCTCTTCCCGGCCGGCTCGAGTGGGACGCATGCAGCCGTCGGAGGCTACAGCCTGCCGTTCATCATCTCCGCCAAGACCAAGTATCCAGACTGCGCGGCTGCGTTCGTCAACTACGTGACCGCGAGCCCTGACGCCATCAAGGCCCAGATCGCGGCCGGCCGCCCATCGGCAGCGACGGCAGGTGCCAACGCGACGATCGACAACCCGCTCCTCAAGCAGATGGTGGCGCAGTACCAGAAGCTGAACTCCGAGAACGGGCTCTTCACCTGGGAAGACTGGCCCACGCCCTCCATGTTCACGTTGATGCAGTCCGAGAGCCAGTTGCTCCTCGGGGGCCAGATCACACCGGCCGCGTACGCTTCGAAGATCCAGTCGAACTGGGACACGTTCATGACGACCGGCCAGTAGGAGGCAGCGCGCCTCCCGGTCGGATCACCCTCCGGAACGCGCGTTCACTACGGGAGAGGTGCCGCGGTCGCGCCGCTCGGAACCCGGCACCTCCCCGTCTCGCCGTCGACGCCGACCTCGAGGCCCCGAAGAGGGCTGCCGCGGAACAAACGCCGCAGGCAGGATCCCAGGGCCCGATGGGCTGCATCGCCGGGACAACAGGAAAGGCCTTCACCTGATGGACAAAGTCGTCATCACGGTCACCGTCGACTGCTCCATGTCGTACCCCGGCTTCAAAGCGATGCCGCGAATCGACGACGTCCCGGCAGTTGCCGCCGAGTACATCCGGGCGATCGACGCCGGCGCGTCGCTCGTCCATCACCACGGCGTGCATTACCTCGAAGACACGATCCAGGAGGACGGGCGACGACTCTCGCGAACCGACTTCGCGGGTTGGGCCGATCTCACCGAGCGAATTCGGGCCGATCGCGACGCGATCATCCAGTTCGGCATCGCGAGTGCCCGCCTCGACGAGAAGATCGCGCTGATGGGCCTGCGCCCCGAGATGATGTCGTACGCGTTCAACGTCCACGACGAGTTCTTCCAGCCCGACCCCGCGTTCCCAGCGAACGAGCAGTACGCGATCCACCCCAGGCCCGAGCTCGAGGCGTTCTGTGCCGCCGCGCGCGAGCACGGCGTCAAGCCCGAGGTCGAGTCCTTCTACACCGGAGCGTTCTGGAACCTCGAGTACATCCGCGACAAGGGGCTGCTCGACGACCCTGTTTGGACAACCCTGTTCCTCGGGTGGCCGGGCGGTGCCTGGACCCCGCCGACCCCGGACTCGCTCCTGTACCTCGTCGCCCACCTGCCCAAGAGGGTCAACTGGAACGTTAGCGTCATGAACCCGACCATGCAGTGGCGACTGCTTGCACTCGCGCTCGGTATGGGAGGGCACGTCAGGGTCGGCTGGGAGGACAATCCGTACCTTCCCGACGGAGCCGCGTCGCGCTCGAATGCGGAGCTCGTCGACACGATCGTCAAGCTGGCCCGCCTCATGGGCCGCGAGCCCGCGTCGCCCGCGGAGGCCCGCGAGATCATCGGGCTTGCCGGCGCTCCGCTCGCGAGCGCCGTGGCCGCGGCGCTGGGCGAGGCGAGGTAGCCCACCGTCGTGGGATCTCAGGTTGGTGATCGAAACCCGCCCGGCAGGCAAGGGCCGTGACGACCATTGACGTCGGCCGGGCCGACATGCCGGGCGCCCGGGTTCGCCGGCTGTGGCGCGGGCGCGGTTCAGGGTCCGGCGAGCCCCGCTTGATGCCCTACCTGCTGATCCTGCCCGGGCTCGCCTTCTACACGCTCTTCGTCATCGTTCCGATCATCGGCACCCTCTCCCTCTCGCTCTTCCAATGGGACGGCCTGACAACCCCGATCTGGGTCGGCCTCAACAACTTCTCGCACGTGATCGCAGACCCCGACACGCTGGCTGGCTTCACGGTCTCGCTCGTCTTCCTCGTCTTCAACTGCCTGCTGCCCGTGGCAATCGGGCTGCTCCTCGTCGCCGCGATGACTCGCGCCCGGGTTCGAGGGCTGAGCTTCTTCCGGCTCGTCTTCTTCCTCCCGTACACGCTGGCGCTCGCGGTCGTGGCGATCGCCTGGCGCTGGCTGTACGCGCTCGACGGCTCGATCAACGGGATCCTCCGCGCCCTCATGGGTGCCGGTGCCGAGCGGCCCTTCCTCGGGGACTTCACGTTTGCCCTGCCGGCCCTCGGCGTCGTCGGCGTGTGGGTGACCTTCGGCTTCGTGGTCGTCCTGCTGCTCGCCGGTGCCCAGCACATCCCCAAGGACCTCTACGACCAGGCGCGCGTCGATGGGGCGGGTCCTGTCAGCGAGTTCTTCGCGGTGACGCTGCCCGGCCTTCGCTATGAGCTCCTGGTCTCGTTGACCATGACCCTCATCTTCTCGCTCCGGATGTTCGACCTGCCCCTGATGACGACGCAGGGCGGACCGGGGTATGCGACCACGACCCCCTCGCTGATGATGTACCGAGACGTCTTCTCGAACGGTCAGGTCGGCATCGGCGCGGCGATCGCCGTGCTCCTCACGATCGTGATCTTCGTCGGCGTCGGCGGCGTCAACCGCCTCATGGGCCACGAGTAGCGGCATGGTTCCCCGCCGCGAGCAGGTCTTCTCCTATGCGATCCTCCTCGCCTTCGCCGTCTTCGCGGTGTTCCCGTTCGTGTCGACGACGCTGGTCGCGTTCAATCCGCCCGACGCCACGGTCCACGGGCTCGCGATCCCCGGGCAGTGGTCGCTCGACAGCTTCAGCCGCGCGTGGTCCGACCCGGACGCGAGCATCGCGCGCTCCCTGTTCAACAGCATGGTTCTCGCGACCGTCGTCGTCATTTCGTCGGTCCTGCTCTCGATCCTGACCGGCTTCGCCCTGGGCACCATGCGATTCCGTGGCCGGTCGGCGCTGTACTACTTCTTCCTCATCGGACTCGTCGTGCCCTACGAGGCCACGATCATCCCGCTCTACTATGAGTTCCGCGGCCTCAAGCTCACGGACACCTACTGGTCGATGATCCTTCCGGACATCGGGGGGTCCCTCGCGTTCGGGACGTTCTGGATGACATCGTTCTTCCGCGGGTTCCCGCGGGAGCTGCTCGACGCGGCGCGCACCGATGGAGCGAGCGGCTGGCAGACGCTCTGGCGGGTGACGGTCCCGACGGCGGGGGCGGCGATCTTCGCGCTCGCGACGATCCTGTTCATCTGGACCTGGAACAACCTTCTGCTCGCGATCGTGATGATCCCGAACCCGCAGCTCCAGATGGCTCCCGCCGCCCTGAACTTCTTCGTCGGACGCCAGTTCGGGATCAACTACCCGGTCACCTGCGCGGCCGCGATCCTCGTCGCCCTCCCGGTCGTGATCGTCTACTACGTCCTGCAGCGACGCTACGGGGCCGACATCCTCGCGGGATCCCTCAAGGGCTAGCGACGACGGGTACGCGCACGGCGGCGGTGCGGCGCGGACCGATCTGGGCAGCCGGTACCTCGCTCGCCGCGACGCGCCGTCAACACCTGAGCCAACGTGTTAGGAGGTAGTCAAGAGAATGGGAACAGCCAAGCTAGGCGTCGGGATCGTCGGCCTGGGGCTCATTTCGCGCACGCACGCGATGGCCTACAAGCAGCTGGCCGACGTTGTTGACCTGGTCGCTGTCTGCGACATCGATCGTCCGGTCGCGACGAGGTTCGCTGCGGAGTTCGGGGCGAAGGCCTGCTTCGACCTGCAGGACGTCATCAACGACCCCGCCGTCGACGTGGTGGACCTGATCCTGCCCCACACCCTTCACCACGACGCGGCGATGGCGGTCCTCAACGCCGGAAAGCACCTCATCCTCGAGAAGCCGGTCGCTGGAACCTATGCGGAGTCGCTCGCGATCTGCAAGAAGGCGGACGAATCGGGCGTCCACTTCATGGTCGCCGAGAACACCCGCTACGCGCCGGCGTACGTGACCGTCGAGCGGCTCCTGCGCGAGGGCGTCATCGGAGACGTCGTTCACGCGCGGACGTACCTGCGCTCCAACGAGAAGGCGCACCTCTCACAACCCGGCTACTGGAGGACCAAGTTCGCGCTTGGCGGCGGACTGATCCTCGACACCGGGGCGCACTCGTTCTACCTGTTGAAGTGGCTTCTCGGCGACTTCGCGGAGGTTGTTGGCTTCTCGACGAAGGTCGTCCCGATCGACAACGAGATCGAGGACACCGCCGACGTGCGTGGCCGGCTCGCGAGCGGCGCGTACTTCACGTGCGGCTTCACCTCGGTCTCGGAGATCCCGCACAGCGAGCGCCTGGAGCTGTATGGGACCGACGGCGGAATCATCGTTGACCAGATGGCGAACCCCGTCGTGAAGGTGTTCCGCGGGGATCAGGACTTCAACGGAGAGGCCGTCGAGGGCGTCCCCTTCGGGCCCGACGGCTGGCACCCCGGCGGGTGGCACTACGAATCGGTCATCGTCGAGGTGAAGGACTACATCACGTCGCTCGTCGAAGGTCGGAAGCCGCTGATCGACTCGTACGACTGCGCCTACGCCATCAAGGTGGTCGAAGCGTCCTACCAATCGATCGCGACCGGCAGGCCCGTCGTGATCGGCATGCCGGCGGCAGCGGTGCTTTAGTCGGTCTCGAAAGCTCCTGGGCGCGCTCGTCTACTCGAGCGTTGCGGCTCGGAGGGGTGTGCGTACTCGGACGTTGGGGAGGCTTCCGTCGAACTTGTCATGGCAGCCGAGTGAACGACGGGGCTGGATCCGCCGTGCGGCTCGTCGCTGCCATGGGCCCGCCCTCGGTCGCTGGGCCGGCCTCGCCCTTCGGACCGGCGTCACTCACGGGCGAGCCGTCACCCGGTGGACGGCGAGGAACGGCGCGA
>Ga0209014_10001657_pt1 | contig 13106 bp, 15 predicted proteins | sample BarGraNGADG00212_FD_184491 | JGI IMG/M metagenome (GOLD analysis project Ga0209014, IMG submission 184491) | Arctic peat soil microbial communities from Barrow, Alaska - Barrow Graham LP Ref core NGADG0002-212 (SPAdes) (version 2) | ecosystem: Environmental > Terrestrial > Soil > Wetlands >...
TCCATTTGGACATGGAAATGTTCCATGATCCCCGGAAGTTCGGCCCGGACGCTCTCGATGACGGTCTTGGCCTCCTCGGCGCCCTGCCCGATAATCTCATTCTTCTGTTCGACGGCTGCCGCCTTCGCCTGATGGAGCTTCTCTTCGTAGGCGGCCATCTTCTGTTCCACGCTCTCCTGGAGACGTTTGATCTCGCTTTCGGAATCCTCTAACTGTTTCTTCCGCCTGTCGATCATGCCGAGGATCGGCTTGTAGAGCAGGACATTCAAAATGAAGATCAGCAGGAGGAAATTGACGATCTGAATTCCCAAGGAATAATCGAGACTGACCACGGTCTGTCACCTCTTAATTGGACAACACGATGGACATGGGTAACGTTTTCAGATGATCACGTTAATGGCCACTGGCCGGCAACAAATATTCGGACGTGCCTCTATCTCATTCTCAGACCACTGTCAACATTTTTCACCGGCCGCTCTATTTTCGAGGGGAAGGGTCTGGACCTCGGCATCACTGCGGATCATGTGGCAGGTTCCTTCGAAAAAGGCCCCTTCTTCCACGGAGAAGACGGGCGTGTTCAGGTCGCCCGTCACCTTGCCGGTTGAGTAGATGCGGATTATCTTCTTGACGCCGATCTGCCCGCGCATCTCGCCACTGATCATGACGCTGTCCACGCGGATATCGGCCTCGATCTCGGCGCCTTCGCCGATGACCAGCGTGCCATTGCCGAAGATGCTGCCCTTGAAATCGCCGTCGATCCGGACCGAACCGTTGAACATCAGCTTGCCGGTGAATTCGGCGCCTTTCCCCAGAAAAGCCCTGATCTCTTCCTCTTCTTTTCTCTTTTTAGCAAACATCTTTTGTCCCTCCCGGATGTCTGTGGATTTCGATTTACGAAGCCATCATGATTGGAGAATGAACCTCCGTACGCTGATATTCATCAGCACGCCGATGGCCGTCATCATAACCACCATCGACGAACCGCCGTAACTCAGAAAGGGCAGGGGAATCCCGACCACCGGCAGGATTCCCAGGACCATGCCGATGTTGATGAATACCTCCCCGAAGATCAGCGTGGTGATCCCGAACGCGATCAGCGCCCCCGGATAATCCCTGGAGTGGTTCATGATCTTCAGCCCCCAAAGAATCAGGGCAAAGAACATGGCGACCAGGATCATCCCCCCCAGAAAACCCCACTCCTCCGCAAAGACCGAAAAAACGAAGTCGGTCTGCTGTTCCGGCAGGAACTTGAGCTGGGTTTGCGAGCCTTTCAAAAATCCCTTGCCGACGATTCCGCCCGAGCCCACGGCGATCATCGACTGGATGATGTGGTATCCCGATCCCAGCGGATCACGCTCGGGACCGAAGAAGGTGAGAATCCGCTCCTTCTGGTAATCCTTGAGAAAATACCAGCCGATGGGGGTCAGGATGAGGCCCCCGGCGCCGGCGATCAGCAGCGATTTCCAGTCCAGACCGACAAAGAAAACCATCGCGAGAAACAGGATGAGGATGATCAGCGCCGTTCCCAGATCGGGCTGTTTCAGAATGAAAAGGAACGGGATGATCACGATCGTAAAAGGGATGAACAGTTCGGTCAGGTGATAACCCCGGCCGATCTGGTGGTGGTCAAAGTATTTGGCGAGCGCCAGGATGATCGTCAGTTTGACAAGTTCCGACGGTTGGAAGGTGAATCCGTCGATGGCGATCCAGCGCTGAGAACCTCGTGTTGCATAACCGGCCGTAAAGACGACGAGAAGAAGAACGATCGAGATACCGTAGATGATGTAGGCATGGCGGCTCAGAAAACGGTAATCGATAAAGAAGGCGATGGCCATGCCCGCCAGTCCGATGAGGATCCACTGGAACTGCTTGATGTAGAGCGGCGTTTGCCGGAAATCCGTAAGGCTGAAGCCGGTGCTGTAGATGTTCAGCAAGCCGATACCGCTGATGATCAGGACTAGGATGAAGAGGGTCCAGTCGAAATTCAGGATGAGACGGCGGTCCAGTTTGATCATGGCTTCGGAATACCCCGGATCTCCGCGGCGCTTTGCGCCTGCTGCTGGGTTGGCGTCATTTTCTTCAGGGCGAAGTAGGTTTCAATAATCTTCCTGGCCACAGGGGCGGCTGCCGATGCGCCGTGACCGGCGTGTTCCAGGATGACCGCGACCACAATTTCCGGATTCCGATAAGGCGCGAAGCAGACGAAGAGGGCATGGTCCCGGAAATCGGCCGACACCCGCTTCTTCTTGCGCGCCTTTTCATCCTGGGGGAGACCGATTACCTGGGCGGTGCCCGTCTTCCCGGCGACGTCCTGTTCCTGTCTTTTCAGGATATACCCCGTTCCGCCCTTCTCATTGACCGCCCCCCACAGGCCTTGGTTGATGAGCTGAATGTTCTGGGGGCGGACGGGCAGGACGCCCTGTTTCTCCGGCCCGTATCTTTTTACGACATGTCCGTCCGAAGATTCAAGTTGTTTTATGAGCCGGGGCCGGTAAACGGTGCCGCCGTTGGCCAGGGTCGCATAGACGTTGGCCAGCTGGATCGGCGTGACAAGGTTGTACCCCTGGCCGATGGCGAGGGAGATGGTTTCGCCCATCTGCCAGGACTGTCGAAAGCGGGAAAGTTTCCACTGTTTCGTCGGGATCAGGCCGCCCTTTTCCCGGTTCAGATCGATCCCCAAGGGGGCGCCGAGGCCGAAGGCCCGCGCGTAGGCGGCGATCCGGTCCACGCCAAGCAGCTTCCCCAGATTATAGAAATAGACGTCGCAGGACTCCACGATGGCGCGGTGGAGGTTGACGTTTCCGTGTCCCTTCGCCTGCCAGCAGCGGAATTTCCGGTCGCCCATCTCAAAGGCGCCGTTGCAGAAGAAAGTCGTCTCCGGGGTGATCAGTCCCTCTTCGAGGGCGGCCGCAGCGATGACAGGCTTGTAGGTCGATCCCGGTGGGTACTGGCCGGAAATCGACCTGTTTTCCATTGGATGCTGCGGGTTGTTGGAGAGGTTCTCCCAGTCGTCGAAGGAGATCCCTCCGTTGAAAAGGTTCGGGTCGAAGGAGGGTGAACTGACCAGGGCGAGCACCGCCCCGTTGCGGGGGTCCAGAACCGCAACCGCGCCCGCCCGGTTGCCCATGGCCGTCCATGCCGCCTCCTGGAGCGCCGAATTGATGGTCAGGACGACGTTGTCGCCCGGCAAAGACGGGATCCTGCCGAGGGAACGGATCGCCTTGCCGGCAACGTTGACCTCGACCTGTTCGGCGCCGCTTTTTCCCCGGAGGTGGGCGTCCAGAAACTTCTCAATGCCGAACTTGCCGATGATGTCGCCCGATGAGAGCTTCTCCGGGTTGTCCCGATCCAGGTCCTCCCGGCTGACCTCTCCGGTGAAGCCGATGATCTGAGCAGCTATCTCCCCATTGAGGTACTGGCGGACGGGCGTCACCTCGGTCACTACGCCGGGAAGTTCAAGGGCATGGGTTTCCACCACGGCAAGTTTTTCCATGCTGATGTTCCGTTCGAGAAGAACGGGTACGAAGGGCTTTACGCGGTCCGAGGGAGACGTAAGAGCGGAAAACTTAAGCGAACGTTCGGTGTAGAGCGCCTTGATCTTTTCGATCACCTTCCGGATATCCTTTGTTCGGTTGGGGATAAAGACGATGTCATAGGAGGGCTGGTTGTCGACGAGAACGCGCCGGCCTTCGTCCATGATCAGGCCGCGCATCGGCTTGATTTTCCGCAGGCGGACGCTGTTGTTTTCGGAGCGCTGCCGCAGCTCGTCCCCCTTGATCACCTGCAGGTACCACAGTCGCATCACGAGAAGCGACAGTGCCACGGAGACGATGATGAACAACATTCGGAATCTGTGTTTGAACTGACCCGGCTCATATCCGCCGAGCCGGTCGCCGATCTTCGACATGCAGAAAAACCTCGAAACGCTGGAGCAGGATGAAGAAGAGGGGACTCAGGCACCCAACGACGACGGCCTGCGGGATGAAGATCTTCGGGATCGCATCGAGGATGTCGGCTCCGAAGACAAAACGGTAAAAGAGAACGATCACCAGACCTTCCAAAATCGTGCAGAGTGCCGTAAAGGATGCGATCATGGCCGGTTTCCCGGCGTAGATCTTTCCTCCCACGTGGTAGGAGATAAAAAAAATGAGGACATACAGAAACATGTAGAGCCCGAAAATCGCGCTGGTCAGGCAATCCAGAAAGAAACCGAGCAGAAGGGAAAGGAGCCCCCCGCGGAGGGCGTCGAGATGGAATCCGAGATAGACGACGACGATGAGGGAGATCTCTATCCCGATCCAGCCGAAGGAAAACAGCTCCAGGATCGTGAACTGGACGATCACGAGAAAAAGCAGGAGCATCGGGAGAAGAAGATAATGGATCATTTGCCGGCCCCCGCGTCCGGAATCAGGGCCAGAACCTCCTCGAGCTTTCCGAAATCGACGGCAGGCGCCACGTCGATTTTCTGAAAAAGGCCCTCCCCTTTTCGCGAAACTTTTGTGACGACGCCGAGAAGCAGCCCTTTGGGAAATACTCCGGCCAGGCCGGAGGAGAGAACCACATCTCCCGGAAGGACCTCCTCCACCCGGGAGATGTATTTCAGGTTACAACCCGCCGATCCGGCGCCCTGGAGAATCCCCTGGGCTCGGCTCCGCTGAATCAGTCCGTCGATATTGCTGTTTCCATCAACAAGAAGCAGAACCTGAGAGGCATGCCAGGCGGTTTCGATGATCCGTCCCACAACCCCCTGCTCGGACAGCACCGGAAATCCAACCCGCATCCCGTCGGCGGTTCCCTTGTCGATCAGGATCGTCTTGAACAGGGAGGCGCGGCTGCGGTCGACCACCCTTGCGGCCACGACACGGTTGGTCAGGCCATCCTTGAGGTTGAGGAGTTTTTGAAGGCGCATCCCCTCGATGTACCCCTCGCGGTAATGGTTGATCTGTTCGCTCAGAACGGCGTTCCCATGCCGGAGTCGTCTGTTCTCATCCTCCATGCCGACGAGGAAGAGATACCGTTTCCAGGAGTCGTACAGCCCCTTTAGTGAAACGTTTACGGCATCTTCCACGGGGGCTGCCGCCTCCAGGACCATCTTCCGAAGGAATCCGGTTTCGGACAACCGGGACGCGCTGTAGGAGATGACGGCCAGAGAGATGATCAGCAGAACCGCTGCCACGACGGGGGGGTGGTATTTATGGGGGATCAACATTCTTCAGCCAACAATCACTTCATCGCCCTTCCACCTATACCTGGATTGTCACCTCTTTCAGGACATCCAGCTGATCCAGCGCGATTCCGGCGCCCCTGGCCACGGTAGAGAGGGGATCATCCGCAACCGTGATGGGGAGACCCGTCTCCGCCCGGATCAGCAAATCGAGGTTCTGGAGCAGCGCCCCGCCTCCGGTAAGGACGATCCCGCGGTCGACAATGTCCCCGGCCAGTTCGGGAGGTGCGTTCTCGAGGGCGTCCCTGATCGCGTCCACGATGAGGCTGATGGGTTCGTGGATCGCCTCCCGGATCTCATCTGAATTGATCTCCACGATCTTCGGGAGGCCGGAGATCAGATCCCTTCCCCTGACCTCCATCTTGCGAATCTCCTGACTGGGATCTGGATAGGCGTTGCCAATCGTTGTTTTTATGATCTCTCCCGACCGCTCCCCGATCAGGAGGCTGTATTTTCGTTTCAGGTACTGGACGATCTCTTCGTCGATCTTGTCCCCGGCGACCCGGACGGACTTCGAATAGACGATGCCGGAGAGCGAGATCACCGCCACCTCCGTTGTTCCCCCGCCGATGTCCACGACCATCGAGCTGATCGGCTCGGTGATCGGCAGCCCGGCGCCGATCGCCGCCGCCATCGGTTCTTCGATCAGATAGATCTCCCTCGCCCCGGCCGATTCCACTGTTTCGCGTACGGCCCGCCTCTCTACCTGGGTGATCCCGGAGGGGACGGAGACGATGATCCGGGGCCGGACCAGGGCTCGGCGGTTGTGGACGCTCAGGATGAAGTGCCTGAGCATCGCCTCCGTGATATCGAAATCGGCGATCACGCCGTCCCTCATGGGTCGGATGGCGACGATGTTGCCCGGGGTTCGGCCGAGCATCTTCTTCGCTTCGATCCCGACGGCGAGAACCTTCTTTTCCCCTTTGGCGTTCATGTGGACGGCGACGACGGAGGGTTCGTTCAGCACGATCCCCTTCCCCCTGACATATACGAGGGTATTGGCCGTTCCCAGATCGATGGCCAGGTCGTTGGAAAACTTTCCCAAAATGAAATCGAAAAGCAAGCTCGTTTCCTCCTGATGATTTCGGTAAAATTGCATTCACAATCGAAAGGATAGTTTCGATTGACCGATACCCTATACCGTATTTCCCACCCCTTATCAATCCATTTTTCCAAAAAATCATTGCATTTCGAGGGTGACTATATTACTAAGCCTCGCATAAACGAAGGATCTTTTCCGGGGACGTGGTGCAACGGGGTGTGGTGCGACGCCAAGGGGACACCTTGCCGCAAGGTGTCCCCAAGTGGATTTCTTATATAATATTCATAAATTACGGGGGAAGATGTAATGCTCAACATCATGAGAAGGCATGCCAGAAACTGGCTCATGAAGCTCGTTCTGGGGATCATCATCGTCGTCTTTGTCTTCTATTTCGGCTCGATGGGCGGGAGACAGAGGGCGGAGCGAATTGCCATCATCGACGGCAAGCCGATCGTCTATGCCGATTTTCAGCGGGAATACCAGAATCTGATCGACGTGTATCGCCAGCGTCTCGGCCAGGGGCTGACGGAGGAGGTGCTCAAAGGGCTGAATCTCAAGCAGCAGGCGCTCGATAATCTGGTCAACCAGGCGGTCATTCTGAAGAAGGCGGAGGAGATGAACATCCAGGTAACCGATGATGATGTCAAGGCCGCCATCCTTGCCTATCCCGCTTTTCAGCAGAACGGCGTTTTCAACCAACGGGTCTATGAACAGACCCTCCGGGCCAGCAAGATGGTCCCGGAAGAGTTCGAAGGCATCCAGAAGAAGATGCTGGTCACCGTAAGGTTGGAGGACCTGATCCAGGATGGTGTGAAGGTGTCCGATCAGGAGGCCCTTGACCTGTACCGGATGCAGAAGGAAAAAATCAATATTGATTTCATCCAGATTTCTCTGCAGGATTTCGCGAAGGGGATCCGTCCCGCACCGGCTGATCTGGAGGCGTTTCTGAAGGCCCGCGAGGGACAGTTCCGCGTTCCTGAGCAGGTGCAGATCAAGTACCTGGCGTTCATGAGTCAGGATTATGCCGCGACGGCAAAGATCTCCGATGCGGAGATAAACGATTACTACGAAAAGAACAGGTCCCAGTGGAAGAAGGGGGACCAAGTGCCGCCCCTTGCCGAGGTCCGGGATCGCGTTACCGCCGAGCTGGGGAAGATCGGCGGGATGTATGCGGCCTCGGATGAGGCCAAGAAGGCCCACGATACCATCTACCAGCAGGAGAACCTCGAAGCCTACGCGGCCCAGAAGAAACTGACGCCCCGCACGACCGGTCTCTTCAGGCTCAATGACCCACCCCCGGAGTTCAAACCGATCGCGGACTTCGTCAAGATCGTCTCGCGCCTGGAGAAACAGGAGATCAGCCGGGTGCTCCAGGGGGAGAAGGGGTATTACATCGTCCAGGTGGCCTCCCGGAAGGCCCCTTATCTGCCCGCCCTGAAGGAGATCGAGGCCGAGGTGGAGAAACAGTATCGGGAGGCGGAGGCGAAGCGCCTGGCGAAGAAAGAGGCGGATGATCTCATCGCCCGCCTGAAGAAGGGTGGCGATCTGGAAGGCGTGGCCAGGGAAAAAGGGTTGAAGGTTACGGAAACGGGACTCTTTCAGCCCGGGGGGGATGTTCCCAAACTGGGTTCATCCGTGGAGCTGACGGAAGCGCTGTTCCAGATCTCCGAAAAGAAACCCTATCCGGAGCAGGCCTACTGGGTCGACGGGAATTATGTGATTTTGAAGTTTAAGACGAGAGGAAAGGTGGACGACGCGGAGTTCGTCGCCCAGAAGGATGCCATTGTCAATTACCTGGCCCAGTCGAAAAAAACAGAGACGATCAAGGCCTGGATCGAGGGAAGCAAAGCCGCCCTGGTCAAAGACGGCCGTTTGGAGTTCACAAGAGATTTCAAAGATCTGTAAACCTGCCCCTGATCCGAAGGGACTGCAAAGGGGTTGACCGGCAACGATCAGTCCCTCTGCGCTGGCGAAAATAGGGGTGAGGTTGGGCGCAAAACGGATTTGAAGGACGGCGGCGGCAGCCGGCAGAAAAGAAAGGGGTCCAGCACACGGCTTGACCCCTTTCCTGATTCTGGTGGAGCTGGCGAGGATCGAACTCGCGGCCTCTTGAATGCCATTCAAGCGCTCTCCCAGCTGAGCTACAACCCCACACGATCTGCTTTCGCTAAAGGAGTCAGCTCCTAACACGAGATTTCGGGCGTTGTCAATACATTTTTCTTGACATTTTGGATCCCTACTCCTAATAATCACCGCCGTGCCGGAGTGGTGAAACTGGTAGACGCAGGGGACTCAAAATCCCCCGGCCTCACGGTCATGTCGGTTCGATTCCGACCTCCGGCACCATGAAACAGACCCTGCTTTGGGTTCGTCATTGTATTTCCCATCTCCGAAATTTACATGACATTCGCCCGTTTTCCACGGGTCCAATATCCCATTGATGGAGGTTCGCATGAAACTGTACGATCTGTTCCGGTTAAGCGGCAAGGTCGCCCTCGTGACGGGCGGGGGCCGGGGGATCGGGGATTGCGACGACATGAAGGGGCTGGCCGTCTTCCTTGCCTCCGACGCCTCGGCCTACATGACGGGGCAGATCCTGGTGAACGACGGCGGCCTGCTGGCGAAATAACGATGGAGATGAAAACATTGGAGAAAGACAGCCTTTTCTCTAAAAATGGGGGAAGGAACGAGGGGAAACAGGCGGTGCGGGATGCCGCAACGGTGATCCTGCTGCGCGATCGGACGGAGGGACCGTATGAGGTGTTCCTCATGCGTCGCCACCGGGACCAGGTCTTCATGGGTGGGGCCTATGTCTTTCCCGGAGGCCGCCTGGATCACGCCGATGCGGACCCGGAACTTGCGGCCTGCATCGGCGGGTTCTGCGTGGCCGATGCGAAGCGTCTTCTCCAGGAAACGGACCTTCCGGAGGCGACCGCCCTCGGCCTCTTTGTGGCCGCGATCCGAGAGACCTTTGAAGAGGCGGGGGTGCTCCTCGCCCGCGATGCTCGCGGAAGTGTGGTCGATCTGGCCGATCCGGAAACGGCCACCCGCTTTTCCACCTATCGTCTGGAACTCCATGAGGAACGGCTCACACTGGCGGAGCTGGTCCGGCGGGAAGGTCTCATCTTCGCTCCCGATCTGCTCATCCCCTATTCCCACTGGATCACCCCGGAGATCGAATCCCGGCGGTTTAATACCCGCTTCTTTCTGGCGCGCCTCCCGGAGGGGCAGGTTCCCGTCCACGACCGGATGGAGTTGACGGAGTCCTCCTGGATGACGCCCGCCTTCGCGCTGGCGGAGAACGAGGCGGGCCGGATCATTCTGATGCCCCCTACCCTGAAGACCATCGAAGAGTTGCTATCATTTTCCAATACAGCGCAGCTCATTAAGGCCGCCCGGTCGCAACGGATCCGGACGATCCTGCCCGAAGCCTTCCGGACGGCGGACGGCTTCGGCATCCGCCTTCCCCACGATTCGGAATACACATTGAACGTCGGCAAACAACCGTCCCATCCCGGCGGTAGCACGCGGATCGTCATGGAAGGCGGGATCTGGAAGGCCCGATCGGTCTGAAGCCTCCGTAACATGCTCAAGAGTTTCAGTGATGTCCCCAACTACCTCGGGCCGGATGAGTTCGGCAAACTCTGGCGTGAGGAGTACGAGATGCACAAGGAAATCGCCCGAATCTGCAAGAAATAGCGCATGGTGGGTTGAACGATCCACGATGATCCATACGCTATGCCGCCCGCAGGGCTTCGACAATCTTCATCCGGGAGGCGCGCAACGCGGGCAGCATGCCGCCGATGAAGCCCATGACGAGTGAAAATGCCATGGCCTGCAGGACGATGCGCCCGGTGAGGGTGAATTTGAATGCCAATTCCGAAAAGGTCTGAAAGTTCACGGTGGAAACGGTGATGAACTGCATGAAGGAGGCAAAGAACAACCCCGTGCCGCCGCCGATGAGACCCAGAAGCAGCGACTCCGCGAGAAATGCGGCCAGGATGCTCCGCCGGCGGAAGCCCAGCGCGCGCATCGTTCCGATCTCCCCGATCCGGTTGGCCACCGCCGAATACATGGTGATCATGGCGCCGATGATCGCGCCGATCGAAAAGATGACGGTCAGCGACAGCCCGAGGATCCGCAGAAACTTCGCCATCATCTCCGACTGGTCGAGATAGTATCGCTTCTCCCGCTTGGCCTCGAGCGTGAGCCGCGGGTCCGTCTCGATGGCCGTTTTGGCCGCCGGGAATGCGGCCGGGTTATTCAATCTAAAAATGAGCGATGAATAAACGGGCCGGCGGAAGGCCTGCATTACCTGGTCCACGTCCCCCCAGATTTCGGAACTGAAGCCGGTATTTCCCGCATCGAAGATGCCCACCACGGTCCATCTCCGCATTCCCCAGTTCAGGGTTCCCTGAAGGCCGACCCCCTTGAATCCCTTGGCGATGCTGTTGCCGACGATGATCTCCGACGATCCCATTCGGAACAGGCGCCCCGCGACGAGTTTCACCTGCGGCCGCAGGGGGATCGATGTCTCCTGGACGCCGCGGACCACGACGTTGGAATTGCCCGCGCCCCGCTTGGGAAGGGCGATCAAAACAACCACCTCCTTGGCGAGGAGCCTGCGGCCCTCCCCGCCGATCGCCACCTGGGGCAGCATTTCCACGATCGAGGCCTGTCTGCGTTCGATGCCGCTCATCACCTCCGATGTCGATCCCTTGCGGAAGACGACCACGTTGTCATCCGAGCCCGTCTCCACAAGCGTCTTCTGAAGCCCTGCGGCCATCATCAGGACGGCGGCGAAAACAAACACGACAAGCGCCATCCCGGAAACCGTCAGGATGGTCGTCAGCCTGCGCTTCCAGAGATTCCGCATGCTGTAGGAGAGCGGAATGGCCATTATCCGATCCTCCGTAATCCCTCGGCGATGCCGATGCGGATCGCATGGCGGGCCGGGATGATCGCCGCGAAAAAGGCGATCAGGACGGCGGCGAGGAGGTCGAGCCAGAGCGTCTGAGCCGAGACGATAAAGATGGGGAAGAAGGTCGAAAGGGTTTGGCCGAATGCCCTGGCCGCCGGAAACGTCAGAATCATCCCGGCGAAGCAGCCGGTCAGGGCGATCACGAGGGATTCGCCGAAGATCATGACCGCGATTGATCCGCCGCCGAAACCCAGGGTTTTCATAATCGCGTAATCGCCGATGCGCTCCCGGGTGGTCATGGCCATGGTGTTGGCGACGACCGCCATGATGATGAGGATAACGACGAAGGAAACCATCTGGATGGCCGTAACGATAGCCCCGCTCATGGCGATGAACCCCTGGTTAAAGGCCTTCTCCGTCTCCGTGAGCGTCTCGGCCAGGGAGTTCTTGAAGGCCCTGTCGATGGCCAGGGCCGTATCCGGCGCCACATCCGGCCGTTTTACGGCGATCATGTAGAAACCCACCTGGTCCGCCCTTCCGGGGGAGACCCGTTTCATGGTTTCATTGAGGTAATCCCAGTGGAAAAAAAACTGCGTTTCATCGATAGTCTTATCCCGGCCCCGATAGACGCCCCTCAGGACGAAATCCCAATTTCCCGGGAAGATGGTCCCCTTGAGGGTGACCTGATCGCCGATCTTCCAGCCGTATCTCGCCGCCAGTTTCCTGCCGGCGACAAAGCCCTTCCGGTCGGCAAAGAAGGCCTTCTTCTCCGGGGGGCTGAGAACGAATTCCGGGTAGATGGCCATATAGGTCCGCGGCTCCACACAGAAGTTCGGAAAGAAATTCTTCTCATTGATGTAGATGCCGCCGAACCAGTTTCCGTAGGAGACGAGCTTCACTCCTTCGATCTGCCGGATTTTTTCGGCGTAGGCAATCGGGAGGGGGAAAATGATGGAGATCGCGTTTCTCGTGACGAGGCGGGACGCCGAAGCGGCATCGACGCCGGCGTACCATGCGCCGATCACCGTCCGCAGCAGGCCGAACGCCAGAACGGCCACGGTGATGCCCAGGATCGTCAGCCCGCTGCGAAGCTTGTTGTGAAAGGCATTTCTAAAGAGGATTTTGAGCTGGAGCATCGTTTTCGACCGCCTTCAGCTTCTTATGTAGCAAGGCGAGAGAGTATAAAACGGTTCAGTGAAACTCCTTCCTCCGCGCAACGGATAGCCAAATCCCGGTGCTTTTCAGGGGGGATTCTCAAAGTGAGATGCCCCTTGAATTTCTTAAGCCCCAATGGCTTTGGTGCTTCTTCACCTTCATCAAGCATCCATTTGACGGACTCCGTAACGACATCTTTAATTTCCCGCAGCGCTTCCTCTACGGTATCACCGTGGGCCGCCAGGGAAGGAAACTCCAGGCATCTGGCCACATGACAATGGTCATCCTCCGACCACTCGATCCGGTAGGTGTATTTCTCAATGTCATTCTTCATTTTTCTGCGCCTCCATTTTCTCGATGGCTTTTTTCACGTCTCTTACCTGATAGAATTTTGCCATCTTATCAACTTTTTGCAGGTTTATCCTCGGATCACCTTTCCAGGGTGTTTTGAAAATGTAATGACTGCCACGTATCCTCGGCTTTCCGAAATATTTTTTACAAATCTTCAGCAGATCGGCAAATAAGACATTTTGGAGATTTTCCAGATGATCCTTGTCTTTCATGGGCTATATGATAGCGTATGTGCTATCACCTGTCAAGGTTACATTGTTCCACAGGCCGAACGCCAGAACGGCCACGGTGATGCCCAGGATCGTGAGCCCGCTGCGAAGCTTGTTGTGAAAGGCGTTTCTAAAGAGGATTTTGAGCTGGAGCATCGTTCAGGTATCCTTTGTCCAAAAGCCTCACAACCTTTGCCCGCTTGG
>Ga0209014_10001659_pt1 | contig 13096 bp, 12 predicted proteins | sample BarGraNGADG00212_FD_184491 | JGI IMG/M metagenome (GOLD analysis project Ga0209014, IMG submission 184491) | Arctic peat soil microbial communities from Barrow, Alaska - Barrow Graham LP Ref core NGADG0002-212 (SPAdes) (version 2) | ecosystem: Environmental > Terrestrial > Soil > Wetlands >...
GGTCCGATACACCCGACGCAAGCCGCAATGAAGGCTATCTGCGCGTTCGACACGCGATCGAGATTGAGTTGTAACCGAAACCCCAGGCGTCACTTGCGTTTCTCGGCCTCATCCTGACGCTACGTATCGCGGTGGCGCGCGCCGCCGGTTACACTCGCCCGCAGCGCTCGCGCGCCGGTTGACGCTGCGCGAGACCGAAAATTGCAGGAACCTACTGCACACGACCGCAAGAACGGAAAGCGACTGATCATGTCCGCGACCACCAAAGCCAGGCCACGCCTCTGGCCCCTCGGCATCGCCATCGCAGCGTGCCTGTTCTTCGCGGTGATCTTCATGGGTGGCGGGGGGACGGCCCAAGTCGCCGGCGCGGTCGGCACGGATACACCCCCACCGCCGCCGGAGAGCACGATTACGTCGGTCATCACGACGGTGGTGACCAGTTACACGATCGTCCCGGTCACCAGCACCGCCACCGTGAGCGTCACGGCCACGACGACGAACACCAAGACCAACACCAAGACCAACACCAAGGTCAACAACGTCAACGTGACATCGCACTCGACACTGACTGATCACCAGACCGACTTCGCCCATCTGAACCTCACGAACACCAACGTCGTCAACGCCACGAACCTGGTCACGAACACCAAGAACCTCATCAAGTTCGCGACCAACACCGCCAACGTGACGAACACCGCCAACGTCTTCGCGACGAACACGGTCCTGGCCACCGCCACCGCCACCGAGGCGGCGGCGAAGCCCAAGGCGCTGGCCGACAAGGCACGGCTGGCCATCGGTGCTGGCGGTGTGGCAGTCACCTCGGCCGCGGGCTTCGGGTACCTCCTGCTGCGTCGTCGCGGCCGCTACAGCAACTGACGCCGCACATCAGGCCGAACGGAGGCCACCCGGCCCTAGCGGCCGACCGCGTACCCCTGCGCACCGCGTGCGTTCGCTCCAGCACGCAGCACGTCGCCGTCACGCGCCACGGCGCTGATCCGGCCCAGCGACCACGGCTCGCTCAGCACGACCTGGTGTCCGCGTCGACGCAGGGCGGCCACCACGTCGAGGTCCATGCGCTTCTCGATCACGACTTCCCCCGGATGCGCATCGCGGGGAAAGAAGGATGACGGGACGTGATTGGTGTGGAACGTCGGTGCGTCGATCGCCTGCTGCAGGCCCGCACCGGCGAGCACGACGTCGAGCAAGAACGGCAGCTGCCACTGGTCCTGCTGGTCACCGCCCGGGGTGCCGAACGCCAGCCACGGCTCGCCGTCGCGCAGCGCCATCGACGGCGACAGCGTGGTGCGCGGCCGGGCACCTGGTCGCAGGGAGTTGGGCAGGCCCGCCTCCAGATAGAACATCTGAGCTCGCGTCCCCAGCGGGAAGCCGAGCGACGGGATCACCGGCGAGCTCTGCAGCCACCCGCCACTCGGAGTCGCCGAGACCAGATTGCCCCAGCGGTCGACGACGTCGACATGACAGGTATCGCCTCGCTCGGCAACGGCGGCAGTCCGGTCGTCCTCGACGGTCCTGACACCACGGGGCACCGTCGGCTCACCGACGCCGGCCGCCCCCGAGTCAGCGTCCGGCAGCCTGGCCAAGCGCGGCGGGCGTTCATCCGGCGAGCCGGGCCGCAACTGCAGGCTGGCCTGCTCCGTGATCAGGGCGGCGCGCTGCCGGGCGTAGGCAGGTGACAGCAGGCTCTCGAGGGGAACGCCGGGAGCATCGCCGTACCACGCTTCACGATCGGCGAAGGCGAGCTTCGCCGACTCGGTGATGAGATGGATCCACTGTTCCGAGCGCGGCTGGTGATCACCGATGCCGACAGCCTCCAACATCTGGAGTTGCTGGAGCAGCACCGGACCCTGACCCCACGCCGGCGTCTTCAGCACCTCGTAGCGATCGGCGAAGCCCACCCTGACCGGCTCCTCGATCGTCGCGCGCCATCCCGCGAGATCGTCCGCGCTGAGCAGGCCCGCGTGCTCGCGCCCTGACGTATCTCGCCACGCCGACGCGCAGAACTGATCGATCTCATCCGCGACGAAGCCGCGGTACCACGCGTCTCGGGCCGACCCGATCCGCTGCTCCCGCGAGGACCCGGAGGCCGCCGATATCAGCGCCCGGTAGGTCCGTGCGACGACGGGCGAACGCCACATCGTCCCCGGCGCCGGCGGTGCGCCGTCGCGCAACCAGGTCCGCGCCGACGGCTCCCAGTGCTCGACGAACAGCTGCGCGACCGCGCCGATCGTCGCGGCGATGGACGGCAGGATCGGAAACCCGGTCTCGGCGTAGTGCAGCGCGTACTCGAGAACGTCGGGCAGCTCCCACGTGCCCCAGCGCTCGAGCATCGTCGTCCACGCACCGAACGCACCCGGCACGGTGGCGGCGAGCAGTCCGCTACCGGGCACGAGGTTCAGACCGAGAGACGTGAACTGCTCGATGCACGCTGCCGCCGGGGCGACGCCCTGCCCGCACACGACGTGCGCATGACCGTCGACCGCACTCCACACGATGGCGGGCAGGTCTCCGCCGGGTCCGTTCAGGTGCGGTTCGACGACCTGCAGGACGAAGCCGGCAGCGCACGCAGCGTCGAACGCGTTTCCGCCACGCTCCAACACGCTCATGCCCGCCGACGAGGCGAGCCAGTGTGTGCTCGCCACCATCCCGAACGTGCCGGTGAGTTCCGGACGCGTCGTCATCATGGCGATGTCAGCGCACGGGCCGCGACAGGACGTTCTCGGCGTCGTGCGTGGCGCCGCCCGGATCGGATGCGTCGGGATCCTCCGCAGCGGCCTCGGAGCGCGCGGCCTCAAGGCCTGACTGCGTGCGCAACGGAACTTCCTTCATCAGCAGAGAGAGGATGAAGGCGAGCACCAGCACGGCGGCGCCGACGAGGAACACGACGTCCATCGCGTTGGAGAAGCCGACCAGGAACGGATGCGCCAGGCGTCTGTCGATGGACGACAGGAACGCGGTGTCGTTGAGGCTCGTGCTGCCCGTGATCTGCTTGAGCTGATCCGGATGTGCCTGCGCGGCCGCCTGGAACGCCGGAGTGGTCGCTGCCTTGGCGTACTCCGACTTGACGTTGCTCCCGGCGCTGGTGAACAGGATCGACAGGAACACCGCAGTGCCCAACGTGCCGCCGACCTGCCGGAAGAATGTCGTCGCCGCGGTAGCCACGCCCATGTCTTTGGGCGGAACCGCGTTCTGCATCGCAAGCACGATCGTCTGCATGTTCATGCCGAGGCCCGCGCCGAAGATCAGCATGTAGACATCGGTCTGCCAGAGCGGCGTGTCAGCGGCAACGCCCGACATCAGCGCCATCCCGACGACGAGCAACACGCTGCCGATGATCGGGAACCGGCGGTAGTGACCCGTACGCGCGGTGATCTGACCCGCGGTCATGGACGACAGCATGATCCCGACCACCATCGGCAGAACCAGCAAGCCGGCCTTGGTCGGCGACGCGCCCTTGACGATCTGCAGATAGAGAGGGATGGAGGCCATACCGCCGAACATGCCGATGCCGACGACCAGGGACTGGCCGGACCCGAGCGCGAACACGCCGTTGCGGAACAGCCGCAGCGGCAGCAACGCCTCGTCGCCCATCAACTGCTCGACCTTGACGAAGGCGACGAGCCCCAGGACACCCACGAGGTAGCAGGCGAACGCGGCAGGCGACCCCCAGCCCCAGATTCGCCCCTGCTCGGCGATGATCAGCAGCGGGACGAGCCCGACGATCAGAGCCGTGGCACCCCACCAGTCGATGCGGTGGTTCTGCCGGTGGTGGTCGAGCTTCAGAACCCGGGTGACCACGATGAGCGCCACGACACCGATCGGCACGTTCACGTAGAAGATCCAGCGCCATCCGCTGATGCCGAGGATGCTGTGCTGACCGGCGAAGAAGCCACCGACAACCGGCCCGAGGACGCTCGAGGTTGCGAAGACGGCCATGAAGTAGCCCTGGTAACGGGCCCGCTCGCGCGGCGGAATGATGTCGCCCATGATCGCCAGCGCCATCGACATCAGCCCGCCGGCGCCGATGCCCTGAAGGGCGCGGAACGCGGCCAGCATGTACATCGAGGTCGACAGACCGCACAACGCCGATCCGATGATGAACGTCGCTATCGCGAACAGGAACAACGGTTTGCGCCCGTAGATGTCCGAGAGCTTTCCGTACAGCGGCGTGGCGATCGTCGAGGTGATGAGAAAGCCCGTCGTGACCCATGCCTGGATGGACAGGCCGTGCAGGTCGTCACCGATCGTGCGGATGGCGGTCGCCACGATCATCTGATCCAGCGAGGCGAGAAACATCCCGAGCATCAATCCGGAGAGGATCGTCAGGATCTGCTTGTGGGACAGTTCGCCGCCCCGCGCGGGTGTGGATGGTGGAGCTGCCGCGGTAGCGGACATCAGATGGTCCTTTCTGCCGACACGGGACGGTTCGCGACCCGCTCGGTGAGCCAGTTCTGGTTGGTGCTCTCGAAGTCTCTGGTGAAGCGCTTCAAGAGCACCGCGAAGGTGCGCAGGTCGTGGCGTGTCCAGCCATCGAGCATGCGGCTGAAGTGCTCGAGCCTTATCGCGTCGTGTTCGGCCAGTACGGCCTGTGCCTCGACGGTCGGGACGAGCAGGCTCGCGCGGCCGTCCACCGGGTCGGCCCGACGTTCGAGCAGGCCGTCCTTGACCAGTGCCGCCACCTGGCGGCTGACGGTCGAGGGGTCGGACTGGATGCACTCGGCCAGCGCACTCGAACGCATCGGGCCTTCGGTGGCCAGGCACTTCAGGACGATGTGCGCCGACCACTCGACGTCGTGGGCAGCGGCGGCGAGCATTCGCGCGCGCGTCCGGCCGAAGGAGCGCATGAGTTCGACGAACGTATCGGCCACCGCGGTGACGTCGTCCCTGGCCAGCGAGTCGCTGGGCGAGCTATCGAGGTGCTGCGGCTGCGCGGCGAGCGGCATGTCCCATCCTGATCCTTGTAGCGTACAAGTAGTTGCAGGCTACAAGCATCTACCTGTCGCCGCGAATCCGGAAGCGGTTTCAGTGGTGAGGCAGACACCGGGCGGGCGGCCACGGCGCGCCGAACGCCGGACACACAAGCGCCGTGCCGAAGCCCGCGTCAGCGGAACTCGGCACGGCGCGTTGGGCCGCAGTGGAGAAACGGTCAGGCGCTCACCGTCGCGTTGGTGTTGCCGTCGAGAAGCGACCGCACCTCGGACTCGCGGTAACGCCGGTGGCCACCGAGCGTGCGGATCGAGGTGAGCTTGCCGGCCTTGGCCCACCGAGTGACCGTCTTAGGATCAACACGGAAAAGCGTCGCAACTTCAGAGGGCGTCAACAGCGGCTCGGATTCCGGACGCTGACGAGGTGTCGTCATCGCGGTTACCCCTTTCTGGGGATTCATCACGCGGAGTCCTGTTCCGCGTCGCGACGCCCAGTATGCCTAGCCATCGGCCGCGTGCCTACCTTGAACGACTAACTGTCCACTCTGTGCCATGCAGGAAGTTCCCTCAGAGCCCTATGGACTGATTTGGGACGCCCAAAACGGTCACTTCAGGACATCCCCTGTCGACGTGCAGTGACCGCCAGGTGCGAGGTAGTCTTGTGCCACGACGATGACAACTTTCCCGGCGGTAATGCGTAGCCGCTACCGCCGGATGACTGCGCGAGCGAGGGGGTCGAGCCATGGGGCGCGGCCGTGCCAAGGCAAAGCAGCAGAAAGTGGCCCGGGAATTGAAGTACAACGCCCAGTTCACTGATCTGGATGCACTCCAACGTGAGCTCGGCGGTTCGTCGTCGGCCACGACCGACACCTTCGACCCCAACGCTGAGTTCGGCGAGGACGAGGACGACGAATGGACCGGCACCGGTCATTGACCGGCTGACAAACCCGGCTATTCCGTGACGTGTCGGTTCTCAGGTGGTTGGCACGACGTCACCAGGTGGCCGCTGCACCCCGGTAGTTTGCGGTCATCTGCACCCTCCCGCTGCCGGGTGTGAGTTCGCCCACCTGCCACGCCGGCACTCCGGCCGACACCGCAAGCGCCAGCGCGTCACCCGCCGCGGCCGGAGGCACGACGGCGATCATCCCCACGCCCAGGTTGAACGTCAGCTCCATCTGATCGACGGCCACCGCTCCGGTGCGCGCGATCAGATCGAAGATCGGCTGGGGGGCCCACGTGGACCGATCCACGATCGCGTCGATGCCCGGCGGTAAGACCCGGACGAGATTTCCCGCCAATCCACCGCCGGTGATGTGGGCGAAAGCGCGCGCCGAGCAGTCCGCCGCGAGCGCCAGGCAGTCGCGGGCGTAGATGCGGGTGGGCGTGAGCAGCTCGTCGACCAGGCGCTCGCCGCCGAGTGGCTCTGGCGTCGAGTCGAGCGCAAGCCCACCCATTTCGAGCAGCACATGTCGTACGAGCGAGTAGCCGTTGGAGTGCAGCCCCGAGGACCCGAGCGCGATGAGCACGTCGCCGGCACTCACCCGTTCGGGTCCGAGCACCCGGTCAGCGTTCACCACGCCGACCCCCGTACCGGAAAGGTCGTACTCGTCCGGCCGCATCACGCCGGGGTGCTCTGCCGTCTCTCCACCGACGAGCGCGCACCCCGCCTGCACACACCCTTCGGCGACACCGCCGACGATCGCGGCGATCTTCTCCGGCACGACCTTGCCGGTGGCGATGTAGTCGGTAAGGAACAACGGCTCGGCGCCGACGACGACGAGGTCATCGACAACCATCGCGACGAGATCGACGCCGATCGTGTCGTGCCGGCCGACGGCCTGCGCGATCGCGAGCTTGGTGCCCACGCCGTCGGTGGAGCTGGCCAGAACGGGCTGCGGGTACTTGGCGAGGTCGAGGCGGAAGAGGCCGGCGAAACCACCCAAGCCGCCGAGCACCTCGGAGCGAGAGGTCCGCTTGACCTGCGACTTCATCAGTTCGACGGCGCGGTCACCTGCCGCGATGTCGACGCCCGCTGCGGCGTAGGAGGTCACGTCCCGGGTCACGGGCGGGTGAGTGCGTCAACGGCTGAGTAACTGGCGATGTGCTCGGGCTCGCGTCCGCTGACGGACTTCTCGATACCTTCCAGCACATGCTTGCCCCCGACCTCCTCGGGGAGGGGGATCGGGTAGTGCCCGTCGAAGCACGCGCTGCACAGCCGACTCTTCGGCTGCTCGGTCGCCGTGATCAGCCCCTCGAGCGAGACGTAGCCGAGCGAGTCGGCCCCGATCGAGGCACGGATGCCTTCATCGTCCAGACCGCTCGCGATCAGCTCCGCCTTGGAGGCGAAGTCGATACCGTAGAAGCACGGCCACTTGACCGGCGGCGACGAGATCCGCACGTGCACCTCGATGGCGCCTGCCTCACGGAGCATCCGCACCAACGCACGCTGGGTGTTGCCACGAACGATGGAGTCGTCGACGACGACGAGGCGCTTGCCGCGGATGACGTCCCGCAGCGGATTGAGCTTGAGTCGAATGCCCAGCTGACGAATGGTCTGGGACGGCTGGATGAAGGTGCGCCCGACGTAGGCGTTCTTGACCAGCCCGAGTCCGTACGGGATGCCGGATGCTTCGGCAAAGCCGATAGCCGCGGGGGTTCCGGACTCCGGCACGGGAATCACGAGGTCGGCCTCGGCCGGATGTTCCTCGGCCAACCGGCGTCCGACCGCGACACGGGCCGAGTGCACGCTACGACCTGAGATCGTCGTGTCGGGGCGGGCGAGGTACACGTACTCGAACAGGCACCCCTTCGGCTCCGGCGGTGCGAAGTGCCGCGAGCGCAGGCCGTCCTCGTCGATCGCGATGAGTTCGCCCGGCTCGATCTCGCGGACGAAGCTCGCGCCGACGATGTCGAGCGCGGCAGTCTCGGAGGTGACGATCCAGCCACGTTCGAGCCGACCCAGCACCAGCGGCCGCACGCCCTGCGGATCGCGAGCCGCGTACAGGGTGTGCTCGTCCATGAAGACCAGTGAATACGCGCCGCGAAGCTGCGGCAGCACGTCGACCGCAGCCTGCTCGACCGAGACGTCGGGCCTGGCCGCCAGCAGCGCGGTGAGCAGGTCGGAGTCGGTCGTCGCGGTGAGCCCGAACGAGGTCACCTTGATGCCCGCCTTGCGCGCCTCGGCAGCAAGCTCGGCCGTGTTGACCAGGTTGCCGTTGTGACCGAGTGCGAGGCCGGTGCCGGCGGACGTCGTCCGGAAGCTGGGCTGGGCGTTCTCCCAGGTCGTGGATCCCGTCGTGGAGTAGCGCGTATGGCCCACGGCTATGTGGCCCTGCAGGGTTGCCAACGTCGCTTCGTCGAAGACCTGCGAGACGAGCCCCAGATCCTTGTACACCACCAGTGACGAGCCGTCGCTGACGGCGATACCAGCTGCCTCTTGGCCACGGTGCTGCAGTGCGTACAGGCCGAAGTAGGCGAGCTTCGCCACCTGCTCGCCGGGTGCCCAGACACCGAAGACACCGCATGCGTCCTGCGGACCCTTCTCGCCCTGCAGCAGTTCGTGACTCAGCCTGCCGTCTCCGCGAGGTGTCCGGCGAGTCGGGAGCGCTACTCGAGATTCGGTGGAGTGCTCTCCGCGTGCCACGACTTCAGTGTACGGGCTCCCGCGACGCGGCTCGCATACTCCGCCGCGGTCGATGCCACGGTTGGCACCTCGACGCCACGGTTGGCACCTCGTTGATCAACAGCGCCCGATGGCTGTCCCAGCAGCCAAGATCCGCTGTTGATCACGAGGGGGCTGCGAGGGACGCGGGGGCTGCGAGGGGGCTGCAGTCAGGACAGGACTGGAAGGTAGGGGGTGAGGTCGGCGCGATTGCCGCTCGCCCGCACCGCGCCCTCGTCGACCGCTGCCGCGAACGACAGCCGCCCGGTGGCTAGGCGCAGCCACGGGAGCGCGTCGGTCTCGATGACGTTGGGCGGCGTGCCTCTGGTGTGCCTCGGGCCCTCGACCGCCTGCACCGCGACGAATGGGGGCACCCGCAGCTCGACGGAGCGACCCGGCGCCTGGACGGCGAGAATCTCAGCGAGCGTGCGAGTGGCCGTGGCAAGCGCCAGCCGCTCGACCGGTACCGGCGCGCGGTCCGCGAGCGACCTGGTCAGGTCGTCGCAGTGCACCACCACGTCGACGATTCGCGTAACGATCCAGTCGTGGGGACTCACCGGACCCCGGCCACCGATGATCGTCGACGCGCCACCGAGACCGTCCGGAACCAGCCGAACCGCCTCGCGCAGCGCCCCCACGAGATCCTCCGGGGAACGGCCTGCGGCGGTGTGCTCGGTGGACGCGGCGATCTCGGCGACGTCTCGCCGATAACGTCGCACGTACTCGGCGGCCGGAACAGCCCGCTCCCGCGTCGGCCGTCCCAGAGCGCGGGTACAGCCTTCGAAGACCAGCACGAGATGGGCCAGCAGGGTTCGTACGTCCCACTCGTCGAGCACGGTCGGCCGCGAGAAGTCTTCCTCGTCGAGCTCGCCGAACCACTGCCCGAGCTGCTCGCCCTGCGTCCGCAGGACGGCAAGGCCGGTCGTCGTGCGGCTGGTCACTCGAAGCGCTGCGAGATGGTGCTCGTCGACGCGTCGTGCAGCTCGCGCAGTGACACCTCGAACAACCGCTGGAACTCGATCGACGACATCAGCAGATCGACGACGCCGATGTGCGTGAACGGCAACCCTCGAGCGTCACACAGGTGCGTGAAGCGAGTCTCGGTCGCCCGCGGCACGCTGACGATCGCCCGTCCGGTGGACTCGGCGAAGAGCATCACGAACGGATCCACGTTCTCGGGCAGGATGATCCGGGCGCCCGCGCCGAGGCGCAGGCACGACTCGACGAGAGCCTGCGAGAGGCCCGCCTCGGCGAGATCGTGCGCGCAGTCGATCAAGTCCTCGCGCGATGCCTGTGTCAGGACGCCGGCCAGCAGCTTCTCGCGACCCAAGTCGACAGCGGGCGGGCTGCCCCCCAGATAGTCGTGAACGACGTGCGCCCACTCCGAGCCGCCGAACTCGTCGCGCGTCTCGCCGAGCAGGTAGATCGACGCGCCGTCGGTGCGAAACCCCTGCGGCGTTCGGCGATTGACGTCATCGATGACGCCGAGTACGCCGATGACGGGAGTCGGCAGGATGGCCTTGGAACCGGTCTGGTTGTAGAAGCTCACGTTGCCGCCGGTGACGGGGACTCCTAGGGCCTGGCACCCGTCGGCCAGGCCCCGCACCGCCTCGCTGAACTGCCACATCACCGCGGGATCTTCGGGCGAGCCGAAGTTCAGACAGTTGGTGACGGCCAGCGGCCGCGCCCCGGTGGTCGCGACGTTGCGGTACGCCTCGGCGAGCGCAAGCTGCGCGCCCACGTAGGGATCGAGGGCGGTGTAGCGGCCGTTGCCGTCGACGGCCAGTGCAACGCCCCGCTCGGTGGAGTCGTCCAAGCGCACCATGCCCGAGTCCTCGGGCTGGGCGAGGACGGTGTTGCCCATCACGAATCGGTCGTACTGATCGGTGATCCACGACTTGTCGGCGAGGTTGGGTGACCCGACGAGGCGAAGCAGCGTCGCGCGAAGTTCATCGGAGGTCCGCGGCCTCGGCAACGAGCTGCCGTCGGATCGGACGAGAGCGTCCTGATCAGCGGGCCGCTCGATCGCACGGTTGTAGACCGGTCCCTCGTTCGCGGCGGTGCGCGGTGGGAGGTCGACGATCGTCTGCCCGTGCCAGCGCATGCGCAGCCGACCACCGCGCTCGGCCTGGTCGGGCTCGACCGCCGTGACCGTTCCGATGACGGTCGCGGTCACGTCCCACTTGGCGCACACCGCCATGAACGCATCGAGGTGCTCCGGGGTTACCACGGCCATCATGCGTTCCTGAGACTCGCTCATCAGGATCTCTTCGGGGACGAGCGTGGGGTCGCGCAGGGGGGCGAGATCGAGATCGATCTCCATCCCGCCCGTGCCGGCCGCAGCCAGCTCGGTGGTGGCGCAGGAAAGGCCCGCCGCACCGAGATCCTGGATGCCGACGACAAGATCCGCTGCGAAGATCTCGAGGCAACACTCGATGAGGACCTTCTCGGCGAACGGGTCGCCCACCTGCACGCTCGGTCGCTTGGTCTTGCCGGCGGCCTCGAACGTCGCGCTTGCGAGCACCGACGCGCCACCGATGCCGTCGCCACCAGTGCGAGCGCCGAACAGCACCACCTTGTTGCCGGGCCCGTCGGCCTTCGCCAGCTTGATCCCGTCGGCACGCATGACGCCCACGCACAACGCGTTGACGAGCGGGTTGCCTGCGTAGGACTCGTCGAAGTACACCTCGCCACCGATGTTCGGAAGCCCCAGGCAGTTGCCGTACCCCCCGATGCCGGCAACCACACCCGGCAGCACCCGTGCGGTGTCGTCGGCTTCCATGCGCCCGAACCGGAGCGAGTCCATCACCGCTATCGGCCGCGCCCCCATCGTCAGGATGTCGCGCACGATGCCACCGACTCCGGTGGCCGCGCCCTGGTGTGGTTCGACGTAGGACGGATGGTTGTGTGACTCGATCTTGAACGTCACTGCCCAGCCGTCGCCGACGTCGACGACACCGGCGTTCTCGCCCATCCCGACCAGAAGGATCTGCTCACCCGGTGCCTCAGGGGGTTTCTTCTCGGCGAACTGCTTCAGATGCACCCGCGAGGACTTGTACGAGCAGTGCTCGCTCCACATCACCGAATAGATCGCGAGCTCGGAGCTGGTCGGCCGGCGCCCGAGGATCGCGCGTACCCGTTGGTACTCGTCTTCGCTCATGCCGAGTTCAGCGAACGGTTGCGGCTGCTCGGGCGTGCTCGCAGCGTGCTCGACGGTGTCGACGGAGAACTCGCCGGACGTCATGCGGTCACGCCGATGAGTGACAAGAAGAACGGCAAGCCGTCGACGCTGGGCCCGGTCAGCTGCTCGACCGCGTGCTCGGGGTGGGGCATCAGACCCACGACATTTCCTTCGGCGTTGCATATGCCGGCGATGGCGCGGTAGCTGCCGTTCGGGTTGCCCTCGAGGTAGCGGGCGACGACTCGACCCTCCGCCTCGAGCTCGTCGATGGTGCGATCGTCTGCAACGAATCCGCCCTCACCGTTCTTGATCGGGATGATGACTTCCTGCGCTTCGTCGTAGTCGCTCGTCCATCGAGTTCGGTTGTTCTCGATTCGCAGCAGCTGCTCTCTGCACACGAACTTGCGATTGTCGTTGCGGATGAGCGCACCTGGCAGAAGGTGGGATTCGCACAACACCTGGAAGCCGTTGCAGATGCCGAGAACCGGAAGGCCGTCGCGCGCGCCCGCGATCACGGACTGCATGACCGGTGCGAACCGAGCGATGGCTCCGCAGCGAAGGTAGTCGCCGTAGGAGAAGCCACCTGGCAGCACGACACCGTCGACGTCGTGCAGGGATGGGTCGGCGTGCCACAGCGGGACGGCCTCACCGCCGGCGATGCGGATCGCCCGCGCGGCGTCGCGATCATCGAGGCTGCCCGGAAATGTCACGACACCGACGCGTAATGGCACCTGCTCAGGTTACCGGGCGCTGGTGGGCACGCCGGTCAGTCGCGTCGGATCGTGAAGTTCTCGATCACCGGATTCGCGAGGAGTGTGTCGGCGAGCTTGACGACGGTCTGGTCGTCGACGCTGTCGTCCACGTCCAGCTCGAAGTGCTTGCCCTGCCGAACATCCGCGACTCCGTGGATACCGAGCCGCCCCAACGCGCCGACGATTGCCTGACCCTGCGGATCCAGGATCTCGGGCTTGAGCACGACGTCGACGACCACGCGGGCCACGGCAAGCTCCTGATCTGTCGGCGACGGAACACCGTCAGCCTAGTAGCGTCCGAACCGTTCCTGGACCGAGGACAGAGCGCGCCGATCATGCCGAGCGGTGAGCGGGTGATCTGCCGCTCGGCGTTCTGGGGGTGGCTGCCCGGCGGGTGATCCGTGATTACCGCGCTGAACGTCCGGTGATTACCGCGCTGAACATCCCGTGATCAACAGCGAGAATCGGTCGCTACCGCAGCCAGGATCTGCTGTTGATCACGGGGAGGGGGTACGGGGTCAGCGCCAGCCGACCCTCCGCAGCAGGCTCAGCGCCCGCG
>Ga0209014_10001661_pt1 | contig 13094 bp, 8 predicted proteins | sample BarGraNGADG00212_FD_184491 | JGI IMG/M metagenome (GOLD analysis project Ga0209014, IMG submission 184491) | Arctic peat soil microbial communities from Barrow, Alaska - Barrow Graham LP Ref core NGADG0002-212 (SPAdes) (version 2) | ecosystem: Environmental > Terrestrial > Soil > Wetlands > Peat...
GGTCGCCGAGTTCCATGCCCGGCGGGACCTGGTCGTGGACGGGCTCAACGCGATCCCGGGCATCAGCTGCCTGCGACCCTCGGGCGCCTTCTACGTTCTCCCCCAGGTGTCCGGCACGGGCCTCACCGGAACCGAGCTGTCCACCCGGCTGCTCTACGAGGCCGGGGTCTCGACGTTGGCGGGGACCGCCTTCGGCGGCGTGGCCACGGACCACATCCGGCTCAGCTATGCGACCTCACAGGCGAACATCCGCACGGCGCTCGACCGGATCGGGCAGTTCGTCGGCATGCTGGCGGTGTCGGCGTAGCGACCGGAAGCAACGAAGGCGGCAGAGGGATGGCATCCGTGACCGACACTGGCGGGCTGACCCGGGTCGACGACCTGTACGCGGAGGCCGAGCCCCAATTCGCGGACTGGGAGGTCGTGACGGACCTGGTCGACGAGATGATCGACCTGACCCTGAACTATCGACAGTCGGGCCATCCCGGCGGCAGCCGGTCCAAGGTGCACGTCTTCCTCGCGCTGCTCCTGTCGGGCGCCATGCGCTGGGACATCCGCCGGCCCTGGCTCCCCTTCGCGGACCGGTTCATCCTGTCGGCCGGGCATACCGTGCCGTTGGTCTATGCCACCCTGGCGATCCTCAACGAGACGCTCCGGGCGCGCCGCGAGTGGACCGGCGACCGCAGGTTCGACTTCCCCGACGAGGGCCGGTGGGCGCTCACCTGGGAGGACCTGCCCCGCCTGCGACACCGCGGCGGCCTGCCGGGGCACCCCGAGATGGAGGGCAAGACCCTCTTCCTCAAGTTCAACACCGGCCCGTCCGGCCATGGCATGCCGCCCGCCGCGGGCGAGGCGCTGGCTCTCAAGCTCGCCGGCTGTGAGGACGTGCGCGTCTTTGCCCTCGAGGGCGAAGGCGGCCTGACGCCGGGCGCCAGCCACGAGACGCGCAACGCGGCGTGGGGCCTCGGGCTCTCGAACCTCGTCTTCCTCGTCGACTGGAACGATTTCGGGATCGACGAGTTCCGCGCCTCCTCGGTGGTGCCGGGAACACCGGAGACCTGGTTCGCCGCGTACGACTGGCGGGTCAGCGGCACGCCCGACGGCATGGCGTGGGCCCCCGTGACGCGCGCGGTGCTCGAGGCGGCCCGCGGCGAGAACCCGGACAAGCGGCCGTCGGTGGCCTGGTTCCGGACCCGGAAGGGTCGCGGCTACGGCAAGTACGACGCGAAGAGCCACGGCACGCCCCACCCGATGAACGCCCCGGAGTTCTGGGCCGTGCGCCACGCGTTCATGGCGAAGTACGGCGTCGAGTACGAGGGCGTGGACCAGCCGGCGCCCTCGGACGCGGGCGAGCTCGCCCGCCAGGCCGAGACCAACCTGGGCATCGTGGCGGCTGTCCTGCGCGATCGGCGCGATGTCGTCGAGTCCGTCTCGGACCGCCTCCTCGAGCTCGCGGGCCGGGTGCCCGAGCGCGTGCCCTCGTTCAACCTGGGGGGCGTGGGGAAGGGCCTCTTCGAGGACCGCCGCCTCTACGACTTCCGCGCCTATCCGCCGCAGATCTGGAAGCAGCCAGGCGAGAAGGCACCCAACCGTGCCGCCCTCGGCGCCTGGGGCGCCTGGGTCAACTCGTTCGCGAAGGCCGAGTACGGGCGTCCCCTCTTCATCGCCGCGTCCGCCGACCTCGCCGAGTCGACCAACCTCGCCGGGTTCGGCAAGGGCTTCGGCGACATCGAGGGCTGGGGCTGGTACGAACGCGACACCAACCCGCGGGGCGCGCTCCTGCCGACCGAGATCACCGAGTTCACCAACGCCGGCATGATGGTCGGCCTGGCCACGGTCAACTTCGCCGACGACCCGTTCGCCGCCTTCAACGGCTTCTGGGGCGCCTGCTCGACGTATGGCTCGTTCAGCTATCTCAAGTACGGACCCATGCGGCTGTTCAGCCAGCTGGCCCAGGACACCCAGCTCAAGGTGGGCAAGGTGCTCTGGGTGGCCGGCCACTCCGGCCCCGAGACCGCCGAGGACTCGCGCACCCATTTCGGGGTCTTCGAGACCGGCGTGACACAGCTCTTCCCCGAAGGCCACGTGATCGACCTGCACCCCTGGGAGTACAACGAGGTCCCGGTGGTGCTGGGCGCCGCGCTGGCCCAGGCGGCGCCCATCGTGGCGCTCCACCTGACGCGCCCGCCGATCGAGCTGCCCGACCGCGACGCGCTCGGCATCCCGTCCCATTTCGAGGCGGCCCGCGGCGCGTACGTGCTGCGCGAGTTCCGGGCGGGGCAACCCGCCATGGGCACCGTTTTCGTGCAGGGCACCACGAGCACCGCCAACCTCGTGAAGCTCCTCCCCGACCTGGACCGGGAGCGCCTCAACGTCAAGATCGTGGCTGCCATCAGCCCGCAGCTGTTCCGCCTGCAGCCGGCCGACTACCAGGCCCGGACGGTGACCCCGGCCGACCGGATCGACGGGATGGCGATCACCAACCGGGCCGCCCGGCTGATGCACGACTGGGCCGACGGCCCGCTGGCCCTCGAGTACTCGATGGGCTCGGACTGGGACGACCGCTGGCGGACCGGCGGCACGCTCGACGAGGTCATGGACGAGGCACACCTCACGCCCCCGTACCTGCTCGCAGGGATCGAGCGGTTCGTGCGGGAGCGCGAGTCGCGCCTGCGGCGCGTGCGCGAGGCGCTCGAGGCGGCAGAGTCACGCGGGGCGGGTTGACCGCGGACCCGCTCATCGCCAACACCCACTTCCAGTAGCCAGATCGTGCGGAGGAGCACCCCCATGCAGCCACTCGAACTCGAACGGAACCTCGTGGACGCGAGCGTCTACGACAACACGATCGCGCGGTTTCGCGAGGCTCGCATCGGGCTCCCCACGTTCGCGCAGCTCGCCGACCCCTCCCGGATCCCGGCGAAGATCCGTGCGGCGCTCGCCGGGGTGGGGCCCGACGACGCACACCCCCTGAACCTGTTCCGGGTCAACTGGTTCAACGACGACGCACGCCGCGGCCTCGCGCCGGTGCCCGCCCACGTCGTGCTCCCCAAGGCGCTCACCGGCGTGGACGCGCGCATCGTCGTCGCCTTCGGCGACCGGTTCCCGATGATCCGCGCCCACAAGGTGCTCGCCGCGTACGGGTGCCTGGTGCCGCGCGTCATCACGGGGCAGTTCGACCCGACGCGCCACCGCGCGATCTGGCCGTCGACCGGCAACTACTGCCGGGGCGGGGTCGCCATCTCGCGGATCATGGATTGCCGGGGCGTGGCCGTGCTGCCGGAGGGCATGAGCCGGGAGCGCTTCGCCTGGCTGGAGGACTGGGTCGTCGATCCGTCCGACATCATCCGGACGCCGGGCACGGAGAGCAACGTCAAGGAGATCTACGACCGCTGCAAGGAGCTCGCCGCCGACCCGGAGAACGTGATCTTCAACCAGTTCTCGGAGTTCGGGAACTACATCGCCCACTACCTCGCCACCGGGTCGGCGCTCCTCCACGTGTTCGACGCCATGCACGACGAGGAGCCGGACCTTCGCCTGCGGGCCTTCGTCTCGGCGACTGGTTCGGCCGGAACCATCGCCGCGGGCGACTTCCTCAAGGAGCATGCCGGCTCCCTCACCGTGGCGGTCGAGGCGCTGGAATGCGCGACGATGCTCCGCAACGGGTTCGGCGAGCACAACATCCAGGGGATCGGCGACAAGCACATCCCGTTCATCCACAACGTCATGGCGACCGACGTCGTGGTCGCCGTCTCCGACCGGGCGACCGACCGCCTGGGCGTCCTCTTCAACACGGAGACCGGCCGCGCGTACCTCGGCGGGCGGCGGAGCGTGCCGAGCGAGGGCATGGACGCCCTTCCATCCCTGGGCCTCTCGAGCATCGCCAACATTCTCGGCGCGATCAAGACCGCGAAGTACTACGACATGGGCCCCGACGACGTGATCGTCACCGTGGCGACCGACGGTGCGGCCATGTACGGGAGCGAGCGGGACATCGCCCTGGGCAAGTACTTCGCGGGCGACTTCGACGAGGTGGCCGCCGGGGAGGTCTTCGGCGAGCACCTGCTCGGAGCCACGACCGACCACCTGCTGGAGCTCTCGCGGGAGGACCGCGAGCGGATCTTCAACCTCGGCTACTTCACCTGGGTCGAGCAGCAGGGGATGTCGATCGAGGAGTTCCGGATCCGCAAGGATCCCGGGTTCTGGAAGGACCTTCCCACCATCGTGACCGACTGGGACCGGATGATCGACGAGTTCAACGCCCGGACGGGAGCCCTGGAGGCAGGATGACGACCCGACCGGGCGCCATTGCCAGCAGCCCCGGGAGCGCCCTCGCCAGCGCCCTGGTGTGCGCCGGATGCGGCGCCTCGCCGGCGCCCGGCGATCCCTATCCGTTCCGCTGCCCGAATGCCGGCACCGGCGACGACACCGATCACGTCCTGCGACGCCTGCTGGACGTCCGCGCCGTCGAGTTCCCGGGCGCCGGCAGCGGCGATCCCGCGACCAATCCCTATCTTCGCTACCGGCACCTGTTCCACGCCTGGCACGTGGCGCGGGCGGGCGGGATCGACGACGACGCGTACTGCGCGCTGGTCGCCCGCCTGGACGGCGAGGTCGCGAAGGTCGACGGCCGGGGGTTCGTCCCCACGCCGTTCTTCCGCGCGGGCGCGCTCAGCGACCAGCTCGGGTTCGCGCCGGACGGCGGGGTGTGGGTCAAGGACGAGACGGGCAACGTGTCCGGCTCGCACAAGGCCCGCCACCTTTTCGGGCTGCTCGTCTACCTGGAGGTGATGGAGCGACTCGGCCGCGTCGACCCGGCCGCCCGACCCCACCTCGCGATCGCGAGCTGCGGCAACGCCGCGATGGCCGCGGCCGTCGTCGCGGCGGCGGGCCGTCGCGTGCTGGACGTCTTCGTGCCGGTCGATGCCGATCCCCTCGTGGTGGCCCGGCTGCGGGAGCTCGACGCGCGGGTGAGCGTCTGCCCGCGCGAGCCTGGCCTCACCGGCGACCCGACCTATCACCGGCTCCGCGCGGCGCTCGCCGAGGGTGCCCTCCCGTTCACCTGCCAGGGCAACGAGAACGGGCTCGCGGTCGAAGGCGGGTTCACGCTCGGGTACGAGATGGCAACCGCCCTCGCGGACGGGCCGGCACTGGATCGGCTCGTGGTCCAGGTGGGCGGCGGCGCGCTTGCGAGCGCATGCATCGAATCGATCGACGACGCGGTTGCCCTGGGGGCGCTCCCGCAAGCGCCCCGCTTCAACGCGGTGCAGACGGAGGGTGCCTGGCCGCTGCGTCGGGCGTTCGACCGGCTCGCCGCGCGCCTGCCGGCCGGCGCGACGCCCGGAGACCTCCGCGAGGCGCTCGGGTACGCCGCGACACACCGGTCCGCCTTCATGTGGCCGTGGGAGGAGGAGCCCCGGAGCGTCGCGCACGGGATCCTCGACGACGAGACCTACGACTGGCTCGCGGTGGTCGAGGGGCTGCTGCGCACAGGAGGGAGTCCCGTCGTGGTGGGCGAGGACGTGCTCGTGCACGCCAACGAGCTCGCCGTGAGCACCACGGGCATCGATGTCGACCCGACCGGCTCATCGGGGCTTGCCGGGCTGGTCGCCCTCCGCGACCGCGGAGACGTCGGCGACCACGAACGGGTCGGCGTCCTCTTCAGCGGCGTCCGGCGCTAGGGTCCGATTCGCCGGCGGGGGCCGGGGCGTCCGGGCGGACCCCGGCCATCATCATGCCGATCTCCTCGCGGGTGGCCGTCCGCGGGTCCGCCGAGCCGATGATCGTCCCCTCGTACATCACGAGGATGCGGTCCGAGATGGTCATGACCTCGTCGAGATCCTCGGAGATGATCACCGTCGCGGTGCCACTGTCGCGTTGCGCGACGAGGCGCTGGTGGATGTACAGCGACGCGGACACGTCGATTCCCCGCGTCGGCTGGGCGACCAGCAGGACGTCGGGCTGGCCCGAGAGCTCCCGGGCCATGATCAGCTTCTGGATGTTGCCGCCGGACAGGCTCCGCACCGGCGTCTCCAGGTTCGGCGTCTTCACGTTGAACGCGGCAACCAACTCGTCGCAGTGCCGGCGGATGGCCCGGGTTTGCAGGAATCCGAAGCGGCAGAACGCGCGGCTGCCGTAGTCCACCAGGAGGAGGTTCTCGCCGACGCTGAAGTCGGCGACGACGCCGTCCCGCATGCGCTCCTCCGGCACATACCCGAGTCCCGCCGACCGGATCGCGGCAGGGCCGTGTCCCGCCAGCTCGGCCCCGTTCAGCATGATCGAGCCGCTCGAGGGGGGTCGCAGCCCGGCGATCGCCTCGGCGAGCTCCCGTTGGCCGTTGCCCGCGACCCCGGCGATCCCCACGAGCTCGCCCGAGCGGACCTCGAAGCTGACGCCGCCTACGGCCTCGGTTCCCCGGTCGCTCTCGACGCGGAGATCCGTCACGACGAGCCGGCTCGCGCCGGCGACGCCCCTCGGCGGAGGCTCCTCGGCAGCCACGTGGTGCCCGACCATCATCTCCACGAGCCGCTCGCGGGTCGCCTCGGCGGCCGGCAGCGTGCCGACCACGCGGCCGTTGCGAAGCACGGTGATCCGGTCCGACAGGTCCAGCACCTCGTGGACCTTGTGCGAGATGAAGACGAGGCCGCGCCCGCTCCTGGTCATCTGGCGCAGGACGGCGAAGAGGTCCTCCACCTCCCCCGGCGTCAGGACTGCCGTCGGCTCGTCGAGCACCAGCAGCTCCACGTCGCGATAGAGCGCCTTGATGATCTCCACGCGCTGCCGCTCGCCGACGGAGAGCTGCCAGACGAGGGCCTGCGGGTCGACCCGGAGCCCGTACGTCTCCGAGAGCTCGTTGATGCGCGCGGAGACCGTCTCGAGGCCCGTCAGCGGCCCGCGCGTGGACCGGCTGCCGAGCGCGACGTTCTCGGCGACGGTGAGCGTGTCCACCAGCATGAAGTGCTGGTGGATCATCCCGATCCCATGCCGGATCGCGCTCGAGGGCGAGCCGATCGCGACCCTGCGACCGTTGATCCTGATCTCGCCCTCGTCCGGCCGGTAGAGCCCGTAGAGGACGCGCATGAGCGTGCTCTTGCCGGCGCCGTTTTCACCGAAGAGCGTGTGGACCTCTCCGGCCCGAACGTCGAAGTCGACCGCGGCGTTGGCGACCACCCCGGGAAAGCGCTTGGTGATCCCGCGCATCTCCAGGATCGGGACTCCGGCAACGCCGGTCGCGTCCCCCGGGGTGGTCGCCGCCACGGTCATCGTTCCCGACTTACCCGTGGATCACTGGGGGACCTTGACGGACCCGTCGGTGATCCCCTTGATCAACGAGTCGGCCTTTGCCTTCACCTCGGCGGGCAGGTTGAACCCGGGATTGAAGTCGATCTTCGCTCCACCGTTGGCGAGGGTCGCCGTGAAGGTCGTGCCGCCGAGCTTGCCGCCCTGGATGTCGGTGAGGATCTCCTCGACGATCGGGGCCCAGTCGTAGACCTGGCTCGAGACGACGTTGGACTGGGCAAGGGACACCTGCGTCCACTGCGTTCCGAACCACGGAAGATTGTTCGTCTTGGCGATGCCGATCGCGCCCACGACGGCCTGCGCCGTGCCGGTGAGCACGTCGGCCTTGTTCGCCACGAATGTCGTTGCGGCCGCGGCCATCAGGCTGACGTCGCTGAAGGAACCGGTGTAGACAGGGATGCAGCTGATCGAGGACGCCACCGACTTGGCGCCCGCACAGAACCCATCGACGTAGAGCTTGGCATCACCGACGGCGATCGGGCCGATGACCCCCAGCACCTTCGACTTGCTGAGCATCGCCGCCATCGCGCCCTGGACGTAGCCGCCCTCGTTCGAGTTCACCTGGTAGGCAAAGACGTTCGGGAGATCGTAGGTGGATCCCGCGGTACCCCAGGCAAAGGAGACGTTGGGGAACTTGGGCGCCAGCTGCTGGATCGTCGATCCGTACTGGGACCCGTGGGCGATGATCAGGTTGAAGCCCTGCGTGGCGTAGGTCTGGATCACGTTCGCGGCCGTCGCGACCACGAACTGGTTGTCGGAGACCGCGATCTCCAGGTTGTACTTCCCCTTGAGCGAGTTGAGCGCCTCGACCATCGACTGGGTGAAGGCAAGGTCATTGACCGCGCTCGGCGCGACCAGGGCCACCTTGAGCGTGGTCGCGGCGGCGCTCGGGCTGGGTGCGGTCGAAGGGGCTGCGGCGGCGCTCGGGCTGGGTGCGGTCGAAGGGGCTGCGGCGGCGCTCGGGCTGGGCGCGGTCGAGGCGGGCGCGGGCGTGCTGCTGCCACCGCAGGAGGCGGCGACCAGCGCCACCAGCACGGCGGGCAGGATGAGCGAGAGCTTGCGGTCTGGGTGTCGATGCATCGTGGTCTCCTTTTGGGGGATCCTGGGTTGGGTTCGCGCTTCCGAGCGCTGGCGCGGTGGGGACGGGCACTCGATTCGCGTCAACCCTCCCTCTCGTACGGTCTGCCAAGAGCGGCCGGCTGCCGGAACCGACGGGCGAGGAAGAGCAGCGCCAGGACCGTGATGACCGCCGGCGCGGTCGCAGCGAGGTCGGATGCGTTGAGGGGAATGATCCCGAGCGACTTCCAGGTGAGGATGACCACCCCGACGAGCCCGTACAGCAGCGCCCCGCCCATCACCCCCACGGGTCGCCACGCGCCGAAATAGACGAGCGCAACGGCAATGAACCCCTCGGCCTGGGTCAGGTTCACCTGGAAGATTCCGCCGTACATGAGGAGGCTCGCGCCGGCGAGTCCCGAGAAGGTGGACCCGATGATCAGGGTGGACCAGCGAATCCGGGCGACGCTGACGCCAAGGCTGTCCGCAGCGGCCGGGTTCTCCCCCACCGCCCGGATCTTCAGCCCGTAGGTCGTGCGGTTGAGGACGAAGGAGACGACGGGGACCAGCAGGAAGGCCAGGTAGACGAGCAGGCTCTGCCGGAAGAACATCCCGCCGATCACGGGGATGCCCTCGAGGAGCGGGATCCCGACCGGTGGCAGCGTGGCGATCGGCAGCGGCGTGCCGACGAGCTTCTGGAAGAGCAGCGCGCTGAAGCCGAGGCCGAAGAGGTAGACCCCGATGCCGCTGATGCCCTGCTCCGCCTTGAGCGTCACGCTCACGAGGGCCGTGACCACGCCCATCACCGTCCCCGTGGCCGCGCCCGCCAGGACGGCGAGGAGGAGGTTGCCCGTCCTCAGCGCCGTGTAGTACGTGGCGAAGGCGGCCAGGAGCATGATCCCGTCGACGCCGAGGTTGATGACCCCGCTTCGCTGGCCGATGACTTCGCCGAGCGCGGCAAGCAGGAACGGCGTTGCGAGCGCGATCCCGGATGCGACGGTGACCGTCAGGACGTCGACCGTGAAGAACTGGTTCATTCGTCGCCCCGTCCGTCGGCGGTCGGAAGCGAGTTGCTGTGGGGCGGGCGCGGCGGGCGGGCGGCTCGAGGGCCCGCAAGCGTGATCGTCCGGGCGCGCGCGCGCCGGCGCAGGTACTCGAGCGAGACGACAAGGACGACGACGATCCCGCTGAGGGCGGTGACGAGGTCGGAGGGCACGCCGGTGGCGACCTGCAGCGCCGAGCCACCCACGATGAGACCACCGAAGAAGAACGCCGAGAAGATGGTCCAGAGCGGGTTGAGGCCGCCGAAGAGCGCGACGACGATGCCGTTGAAGCCGGCGGACCCCGTGAACCCGGTCAGGCTCCCGTCCGTCACCATGCGGTGCGAGATGCTTCCGAAGACCAGGATCGCGCCGGCGATCCCGCACATCGCCCCGCTCAGGGTCATCGCCATCGTGATCGTCCGTTTCACGGGCATGCCCGCATACGCCGACGCACTCCGCGAGAGGCCGACGCTCCGGATCTGGAACCCGAAGCTGGTGCGCCAGAGCAGGATGTACACGCAGACCGCCACGAGCACCGCGATCGGCACGCCCAGGTGCAGCTGGGTGCCCGGGACCAGGATGGGCAGCTGCGAGTTCGGCGACAGGAGCTTCGTCTCGGGGATGAGACCGCCGACCGAATCCGGCGACTGGTCGACCATCGGCCCGGCCAGCAGGAAGTTCATGACCTGGACGGCGACCAAGTTGAGCATGATCGTGCTCAGGATCTCGTTGACGTTGTACTTCGCCTTGAAGATGCCCGGTATGCCGCCCCAGATCGCGCCGCCCGCCGCCCCCGCCAGGAGCACGAGCGGGATCAGGACGATGCTCGGCAGATCGGGAAGCGCGAGCGCGGTCGCCGCCCCAGCCAATCCACCCATCGCGATCTGGCCCTCGCCGCCGATGTTGAAGACGTTGGCTCGGAACGCGATGCAGATCCCGACCCCGACGAGGAGCAGGGGAACCGCCTGGATCGCGGTGCTGCTCAGCGCGTAGCTTCCGCCGAACGCCCCTTTCAGGAGCGCGACATAGCCGGTGACCGGGTTTGCGCCGAGGACCAGCATCATCACGGCGCCGAGCAGCAGGGCGACGACGAGCGCCGAGGGGATCGCGAACCAGCTCAGCAGGAATCGACCCACGTCCGCACGGCGGTCGGCGACGGTCACGCCCATCAGCCGGTCGGCTTCACGTTCGCTCATGTGCACCCCTGGTGCGACCGGAGAGGAGCTGGCTTCCTCGTCCGCAGCTTCCGGGATGGCGCTGGAAGATCGGGCCCTCGCGGCGACCTCGCGAACCGGGAACGGCGCAGGTCGCCGATGCGGATGGGTCGGGATGGCTCGGGCAGCCGAATCTGGGACACGAGATTGGTGCTGGCGAGAGGCGTCGCATCACCGAATTTCTCACCCCAGGCGCCAGACGCTAGTCATCTGACATCCTCTCCGAGCCCGCATTGTGGCATGGGGCGGCAAGCGGCTCCCCAGTGCCATTCGGCCCGTTGTGCTCGGTCGTCGGCGCCGGCGGGCGGTCGCCCGAACGGGGCGGACGGGCATGGACGGACGTCCGGGCTGAAGCAGATCGATGCCCGGCTCGATCGACTGGCCGGGCAGTCTCGACGGGGCTGTCCAGGCGGGTCTGCCCGAGCATGGCGCCATCGGGTCGCGGCGGCACGGCCATGGCGCCATCGGGCGCAACGTGCCGAATGGCACTGGGGGCAGCGTCGGTGGGCTGTGGCACAATGCGAACAGGGTAGATGTCAGATGACTAGCGTCTGGCACCGGGAGTTGCAGATCGTTATGCGACGGCTCTCACCAGCACCAATCTCGTGCGCCGGATCCGGCCGCCATTCGTGGCCCGCGACGCTGCCACGCGACCCTGCGGCCGACAACACGGAGACGAGGCGGGTGCATGGTTCGCCGTAACCTGACCCTGGCCCGGCAGGCGGCCCAGGAGGTCATGGAAGGGATCCAGTCCGGGGCACTGGCAGGCGACGATGGCCTCCTGCCGTCGGAAGCCGCGCTCAGCCAGCGCATCGGCGTGAGCCGGGCGACCCTTCGGGAGGCACTCTCGCAGCTGGAGCAGGGCGGCTTCATCGTCCGTCGCCATGGGATCGGGACCTTCGTCAGTCCCCGCCACCCCCTCGTGGTGGCCGGGCTCGAGGAGCTCCAGAGCATCGAAACCCTCGCTCAGCGGACCGGGGTGGAGATCCACATGGGCGAGTGCGAGATCCGGGAGCGCGCCGCCGACCCGGGCGAAGCCGAGGCCCTGAAGATTGCCGCGGGGACCCCGGTTCTCGCCGTCGAACGCGTGATGCTGTCGGGCGATCGTCCGATCGCCTTCCTCATCGACGTGGTCCCGACCGACATCCTGGACGCCGTGGACCTGGGTGACGCATTCGACGGGTCGGTGCTGGACCTCCTCCTGCGACGCGGCGATCCCCCGCTGAAGCACTCACACACGGAGCTGGTCGCGGAGGCGGCGGACAGCGGCCTGGCGCAGCGCCTGCGCCTGCGGGTCGGCGATCCGCTTCTCACGTTCACTGCGCGGCTCGTCGCAGCGACCGGGCGGATCGTGGACTACTCGGTCAGCTACTTCAGCCCGGGTCACTTCCGTTTTCACGTCATTCGTCGCGTCAACCAGCTCTCGTCGCAGGTTCCCGAGGGTCCCGGGCAGCGCGGACGAGCGGCTGACCTTGTCGTGGCGGCGCCGGTCGAGGCACGCGTGTGAGGCGAGCCGGCGCAGGTGTTCGAAGCCAGAAGAGGGTCGGAAGAATCGTTCTTTCGGCGACTCCGTTGAACCCACAGAAAGGGGCACATCATGCGTAGCTTTGCCGGCCGCGACATCCTTTCGCTGAAGGATTTCAGCCGCGACGAGTACTTCCGCGTCTTCCAGGTCGCCGACGACCTCCGTCCGTTCGCGCGCGATCGCCGGAACACGGACCTGCTCAAGCACAAGACGCTCCTGACCGCGTTCTACCAGCCGAGCACCCGGACGCGGCTCTCCCACGAAGCCGCCATGCATCGCCTCGGCGGCCACGTCCTGGGCTTCTCCGACTCGAAGATGACCCGGGCCGGCGACTTCTACCAGGAGTCGATCAAGGACACCTTCCACATGCTGGAGTACTACGCCGACGTCATCGCGATCCGGCACTTCCAGCAGGGCGCCCCGGCGGAGGCGGCGAAGTGGTCGTCCGTGCCGGTCATCAACTGCGGCGACGGCTGGGGCGAGCATCCCACCCAGGTGCTGACCGATCTCTACACGGTTCTCCGCGAGAAGGGGACGCTCGACGGGCTGACCTACCTGCTGGTCGGCGACATGCGGATGCGGACGATGCATTCGATCCTGTACGCGCTGAGCCAGTTCGACGCCAAGGCGATCGTCGTCGGCCCGCCGGACATGAGCCTGCTGCCGGAGTTCAAGGCGGAGATCGACGAGCTCAACGTCGACTACGTCGAGGCCGGCGACGTGCGCGACGTCATCGGCGAGGCGGACGTGATCTACATGGAGCCCGTCGTCCAGGCCGACTACACGTCATCGCGCGTGGAGCGCGGCGACAAGGTCGGGCTGACTCCGCCCGAGTACTGCATCACGCGCGAGCTGCTGCGTGACAAGGGCAAGCGCAGCTCGATCATCCTCCACTCCCTGCCGCGCATGGACGAGCTCCTGCCGGACGTCGACGCGACGCGCCACCAGCGCTACTGGGCA
>Ga0209014_10001662_pt1 | contig 13094 bp, 17 predicted proteins | sample BarGraNGADG00212_FD_184491 | JGI IMG/M metagenome (GOLD analysis project Ga0209014, IMG submission 184491) | Arctic peat soil microbial communities from Barrow, Alaska - Barrow Graham LP Ref core NGADG0002-212 (SPAdes) (version 2) | ecosystem: Environmental > Terrestrial > Soil > Wetlands >...
ATGGGACGACGCGCCGGCGATGCCCATGATCAGGCTCACGTTGGCGACGAGGCCGTCGGTCGCGCCGAACACGGTCGGGCGCAGCACGCTCGAGCCGCGCGTCTCGTGGGGGTTCGACGGGGCGGCGACGAGGTCTTGCAGGCGGCGCCAGGCGGCGTTCACGGCGATGACCGACGCGCCCGGATTCCTGCCACGGAGCGTCCGCGCCGGCAGAACGAGCCGGCCGTATTGCTATAGAAGGCCGGCGGCCTCATGGAGGCGCTGCTCCTCGACCGTTCGCTCTGCAAGCGGTTCCACGTCGAGTCGCTCATCCGGAATCGAAAGCCCGCTCTGGACCGATCGGCCGTAGCTGCCATCCGTGATGCGCTCCTCGGCTCGCCCCACGGCGGCCAGCTCAGCGCGGAGGCTGGCAGCCACGGCGAGGTCGACGGACTCCGTCTCCAGCCCGCTGGCGCCTTCTTCGAGCTCGCCGGTCTGCTGACCTCGAAGCGATCCGGCCGCGCGTATGTCGCCGTCCAATCCCGCCAGCGACGCCTCGATGCGGGCTCGCTCACGAGCGACGTTGTCACGTGCGTGTGCTTCGTTCACGATCGACTCCTGGTAGGGCCACGTGCCGCCTGTCCTCTCAGGCCCTGCGCGGACGGGCCGGTTTGGCGGCTGATCCCAGCCGCTCGATCCGAGACGGTGATCATCCATCCGGCACGCGGCCGGACCACCGGCCGATCAGGCCGTTGTCTACTCCTGCGGCTCCGTGTCGGCGAAGGTGCCCGGATGACCGCGCTCCGCGGCATCCTTCTCGGGCATGGACTCCTCGCCCGCGGCGAAGGTGCCCAGGTGCTCGCTGCGCTCCGCGGCATCCTTCTCGGGCATGGACTCCTCGCCCGCGGCGAAGGTGCCCAGGTGCTCGCTGCGCTCCTCGGCATCCTTCTCGGGCGTGGTCTCCTCGCCCGAGGCGAAGCTGCCGCGCGGCTGGATCAACTCCTCCGTGGCCGTCGCGGGCGGCAGCTCCTCGCTTACGACGACGGTGATCGTCTCGACAATCTCGATCTCGTCCATGGTTCCCTTTCCGGGCACCTGTGAGGCCCGCGCCCTGCGCCGGGATCGCCCGGCCTGCACGTTCGACGTGCCGAGGACATCGCCTGTCGGAGGCGACGCGCCGATATGAGCGACTGCGCGACTACATGACGTGGACCAACCAGAGGATCACCAGCACGATCACGATCACGCCGACGATCCCGACGCCTCCGCCTCTTGAGCTCGCGGCAGCTTCCCGTCGGGTCCCGTCCTGGTTTCGCGAACGGCCAACGCCGCCCGTGAACCCGAGTGTGCTGGCTGAGCCCCACGAAGTCATGAAGGTCCGTCATTTCCGCCGCGTCAGCTCCACCGGCCCGGACATGAACCCCCGGTGATGCCGCGAAGACACGTCGCGTCGCCGAGGCATGCGCGTCGAGTCCTCGGAACCGGACTGGGTCTCCCGGTCAACGGCCAGGCGGCACGGCCTTGAGCTTGACGTCGGGATGCTCCGCCTCGAACCGCTCAAGGGCGACGACGAAGGCTGCGACCCATCCCTCGAGAGCACGGTCAGCGGCCTCGTGGAGGACCGTCCGAAGGTAAGCGTTCTCGGACAGCGGAGCCTCGTACAGTCGATCGAAACAGGTGACCTCCATCATGGCCGTGGCGTTCACGATCCGCTTCTCGATCGTCGTCCCCTTCTCAAGGATGTGGTCGAATGCGGGAGCGGCGCGCAGGTTGCCGGGCATCATGCCTCCGATCGAGCTCGTCATGGGCGCTGTCATCCGCGGCGCCGACGCTTTGATCATCTCCGATCGCGGCGACTCCGAAGGCTCCGTCGATCTGCTGGAACAGGTGGCGGTCGCTCGCTCAGCCTGCGACCGCCTCGTCGGCTGAACCCAGGCGCCGCGTCCAGGCGGCGAGCGAGACGGTCAAAACGGCAGCGCCGACCAGAGATGCCGCCGGTCTGCCCGCGCCACGTTCGTCGCGTTTGGCGAACGTGACGCGAGTCCTGCGCGACGTTACCGGGCGCGGTCGGCGATCGACAGGGCGGGTCGCCACGCTTGATGTGCGCGCGTCCGGCCCTCCGGGCGCGCCAGGTTTCGACAGCCGCGTACGCAGCATCAACCCAGACTCCCGTGCGATCCTTCCGCGATGAGTTGGAGCGAGCTCGCTCAGCCGGCGACCAGCACGGAGGCGATCTCGTCCCACGCCACGTCATCGGGGTCGCCGTGACTCCGGGCCAGGATTCCGCCGTCGCGGGTCACGACGAGCGCGTTGACGTCATCACTGTTCGGGATCGCGAGCGACCGCTGGAAGGCCGCCACGTCCGTGTAGACCGCGATCGTGCGGGCCAGCACATCGGGGTCGCCGATGCCCGCCGTCATCCCGCCATCGATGAAGCGCCGCACGGGCCGCCACCGGGTGGCCAGGACCGGCAGCTCGAGGACAGCGACGGGCGTCGGACCCGTCGCACCCCGGGTCGTCGGCGGCACCCCCGCCGCCACCGCGCGGGCGATCCACTGGTCAACCCGGGCCTGGTGCCAGCGCTGGAATGCCACGACCGCCAGCGTCCGCTCGGCGGGGAAGTCGCGGGGGAGGGCCACCTCGACACCGAGGGGCGTGCGACCAGCCACGAGCGGGAACCGCGCATGTTGCCCAGCAGCGTCGCTCAACCTCGCGCACACATCCCTTCACGTGGCGCCCGCAGCGCAACGGGGGTCCGTCCGCCCACGAGCGCCTTCATCGGAGCCCGGTGAGGTCGGCGGCAAGCTCCCAGAAGCGTCCTGCCCGTTCGAGGTCATACGACTCGGGACTGGACTCGATCGGGTGGCACTCCCCGAAGAACTTCCCGCCGACGCCCTCGATCGAGGGATCGACGGCCACGAACATCAACGCGTCAGTCGCCTCATCCACGGATGTCGCGAACGGCATGCGGGGCATCACGTGCTGCATCACGAAGCGCATCGCACCGCGCGTGCTCGCGGCCGCCGTGGCGGGCACGAAGCCCGGGCAGACCGCATTGGCGGTGATCGGCCGAGGCGGGAGCCGGCGCTGCAGCTCGTAGGTGAACCACAGCACGGCCAGCTTGGAGTTCTTGTATGCCCGGTCCGGGTGATAGCCGCGTTCCAGCTGCGGGTCGTCGAAGTCGAAGTGGACCGGTTCCCCGCGTGAACCGGGCAGGTGGAGCCGCGAGCTGACGGTGACAACGCGGGCGGCAGGGGACCGCTCGAGCGCCGGGAGCAGCAGGTGCGTGAGCAGGAACGGCGCCAGCACGTTCACCGCCAGGGTTTCCTCGTATCCATCGACCGTGACGCGACGCGTCGCGCTCTGCTGCATGACGCCGGCCACGTGGAACAGCACGTCGATCACCTCGCCACGCTCCGCCTCGAGGGATGCGAAGGCGCGCACCTCCGACAGGGAGGACAGGTCAACGGATCGCGGCTCGACGAAGGCGCCTGGGTGGCCGCGCCGGATCTCACCGGCGGCAGCCTCGGCGGCTTCCGGAGTGCGAGCCACGAGGATGACCCGGTTGCCGGCGACGGCAAGCTTCTCCGCGGTGACGCGACCCAGCCCTCGGCCACCGCCTGTCACAAGCGCAGTCTTCATCGCCTCGACATCCCAGCGGGGCGTGCTCGTTCACCTGGGACCGATTCGCGGCTCCCGGTACGTCCCGCCCTTGGGCTTCGAGACGAAGGCGACGCTCCACGGAAACCCGGCCTCGCACAAGCCGCCGGGCGGTCGGGGGAGCCTTGGAGCCGGCTGCGCCTCCGCGTATTCTTGGCGCGTCCCCGAGTTCGCCCAGACCTTTCGGAGGGCCCATGTCCACAGGTGCTGTGGCCGCGATCCCGATCGACCGATCCACCGGCCTGTTTCGCTGGAACGCCGTCCTCGGCGTCCTCCATTTCGTCCAGTTCGTGGCCATCCTGGCCCTCTCGTTCGCGAAGAACCCGTTGGTGACTTCGCCGGTGGTTGGCACGTATTCCGAGGTCGCCCTGGAGCGACGACGTCGCCTTCGCCAACCTGCTCGGCGAGCACGACATCCTGGTGCTGCCGGGATCGGTCTGCGAGATCCCCGGCTACTTCCGGCTCTCCCTCACCGCGACCGACGACATGATCGATCGCGCCCTTCCGCGCTTCGCCGCGGTCGTCGAGCACGCCCGGGCGCACGAGGCGGGCAGCACCGGCCCGGGCCGGTCGGCGACCCGCCCGTGAGCCCTGACCTTGCCGCCGGGACGTGGGCTGCGGTCTGGGGTCGTCCGGATGGCGCGTCGTCGAGCTCCCACATCGTGATGGAGAGCCTTGCGGCATTCCAGGCCGAGCCCTGCGCGTCGACCTGGTACGGCTTCGTCGTTCGGCTGGGCCTTCTGGTCGACTCGAGCGAGGTCCGTAACCTCCTCGGTCCCCTGGACCCGTTCCCGGCCGTCACCTCGCAGGCCCTGGCCGACGTGCTGCTGGCACGGGACACCACCGCCGGGCAGGGTCCTGGCTGATCCGGAGGCCGTCGCCATCGGGCCTGCAACGGCTCATGATCTCGGGAGGTCGATCAACCCCTGCTCGATCGCCCGCGTGACCGCCGAGGTCCGATCGGAGACGTCCAGCTTCTCGAAGATGTGGGCGAGGTGGGTCTTGATGGTCGCCTCGCTGATTCGCAACGCGTGTGCGATCTCCTTGTTGGACGCGCCCTGGGCAACGAGCGCCACGACCTCGAGCTCGCGTCCCGACAACGCCTCGCCCCCCGCGCTCGGTCCGGGCACGAGACGATGCATGAGGCGAGCGGCGACCGAGGGAGCCAGGGGAGAGCCGCCCGCCACCGCGCTCCGAACGGCGGCGAACAATGTCTCCCGGGGCGTGTCCTTCAGCAGGTAGCCGGCCGCCCCGGCCTCGATGGCCCGCAGGATCTGGTTGTCCGAGTCGTAGGTCGTCAGCACGAGGACGGGTGGTGGGTTGGGCAGCTGGCGGATGCGTGCCGTGGCCGCCACCCCATCGAGGACGGGCATCTGGAGGTCCATCAGGACGAGGTCGGGCCGCGTTGCCTGCACCTGTTCGATCGCCTGCGCGCCGTTCGCGGCCTCGCCCACGACAACAAAGCCGGGATCGGTCTCGAACATGCCCCGGAGGCCGGTCCGCACGACGGGGTGGTCGTCGACGATGAGGAGGCGGATTCCGGTCATGGTGCGGTCAGCTCGCGAACGTGCTCGGGCGCGGAACAGGGAGCCGGGAGGCTCACGGCGATCGTGGTGCCCTCGCCGGGCGCGCTCTCCACCGCGACGCTGCCGCCCAGCAGCGCGGCCCGCTCGCGGATGCCCATGAGACCCAAGCCGCCCGCGGGCCCGGGCGTCGGTGGAGCCGGGTCGAAGCCGCGGCCATCGTCCGCCACATCGAGGGTGACCTCATCGGGGAAGTAAGAGAGTGTAACGGTGACGTGGCCGGCGGCCGCGTGGCGGCGGACGTTCGCGAGCGCCTCCTGCGTCGCGCGCAGCAGCGTGACCTCCACGTCGGGGTGGAGAGTGCGCACGGTCCCCGTGACCGTGACATCGGTCGTCGGGCCCTCCTGGGCAGCGACGGCGGCGACGCGCTCGATCGCGCCCGGGAGCCCGCCGCCCGCGAGCGCCTCAGGCCGCAGTGCCCACGCAAGGCCGCGCGCGTCCGCGAGGCTGAGTCGCGCGACTTCCTCCGCCTCGACCACATGCCGCTCCACGCGCTCCTGGTCGTGCCCGAGGGAGCCCCGAGCTGCCTCCAGGTGCGCGACGACGCTGGCAAACCCCTGGGCCAGCGTGTCGTGGATCTCGCGCGCCAGACGGCTGCGCTCCTCCAGCACCCCGGCCGTGCGTTCGGCGGCCGCGAGCTCGCGCCGCGTCCGTTCGAGTTCCGCGATGAGGAGCCGACGGTCGAGGCTCTGGCGCGCGATCGCCCCGAACCAGAGCGAGATGCCGAACGCGAAGGCGATCTGGGCGACATCCGAGAGCAGGCTCGGGGCCGCGCTGTCGAGCCGCCAACCATTGACGGTGAGCTCGGAGAGCGAGAGCGAGATCGCGAGGCCGCACGCCCCGACGAAGACGGCGGAGCGCCGTGCGTAGAGCAGGAAGAAGATCTGTGGGTAGAGCGTGAACTCGAGGTACGCGAAGTACGGGTTCAGCTGGAGCAGGACGCCAAAGCACACCGTGACAGCCGCCGCGTACGGCACGCCGAAACCGAACCACCAGCCCCAGGCGCGGGGATGGCGCATGAACATCGCCAGGTAGAGGACCACCAGCAGGCCTGCCAGCCCGACGGCAGCGATCCTCGCCTCGTCGGTCATGCTCCACGAGGTCAGCGCGAGCGCCGTTGCGACGACGATCGTCGCGATGTTCCAGACATGCCACAGCGGGAGGCTGCGGACCCACACATCCGACGGCGCTCCGATCACCGCCGCGCCTCCAGTGGCGGTGATCGGAGGCGTTTCGTGCGACGGTACGCTCATCCGCATCATCGTAGACGCCGCGACCTACGCGAACTGCCTTCCGACGAACCGCCGGTACACAAGGAGCGCGGCGATTGCGGACGCGATGCACCAGCCGATGATCCAGGCGACATCGACGATTGGTTGTGCCCTGACCGGCAGCCCAGTCATCGACTGCGCCAGCATGGACAGGTGATACGTCGGAGTGAGCTCGGCGACCTGCCGGACCGCCGCCGGGAGAGCGTCGATGTCCAGGAAGACGCCGGCGGTGAGAGACAGCGGCATGAGGATGAGGAGGTTCACCGCACCGGCGCTGCCCGGGCGAACCAGGAAGCCGACCAGGAAGCCGATCGGGGCGAGCGCGAGCGAGCCGGCGAGAAGGAGCCCCGCGGTGGCGAGCCACGTGTCGAGCGGGAGCCGGGCTCCCGTCATCGCGCCCTCGATTCCCAGCAGCAGGATGATCGCGGCGGAAGCCAGGAGGACGAAGACCAGCTTCGCCGCGAGATACGCCGCGGCCGGCATCGGCGTGACGCGCATGAGCCGCAGGTCACCACGTGCCCGCTCGTCGGCGATGGTGTGGCCGATCCCGGACAGGGAGACGCTGAGCACGCCGAAGATGCCGAAGACGACGATGAGGTATCCGCCTACGGTGCCACCTCCGGGTACGGGCTCAGCCGCCCGCGAGATGCCGATGATCGTGTAGAAGAAGAGCGGCAGGGCGATGGCTGCCATCGCGAAGTCGGGTGCGCGGAGGTGGCGGCGCAGCTCGGCGGCAGCCTGCAGAGCGAAGGGTCGCAGGGATGCGCGTTCGATGCCGGGTCGGGCCAGGGTAGCAAGGGTCAGGGTGTTCATGATTCGGTCTCCTTCACGAGGTCGAGGAACGCCGTCTCGAGCGCCCGCTCTTCGACGGTGACCTCTTCGACATGGGTTGCTCCGCCGAAGAGCCGGCCCAGCACGGCTTCGGCGTCGACGGCCACGATCTCCAATCGCGACCCGGTGCGCGCCACGCGGACCACCCCGGGCCACGTGGCGACGACGGCCGGGTCGAGGTCGGCCCGCACGCGGATGGTCTTGCCGCCGGCCTGCGCCTTGACCTGCGCGGGGGTGCCGTCGCGCACGATCTGGCCGTGATTGATCACGACGATGCGGGTTGCGAGCGCATCCGCCTCTTCGAGGAGATGCGTCGCGAAGAGCACCGTGGTGCCGTGTCGCGCCAGCTCCGTGATCACGTCCCAGAAGTGGCGCCGGCTCTCGACGTCGAGCCCCGTGGTTGGCTCATCGAGGACCACGAGCTCGGGGTCACCGCACAATGCGAGGGCGAACATCAGCCGCTGGCGCTGGCCGCCCGAGAGCTTGCCGGCTCGACGTCCTTCGAGGCCGGCCAGCCCCGCGGCGCCGATCACCTCAGCCGCCCGCCTCGGACGCGGGTAGTAGCTGGAGAACAGCTCCACCAGCTCGGCAACGGAGAGCATCGGGGGCACGCCCGACTCCTGGAGCATGGCGCCGATCCGGGCTCGCGCCGCCGGGTGCTCGGGCGGCAACCCCAGCAATCGGACGGTGCCGGCGGTCGGGCGGCGCAGGCCCAGGATCAGAGAGAGCGCCGTGGTCTTGCCAGCGCCGTTGGGTCCCAGGATCGCGGTGATCTCCCCGGGCTGGATGACGAGGTCGATGCCGCGGAGGGCCTCGACCGCGCCGTACCGCTTGGTAGCGCTACGAAGCTCGACGACGGGGGCCGCGGCCGAATCGAGCGCAGGCGCCGCCGCGAACGCTGCGTGGCCTGCGAGTGGTGCGAAGGTCATTGGGTTGTCTCCGAGAGGCCGGTGTTCCGCCACCGGACCTGCTCGCAGTGTCCGTCGCGGGCTCGGTGCAGACCATCGGCCGCCCAGTCACGCCGCGGTCGGGTGATCAAACGATGGCTATCCCCCATTCGGGGGATAGCCGCATTTCGACCCCGCATGCGGTCGCGGAGCGCCGCCCTCTCACGATCCTGTTCGCCGACCTCGATTGGTCTGGTCTTGTGGCGATCGGCGCTGGCCATCGGCCATCGCTCTCCTGGTGGCTCGACGGTGCCGGGCGCCGGCCCGCGCTTCACATCGAACGCATCGTCCGGTCGGCGAACGCATGGACCCTGGCGGCCGTCCCGGGTCCCACGAGCGGAAGGCCGTGACCGCTGGCCAGAACGGAGGGATCGAGGTCCCAAGGCCCGGAACGTCAGAGGCGAACGGCCCATCCGGTGTGGCCCGGCCGTCCTCCGCCCGGCGACGCAGCGACCCCGGCGGGCGCCGGCAATGGGCCGGCCACTGGACCGACAGCAGGTAGGGCGTGAATTCCAGCCGTTCCGCGCCGGTCGCCGTGACGAGGAAGCCGTCCTCCACCCGCAGCCCGCCCCCGCAGGGGCCCACGGCCGGAGATCGCTCGCGAGCGAAACGCCGGCCACGAACGCCTGCGACGTCCACGGGCGCGCGCGACGGTCGCGGTCGGTTTTGGGCGATGATCTGCGAGCGATGGAACGGTCAGGGGGCGCTGCTCATACCGAGCGCCGAATCTGCTTCGGGCCCGGCCCGGACGTCTTCCGGCCCGCGGCGATCCCGGCGCCCACGCGCGCGCGATGATTCCGCCCGCCGCAAAGGGACGACGGTTCGCCTGGCGGCGATCGCTCTTCATCGTGCTGTGCGTCGTCGTGCTCGCGATCGTGGCCAGCCAGTTCACCTCGGCCGAGGCGTTGGGTGCGGACCTCTCGAAGGCGGACCCCGCGTGGGTGACGGTCGCGGTCGTCCTGCACGGGGCGTTCTTCGTCCTGTACGGAGGGCTGTATGCGGCGGGGTTTCGCGCGGTCGGAGTCTCCAGCGGGGCGCTGCGGCTGGTCCCGGTGATGTTCGCGTCGATCTTCGCGAAGACCGCCGTCCCGTTCACGGCGGCGCCCGCGGCCGCGGTCTTCATCGACGACGCAATGGCGCGGGGCCAGTCCGGCCCGCGGACGGCGGTCGGGGTCGTCGTCACGCTCGCCGTGGACCTGCTGACGGCGCTGCCCTTCGTGCTCGCCGGCACCGTCGCCCTCGTGATGCGGGATCGGCTCGTCGCCTTCGCCCTGCTGGGCACGGCCGTCTTCGTCGTGTTCATTGCCGGCGTGCTGGCGACGCTCGTCCTGTCGGCCCGCATGCCGCGGGTGCTCGAGCGGCTCCTGGTCAGGTGCGGTGCCCTGGTCAACCGCGCGGCGGTCGTCCTTGGGCGTCCCGCTCCCGTGCCCGGCGGGTGGGCACGCCGGACGACCGAGACGCTCGCCGCGGCCGTGACCTCGATCCCCGGCCATCCGCGCGACATCGCGGTCGCGTCCGGCTACGGGCTGCTCCTCCACCTCGCCAACCTGGCGGGCCTCGGTGCCCTGTTCCTCGCCTTCGGGCAGGGCCTGGACCTCGCCGCGCTCGCTGCCGGATTCGGCATGAGCATCGTCTTCTTCATCATCGCGATCGTGCCGGACGGCGTCGGAGCGGTCGAGGGGGCGATGGCCCTCGTCTTCGTCCAGCTGGGGATGCCGGCGACCGCGGCGATCCTGGTCACCCTGGCCTATCGCATCCTCAACGTCTGGCTCCCGGTCGCGATCGGGTTCTGGTGCGCGCGGCGGCTCCGGCTCTTCGGCGCCACCGAACCGGCGGGGGACGCGCTGCCCGAGATCGAGCCCGGATCCCTGTAGGCCGGCGCGCAGACCGGCTCGTGCGCGAGGCCGGAGCAGGTCGCGAACGACTAGAAGTCGGCGCTCGCGGGCGTGCGCGGGAACGGGATGACGTCCCGGATGTTCGCCATGCCAGTGGCATAGGCAACGGCACGATCGAACCCGAGCCCGAAACCGGCGTGCGGCACGGTGCCGTAGCGGCGCAGGTCGCGATACCACCAGTACGCCGCCGGGTCGAGGCCCGTCTCGCGGATGCGCGCGTCGAGCACGTCGAGGCGCTCCTCGCGCTGGCTGCCGCCGACGATCTCGCCGATGCCGGGGGCGAGCACGTCCATCGCTGCGACCGTGCGCCCGTCGTCGTTCAGGCGCATGTAGAACGCCTTGATCTCCCTCGGGTAGTTGATGACCACGACCGGCCGCTTGGCGTACTCCTCGCAGAGGTATCGCTCGTGCTCCGCCTGCAGGGCGACGCCCCACGCCACCGGGAACTCCCACGAACGGCCGGCCCGCTGAAGGACCTCGATCGCCTCCGTGTACTCCATCCGCGCGAAGCTGGACGTGACGAACGCCTCGAGCCGGCTGACGGCCTCCTTGTCGATCCGCTCGGCGAAGAAGGCCATGTCGTCGGCGCGCTCGTCGAGGACCGCGCGGAAGCTGTAGCGGAGCAGGTCCTCGGCCAGGTCGGCGTTGTCCGCGATGTCGGCGAAGGCGATCTCCGGCTCGAGCATCCAGAACTCCGAGAGGTGGCGGCTCGTGTTCGAGTTCTCGGCACGGAAGGTGGGCCCGAACGTGTAGACGTTCGTCAGCGCCAGGCAGTACGTCTCGACGTTGAGCTGGCCGGAGACCGTGAGGAACGCCGGCTTGCCGAAGAAGTCCTGCGCGTAGTCGATCCCGCCGTCGGGGGTTCGCGGGAGGTTGGCCAGGTCAAGGGTCGACACCCGGAAGAGCTCGCCCGCCCCTTCGGCGTCGCTGGCGGTCAGGATCGGCGTATGCACCCAGTAGAAGCCGTGCTCGTCCAGGTAGCGATGCATCGCCATCGCGAGGCAGTGGCGGACCCGGGCAACCGCGCCGAAGGTGTTCGTCCGCACGCGCAGGTGGGCCACCTCGCGGAGATACTCGAACGAGTGGCGCTTCGCCGAGATCGGGTAGGTCTCCGGGTCGTCCACCCATCCGACGACGACGACCGTGTCGGCAAGCACCTCGACCGCCTGCCCCTGGCCCTGCGAGGAAGCGACCGTGCCGGTGACCGTGACGGCGCAGCCGGCCGTCAGGTGCAGGATCTCGTCGTGATAGTTGACGAGCGTCGCGGGGGCCACCACCTGGAGGGCGTCGAAGCAGGACCCGTCGTGGACGTGAAGAAACGACAGGCCCGCCTTCGAATCGCGACGCGTCCGGATCCAGCCCTGGACCGTGGCGCGCGCGCCGACGGCCGGCCGGCCTGCGAGGATGTCGACGACGCGATCTGCATGCGCCATGAGGTTCTCCTTCCGGCCCGCGGGAAGCACGCGGCGTCGGGCCGTGATCGTGGAGACACGCGGTGGGCGGGCGTGACCCGCTCAGGATGAACGATACCGAACGGGCGGTGCCGGCACTCGCGCCCGCCCGCGCTGTCTCAGGAGGCAGCGGCCGCGGCGGTGGAGCGCCGGATCACGAGCTCCACCGGGAAGTCCAGCTCGTCACTGCCGGCGGCGACCGTCCTCGCGGCCGAGTCACGGGGATACGAATGCGGGGCGTCGAGCAGGAACCGCGCCGCCGCATAACCCTTCAGGCGGAGCGGCTGGCGGACCGTCGTCAGTGAGGGCCGGCTCTTCGCGGCCGCGGCGATGTCGTCGAAGCCCACCACCGCGAGCGACCGCGGGACGTCGACGCGCAGCTCCCGGGCGGCCGCGAGCACCCCGAGGGCAAGCCGGTCGCTCATCGCGAGGATCGCCGTCGGCGGAATGGCTTGCTCCAGGAGGTCGCGCCCGGCCTGCCGGCCGAGCTCCTCGTTGCTGTGTGCGCACTCGTAGACGGACACCTCATCGTCCGCCAGGCCCGCCTCCGCAAATGCCGCTCGGTAGCCGCCCAGCCGGCGGGCCGCCACGTCGTAGGTCGCCGTCGCGATGCGGGCCTCATCGCCGTGGCCCGTGTACCCGTCGGACCTGAACGGCAGGGTCACGATGCCGAGCCGGCGGTGACCCAGCTCGAGGAGGTGGCGCGCTGCCAGCCTGGCGCCGCCCGGATCGTCGATGCTGACCGTCGCGACCCCGGGGAGGCGCGGCTCGTCCACCACGACGACCGGAACGCCGCGCGCGAGCACCTGGTGCAGCACCGCCGTATCCGACGGCAGCGAGTAGGCGATGAACCCGTCGACCGCAACGTCCGTGATGGTGCCAGGGTCGCGCATGCGGCTGGCACCCGGGATCACGAGCAGGCCCAGCCGCCGCTCCTCGCACGCGTCGGCGATACCCCGGATGAGCTCGCTGGTCGATGGGTCATCGAGCGCGAACGGGAGCGACTCGGGGAGGATCAGGCCCAACGCGCCGGCCCGGCCGGTGCGGAGCATCCGCGCAATCGGGTTGGGGCCCGCGTATCCCTCGGCGCGGGCAGCCTCGAGGACTCGATCGCGCAGCGCAGGGGAGAGCTGGTCGGGGCGGCTGAACGCGTTGGAGACGGTCGTCTTCGAGACGCCCAGGGACTCCGCGAGGTCCCGGAGCGTGAACCGGCGCGGGGGGCTCGATCGGTGGACCATGCCGTCATCTTGACCGATCCAGACCCGTCGTGTACAGTGGCCGTGTTCTTGACCGATCAAGAAACCACGTCGCACAGGATCGACCTCGAATAGGAGCTCTCATGAACTTGATCACGATGCCGACCACGGAGGACCTCGCTCGCGAGCGAATCGAGATGGCGTGGCGCGAATACGACTTCTGCCGCGCCTGCGGCCAGCCGATGACGATCGAGGTCCACGGCGGCAGCCTCTGGATCGAA
>Ga0209014_10001664_pt1 | contig 13088 bp, 6 predicted proteins | sample BarGraNGADG00212_FD_184491 | JGI IMG/M metagenome (GOLD analysis project Ga0209014, IMG submission 184491) | Arctic peat soil microbial communities from Barrow, Alaska - Barrow Graham LP Ref core NGADG0002-212 (SPAdes) (version 2) | ecosystem: Environmental > Terrestrial > Soil > Wetlands > Peat...
TCATCCGATCGGGGGACCTGTGCGGCTCGAGGTGCTCGAGCTCCCCGTCGCCGATGTGGCGGCCGCCACCCAAACGCTCGCCCGGGCCGCAGAGCTCCGGTTCCGTCCATCGCTGGCGGGCGGCGGCGCCCGCGACGCCAACCTCGGCCGCCACGTGGTGCGGCTGCAGCCGGTGCACGGGACGCCCGTCGCCCCGGGAATCGTTCTCGCCTCGCCGGCGGGCGACGACCGATCTGTGGACGCTCTCGGGTGCCGCTGGGTGGTCAGGCGATCCGGATGACCACGACCTTGTCGCCGATATGCGAGCCCATCGGGAGAGCTCCCTGCAGGAAGCCGCGCCCCGTGAATGATTCGGGGCGTGAGAACCACAGCCCACGCCTGTATTCGAGCGGCTAACGAAGCACCCAGCTAGAGGTGGGCGTTATGGCAAACATCGGCGGCGAAAAGGCCCGGAAGGCCTGCGTCCTGATCATGTCTGGGCTTCTGCAGAACGAGCCGGGCTGATCAGGGGCGGGTGCCCCCGAGCTCAGCGACCGGGGGCGCGGTAGTTCGGCGACAGCTTGGCCGCGGCGTCGATCTGCTCGGCGGTGAGCAGGACCGTTGTCCGCAAGGTCGCGGAGCCCGCGCCGCCGACCGTCATCGCGATCGCCGCTGCCGCTTCGTCGCTCGGCAGGTCGACGACGATGTAGAAGTCCTCGCTGCCGAAGCCCCAGTAGAACGACTCGAGCTTGCCGCCAACCGACTCCGCGAGCTTGCGGACCGCGTCGCGCCGGCCCGAGCCACCCTCGGCGATGACCCCGGTGATCCCGACTGCGTGTAGCCGCCCGTGATCAGATACTTCGCCACCGATGTCTCCCTACCGCGGGGCGCAAATGGGGACGCACACACAACCGCGGCACGCCGAGGCTAGCGGAATCGCCGGACCCCGTCCGTGCGGGCGGTGATCGGCCCCACGGGCGCAACTGTCCTATGCCTCGGCGATTACCCCGATCGAGATCCGGAAACCGGCGCGGCGTTGCATCGGAGGCATCAGGGTGCACTGACCCACGGGGGCGTCGCCGGTGAACCAGTTCACCCATTCCTTGTTGAACGCGTCGAACTCGACCGGGTCGCGCAACGACCAGTTGGCCCAGACCACTCGCTCCAGAGAGCTGCCTTCAGCCTCGAGCCGCGCCTTCATGTTGCGCACGCATTGGCTCGTCTGTTCCTTGATACCTCCGGCGACGACCTGCCCGGTCTCGGGATCGACGGGCCCCACCGACGATATGTATAGCATGCCGCCGGCCCGCCTCGCCCGGCCTAGGCTAATCGACTTATCGACTGGCTGAGGCACATCCGCTGTCGAGAATCTCGACTTTCCGGGTCGGGACAGGTCCGGCTTCATGGGATCTTCGGCAGGGATGCCGAATTCCCCGGGCGGCAGCTGGATCCCGGATTCCTTGAACTTCCGCATGAAGGTCGGTCTGATCCCGGTCGGTTTGAGTAGGCCTTCGATCCTGCCGTCGTTAAAGCCCGTCTGCTCAAACGCGAAGATGTCCTGGGTGAGGATGTTGTCCTCTTCGATCCCAAAGACCTCGGTGATGTTGACTACCTTGCGGGAGCCATCCTTGAGACGGGCCGTGTGGACGATCAGGTCGATGGCCGAAGTGATCTGCTCGCGGATCGTCTGCAGCGGCAGCTCGTAACCGGACATGAGGATCATGGTCTCGAGTCGCGAGAGCATGTCACGCGGGCTGTTGGCGTGGCCGGTCGATAGCGATCCGTCATGGCCTACCGTCATGGCCTGGACCATATCCAAAGCCTCGCCGCCTCGGCACTCGCCCACGATTATCCGGTCGGGGCGCATGTGCAGGGCGTTGCGCAACAAGTGGCGGATCGTGATCTCGCCTTCGCCCTCGACGTTTGCCGGCCGCGCTTCGAGGGTTATGACGTGCTCCTGGCGGAGCTGCAGTTCGGCCGCGTCCTCGATCGTGACGATCCGCTCCTCGTTGGGGATGAACGACGACAGCACGTTCAGAAACGTCGTCTTGCCCGAGCCGGTGCCACCCGAGACGAAGATGTTGAGGCGCGCCTCGACGCAGACCCGCAGGAAGTCGAACATCTCGGCCGTTGCCGTCCCGAAGCCGACGAGGTCTTCCACGGTGTACGGCTTGGTCGCGAATTTCCGGACGGTGATCACCGGTCCGATGAGCGACAGCGGCGCGATTATCGCGTTGACCCGCGAACCGTCGGGTAGGCGGGCGTCGACCTTCGGGCTCGACTCGTCGATCCGGCGGCCGAGCGGGGCGATGATCCGATCGATGATGTGCATGACGTGTTCGTCGTTCCGGAAGGCGACGTTGGTGAGCTCCAGCTTGCCTTTGCGCTCGATGTAGACCTGGCGCGGTCCGTTGACCATGACCTCGGTGACTGTCCCGTCGCGGAGGAGCGGCTCGATCGGCCCGAAGCCTGTGATCTCCGCGATCACGTCTTCGATCAAGCGCAGACGCTCGACATGCGTGATGGCGAACCCTCTCGCGGCGATGACCTGGTCGATGAGCGCCTCGAGGTTGCTCTGGAGGTCAGCCGCATCGACGGCGAGCAGCGAGTGGGAGGCGCTGATGACCTGGTCCACGAGGTGCTGCCTGATGTTCTTCAGGTAATCGTCCCGACTTCCACCCTGAACATACGTCGGGTACGTCTGGGGAGCCGAAGGCGAGACGCGTGCCATTGCGCCGGCCTTTTGGGCGTCGGCGCCTTGCTGCACCTGCTCAATCCTCCGGAGCAGGCTCATGACCCACGCCTCCCTTGCGGTTGGTACATGACTCCAGGCGCTTGGCATTGTAGCCCCGTCGCGCTACGCCTTTGTACGAATCCCGCTCAACGCCACATATCGGTGACCACCCGCACCGTGACGGAGTCCTGATGGGCTTGCCGGAGCCTCGAGCCATCCCGGGTTTGGCCGACGACCGGCTCCCGTTCAAGGGGAAACACGTCGATCGCGAGGATCGGTTCGGGGGTCCGCATCGTTTAGCCACGGCCTTTCCGCCCGGGGCGCTCCCAAGGGTGCCTCCGGGATGCCTCGGTCGTGCGGTGGTCAGCGGATTGGGGTCGCCCGGGAGTTTGGGGGCTGTGGCCTTGGGCGTGGTGGGAACGGCAGGCCGCTTCACCTGCCCCGGTTTCGATCGCTCGGCAAAATGGCCCCAACGGCCGCGGGCCGGGCACTCGGAGGTATTGGAATGCGGATCGCGATCATGGGAGCAGGCAACGTCGGCGGAGGCCTAGGCGCGGCATTCGCAGCCGTGGGCCATGAAGTCGTATTCGGCGTGCGCGATCCTGAGAGCGCGAAGACGAAGGCGGCCCTTGCCGGCTGCCGGGGCGCCAAAGCGACGAGCTTTGCGGAGGCGCTCGATGGGGCAGATGTAGTTGCGTTCGCCTTGCGCTGGGACGCGGTGGCGGGCGCGGTGGCGGACTTCCCGTCGCTTTCCGGCCGCGTTGTGATCGACGCCATGAACCGCTTGGCCGGCGACCAAACGCGAAGCACGACCGAAGACCTTGCGGACCTGCTCCCCGGCGCCAAGCTCGCCAAGGCATTCAACACGATCGGGTTCGAGAACCTGACAACCGCGCGGGTCCGCCAGACGTCGGCGGCGATGTTCGTGGCCGGTGACGACCCCGACGCCAAGCGCGTCGCCATGGATCTGGCCGCCCAGATCGGCTTCGTGCCCGAGGATGCCGGAGGTCTTTCGAACGCCAAGCCGCTCGAGCTGATGGCCCGGGTCTGGCTGGCGCTCGCCGGGACTCACGGGCGACGAGTAGGTTTCGCCATCTCGCAAGGCTGAACAAGCTCGGCCGCAGTTGCCGGCCATCCTACCGCGGGCGCCGTCTACGAAAGGCTTGGTGGCACGTTGCGATCGTCCTGCTCCTCCTTGACGCCGGGATCCGGCTCGCCGAGGCCGCTGGTCTACGTATCGGCGACGTCGATCTCCTTGAGGGCCGCTGTCGGGTGATGGGCAAGGGCGCGAAGGAACGCGTCGTGCCGATCGGACGCAAGGCGCGCCGCGCCGTCCAGTTCGCACCAAGCCTCTCGACCTGACCGCGAGCTTCAGGCGCGAGGTGACGCGAAGGCGCTGAATCCCGCGTGGAGTGCCGCTGATCCATTCTTGGCGTCCACCGAAGCTCCGCGGACCGCGGACCGAGTCGGATTCCCATCCCGACGGGCACGAGCATCAGATGCCCGCTCAGTTGGCGTAGGGGTATCAGATGCCCATGGATCGAGGGTGTCAGATGCTCGCCGCATAGTCTTACCTCCAGGCGATCAGGCTTGATCACGAGTGGGATGCGGTCATGCTCGTCCTGATGGACGACGCCTTCGAGCCTCAAGCGATCTACGAGGCCAAGCGCGCTGACATTGAACGAGAGCTCGCCAAGCCCGGTTCGAAAGGCAGGAACGTTCGTGGCGTGCTCGCCGTGAGCAAGTTCAAGGCGATCGGGTCCCTCGTCTGGAGCAAGTGAGCCGCTCGGGCGACTTAAGGCTCATCGACCCTGTGGGCAGCTTCGTCACCATGACACCATCGTCTCGAACCCGCGACATGCAACTTGGAAGGCCGCGACGTCTAAACGTTGTAGCACCGTGCCCAGAGGCACGAGCGAAAGGCGTCCAGTTATCGTGCCGTACGAGGCGCCTCGTGACCGTCAGAGCGGCCCCGACGGTCGGCGATTCGCCTGCCCTGTCGTCGGCCGCGAGCGCTTGGGGATCGGAAGAAACAGCTCAGCCCCGGTCGCCCGCCGCCCGCTTGCCGTCGCTGGCGACGAGTATGGGGCCGCCCAGGCATGAAGAAACCGGGGCCTCAGGTTGAGGCCCCGGTCTGCTGCTTGCGGGATCAGCGGGTTCTAGTTAGAAGCTGAACCCTCCGCCCTTTCCGAGTTGCAGATGTCGGTTTCGTTGTTGTGAAAGTTGTTGTCGGCCTTGATGAACGCGATGCCGCCCTTCGTAGCGCCGCTTACGCCACCGGCCTGGTAGATCAGCAGGCCACAGGCGGTGACCTTGGGTGGGCTGTAGTTGTTCAAGCTCGCGTTGTTACCGAACAGCCTCGCCGACGTACCGAACGAGACCTGGATCCCATTCTGCGCGATGTAGGTGATGGGGCCCTGGCCGGTCACGGTGTTGTTGCTGATCGTGACGGCCCCGCCGTCCCGAGTGACAATGCCGCCCTTCTGGTAAAGCGAGACGGTGTTGCCCGAGATGGTGCCCGACGCGCCGGTGTAGTAGATGCCGACGCCGTGCTGGGCGCCGTTGAACGGTACCTCGCCGATGTTCTTCACCGTGCTACCCGTCACGCTGAGGGTGCCGCCATTTGCGACCACGCCGAAGTAGTGCTCCGAAGGTTGTGGGTTCGAGCCCCATAAGCCACCCCCCACTTTCACGCTCAAGCAGCGGCACTGGACGGTATCCAGCGGCAGGAAACGGAGCCCCGGTTGCTGCCGGCGTTGCTGCAGAACATCGCCGGCGTCCTCGACGACCGAGCCCTAGCCCTGCCTACCTCGGCTTGGAAGGCCGAGTGTGCACTATGGCTTGCGTAGTGGCGACGCTTATCGCCCTATGGCGCACCTGGACCGATCATCAGGAGGCGCCTCGCAGGCCCGGGGCGACACGCCCTCGATCCGGCCGGTGTCACGCAGGTGGTTGCAATCCCTGACCCACCGAGCTGCGCGAGAGGGTTCTCATCCTCGCGGCTCGCGCCAGATCCAGCCAAGCTGAATCCCTGCAGAGGCAGGAGCATGCCCCCGGCATGGTCTTGGTTGCCCCGATTGCCGGGATGCCTGAAACGCGGAGGAGAGCCATGACAAGCGATCACGTCGAAAGCACCAGTAGGGGGCCCGGCGGGGCCGAATTCATTCGGCGCATCGTTGTCCTCTTGTTCGGGCTGATCCAGCTCGTCATCGTGGCGCGCATCGTCCTGCTCCTGCTCGACGCCAGACAAGCCAACGGCCTCGTGTCGGGCATCCTCAACGTCAGCCAGGTGTTCGTCGCGCCATTCGATGGGATCCTGCGCACGGACGCCCTCCATGCCTCGGGTGCGACGCTCGATATCACCGCGGTCGTGGCCTTCGTCGCATGGACGGTCATCGAGCTGGTCGTTGTCTGGGCCGTGGCTATCTTCCGGCGCGAGCCGGCCTGACCCCAGATCGGACGATCTCCAGGCTGGGATAGCCTAGGCTCCCGCGACCGCCTCGAATTCACGGGTTATGTTGGGTCACTGGACGCCCCAAACCGCTCCACGCGCGCGGGCAGCAAACTGACCCAGGAACTGCCACCGCCCGAAGCCTTTAGGTTGTGGTCGAGGAAGCCGATTGCGACCGCCAGCACGGCACCGGCCAGGAGCGCCCCTACCGAGTCAGCGAGATGGTGCTCGTTGTCGCACCAAGCGAGCACGATCTCTAGGCGCTTACCCCCCCACAGCAGGCGCCAGAAGCCGCCACCTGCTCGGGCACTTCGAGGCGGTTCAGGGAGCCGCCAGGGGGTAGGCGCGCCAAGGTTCCGTGAGGATCGCCGGCGTTCGGCTGCCGTTTCCCGCGATGTGGTCAGGCCGTCTATGCCAGCAGCCACGAGGTCGGCTGTCCTATCCTTGCAAGCGGGAGGTGGCGCGTGGGCGACAAGACACCAAATAGGCCGCCGAAACCGAAGAAGCCGAAGCCGCCGAAGAAGGCGGTCGTTTAGAGGAACAAGCGATCGAGCACGAACTGGGCGTAGCCCCAGACCGTGCGAGTGGTGCTGCTGGCCTCGTTAGTCCGGTCCCGCTGTCCGAGATAGACCTGGAGCAAGACTTTGGAGTCCGCGCCGTCCTCACTCATACGGCGGTTCAGGATGCCACCCGATCACGCCTTCAGTACGGTCGAACCGATGGAACCTTGACCCTTCTCTTCTACGCCCCTACGACATTTCTCCCCGGCACACTCGTGATCAGTTCGATCCCGATCGAGCCCGTGGAACTACGGCAGCGGTCCGGCGACGTTCATACGGACGATGGCCGTGGTCCCGATGATCGATCGTCATCATCGACACGATCCCAGCCTGAGGTGAGTGCCGGCCGTGTCGGGCCATCCGCTGCGAGCGAAAGATGAGATCGAACCAGCCTCTCCCGGACCCGCCCCGTCGCGGTTGGCCGCGGGTTCGCCCGCAAGCCGAATTCGAAGAGCCGATCCTCGCAGAGCTCTTCAGCGTGGAGCGGCTGGAGCAGCACGCGCAGACCCTCGCCGCCGCCCAAACGGTCACCGACGCGCCCCGTCAGGGACACGCCGTTGGGCCCCGCATCGCCGAGAATGGCCGCGTCCTGCTGGAATCGTACCGCGTCCTGGCCGGGGCGATCAAGGAAGAGCGGTCGATCACGCCAGCCGCCGAATGGCTCGTCGACAACTTCCACATCGTCGATGAGCAGCTCCGCGAGATCCGCGACGACCTGCCCCCGGACTACTACCGCGAACTCCCCAAGCTGGCCGAGGGCCATCTCGCGGGCTACCCGCGGGTCCTGGGTCTTGCTTGGGCCTACATCGCGCACACGGACAGCCGCTTCGAACCGGAGAGCCTGCAGCGCATGGTGCGCGCCTATCAGGGCGTGGAGCCGCTGACGATGGGCGAGCTATGGGCGATCGCGATCAGCCTCCGGATTCTCCTCGTCGACAACCTCCGCCGTGTCGCGGAGCAGATCGTGCGCAGCCGGTCAGCGCGGCAGAAGGCGGACGAGATCGCCAATGGCCTTCTCGGCCTCGGCACCGACAGCCCGGAGGTCGCGGCGGCGTTCCTGCGTCGGCTCTCGCCCGCGGCGCTCCCGACGGCGGCCCGAGTCCAGCTCTTCCAGCGCCTGCGCGACCAGGACCCTGCCGTCACCCCCGCCCTGCAGTGGCTGGATGAACTCCTCGCAGTCCAGGGGACCACCGCCGAGGAGGTAGTTCGCCTGGAGCATCAACGCCAGGCGACGGTAAACGTGACGGTCCGCAACGTGATCACGAGCATGCGCCTCATCTCGTGGTTCGACTGGGCCCAGTTCGTCGAAAGCGTCAGCCTGGTCGACGAGGTCTTACGTACGCGAAGTTCGTTTGGGGACATGGATTTCGCGACTCGAGACCGCTACCGGCACGCCGTTGAATATCTGGCGCGGGGATCGGGCCTGACCGAGGTCGAGGTCGCCCGGAAGGCCGCTGCGATGGCGGATGCCACACCATCGGCTGACGACGTCGAACCGTCTCTGGCGGCTCGATGCCGAGATCCCGGCTACTACCTGATCTCCGACGGCCGGTTCGCCTTCGAGCGCGCCCTCCACGTTCGGGTGCCTTTGGCGGGCCGGCTGCGACGTGCCTATATCCGAGCCGGCGCAAGAGGCGGCTACCTCGGAACGCTCGCGCTGGTCACGGCACTCATCCTGGCCGTGCCACTCCTGCTGTCCGTGTATGGAGGCCCCGGGGGTGCGGGCATCCTGGTCGTCGCGATCCTCGCGCTCGCCCCGGCCTCCGACCTCGCGATTGCCCTCGTCAACCGGGAGGTCGCCAACGTGCTGGGCCCTCGAGCGCTGCCCCGGCTCGATCTGGACGATGGTGTGCCGTCCCGGCTGCGAACGCTCGTCGTCGTGCCGATGTTCCTCACCAGCGAAGCGGATGTCGAAGCCCAGGTCGGCGGTCTGGAGGTCCACTATCTGGGGAACCGCGAGGGCGATCTTCGGTTCGCCCTGCTGTCGGACTGGCTGGACGCCCCGACCGAGCATGTCCCCGGCGACGACGAGCTTCTCTCGGCCGCTGCCGCCGCCATCGATCGGCTCAACGAGCGCCACGGCGAGGCCCCCGGGGGAGGCGCGCGGTTCCTGCTCCTCCACCGGAAGCGACGATGGAACGAGGCCCAGGGCTGCTGGATGGGCTGGGAGCGCAAGCGCGGCAAGCTCCACGAGCTCAACAACCTTCTGCGCGGCTCGACGACGACCGGCATCCTGACCACCGGACGGAGCGCGTCGACCCCGCCGACGAACGTGCGCTACGTGATCACGCTCGACGCCGATACGCGGCTGCCCCGGGGCGCGGTAGGTCGCCTCGTGGGGACGATCGCCCATCCGCTCAACCAGGCGACCTTCGATGCGCAGCTCGGACGGGTGACCCAGGGCTACGGCGTGCTCCAACCACGGGTCACCGCGACGCTCCCGGCCGAGCACGAGGGATCGATCTTCCAGCGAATCTTCTCCGGATCGGCCGGGATCGACCCGTATTCATCCGCGGTCTCCGACGTCTACCAGGACCTGTTCCAGGAGGGAAGCTTTACCGGCAAGGGGATCTACGACCTTGACGCCTTCGGCGCGGCGATGGCGGACCGGGTGCCGGAGAACGCCCTCTTGAGCCATGACCTGTTCGAGGGCGTCTTCGCTCGGGCCGGGCTGGTGACCGATGTCGAGTTCTTCGACGAATACCCATCGAACTACCTGGTCTCGGCGGCCCGCCAGCACCGCTGGGCGCGGGGCGACTGGCAGCTCCTGCCCTGGATCCTTGGTCGGGCGCGCGACGCCACCGGCGGGCGGAGCCGGAGTTCCATCCCCGGCATCGCCCGCTGGAAGATGGTCGACAACCTGCGCCGGACCATGTCCGCCCCGCTAACGCTGGCCACGCTCGTCGCGGCCTGGACGCTCCCCTCGGTCTCGGCCAGCCTCTGGACCACGTTCGTCGTGGCATCGGTGATCGTGCCCGAGGCGCTGCCCGTCCTGGCGGGACTGCTGCCGCAACGGCAGGGCATCTCCAAGCGCAGCCACCTGGGCGCCGTGGGCGCGGACCTCGCTCTCGCCGCTGCCCATGTGGGCCTCGGCCTCACGTTCCTCGCCCACCAGGCGTGGCTGATGGTGGACGCGATCCTGCGAACACTGGTGCGGCTGTATGCCAGCCGACGGAACCTCCTCGAGTGGACTACGGCCGCGCAGGCCAAGGCCAGCCCCGAGCTCGACCTCGTCGGGTTCTACGGGCAGATGGCGGGCGGCATCGCCATCGCGGCCGTGGCCGCGGTCCTCGTCCTCGCTGTGAAACCGGGCGCGGGCTGGATTGCTGCGCCGTTCATCGTCCTGTGGCTGCTTTCGCCCGTCGTCGCCCGATGGGTCAGCCTGCCACCCCCCGAATCGGCCGCAGAGCAGCTTTCGCCCGCCGACGTCGGGACACTCCGCCTGACCGCACGCCGGACCTGGCGGTTCTTTGAGGCCTTCGTCGGTCCGCAGGACCATTGGTTGCCGCCCGACAACTTCCAGGACGATCCCACACCGGTCGTCCAGCATCGAACCTCGCCCACCAACATCGGGATGTACCTGCTGGCGACCGTGACGGCCCGCGATTTCGGGTGGATCGGGACGTTCGAGATGGTGGAGCGCCTGGAGGCGACGCTCGCCACTATCGGCAGCCTGGAACGCTTCCGCGGGCACCTGTACAACTGGTACGACACTCGCGACCTGCACCGACTCGAGCCGGCGTACGTGTCGTCAGTCGACAGCGGCAATCTCGCCGGCCACCTGCTCGCGCTGTCCAACGCCTGCCGCCAGATGATCGACCAGCCGCTTCCGGTCGCGGCCGCGCTGGCAGGGATCGGCGACGGGATCGCGTTGACCCGCAAGGCTGCCGGCGCGATCGGCGACGGCCGGAAGAACCAGACGCTCACCCGGCGGCGCCTCGACGAAGCCCTCGGGCTGCCCGCAGGGGCCGGCGCCGTCGTCCCCACGACGCCCGAGGCCTGGACGGCCCGCCTGGGCGAGCTCTCAGCGCACGCCCGGACGCTGTCCGACGCTGCTGCGGCGCTCGCCGCGGAGCGTGGAGACGGTCCGGAGGACGAGCTGGTGGCCTGGGCCGAGGCGGCTCGGCTTGCCGTGAGCAGTCATGTTCGAGACCTCGTGCTGCTCCAACCCCCTCCGCAGGTGACCGCCCTCCCGACGATCGCCGAGCTGTCCGATCCCGCGGTCGGCGAAGCTGGCGACGGATCGCCGGCCGCCGCGATGCTCGTGCGACGACTCCAGGCGATCGCCGACCGCGCCTGGCAGCTCTTCCGGGAGATGGACTTCAGCTTCTTGTTCGACCCGACCCGCAAGCTCTTCTCGATCGGGTTCCGGGTCATGGACGGCACGTTGGATCCGAGCTACTACGACCTCCTCGCCTCCGAGGCCCGGCTTGCCAGCTTTGTGGCGATCGCCAAGGGGGATGTCGCCCCGGACCACTGGTTCCGGCTCGGTCGCGCGCTGACGCCGGTAGGTCGCGGCTCCGCCCTGATCTCGTGGTCAGGGTCCATGTTCGAGTACCTGATGCCCGCCCTCGTCATGCGCGCTCCCGCCCACAGCCTGCTCGACCAGACGTATCGCCTGGTCGTGGCCCGTCAGATGAGCTACGCCGCCGAGCTCGGCGTGCCATGGGGCATCTCCGAATCGGGATTCAACGCGCGTGACCTCGCGCAGACTTATCAGTACTCGAGCTTTGGCGTGCCCGGCCTCGGCCTGAAGCGGGGCCTGAGCGAGGATGTCGTCGTGGCCCCGTACGCGACCGCCATCGCAGCGATGATCCAACCCGAGGCCGCGGTCCGGAACTTCGCGCGACTGAGCAACGCCGGAGCGGGTGGGCGGTACGGCTTTCGGGAGGCGCTCGACTACACGGCGCGCCGGCTCCCCGAAGGCGCGACGGTCGCGGTCGTGAAGAGCTACATGGCCCATCACCAGGGAATGGCGCTGGTGGCCCTCGGCAACGTCGTCAACGACCGCGCGATGGTGGAGCGCTTTCATGCCGACCCGATCGTCGAGGCGACGGAGCTGCTGCTCCAGGAGCGACTGCCGCGCGATGTGCTCGTGGCCCGTCCACGTGCCGAAGAGGTAAAGAGCGCCGCCGACGTGCGCGATCTCGTGCCGCCGGTCCTCCGTCGTTTCACCTCGCCCAACGACGCGATCCCGAGGACGCACGTGCTGTCGAACGGCCGGTACGCAGTCATGGTGACGGCCGCGGGATCCGGCTACAGCCGCTGGCGCGACGTGGCGGTGACTCGCTGGCGTGAGGACGTGACTCGTGACTCGTGGGGCAGCTATCTCTTCCTGCGCGACATGGACACCGGCGCGGTGTGGTCGGCGGGTCACCAGCCCAGCGGCGCGCCAGCGGACAGCTACGAGGTCACCTACTCGGAGGATCGCGCCGAGTTCTCCCGTCGCGATGGCTCGATCGCGACCGGCATGACCATCGTCGTGTCGGCGGAGCACGACGCGGAGATCCGCCGCGTGACGCTGACCAATCTCGGCTCTCACGATCGCCAGATCGAGCTAACGTCATACGCGGAGATCGCTCTCGCGCCGCAGGCGGCCGATGCCGCTCACCCGGCCTTCCAGAACCTGTTCGTGCAGACGGAGTTCGCCCCCGATATCGGTGCACTCCTGGCGACCCGCCGTCCTAGATCCGTGGATGAGAAGCCGATCTGGGCTGCCCATGTCGCCGCGGTCGAGGAGGAGAGCGGCGGAGTCATCCAGTACGAAACGGATCGCGGCCGCTTCCTCGGCCGGGGCCGGTCGGCCCGCTCGCCGGTCTCGGTCATTGACGGGCGTCCACTCTCGAACACGGTCGGCGCCGTGCTGGATCCGATCTTCAGCCTGCGGTGCCGGGTCAGCCTGGCCCCCGGCGCAACCGCCCACGCGATCTTCTCCACGGTCGTCGCCGAGTCACGCGATGATGTCCTGGACCTGGCCGACAAGTATCGTGAGTCGGCCACCTTCGAACGGGCGGCGACACTTGCCTGGACGCAGGCCCAGGTCCAGCTCCATCACCTCGGGATCGAGGCCGACGAGGCCAACCTCTTCCAGCGCGTGGCCAACCGGATCCTCTACTCGGACCCGTCACTTCGCCCGGCGGCGAGCCTGCTGGCCCGCAACCAGCGGGGGGCACCCGGCCTGTGGGCCCACGGCATCTCGGGCGACCTGCCCATCGTCATGGTGCGGATCGACGAAGTCGAGGACCTCGACATCGTTCGCCAGCTTCTCCGCGCGCACGAGTACTGGCGGCTGAAGCTCCTCGACGTTGACCTCGTGATCCTCAACGAGCATGGCGCCACCTACGCCCAGGACCTCCACGATTCG
>Ga0209014_10001665_pt1 | contig 13088 bp, 11 predicted proteins | sample BarGraNGADG00212_FD_184491 | JGI IMG/M metagenome (GOLD analysis project Ga0209014, IMG submission 184491) | Arctic peat soil microbial communities from Barrow, Alaska - Barrow Graham LP Ref core NGADG0002-212 (SPAdes) (version 2) | ecosystem: Environmental > Terrestrial > Soil > Wetlands >...
CTGACGGGAGCGAATGGCGCCATGGGCGGGAAAGCCATAGGTATCGCGCACCCGGTCGCGATCCCAGAATTCGACATCGAAGCCGTGTGCCTGCCGGGTCGTCGCCTCCCCTTCGAGACGCTTGCCATCGCGCCTCGTGGTGGCGAGGTAGGTGCTTTCACGCCGGGCAAAACCACAGGAGTCGCCCAGCCCCGCCGCCAGGCGCTCGACTTCGGCAATTGCCTCGATGCCCAACTGGTAGGAACGCACGGCCCCACGTTCGCCGACCAGTGCGATGAGCGGTTCCAGCTCGACGTCGATCTCGTACAGCAGCAGCGCGGTGCTGGCCGAGGTGCTTCCCAGGCCGGCATCACGCCGATCGATGAGCACGACGTCCTTGCCAAGACTGGTCAGGGCGTCGGCCACCAGTGCGCCAGTGACGCCCGCGCCAATGATGGCAATGTCACACTGTTCGTCACGCCTGAGCGGGGCGTGTGAATGCCCGAGTCCGTTGCGGACGAGCCAGAATGGAGCGCCGGAGTGCAGGTCCATCGGTCAGCTACGCAGCGGCGTGCGCAATTCGCACGATTTCCTTCGCGATGTCCTCGGGAGAGAGGATGAAGTCCACGCATCCGCTTGCCACGGCGCTCTCCGGCATGTCCGGCTGCGCGGCGGTCTCGGGCTTCTGCGCGATGGTAATGCCCCCCACGTCCTTGATGCCGCACAACGCGGCCGCCCCATCGCCATCGTAGCCGGAGACGATGACCGCGATGAGTTTGCCATCCCAGTGCTCCGTCAGCGAACGCAGGAACACCGTGATCACGTCGGGCCAGCCCCTCGGCTTCGATATCGGCTTCAAGCGAAATTCGCCATTGAGCACATGCAGGTCGCGCTGTTCCGGGATGATGAACACATGGTCGGGTTGGATGTCCAGCTTCTCCGTGATCAGTTCGACCGGCATCACGGTGTACCGCGGAAGAATCTCGTGCAGCAGGGTGGCGACGTTCCTCACGTGATTGACGATCACGATCGCAACACCCATGTCCGTCGGCAGACGCCGCAGCAGCCGCGTATAGGCGTCCAGACCCCCGGCCGACCCGCCGACGCAGACCACGGGGAAGTTCCTTTCAGTGCGCTTGGCATGCATTGACGATCACTCCTTGGTCGGCATGAGTGGATACGGCCGGTAGTCGCCTGGGGCATCCGTCACGCGGCACGCCAAGCTACAGGCAAGTTGCGCCGAATTTGACCGGCGCGCCAGCGCGCGGAGCGCGCCGCTTGCGTCCGCCGCGCGCCCAGCACATAGTGCATGGAGCGCGATTGACCCCCCGTCGATATCGTGATCGCGCCTGTCGTGCGCCCGGTGGCGCCTGTACGCTCCACCGCGCTCGACCCGACGGGTTGCACTCGTCCACCTCCGGCACTGCCCGTCTCGCAAGCCACATTCGGCGGACGTCGCTCGCCGGCCGCACCACTACGGTCCCGTTCGTCCCCCGACCCTGGAAATGCCATGCCTTATCTGTCCGTCGCAGCGTCCGCGCTGCTGTCCGCCGCCACGCTGTTCTCGCCCGGCAGTTCGGCGCCAGCAACCAGCGGTCGCATCACGTCGCCCGCGGCGCTCTCCAAGTTCGTCATGCGCGCCACCAAGCGGGTGCCGAGTTTCTCGCGGCAGACCAAGCTCGCGTGCGGCATGTGCCACAACGGCTTTCCCCAGCTGACGCCCTTCGGCCGGCTGTTCAAGCTCAACGGCTACTCGATGAACGGACTGCCGACGATCACGCAGCAGGCTGACAGCGCGGCCCGCAAGACGCTCGAGCTTTCGCCCATCTCTCCGTTGTCCGTCATGGCCGTCATCTCCAACACCTCGTTGGCCAAGGCGGTCGAGGGCAGCCAGCGGTCGACGACGCAGTTCCCCCAGCAGATCAGCCTCTTCGCCTCCACGGAGATCTCGCCCAAGGCGGGCATCTTCTCGCAGTTCACGTACGAGGACCAGAGCGGCACCTTCGCCATCGACAACGTCGACATCCGGGCGGCGAGTCACCTCACGCTCAAGGACAAGGACGTCCTCTACGGCGTGACGCTCCACAACAACCCGACGGTCCAGGACGTCTGGAACACCACACCAGCGTGGGGCTTTCCGTTCACGTCCTCCGCCGTGGCACCCACGCCCACTGCGTCGACGCTCATCGACGGCGCGCTGGCGCAGCAAGTCCTCGGGCTTGGCGCCTACGCGATGTACGACGGCCTCCTGTACGCGGAGCTCACCGGATATACGTCCGCCCCCCAAGGCGTAAAACTGCCGCTGGACGGCGCGGCCACTTCGACGACGCACGGCATCTCGCCGTACTGGCGCGTGGCGCTGCAGCACAACATCGGTTCGACCTACCTGATGGTGGGCACGTTCGGCATCGTCTCCAGTCTGTATCCGACCGGCATTTCGGGACTCACCAACAAGTACAGGGATCTCGGCTTCGACGCGCAGGTCGAGCGCAAGGTCGGCGCCGCCGGCTGGCTCATTGGCCGCGCCAGCTACGTGAAGGAGGACCAAACCCTCACGGCGTCGTTCATGGCGGACCCGGCCACCGCATCGAATCCAACCAACTCACTGAACAGCTACAAGCTCAACGCGACGTACCTTCCGAACCCGCTCACCACGCTCAGCGCGGGGCTGTTCGGCACCACGGGCACGCAGGACGGGACGCTCTACGCGCCGAGCGCGGTGACCGGTAGCGCGACGGGCAAGCCCGACAGCCAGGGCGCGATGTTCGAGTTGACCCATTCGCCGTGGCTCAATACGCGGCTCGGCGCGCAGTATGTGGTGTACAACAAGTTCAACGGAGGTTCCACGAACTACGACGTCGCCTCCGCCGGCCGGAACGCTGGCCACAACAACTCACTGTACCTCTACCTCTGGCTCGCGTACTAGTCACGCGACCGCGCTCGGGAGGCTGCATGCGTGCGCTCCGCGCACTTGGCATACTGGTCACTCTCGCCGTACTTCTGGCCCCCGCGTCAGCAGCGGGCCAGAAGCCTGCCGGCGCGGTCCCGGACACTTCGAGCATCACACCGGCCATGGTGGACGCCGGCCGCGCGCTCTTCCACGGACAGGGCACCTGCTTTGCGTGCCACGGCGCCAAGCTCGAAGGGACCCAGTTGGCGCCGACGCTCATCAAGACGGTCTGGAAGGATGCGAAGAACGGTGAATTTGGGAACATCTATACCGTGGTGACGCACGGCGTTGCGGGAACCCTGATGGTTCCGTTCCCCGGTGGAATCAGCAAGGACGACGCAACGAAAGCCGCCGCGTATGTCTGGTCGGTGAATCATCGGGGGGCCAAGCCATGATCTCCTCCCTTGGCCCTGCGCCCGCGGCGGCATTCCGTCGGTGAATGCCGGCGCCGACGACCACCGCACTCCCACTTCTGGCTCGCCTTCTCGAACGGAGCACACGATGAACCAGCCGCAGGCGTCTTGGATGCAGTCGTGGGGGCTCGTTCCCCTGCGGGCAGTGCTCGGTGTGGTCTTCCTGATGCACGCATGGCAGAAGTTCGACGTCTTCGGCGTCGCAGGCACGGCCGATGTCCTCGGCAAGCTGGGAATCCCGCTGCCGACGTACGCGGCGCTGCTGCTGATCGTCGTCGAGGGGGCCGGGGGCGTGGCGATCCTCGCCGGCTACTTCAGCCGCATCGCAGCGGTGCTGCTCGTCATCGAGATGTGCGTGGCCATTCCGGTGGCGCGGTTCCAGGGCGGGTTCTTCGCCCCGTCCGGCTTTGAGTTCGAGTTCACGCTCCTCGGCGCCTGCGCGACGCTCGCGCTCGTGGGCCCAGGCCGCATGTCGCTGGAAGCCTGGCTGGGTCGCGAACCGGTCAGGCCTGGCTGAAGACCGGCACGACCTGTAGCCTCGCGGCGGGGCGGCGCTACCTGCCACCACGCGGGCTCTCGAAGTGAACGTGCGACTGGACCGACGTGGCGCCACGTCCTCGCACGCACGTCCCTGCTCCTCGCAGGTCGACGGGTCGCGCACGGCGCATCGTCGACACATACTTGAAGGATCGCCATCGAATTCCCCACGCACTCCCCAGTTCGTATCTTGGCGTTAAAATTGACAAGTGGTGAAGTGTCCGACCTTGGAGATCCATGACCGCAACGTTCCGTTCCGCCCTGCGCGCCACTGCCTTGAGTGGCTTGGTACTGTCGCTGGCGGGGTGCTCGCTCAAGAGGATGGCCATCAACTCGCTGGGCAACGCCATGGCCGCCGGAAGTTCCTCGACCTTCGCCAGGGACGACGACCCGGAACTCGTGCGCGACGCGGTGCCCTTCGCCCTCAAGACCATCGAGAGTCTCATCCAGCAGTCGCCCAGGCATCAGCCCCTGCTGACGACGGCGACCAGCGGCTTCACCCAGTACGGATACGCCTTCATCCAGCAGGAGGCGGACTTCGTCGAGGCGCAGGACCTGGAGCGGGCTACGCGGATGCGCGTGCGCGCCAAGAAGCTCTACCTGCGGGCCGTCGATTACGGACTGCGGGGGCTCGACGTCGATATTCCGGGCTTTCGCGACCGGCTCATCGCGGATCCTGACGCCGCCCTGGCGAAGGCCACCCGGAAGCACGTTCCGCTGCTGTACTGGACGGCTGTGGCCTGGGCGTCGGCGTTCGCGGTCGACGTGAACGACGCCGAGCTGTCCGTGCGGCAGACGGTCATCGAGAAGATGATGCGACGGGCGCTCGTGCTGGACGAAACGTGGGAGCAGGGCTCGTTGCACGACTTCTTCATCGCGTGGGAAGCCGCCCACGCGTCGACCGGAGGGTCGATGGCCGCCGCCCGTGAGCACTTCGCCAAGGCCACGCGCCTCTCGAACGGCACGCGCCTCGCGCCGTACGTCTCGCTCGCCGAGTCGGTGTCCATCCAGGAGAACAACCGAAAGGAATTCGAGGCGATCCTCAACCAGGCGTTGGCCATCGATCTCAACAAAGCTCCCGACCAGAAGCTGGCCAACGTCATCAGCCAGCGGCGCGCCCGCTGGCTGCTCAGCCGGATTGACGACCTGTTCGTCAATTAGATTGTGACTTACCTATGACACGCAAACATTCGCTGCTTCTCGCATTCGTCCTCGCGTTCGTGGCCGGCATGGTGGTGCCCGCCCAGGCCCAGGCCCAGGCCCCGATCACCGTCAAGATGGCCACCCTCGTACCAGAGAACTCGTCCTGGTTCCTGGTGCTCAAGGATGTCGCCGACAAGTGGGGCAAGATCTCGGGCGGCAAGGTCCGGGTGCTCCTGTACCCCGGCGGCCGGCAGGGTGACGATCCCGACGTCGTGCGCAAGATGAACCTCGGCACTCTCAACGCCGGCGTGCTGACGTCGGCGGGCATCGGCGCCATCGATCGGGGTGTGTACGCCCTCAGCATCCCCATGGCGTTCGATGACTACGAAGAGGTCTATGCGGTCCTCGAGAAGATGCGCCCCAAGCTCGAGGCGGACCTGCTGGCCAAGGGCTTCGTCGTGCTCAACTGGGCCGATGGCGGCTGGAACCACATCTTCTCCAAGACGCCCGTCACCGTGCCCGACGACCTGAAGAAGTTGAAGCTGTTCAGTTGGGCGGGTGACGCGAAGACCACCGAGGTATGGAAGCGCCTCGGTTTCGATCCGCGGCCGGCACCGTCGACGGAACTCACCACCGGACTGCAGACCGGGCTGTTCGAGGCGTTTCTCTCGCCGCCTCAGGTGTCGGTCATTTCGCGATTCTACGAAAACGCGAAATTCATGACCGACCTGAAGTGGCAACTGCTGGCCGGGGCCACGGTCATCCGCAAGGAGACCTGGGAGAAGATCCCGGCCGACCTCCGGCCGCAGTTGCTGCAGGCCGCCCAGGAGGCCGGAGCGAAGCTCCGGCAGTCGATCCGCGATGGCGGGCCGCGCGACGTCGATGCCATGAAGCGCTCGGGACTGACCGTCGTGCCGGTTGATGCGAGGGCCAGGGAGCTTTGGCGACGGGCGGCGGAGTCCGCGTATCCCCTGATTCGCGGCGGCGCGGTGCCTGCTGAAGACTTCGACGACGCGCTGCGGTTCCGCAACGAGTATCGCAGGCAACACGGGGCGGTCAGGAAGTGAACTCCCTCTCCGCCGCCTTCCGGCGTACGGAGAAGGGTGTACTGGTGGCCACGCTCGGCCTGGCCACCATCCTCCCGCTGATCGATGCCATCGGACGCCCGCTGGGCGGCTTCCATCTCGTCGGATCGGCGTCATACCTGCAGCAGCTGACGCTGTGGCTCGCGTTCGTCGGCGGGATGGCGGCCACCAGCCAGGCCAAGCATCTCACGCTGTCGACGTCGGAATTCTTCGACGAAGGCGTGGTCCGGCGCCTCTCGCGGCTGCTCGCCTACTCGGTGGCGGCCGCGGTCGTGGCCGTCCTCGCCTACGCCAGTGCGCAGGTCGTGCTGGCCAACCGGATCGAGGGCACCCTGCTCCCCATCGGCATCCCGGAATGGGTGAGCGAGATCATCATGCCCGTCTCCATGGGCATCATGGCGCTGCAGTTCGTGTGGAGTGCGTCGGACCGGTGGTGGGGGCGCGCCATCGCCCTCACGGCCATCGGCGGCGCTTTTGCCCTCGGCCTCGTGCCGGCGGCATCGGTGCACGTGTTCTGGCCTCTGACATTGGTGGTGCTCGGTGCGGCCCTGTTCGGCGCGCCGGTTTTCGTTGCGATGGGCGGCATCGCGCTGGTGCTGTTCTTCTCCGAGAGCACGCCCGTTGCGGCTGTCTCGGCCGAAGTGTACCGGCTCATTGCGTCACCGACGTTGCCGGCCATTCCGCTGCTGACCGCCGCCGGGTACGTCCTTGCCGAGAGCGCCGCGGCCGAGCGACTCGTCCGTTTCTTCCGGGCGATCTTCGGCTGGATGCCCGGCGGGATCGCCGTCATGGTGGCCGCCGTCTGCGCGCTCTTCACGACGTTCACCGGCGGGTCGGGGGTCACCATCATCGCGCTTGGCGGCCTGGTGTATCCCATCCTCAGGAAGGACGGATACTCCGAGGGTTTTTCCCTGGGGCTCGTGACCGCATCCGGGTCGTTGGGCCTGCTCTTCCCGCCCAGCCTGCCGGTCATTCTCTACAGCGTCGTCGCCAGTTCCCGCGATGCGTCGGTGCCGGCCGACCAGCTGTTCATCGGCGGGCTGCTGCCCGGCCTGCTGCTCGTCATCCTCACGGCCGGCTACGGCATCCTGGTGGGGCGGCACGTGGAACGGGTGAAGGCGGCGTTCTCCTGGCGCGAGGTGGTGGCATCCGCCTGGGTCGCCAAGTGGGAACTGATGCTGCCCGTGTTGATCGTCGCCCTCTTCGTGACCGGCTCGGCCACGATGATCGAGACCGCGGCGGCGGCGCTGGCGTACACCGTCATCGTCGAGTGCTTCATCACGCGCGACATCAAGATCTTCTCGCAACTGCCCGAGGTGCTGCTGAAGGCGGCCGCCCTGATGGGCGCGGTGCTCATCCTGCTGTCCGTCGCCATGGGGCTGACCAACTACCTGGTCGACGCCATGATCCCGGACGCCATCCTCGCATGGGTGAAGGTGCACATTCACTCGCCGGTGGTGTTCCTGCTGGCCCTCAACGGGTTGCTGCTGGTGCTGGGAAGCGTACTCGAGATCTACTCGGCCATCATCATCCTCGCCCCGCTGATCGCGCCAATGGGCGCGGCGTTCGGCATCCACCCCGTTCACCTGGGCGTGATTTTCCTCGCCAATCTCGAGATGGGATTCCTGCTGCCGCCGGTTGGCCTGAACCTCTTCCTCGCATCGTCGCGGTTCAACAAGCCGCTGTCGAGCCTGTACCGGCACATCCTGCCGTTCCTGGTCATCACGGGCGTGGGTGTCCTGCTGATCACGTACCTGCCGTGGATGTCGCTGGGACTGCTGAAGCTGATGGGGAAGAACTAGGAAGCCTGCGGGATTCGCTCCGCATCGTCAGCCTGCGGTGCCGGCCACCACGGCACGAACGAGCCGATCAGTTGCTGAATTTGGTTCCCACGAAACGGCCGCCCTTGAACTGGTAGACTGTGGAAGAATCGGGGTAGTTCACCACCTCGAACGAGCCCTTCCGGCTGCCGGTGGGACGCGACAGGTAGATGCCCACCGCGTCGGCGTCGTACACCGGATACCGTTCGACGGCCATCGCCCTCGGCGTTGCGCCGTTCATGATCGCGATGACCTGGAGCGCCGAGTCGGCGGCAGTCGTGCCTTCCACCACCGCGTCCAGGGCGCCGTCGCCATCGAAGTCGGCAATGGTCGCGAAGAGCGGCTGCATGCCGCCGCCGGCCTCGGCCGCATACTGCGCGATGTCCGAGCGAAACGCGTTGATGTGCACGAACCTGAACCCGGGTGCCAGCGAGTCGAGGGCCTGCTGCATGGCCCGCGGCAACTGCAGCTGGAAGCCGATGTTGACGAACTTGAGCTCCGGGTCGGCCGGCTTGCCGGTGCAGGCGGCGAGCACGATCAGGCATGCGAACAAATGCACGAACCTGCGCATCATGCCTCCCGAGGATGACCACACATGCACCGCGCCACTCTTCTACTTTCGCGCCGCCGGACGATACCCCGCCCCGCGCACGACCTTGCCCGGCAGCGCGTCGGTCATCTTGCCGTCGGCGATCACCGGCACGCCGTTCACCAGCACGAACTGCATGCCGATGGACAGCTGGTTGGGGTTCTCGAACGTGGCGACGTCGCGGACCGAATCGGGATTGAACACCACGACGTCGGCCCACATGCCCTGCTTGAGCACGCCGCGGTCCGTCAGGCGCATGCGCTGCGCCGGCAAGGCGCTGAACTTCCGGATGGCGTCCTCGAGCGTGAGCTTGTGCTCTTCGCGCACGTACTTTCGCAGGATGCGCGGGAACGTCCCATAGGCGCGCGGGTGCGGATGCTCGGTGGCGAGCACGCCGTCGGGCGCCGTGCCTTGCGAGTCGTTGTCGACCGACGTCCACGGCTGCTGCAGCGCGAGCGCGACGTCCGGCTCCGACATGCCGAAGACGGCGTTGGACGTGAACGCGTCATCCTCGACCAGAATGTCCATGAGCGTTTCGATGGGATCCTTGCCGCGTTCCTTCGCAATCTGCGCCAGCGTCTTTCCCTGCAGCGGCAGCAAGCGCTTGTTGGCCACGACCGCGATGACGATCGCCTCGGGCCCGGGGATCTCCTGCCACTCGTTTTCCCAGGTCGCATCCTTCGACAGCATGTCCTTGCGGATGCGGGTTCGCATGGCCGGGTCCTTCAGCCGCTCAAGCATCTTCTGGTCGCCGCCGTCATGCGCCCACGGCGGAATGAACGCCGAGGTGCTGTTGAACCAGGCCGGGTAGGCGTACGTGTCGGCGGCGACGTCCACCCCGCTCGCCCGCGCCGCGTCGATCTTCGCCACGATCTTCGGCATCAGCCCCCACTGCGGCTTGCCCGCCGCCTTGAGGTGCCAGATCTCCACCGGGATCTTCGCCTCGCGTCCGATGCGCACGGCCTCGTCGATGGCCTCGAACACGTGGGCGCCTTCCGATCGCATGTGCGTGGCGTAGATGCCGCCGTACTTCGACGCCTCGCTCGCCAGGGCAATCAGCTCCTCGGTGGACGCATACGGCGCCGGCGCGTACTGCAGTGACGTCGATACGCCCACCGCCCCGTCCTCCATCGCGGCACGCACCTCCGCGCGCATGCGCTCCAGCTCCGCCGGGCTGGGCTGCCTGTCGGCATCGCCCAGCACCATGCGCCGCACCTGCGTGGCGCCCACGTACGTCGCAAAGTTGATGCCCAGCCCCTGCTTCTCCAGGCGCGCGAAGTACTGGTCGAGCGTGCGCCACTCCGGCGTGATCTTGAAATGCTCATAGAGCACGTGGTCGGCGGCGACGATGGCGTCATTCAGCGGCGCCGCCGTGCCGCCCTCCCCGGTAATCTCCGTCGTGATGCCCTGGAAGATCTTCGACGGCAGGTGCGGGTTCACGAGGATGGTCAAGTCCGACTGGCCAAGCATGTCGATGAACCCCGGCGCGACGACCATGCCGCGGGCATCCAGCCGTCGTGTCGCCGGCGCTCCGGCGAGGTGCCCGATGGCGGCGATCCTGCCGGCGCGTATCCCCACATCGGCTGCGTACCACGGCGAGCCGGTGCCGTCGACGATGCGGCCGTTCTCGATCACCACGTCGTACGGCGTCGTGGCATCCTGCCGCACCGTCGCGCAGCCCGCGAGCAGGCCCAGGGTAGAGAGCGTGAGAAGGCGCGCTGCGCGGGTCACGATTCGCATGAGATCTCCGGTTCTTCCGTTTGCCCTGCCTCAGCCTTCGCTGGTCATGATGAACAGCGGCGCCATGTCGAAACTGTTGAACACCGGCCGGTATCGCTCGGTGTTGTAGTAGCGCTCCACGTTGACGACCTTCTTCGTGCTCGTCACGACGTCGAGCGGGATGTTGCCGTAACAGCCGTTCTTCACCACCACCAGGCGGCCGTGCACGCCGGCCAGCAGGAGATCGAACGCGAGATTGCCATAGGCCATGGGGACGATCGAGTCGATCGCGTCCGGGTCGCCGCCGCGCACCAGGTAGCCCAGCTTCTGGTTGATGATGTGCACTTCCTTGCCGTTGTTGTACTGCGCGGTGCGCTTCTGCACCTCATCCGACACGAGGTCACCGATGCCGCCCAGCTTGGCGTGCCCGAACGCGTCGGTGACGTTGCTCTTCCAGATGCGCTCGCCGCCCTGCGGCACCGCACCCTCCGAGACGAGCGCCACCGCGTACTTGCTCGGGTTGCGATTGCGATCGTACATCAGCATCTCGGTGAGGATGTCCAGGCTGAACGGGTGCTCGGGAATCACGCAGCGGGTGGCCGCACCGGCCATCGTGGGGAGCATCGCCGTGAAGCCCGCGTACCGGCCGAAGACTTCCATCACCAGCAGGCGCTCGTGTGAACCCGCCGACGTGCGCAGCCGGTGCGCCATCTCGATGGTGCGCGTGACGCACGTGCTGAAGCCGATGCAGTAGTCGGTGCCGGGCACGTCGTTGTCCATCGTCTTGGGAATGGCCAGGACCTTGACCCCTTCGTTGTGCATCCGCACCGCATAGCTCAGCGTGTCGTCGCCGCCGATCGGGATGAGATAGTCGACGCCGAGCCAGTCGAGGTTCCTCAGCACCTCCGGCGTCAGGTCATTCATCGCCTGGCCATACTGGGACTTCAGGTGCTCGGGCACCGCGTCGGCCGACACGGCACTGGGCCGCGTGCGCGACGTGTGCAGGAAGGTGCCGCCCGTGCGCCCCGCCCGGTTGACGATCTCCTCGGACAGGTGCTGGAAGTTGTTGGCATTGTCGTAGTCGTGCTCGCGCACCAGGTCGATCGCCCCCGCCCAGCCGCGCCGCAGCCCGATGACGTCGTAGCCTTCGCGCAGCGCGCGGATCGTCACGGCGCGGATGGCCGGGTTCAGCCCGGGCACGTCGCCGCCGCCCGTGAGGATTGCGATGCGCTTCTTGCCGGTGATGATGTTGGCCATGACGTTCTCCGCCCCTTCAGTTCTTCCAGATCAGGATGGCGCCGCATCCGCTCAAGGCCACCTGGAACTGCGGCGGCACCGTGGCGTCCGTGTACACCTCGATGGCCCTCACATCCTTCACGCGCACCATGTTGTCAATCTCAAACGCCGAGAGCGTGAACAGGGGAAGACCGTTCACATAGAACGCCGGAGAGCAGTACCCGCCAAAAGAGCTGCGCATCGTGATGACGCGCGAGCCCGTCGAGTCATATTCGGCGTGTACGCCCGGCAGGTTCCTGAAGACGTCGGACGTCTCGATGGCGCCCCGCCGCACCAAATCCTCCGCCGTCAGGTACAGGCCAGCTCCGCTGCGGCGTCGGTCGTCGAAGCCGCTGTAGTTACGGTCGACGAGGCGCGAGGCCGTGACTCTCACGGTATCGAGCACTGCCTTGAACGTGGAAAGCGCCACCGTCACCGGTGCCGCGCCCACCACCACGTCTACGGCGCGACGCGCCGGATAGTAGCCGACGGCGCGGACCTCGAGTATCCGCGTGCCGGCCGGCGCGTCCACGAGCGTCCATTCGCCCCGCTCGTTCACCCGGCTCATCGGTCCGTCGGCGATGCGCACCAGCGCGCCGACCAGCGGTCGACCGCTATCGGCGGTAACCACCGTGCCCCTCAGGCGCCCATCACCAAGACGCAAGCGCCGTGGCAGGCGTGAGAGCGTGTCGGCGCGCAGCCTGGTGTCGGCGCGCCACGCGGTGTCGGCGGTGCCGGCGGTGACGACGGTCCTCGCGGGCCCGAGGTACAGGTCGCGTCGCAGGAAACCAGTCGCTGGTACCTGCACTTCGATGAGGTCCGTGGTGTCCGCGCCGCGGCTGGCGAACAGGAACATCGTGCCGCCGCTCGGCACGTTGCACATGGCGAACCAGCCGTTTTCCCCCGTCGTGACGACCAGGCGCGGGCGACGACGGTCGATGCTCCCCGGCCGGAACGTGAGCTCGAGCCAATCCCCCGTCACGGTAACCCCGGCCGACGGGGCGCGCTGCCGCGCGTCGCGGACGACACCGACGACCATGCCGCCGCCAGTCGTCGCCGATCGCGGACCGCAGATGGCGGCACGGAGCTGCGCCGGCGACGGGATCGCCAGGTCCACCTGCACCGACCGATGGAGTTGCACATTCACGTCGCGGAGCGGCGGCTGCACGCCGAGCGAGTCGAGCATCGGGTGAAAGAAGCCCAGCGCATAGCGCCCGTCCGGCACGTCGTCTATCGTGAACCGGCCCAACGCGTCCGAGACCACCGTGCGCGCAAAGGGCGTCAGGCTGTCGGCGGCAACGAGCTGCACCCACGCGCCCCCGAGCGGCACGAGGGCGATGCTGTCACGCACCACGCCGCTGACGGTGGCGCCGTTGGCGCGCGCCGCCGTGGCCGGCGTCTGCGCGGCAAGTCGAGCGCTCAGCGCTACGAGGAGGAAGAGGAACCTGAGCCGCATGCGAGCGTGGCCTGACAGGAAGGGTGCTGACGAATTTAGGTGCGGACCAAGATCGAGCGAAAGACGTTGACAGGATGCATGGAACGTAAGACGCGGTCGGCGCGCACCGCAGCGTTCACCAG